>CXWJ01004509.1_pt1 | contig 10676 bp, 9 predicted proteins | sample 590841 | NCBI WGS metagenome assembly CXWJ01 (sample SAMEA3498367, study PRJEB10139) | wastewater metagenome | biome: wastewater treatment plant; material: activated sludge | place: Austria | collected 2015-01-21 | reverse complement strand
GGAGCAGAGGCGCGAACGGTACTGTCGAGCAGCTCATACCCGACGCGTCCCCCACCGACGCTAACAAGAATCAGAGGCACGCCATCGGAGGCCGGTTGACCGCCTGTTTTCTCGATATCCGTCGACAGGTCGGAGTCTTGCGTGACGAAGCCGGTGTACTGAACCTCACATCGGAGATCTTGGCAGCGTGAAAAGGTCTCATCTAATGTCTGGAAGGTCGGATCCGAATGGATCAGTAGTAGGTCGAAATACCGATTCATCAGACTCACGACCCAGTCTTCATGACGAACGTGATCCGGTTTGGTCACCAGAATATCCCGCAGGCTGCAGACGACTTTGGTCGATGGTGCTGATAAGCGGATATGTGCCAGTAATGGCAGTAACTCAAATGCAAACCGCTTTCTCCCAAACGGGAAGAGCTCGATGATCATGACGTCAGGACGGAAATGATCGACGAGCTCGAGCAGCATGTTCTTTCTGGCTCGTTGAACCTGTTCAAGCGTGGTGTCCTCGCTGTGAATGCTCAACCCTCGGAATTCACTGTCAGACGTAATCGGTGGCAGGTTGACGATTGTGACCCACGATGGAATGTCCATACCGGAGATGGATTCGCCTCCATTCACAAACACGACAGTGCAGCCATTTAATGCTCGTGCGATGGCCATGCTTCGGATGAGATGGCCCATCCCAAGGACATGCTGACAATAGATGAGGACGCGCGGCTTTTTGTCACAATCTGTTGTGGAAGCCGACTCGTTGCTCATAGCCTGAATCCTTTCTTGGCCAGCTGAAGAATCTGCTCGACGGTGCGCTCGAATCCCGGTGCGAATCGTAAGTAATGGCGGTAGGCCTTGTTCACCAATTGGAGGCGAACATGCCATGCGAACCGCTCGGCCGAGACCGGCCAGTCCACCAAACTCTGGTATTGATGACACAGTTCGCCTGTGATGAGACGCACAAAGTCCTGATCTACATGGCGGAATTGAAGATCCACCACGAAGTTTGCCAGGTCCTGTAAGGGATCACCGATGACAAGTTCATCGAGATCACAGAAGATGATTGTCCCGTTGTCGGCAAGCAGTTGATCAACATGAAAGTCCCAATGGATTGGACAAAATGGGATGGTTGATGAATGCGGCGCAGTCTGCTCAACCTCATCTGCCACACCTCCACATGTCTCTGAGAGCCGTGGGATCGCATCGGAGAGTTTGCTCAACTTCTTGTGGGTTTCGACAAGATGGTTTTCTGGGGAATGGGCGGCAAGGTTGCCTATGTCACTGGTGTGTAGTGAGGCCAAGCCTTTTGCAACGGCGGCGATGTAGGGTCTGTAGTTGTTTGTGTTGAGTACGTGGAGCAGTGGTGTGCCGGGCACTCCACGCTGCCACACCGTATTGATTGCAGCGCTGTAGCCGAGAGGCTGTGCAATGGTCATTGCTTCCTGGTCGGCAAGAGATCGATCCCAGAAGTATTGCAGGCGTTCATAGAGGGTTTGTCCCTGTGAGTCACCGAACGTCTTTCCAAACAATTGGCAGGTTCGATCGTGAGTGGAATCGTAAAGGTTGTACCGATTGGTGCAGCGAATCTCTGGTCGATAATTCACGACTTGCTGCGCCAAGACCTGAGCGGTTCCCTGTATGCCGATCTGCCTCAGACCCTCTACAGGGAGGTGTTGCTCGACGGCTAGAAGATCAACGAGTTGGCGTAAATGAGGAAGGGCAGGGTCGTGAGGAAACCTCCAGAGGATCAGATCGTACTCCGGTACATGGCTCACAGAATTCTGGAACTCCGGGTCAGATATTCCTTTCTGAGCGAGTAGACGAAAGGCCTCTCTACTTCGACCGCCAAGAAACACTTTTATATAAGCGATACGCTGGAAGGATGGGCCAGTTGCTCCTTCTCTCAGTGTGAGCTGATAGCAGGCGGACAGCGTGGACTTATTCTTGCTGGTCGGCTTGAGGTACGTCTTCAGTTTTGCATCCAGAATGGCGCAGTCCCTGATTTCAAAAGAGCCTGTGGAAAGTTCTGGAACACAGGATCGAAGGATGGGAACAGCGTCCACGAGAGTTGCGAACCGCTGAAAGGTTCGGCGTATAGTCCCCCAATCTGGTGTTACCATGGGCTCAGAGACAGGAGCGATGTTGAGTGGTGTATGGGTGGTCGACATCATGCATGCCCCACGTGTGCCAGGATGTTCGTGAGTACGCGATCGGAATCGAAATAGGTTTCAGCGATGTCTCGCGCCGCACGACAATGACCCAAGTAATCTCGATTGATGTCTTCGATACCTATCAGGGCTTCATCCATTGTGCGGAATGTGAGTAGTCCCTTGCCTGTCGGCAGGTGCGATTCAATGCCGGTTGACTGGACAAGCACTGGTCTTCCAGACGCTAGGTAGAGGGCGCTCCGGTCGCTAAACCAGCCGACCGAAAATTCCACGACGCGGTTATGTGCCACGCTGAACTCTGCGCGAGAGTGTGCGATATACCGGCTGTAATCTGTCAGCGTACGAAGCCTCCGGGGGTCCGTCAGCTGCCAGCCGTTCTGTCGGAATATCTCGCCATCGACTTCATCGCGAGGTTCAATACGCAGAGCAATTTCCAGTTCCTGTGCGGTTCTCTTCGGGATTTCGATAAACTTGAGCCAACTATCCGCTTTTTCACCAGACTCCGTTCCTTGCCACTGGAAGGTGGTTCGTCCCTTCCAACTGGAGATCGTCGTGAATCGTGTGCTCGCATGATCCAAAGCAGTCGGCCACATAGGGAGAACCACGGGACGTAGTATCGGATGCCAGTGACGATTTCCTGTCGGGATGCGACAGGCGTCCGTCCCGATATTGAGGCCCAAGGTGAGCAGGTGATCGTATTGATCCAACGCCTCATACTCACCGCCATGTTGTTGAAGGAAGACCTGCGTATTGCCAGGGTTGCCATCGATGTAGAGTCGACATCTCGGATTCGAGAAAATGTCTTGAGCCTTATGGATTTCGCCGCTTCTCGTCATCAACAGATCACACCGCTTGGCAACGTTGACGGCTTCGGCGAACGGTATGCCGTGCGTTGCCTCTCCATTCTTGTAAATCAGACAACATCGTGGCCAGATCCCATAGGTCTTCATCACCGATTCGAAATGTCGTCGACCCTCCCATTGCTCGAATGGAACCTTCTTGCCGGATGCATCCACGCATCGATTGGAACCGACTCGCTCCATCACGTATACCTCATGGCCGAGTCGTTGTAGCCCAACTGGGTAGGCGATGATGCTGTCGATATGACCTGCGGTGGCATTAGCTATTTTCCCTGTACAGATGATCAGCATCTCACTCGCTCACTGTTCTGGATTTGCTCCTCGCACACCAAACTGCCGATCCTTACCGCGTGTAGAAGCGGAGGAATTCATCTCGGACTGCCGGCGCGAGGGATGCTTCCAGCTTCTTCCTCGCGGCCTGTCCTACACGCTTCCGCAGCGCCGGGTAGGCTTTGAGGGTCAAGAGGATCTCGACGGCCTCCGCGTCGGTATCGAAGAGGAAGCCGTCGACTCGGTCTTCGATGTACTCGCTGTAGCCGCCCCTCCTATGGCAGACGACGGGTAGTCCGCAGGCCATGGCCTCAGAGACGACCCTGCCGCTGGGCTCAAAGTACTTTTCCGATGTGCGGTAGAAGAAACAATCTAGGCCCTTCAAGAAGACATCCGGCTCCTGCGCGCCTGCTGAAAGCAGGGTGACTTCTGACACGTTGTCGAGCTCGCCGGCCAGGCATCGGCCCCCCATGATCTTCACCGTGCTGCCTTCTGAGACAAGGTGGTGGTAGATCCCGATGTCGTTGGGGTGATGCTTCTTGGCGTGGTCCCTGCTCAGCCGTCCGATTGTGAAGCGCCTGTTGGACCCATTGTCGCGCTTGCATTCGGCCGGTGCGAACCGTTGCAGATCTATCGGAGACATTTCGACAGGGCCCGAGAGGCGGCAGGCATCCATGAGCCACCGCGCGGCGAAGACGAGCTCCACCTTTGGCTTCCCGAAGCGCTGCAGTGTATGCAGGCGGTCTTGAAGCTGGTCGAGTCGCGATGTGTTGTAGATGAGAATGGTGCGCGTCGGCCGAGCTAGGTCAATCCATGGCCCGAGCTCGTGATAGACGCCGACGATGATGAAAGTGCCGGTCATCGGAAAAGACTTGCTCGAGAGGTCGATTCTGCGTATCGGATAGTCCGAGAAGCGGGAATTCGGCTGCGAGGAGCTCCACACATGGACGTCGCAGTGCTTCGAGAGCTCTTCGGCCAGTCGTAGAGTCCGCCATTCGCTGCCGCCCGACGCGTTCCCCATCGGATTGATCAAATGGACCTGTTTCAGCATGAGCCTTGCCTCCACGGGGTAGTCGGAGTCCCGCTTCCGTTCAGCGCGCACTTCGAGGCGAGCCTCGTTGCATTGCTGGCCAGATCCAAGATTCGGAGGACCTCCTGTTCAGTCCCGGACGCTTGTTGGAAGTAGGCTCGATAGGCCTTGTTGAGGAACTGGACGCGTAAATGCCACACAAGGCGCTCGGCCGACATTTTCCAGTCGACCAAGCGCCGGTATGACGTGAGAAAGGTAGAACTCATCGCGTCTCGGAATATCGGAGAGAAGTCGTAGAAATGCAGATAGACAATAAAATTAGCCACGTCCCGCGTCGGATCCCCCTGCACACAGTCGTCGAAATCCAAGAACACCACTCGGCCATCTTGGGCCAGCAGGTTGCCGAACTGACAATCTCCGTGAATCAGGGTGTGGTCCGATGAAGTGACTGAGGGCGCGTCGGTCTCCAGACGCCGGAGTATGGCTTGCAGCGGTGTCGTCAACAGAGGGAGAGCCTCCCCCAGCTTGAGAGATTTCTTACGCGACTCGACGAGATGATCCTCGATGTTTACGATACGCGAGCTGGCCAGGCGGCTCTTGTGGAGCGTCGCAAGGCCCTTCGCTACCGCAGTGAGATAGTGCTCGAAATTAGTTTCATCGATGACACGAGATAACGGGGCGCCGACGATGGCCTGTTGCCAGATGGTTTTGACGGTTTCCGCATAGGCGAGAGGCTGCGCCACCGTGATGCTCTCGGGACTCCGTTGCGATGTGTGCCAGAAGTGCACCATCCTCTCGTAAATCTCCTTGCCCTCTTCGCCCTTGAAGGTTTTGCCGTAGAGGGTGAGCTCGTGCGGGGTCCCGGCCACCTGCCATCGTAAGTCGTAGCGGGTGGTACAGCTTTTTTCCGGCAGGTAGTGAGCCACGCGGTTGTTGAGATCCGTGAGGCCGCCTGGACCAGGCACATTGTCCGGTAGAGTCTCCCAGGGTAGGTGGGGCCGGACCCTCTCGGTATCAATCACCTCTGACAGATGCGGGAGCACCGGGTCGTACGGGAATCTCCAGACGATGGCGTCGAGCTCCGGGACATGGGTCGCGAAGGTTCGTAGGCCTGCGCTGGTGTGGCTTGAGTCGGCCAGCTTTCCCCATTCGTGCCAGCTGCGACTGCCGAGATACGCCTTGACGTAGAAAAGGGCTTCGTACCGTCCACCTTGACGGCCAGCTACCTCGATCCGGTAACAGAGGGACAGAGAAGATTTGAGCGGCGACTGTGCTTTCAAATGCTTGTAGCGCGCATAGACGATGGCGCAGGTGGTTGGATGGTCCTGGCCGTCGAAGCTCGTAGCGAGCCGCTGCCACAAGAGGTTCCCCATGGTCTCTGCGTCGGCGAATCGGGCGAAGGCTGCGATGGGCGCGTTCGCGATTCCGTTATTCTGACTGATGATCGTCATGGTTCTACACTCTGGACAGCTCTCTAGTCTGTTTGCCACCAAGGGCGATCGTACTCAGCTCCGGATGGCTTCCGGTGATGATGCGATAAACGTACTGACTCTTGAGGGTCAGGTGCGGCCAGCGCTCTTCTGATTGACGCATTAACATGCCGAACAGTGCTCGGTTGGTGTTGCGATGCCCCACGATGAGGATCGTCCCACCGGCTGCATGGACAAGAATGTCTTTCAGTACCTGTTGCACCCGTTCTGCCAGATCAATGAAGCATTCTCCGCCTGGAATCCGATGGGTGCGCTTGTCGTGCTTGCGCGCGTCCCACAAGGCACGGGCTTCTGGATCCCGCTCATCACGAAAACGGCCTTCCAGTATCCCAAAATGCTGCTCATTCAAACCGGCGCAGCTCTGGATCTGGAGGCCATGCATTGCAGCAGTGGGTCTGGCCGTTTCGACGGTTCGCCTGAGGGCGCTGGTATAGATCCCGGTCAAAGGTACCTCGATGAGCTGTGCAGCCAGCATCTGACTGTGGCGGATCCCCTCTTGGGAGAGCGGCGTATCGAATTGGCCGGAGACTCGTTTTTCCAAGTTCAACTGACTTTCGCCGTGGCGAACCAGGTAGATCGTGGTTGGTCGTGATGTTGTCTGGCTCATCATGGTTGCCTGCTCCTCTCATCGGTTTCGGCCAATCCGTCAGCCAGTGAGTCCAATGAAAGGGATTCCGAAATCCGGTCCGCAAGGCTCAACAGAGTCTCTAGGTGCTCTCGCTGATTGTGTTTCAGGCGAGTGATGCATCGGTGCGCGCGTTCGACGACTAACGCCATGGCGGTAAACCAGGCGAGCGTGTGTTGATCATTCTTCCATGGAGTGAACTGATTGTAGTGGTTGAGAAATCTCTGCACCGGAATTGCCATCTGGGACACTGGTATCTGCTTCGCCAATGCCCCTGTCAGTAATCCGGCAACAAAGCTGCCGAGATCCAGACCGGGATGTCCCTCACAGACGTTGTCGAGATCGATCAATGCGATCCTGTCGTGTGTCAGGAACAGATTCTTCATATGGAGATCACCGTGAAGCGTCGCGGTAGGTCCAAGCGAAATGATTTTGGCCTGTGCGATTAACCGATCCTGTAGCGGAACTAGTATGGGTCGGCAAGTTGGCCGGCACCGCATCAAGACGGATGCAACTGATTCAAGCTTGCTGAGCTGCTCCGCCATGGTGATCCGCGGAATATTCGACAAAGGGGTTGTGTGGAACGTGGCGATGGTCTGGGCGGCTTTCTTCAGAAGGGGAATGCTTGCTGGGGTTTCAATGGAGTGGTTCTCCAGTGTGGTGCCCTGAATACCCTCTTGCCAGAGAGTTTTGAGGCGCGTGTCATACCACAGCGGCCGCGCGACTCCGAGCCGCCCACTGCGTCGGGCCTCACTGTCCCAGAGTTGCCGCATCACCAGATCTGTCTGAGCCCCTTCTTCGTTGTAATAGGTCTTACCGAAGATCGTCAGTGTCTGCCTCGTATCCTGGGATGAATGAATCAGTTCAAATGATGTCTGCACCGTGCAGGTGTGTTCCCCGACATAGTGCATCACGCGGGATTTGGTGTCGGTCACCTGCCAGCCTGTGCCTACATGCGCCAGGACCCAGTTGGGTGGAATGCTCGATGTGCTGCAGGCTGCGTGGCTGGAGGCCGGCAGCGTGTGTATCTTGCGATCGTTTGGAAAGCTCCAGAGGACCATCTCGACCTCGGGAAGATGGATCAGTGGTTTCCCGAATCTTGTCTGCACGAGGGCCCGCGTTGAGGCCTTTTCCCATTGTGGCAGCGAGCGGCCTTCCGGGAATGCACGGCCGCAGAGAATCTGTTCTCCGCTCTCTCCCGTTTCGACGTTCTCGACGTTCAGGCGATAGCTGACCATGCAGGACGATGCCGGCTTGTACCGGACCTGGATAATCTCGCACTGTCGGATCAGGAAGCGGTCTCGAACACTGGTCGACTCGAATATGCCATTCCACAACGTCTTTCTCATGGCTTCTGTGTCTAAGATCATCGAAAGCTGTGGAAGCTGGACATCCATTGGAATGTCGTCGCGTCCATCACGCTGAGAAGGTCGAGATGTTTCTGTTGTCGGAATCACGGCGGTATTCATCATGGCTAGACGTGATGTTTAAATAGTGGTCGACCATCGCGGCCTGTGCGCGCGACGCACACATGATCGGTACAGGAAGACACGAGTGAGTCATTGTCTTGGATTTGATGCTCGAGAAAGACCAGTTCATCGCAATACTGATCGCTATTCGTGTGAGTGATGGTGATAGACACAGTTGCCGGATGTTTTCCCCCCACCGGTCTCACCATGTCGGTAATCTGTGGAGCAGCGATGGAAATCTTCGGTGTCTCGTGCTTGCAGGGATACACCACGGTCAGAAAGCACGTGCTCGAGGCATCTTGCGTCAGCCGGACGGTCGGCGCCCGTTCTTTCTTGCCGTACGACGTGGAGACAAACCCTTCCTCGATGGAGGGGCGTACGGTCGGCACAAGCGGCTGTGCAAGGACCAGCTTGGGTGAATAGACCGATAGCGTGTCGTGCGACACGGAGAGCGAAACCTCCCCTTGTGCGGGTGGTGCGAGATGGAAGTGAAGGTCATACCGGTGGGATTCGTCTGCACGCAGGAGATCGAGAATGACCCAGTACTCTCCGTTGATGAACAGCACCTTCCGTTCATGAATCACCGGATACTCATAGCTACGAGCTATACCATGCAGATAATCCAGACCGGGCTTGCTGACAAATGCGACCATCGATCGATCAGGCTCGGGACCTGAAATCTTGAACCGATTCTTTTTCCACTCATACCGAGTTTGATTTCGTCCATCTACCAGGATGGTATTATGGACAGCGGTGCCGCGAAAGCGGACACGCCAATTGACCGGTCCTGATTCATCATAGGTGTAACGGCCTGGATCCATGATGAGCGGTGTGCCGTACGCATAGGCCTCGAAGCTGAGCAGGTCCAAGTGCCCATGGTTTCCCACGCCCAGAGGCCCGCAATCGAAGATTAAGTACCGTTCGTCCGCATAGGCGGCGCCATGATTCCCCCATCCACTTCGGAGAATGTAATAGCCACTGTGGAGAAACCCTGTCGAACGCATTGCCGGAGGAGTACCCTGCGTGCCTTGCGAGGCGACATACAGCAAGTCTTCCCCCCTATAGAGTTCGTAGCCTTGCTGCAAGAGGTCCAGGAAGCAACGGCTATCGCCGTCGCTGAGAGCGGGGATCAGGCCATCAGGCCTGTGGGCATAGAGTGAAAATTCCAAAGCCTTCTTCACTAATTGATCAAACGGCTCCGGCATCTCGATCTGGTTGAGGCGCGCAAGCTTGGTGATCCAGAGATAGTTCTTGAGCACCAGGTGATGGTAATCGGTGGATTGTTCGCAGTGGACTCCGTCGGGCTGGAGATCAGACTGAATGTTCTTCACCAGCTCGGTTCTGGACCAGGCGAGCCATTCGCGAGCCTCGGCGAATTCCGGAAAGACGACGGCGGCCAGGAAGATCGCACAGAGTTCCAATGTCCGATGATTCCTGGCCGGCGTGACATGGTCTCGTAAATATGAGACCTGGTGGTGTAGCGAGGACAGAAAGGAACGGTAGAAGCCTGGAGTAACGCAGCTTGCCCGGGTCTTGTTCACGAAATAGTAATGAGCAAAGATCCAATTCTGGATGCGCCGTCCTGCGACGTCGCTGGGGAGGAAATCCAGCGGAACGGTTCGAATCCAGGAGCCGGTGATGTCAACCCATGCCTTGGCGTATCGAGGATCATTCGTCTCGTGATAGGCCATGCCGAGCCCGACGGCGTAATAGAATTTATGGAGCAGGATCAGCCATTCCTGGTCGCTGCTGAGATTGGTGAGCCAGAGCGGGGAGTCGGAAAAGATGTGACGTTCGCCGTTGAACTCAAATTCATTGATCAGTATGGCATCAATCTTCGGGCGTGCCGTTTCAACCGCATCCGGGACCGGAAAATAGTGGATCGTCGTTCTAGTCTGGAAATGGTTCAGCAAGGCGTCAGCGGTCAAGCTCTGGAAAGGTTCCGCAAAGAGATGCCGGGAGTCCATCTGTTCACTCGAAGGGGGCTGACTAGTGGCAAGCCGCATGGGTTTCCTGGTGATTAGTGGTGGTCTCAACAGTGTCCATACGAAAAAGGTTGAATAGCTGTTTCGTGGTCTGACTCGAGTCAAAGATTCGGCACATCGTCTCACGCCCTGCATGAGCAAGACTGTTCCTGAAGTCGGAGTCAACCAGCAGTTCTTCGATGGCTTTGGCAAGGGCCACCGGGTCGCGCGGTGCGACCAACAGGCCGTTGCGTCGATCTTTAATGATTTCCGGAATGCCGGAGACTGATGTGGAAATCACCGGGACTCCAGAGGCCATGGCTTCGGCGAGGACGTTCGGAATGCCGTCTCGATCACCGTTGTCCACGACATGACAGGGGAGAACAAACACCGTCGCATCCTGATAGATCTNNGATCGGGCGAAGTTCTTCTTGTGTCATTCCAGGGCTGATGGAGATGTGATGCTCGAGCCCATATCGGTGAATCAAGTCTTGAACGAGCCGGGACTGCTCGTCCGGTTCACCTACAATTCGACAGTGAAATGGGATTCCGTGCTCATGAATGATCCGACAGGCCTCGATCAAAAAGGGAAACCCTTTCTTTTCGACGAAGCGTCCGACCGACAGGAGTGTTGGGATTGCCGGTGTCTCTCGGTCAATGGCCGGAGCGAAACGCGTCGTATCGACTCCATGATAGATGGTGTGGATCGGGGCACTCTGTGGGGAGACGTCCTGCAAGTGATGATGGTTGGCTCCTGTGCAGGTCACGACGAACTTCGCTCGACGTAGTTTAAGCGACAGCAGA
>CXWJ01004141.1_pt1 | contig 10682 bp, 13 predicted proteins | sample 590841 | NCBI WGS metagenome assembly CXWJ01 (sample SAMEA3498367, study PRJEB10139) | wastewater metagenome | biome: wastewater treatment plant; material: activated sludge | place: Austria | collected 2015-01-21 | reverse complement strand
AGGTGGAACGCATTCGCGCGCAAGTGGGCAAGGGCCGTGTCGTGTGCGGGCTTTCGGGCGGGGTCGATAGCTCGGTCGCGGCCGTCTTGATCCACGAGGCGATCGGCGAGCAGCTGACCTGCATCTTCGTCGACACCGGCCTGATGCGCGCGGGCGAGGCCAAGGAAGTCGTCACGCTGTTCCGCGAGCACTACAACATTCCGCTGGTGCATGTGCACGCGGAGGATTTGTTCCTCGAACGGCTCGCCGGCGTCAGCGACCCGGAGACGAAGAGGAAGCGCATCGGCGCCGCCTTCATCGAGGTGTTCGACGCCGAGGCGCACAAGGTGGGCAACGTCGAGTTCCTGGCGCAGGGCACGCTTTACCCCGACGTGATCGAAAGCGTGTCGTTCACGGGCGGGCCTTCCGTCACGATCAAGTCGCACCACAATGTCGGCGGCTTGCCGGAGCGGATGAAGCTGAAGCTGGTCGAGCCGTTGCGCGAGCTCTTCAAGGACGAAGTGCGCGTGCTGGGCCGCGAGCTTGGGTTACCCCCGGCGTTTGTCGGCCGCCACCCGTTCCCGGGCCCGGGCCTTGCGATCCGCATCCCCGGCGAGATCACGCGCGAGAAGTTGGACATCCTGCGCGCGGCGGACGTCGTCTATTTGGACGAGATCCGCAAGGCCGGCCTCTACGACAAGATCTGGCAAGCCTTCGCCGTGCTGCTGCCCGTGCGCAGCGTCGGCGTGATGGGCGACGGGCGGACGTACGACTACGTCTGCGCCCTGCGCGCGGTGACAAGCACGGACGGCATGACGGCCGACAGCTACCCGTTCGAGCACGCGTTCCTGAGCAAGGTGGCGACGCGGATTATCAACGAGGTGAAGGGGATCAACCGGGTGGTGTACGACGTGACGAGCAAGCCGCCGGGGACGATTGAGTGGGAGTGAGGGGTGATGGTTCGTTGAGCGGCGAGACCGATGGGAATGGTTGCTTATTGGAGCACCTCTACCGATATCGCCCGCTGAGCGGAGCGAGCTTGCGCCACTTGGAGGCAACTCTGCTCAAAGGCGAAGTCTTTTTTGCATCACCAGATGCATTCAACGACCCGTTTGATTGCCATCCCGTTTACGCCTACGGAGGCACAGACGAGGAGATGCGTGAACACCTGATGGCCCGTTATGGCGACAATCCCGCCCGTCTCCGCACTGTGCTGGAAGGGTTTGCCAAGCGGGCGGTCAATCAGAAAAGGTGGGACGATGGTGTCGAGCAGATGTGCAACCAGCTGGCCGCGGAACTGAAACGAGACATGGGCATATTCTGCCTGACTGCCGTTCAGGACGACATCTTGATGTGGTCTCACTACGCCGAGCAGCATCGTGGAGTGTGCCTGAGGTTCAGTCGATCAACGGCAGCGGGTCTTTTTCGTGTGGCTCGGAGGGTGAACTATGATGCCGAGCGCCCAACGCTTAGAATCATTCAAGACGATATGCAGACGAAGCTGCGCAAAGCGTTTCTGACAAAAGCGAAGCAATGGGACTACGAACAAGAGTGGCGGGTGTTGTCACCAAGCCAAGGTAAAGCAGGCACCGGCCCCGGAGTTCAACAGTGGCCACCCGAGACATGCGATGGAGTTGTTTTTGGAGCAAGAATATCATCGGACGACGAAGCAAGAATTCGAGATTTCGTCGCGCGATGCTCAAGGCCCCCTAAGCTATTTCGAGCGACTGTCGATCCAAAATGTTTCAAGATTTGTATTGAGTCCGCGTAGCTTCCTTTCGTCATTCTGGAGACTTCAAGCTCAGGAAACCATGCGATGATGTCCGGTGCCGCCAGTGCGCCCATGACGGTCGAGCGGCGACGGCTCGTTCTCGCGTCAACGTCGATTCTTAAGGCATTGGGGCATGCCGGATACGATCGAGTTCTTCTTGAGTTCGGCTTGCCCGAAGATGTTGGCTATGGTTCGAGTTTGCAGCAACGCGCGAATTCGTTGGGGCGTTTTGCCCTCAGCAACCCCGATGCCAAGGTATTGGGTGGTGGGCTGCTTTCCGATGTGTTGGTGCAACGCGCCCGAGAGGTCTTTGCGTCAGGGGTGTCGACGAACGTGACAGATCGGGAGACGTTCGAATTTCAAGAGGCGCTGGCACGAGACGATGCAATTGAGTTGTCGCAAACAATTGCACGAAATTCTGCGGCGCGCGGCGTTGGGATAGTGCCGCCATTGCCCAGCGAGATTCCAAGCGCTCCCAGGCGCGCGCGTCGAAAGGTCTTCATTGTCCACGGGCATGATGAGGGGCCTCGCGAAGCGGTAGCGAGATTTCTCATGCAGCTCGATTTCGAACCCGTGATCCTGCATGAACGCCCAAACCGTGGTCGCACTGTAATCACAAAGTTCCAGGAAGAGGCTGCGGATGTCGGGTTTGCTGTTGTACTGATGACGCCAGACGACAGTGGCGGCAAGTCGGGCGATGCTCCAAAGGCGCGAGCGCGGCAAAACGTTGTCTTTGAACTTGGCTACTTCATCGGTGCGTTAGGCCCCGAACGTGTCGTTGCACTCGTTAGGGGTGAGATTGAGCGTCCTTCGGACTTCGAAGGGGTTGTTTACGTCAAATATGATGCTTCGGGCGGTTGGAAGCAGCAAATGGGCAGGGAGCTTGAAACGGCTGGATTCGAAGTGGATTGGAANNGATTGGAAAAAGGCGATGCAGGGATAGTAGCGAGAGGGCCGTGTCCCCTGATTTAACTCGGGTTAAGGTTCGGCGTCAGACGTCGTGTTGCGAGGCTCTGCGAAGGAGAAGCGTGTTGACGGCTTGAGGTCAAAGTAGGTCATCAAGAACTCCCGATCCTTTTCGCGCTGAACCAGCAGCAACGCATCATCCTTCCAGTCGCCTAGTATCGCGAAATGGACCTTAGTCGGGTCCAATGCTGCAAACGCTCCGAGAAGTGGCGCCTCCGGTTGGGCAATCCTGGTGCAAATCCATGCGCCCTGAAGGCGCTGTTCGGGATCGGCGACATTGAGCTTGGTCGCAACGCTGCGGAAAAGAAGAGCGGGGTTGTGCTTCGGCTCGGGCACTGTTTGACTTTCTGAAGGCTGGTGGAACTGCTCCATCAGGTCCTTCAGCCGCATCTTCACATCTATCACCACTTCGCGATTGCCACCGGGATTGATTACCCAATCGACCGTCGTCGTGCCTGGACCGTACCCGAAGCGCTCGAAGGCGACGGGGACTGCCATGCTCAAAAAAGTCACGGGCCGCATTTCGAAAAGCACATCCTCGTGTCTTCCTGCGTCGCCTAGTCGCGCGAGATACGGGGGCAACTCTGCTGCCGTGAGTCGCGCGGACGCCGTGCGCACTGCCAGCCATAGGCGATCAACCGGTATCCACATGTGGGTGCCAACCACCTGTTTTGTTCCAAGCGTTATCGGCGCGCCAAATTCGTATCGCCAAAGATCGGTTAATTTGTCGAGAAAACAACCCGATCTGGCGAGGTGAGGCGGTAGTTGGCCGAAGATTTGGCGAGCAGCAGTTTCTATTCCTCCTGCCGCGATGGCCGCCGCTACGANNCCCTGAGTCTCCCCTGATTCTCGATTTTTATTTCCTGGTCTTTGCACCCGATGAGCGCGCGCGAATCGCGATAACTGCGCCGATAGCTTCCGCAAATTCCCGTGCCGTTCCGACAGCCTTCAACGATTCCACTCGGCCGCTTCCGCCATACGAGTAGTTGATTGTCAGTCCATCCTCTTCGTCATGGGCATTCTGTATGCCGACTACGGGAAGCAACATGTTGCCGACCCCGTTCTTCTTCGCAACTAAGACAAATGTCATTGCATACCTCCGGTATTAAACATGGAACACGTGACGGAAACTTAGGCTGTTAGAAGGCCTAGCGCTTGTGCGGTGCATCAATCAAGCGGCAGCTGTTGCTGCAATCAGCGAGGGAAATTCGATATCGGGTATCAGGGGACACGTAACAAATTCAGGTGATCCAACTTGATTTGTCACGTGTCTCCTAATTTTGCCTCTGGCAGTTTGGTGTCTGACCGCAATACTTTCAGTTGGACGCCAGTTGATGCGGTGGCTCGTGGAGCAGGGTGTTTGACCCCATTTCTTCCGGTGTCAGGACTCGTGAGCTGGAGACGCGATACTGAAGAATTGGGTGACAGCATACCTATTCCCTTAAATGCGGGGACATGATACATATTCCCCCTGACAAGTATCAGGGGACACGTAACAAATTCGGGTGATCTACCTTAATTTGTCACGTGTCCCCTGATTTCAACGGTTGGTAGCCAGGGGGGCGAATGGACTGGCTCATCAGTGCTTACTGTAGCGCGGATGCTCGGATTGCCGGACTAAGTGGCATAAGCGATTCTAGCTATGCGATCTTGTCTGCGGTCGTGACGGGCGCTCTGGCTTGGGGCGCTCTGGCTGTGTGGTATGGGGTTTTCGGCAAGCTTCGACGACACGGTTTCGGGAAGCCGATTCAGAGGTCCGTTTGGTGGTTTCTCTTCTTCTTTCCGCTCGCCCAAATCATCCTTACGTTGTTACAGGGCGCGGGCGTCACGCCATTGCCTTGCACTGCTCGAGCAATGGCATCCCTGGTGGTGACGGTGACTTTTCTGTTCTTCGTCTACGGCTTGCACAGACAAAATGGAAATAGGGGCACGAACGCAAAGTTCTTCTCGTTGATTTTGCTTCCGACGGCTGGTGTTTTCGCAGTAACAAATAAGTTCGTCGCTTCCGTCGTGCTGCAAGCGGGGGCCGAGTGGGCATCCGCCTTCATGTGAGACCGCAGCGCGTTGTGTCCGCCTTCGCTTCGCTGCGGCGGATGCAGGCGGGACGCCTGCGGTCCCAGGGCGAGCGCGCGTTCTGATGCGCTGGGGTCTTCGATCGGTTAGGGTCGCGCTGACCATTCTGCGAACTCGGGAACTCGACATGTATGTGAAGGTGAACGGCGTACGGCTCTTTGTTGAGGTGTTGAGCCCGAAGTTGCGGCCTGAGGGGCCGCGGATGCGGGAGGTGCCGACGGTGGTTGCGCTGCATGGCGGGCCGCTCGACCATGCGCATATGCGCGATTGGGTTGCGCCGCTCGCGGATGTCGCGCAGCTCGTGCTTTACGATCATCGCGGGTGCGGGCGCAGCGAGGCGGGCGATCCGGCACTCTGGACGATGGCGCAGTGGGGCGATGACGTCGCCGGCGTTTGCGACGTGCTCGGGATCGAGAAGCCCATCGTCGTGGGCTGCTCGTTCGGCAGCTTCGTCGCGCAGTCCTCGATGTCGCCGGCGGCCAGGCGCTTCGCTTCGGCGTCGGTGGAATTATGGGGACACGTAACGAATTCGAGTGGATCGACGTCAATTCGTCACGTGTCCCCTGATTTCGAGGCTGCCACAGTGCCCCCGCGTAGCTGGGAGCGGGGGATAAGCATCATGTCCCCAAAAATACACCGTCGCGCGTGTGCCGAGACTTACGGCTGCGACGTGGCCAACGAGCGGCGCGGATTCTGCACCGCACGCTGCGCGGCGTCTTTGCAGTCGTAGACGGCGACATCGTCGCGGCAGAAGTCCGGCCAGTTTCCCGACTTCAGCCAATACTCCGGCAACCCCGTCGGCAGGATCATCGGCATGAACCGCGGGTCGCGGCGTACCTCTGCCATTTCGGGATACCAGAGCGGGATGGCCGCTTGACGCCATGTATCCCACGTTTTCGCTTGCATCATGTCGTAAGCGCCATCGACGTCGCCCAGAGCCGCGACCATCCGCACGACATAGTCCCGCCCGGACTGCGCACTCAATCTATAGTGCTCGTCGCAGGCGCCGCGAACGGCCGCACCTGCTTTCTTTCCCCGCGCAGCCCGAGCGCGCGCATCGACGAACGCCCGCCAACAAGCGCGTTCGGCGGCGCTAAACCCGTTGTCAGCATCGTCGCTCGCCAACAGCTCCAGAGCTTTCTTTGGCGGTCCATAGAATGTGGCATTCACGATACGAATGAGAATCGCGCGGTCATAACTGGGCCGTAGCCGCAAGGCAGTCGCCAGATCGCGGTCGGCAGCTTCATGAAAGCCCGCTTGCATCTTAAGGACAGCGAAATAGGTCCACGTGTTTGGCGACAACGGCCGGCGGGCCAGTTGCGCGCCCACGGAATGAATGGCCTCTCTCAAGCGACCCGACTCTCTAAGCCCCTTGCCTCGCTCGCTGAAGTGCTTTTCTCGGAAGGAATCGAGCCCTAGCCAATAGTCGACGCGCTTTCCGAGCATCGCGATCGCCATCAATGCGTACTCGCTGTCCTTATCAAGCTCCAGGGCACGTGCAGCGGATTTGCGCGCGGCCGCCTTGTAGGCGTCGACTTGCGCCGGCGCGATATCGTCCCTTCCGATCGCCAACGTACTATTGGCGTAGGCAGTGAAGCCGTGCGCGTATGCATCGTCGGGCGCAATTGCGGCCAGGCGCTGGGCCGTCGCCAGTGCTGTAGTTCCGAAATCGTCCCAGATCTTGGGATTGCAGATCTCGAGATAGATCATGAAGGCTTCGTTGCTCGGCGTGCGCGAAGCCTTTGCCCGCTGTTCGAGCGCGCAGCGGATCACATCGGCAGCACTGGCCGCGGCTTCTTCGCGCAGTTCCGCTTCCTCGCCCGCCGGTCGCGTGAAAACTTGCGACCACAAGGTTTGGCCGACCGCGCGGTCGCTGAGGAAAAGCGCAACCGCAGAGGACTTTGCGGTCTCATCAAGTGTACCGGAGAGAATGAACTCCGATGCCGGAGGCGTAGCGGACGGCGAAGTCGTGACATCGCGCTCAACCACGCGCAACTGGTTGGAAGCAAAAAGCCGCTTCAGCGTGGCGTGCATCTGGCGCACGGAATTGGCCTGCTCGGGTGCAGTGCCGATTGGCGCGACCGGCCGCAGTTCGACGACGTCGGCGGTGTACGCAGATGCGTCCGCGCGCAGCCACAACCCGCCGGCGATCACGAGGACCGCAACAACCACGGCCGTCGCTACAGGCACGTAACGGCTCTTCCACCACGGCGCAGGATCAGGCCGACGCTCGGTGTTGATCGTCGAAGCGCGTTCGGGCGCGTCCGGCGCGCGGTCCGTCTTGGGCAGGCTCTCGACGGTCGCGATCAACCGATACCCGCGCTTCGCGACGGTCTCGATATAGGCGGGCGCTCCGCGCTCGTCGTGAAACGCCTTGCGCAACTGGGAGATCGTGCGCGTCAAACGCTCGTCGGCGCCGAACTCCGCCTTCCAGACCGCGTCGATCAGTTCGTCGCGGGTCATGACCGCACCGGGCTTGGCGGCCAGCGCCAGAAGAAGATCAACGACCTTGGGCTCAAGCGGGCTCTCGCCCGCCACGCCGATCAGGACATTCCGCAAGGGGTCGAGAACAAAGTCCCCGATCTTGAGCATTCCCAAATCCGCCATGCCCGCGACGTCCGATCCCGTTCCCGTGGCCCTGCCGCCAAATATTAGCGCAGGCCACGAATTTCGCAGAATCCCTCAGCCGGGCAGAGCCCGCGGATGAATTCCGGAGGAAAAACCGCGAAAAATTTCAGGACTAACAGGTGGCGCGCGTCTTCAGTGTCGATCAACGGAGCACGTCACTTAGAAAGCAGGAGCACCTTAAAATGTCCCTCGGCACGAAAATGGCGAGCTTGACCGTAGTCGTAGCGACCACGGCTTTCCTCCTCGGGCCGGCGGAGGGCGCGGATTTCAGAGGTAATGCGAGATCGTGCCGATCGACGGACGTCACTCGAGTCACAAGAACCGAGGTCGACCGCCAGTTTCAGGCTGATCTCACCCGACCTGGAGCGACCTACGAGTTCGACACACGATTCGGTGCGATCGATAGGAGCAAGGTCTGGTTGAAAACCAACCGAGGCACCGTCACGCTACAGGCGTTGGCTCAGAGACTCCCCCCAAAAATGAGAGCTCTATGGCGCGGCCAGCGTTTTAAGATCGGTGCTCCTCGATCTTTTTTCAAAACCGGATGCATGCTTGAGCGCCCGCGGCCAGTCGTGAACTACTCGTGCCTAGGTATCGTTTGCACATGCCGAGGAGACGAGGATTGTAACAACATGTTCTCCGACGCCGGCGTGTGCGGGGAGGTGGCGCAATGCAACCTCGATGACGATACGTGCTTCTGCTTCAAATGGCCATGAAGATGCGTTGCGCGCCATCGCCTTGCGGCCCGATAATGCCGATAATGCGGGGACATGATACATATTCCCCCTTGATTTGCCGCCTCTAGAGCGAAATAAGAGGCGACCGCAATGCGGCCGCCTCTTACTTGTCCGCAGGCTTCGTACGCTACTCAGTAGTACGGATCGTAGTCTTCCCATTGGTATTCGTCGTAGTAGATGTCTTCATACGGATACCAATAGCAGACGTAATCGTAGCCGTCGTCGAAGCAGAAGCCGTAGTAGTAGTCGCCGTAGTCGCTATATTGCGCGAGTTGCACGGCGCCGAGCGAGGCTAGGCGAACGGGCCGGTCGAACAGCCACGTCATCTTTTGCTTCGTCTTGACGTGTTTGACGGGNNGGCAAGTCGCCCGCCGTCATCTTCGAAACCTTACCCTTTTTAACCTCCGCGACGACGTCGTGTTTGCCGACCTTGCCGACGTTGTGCTTGCCGTCTTGTTTGAGCTTCGCGCCCAAAAGGTCCTTGCCGCTATTTTGCTTATGGCTGTGCTTGGCCTTCTTCTCTTGCATCGCAGGGCCGCTTTTATCCTTGTCCGCGGGCGGCTTGGCCAAGGCGTGATCCGCCGCACTCAGCAGAGCTGTGCTGGAAAGTAGCGTGAGGAACATCCGGTTCATGCGTCGCACTCCTTGGGTTCACCCCGCTCAGCGCAAGAAAACGCGCAGGACCTTCGAATGTTCCTGGGAGGGAGAGAAGAACGCGTTTGCCGCAGGGCCGGGCACGGCGGTGCCGATGCGGGGTTTGGCGGCAAGCTGGGTTTCGTCGGCCACCCACTCCCCATGCCACGGCTCGAACACGTCGTTCACGAAGCCTAAGCGGGCGGCGCTACGGCGCTTCACGAGGCCGTCGAATGTGCTCGGCCGGCCTTCGACCGTGCCGATGCGCGGGTCGTTCACGGCCTCATGGTTCGAGCTCTCATCGTCAACCTGAAACAATCCGAACGGCGGCTTGTTGTACGTAAACGACGCAAAGGATGCGATCCAAACGATGATCGCGGCGAAACCGGCCCTGCGCCCCGGAGTGCCGAAATCCGGCAAGGCGTATACGACGAGGCTGGCGGCGGCGCCGAGCGTCACGGCAGCGACGAACAAAGCGAGGTCGGCTGCCAATGCGTGGTAGCCGAGAATAGCGGTATAACCGTAGAAGCCGGCAACAATCGCGAGCGGTGCTACCGAGAGGCCGACGGCCTTGCCCAACACGTAGTTGCGGACACCCGATCGCATTGCTGTTGCCTGAACGACCGCGAACGCCGCTGCCGGCCAGAAGGCGAGTTTCAAGTGCTCCCAGACGCTTTCGTCGATCGCGGCGACGGGCGCCATCCAGAACGAACGGCTGAGCCAATCGTATGCGAAGTGCAACAGCGACCCTGCCACGAAAACGAACGGAACGCTGCCGGCTTCCCAACGGACGGCTTCACGCGGGATTGCCACGGAACGACTCCTGATATCAAAATTTCTGCCGAATTCCGGCGACATGTGACAGTAATACGGGGACTCCGTATCCCTCCGGAATGTGGCGCACGATCATTTTTGCGCCTTGTCGATTTCCGCGAGGACCGCTTCCCCTTTGACAATCAGTTCGTCCATGTTGTTCGAGAGGCCGAGCTTGCCATATAGAAGCACCTGAAATTGCTCGCGCGTGTTGGGCAGGCGCTCCCAATCATAGTGGTAGAGGAAAGGCTCGCCTTCCTTTTTCAGGTCCGGGTTTACATAGATAGCGTCGTGGAAGCCGTCATTGGGCGTCGAGATCCGATCCAGCACCAGATGGGCTCCTCTTTGGTGGTTGACACTCAGCTCATGAAAGCGAATGAGCGCGCGGCGCAGCCCCGGGGAAGACAGTGTCGAAAGGCGGCCGGATGAAATCAGCTCTGTCAGGGTCGTCGGTTCAATCGGCGCACTTCCGAATCGCCCGGCTTTGGACAGCACTTCAAGAAATGCAGCTTTGTCCTTGGGTTCTACGCCATCTTTGATGACCCGCAGCACGCCAATCGTTGCATCGACGTACTCATCGTTTAAGCGCTTGGATTGTCGTGTCCCGTCGACGACCACCACGAACTCGCTCTTCAATTGCTCCAGGATCGCCCGTTCTGTCGTTGCTGCGCGCGATGCTTCATTCCAGTTGGAAACCTGCAAGCCGACGAAAATGCCGACCACAACGATGATGAAGTCGATCGCGACGGCAAACCAGTTTTGCGTCTTGACGTGCTCAGTCATGCGGCGAAGAAGCACAAGTACCTCCCAGTCTTCTCGGTCTCGATCCTACAGCAAAGTGTCGGAGCGCTAAATGTGGGGCATGATATCTATTCCGCGGCGTCCGCTTCCTGCCGGATAGATGGGGACGGTCGCGGTAATACCGATCGTTGCTTTGAATCTATAGGCTCTTGTCATTCCTGCGTTCTTCCGAGCGCGCGGCTTTAAGCTCATGCGTCCGCCTTCGCTTCGCTCCGGCGGATGCAGGCGAGGACGCCCGCGGTCCCAGGGCTAGCGCCCTTCCGAAGAGATCGGTGCTCTAC
>CXWJ01020337.1_pt1 | contig 10684 bp, 12 predicted proteins | sample 590841 | NCBI WGS metagenome assembly CXWJ01 (sample SAMEA3498367, study PRJEB10139) | wastewater metagenome | biome: wastewater treatment plant; material: activated sludge | place: Austria | collected 2015-01-21 | reverse complement strand
AAATTCGCTCGTGGACCGATCGGGGAATCCAATCCATCGCGCGGATCTCATCGAGCATGGCCCCTCGAATACGGAACTCCGCATAAGTCTTGAACTTGGCCTCCCTGGTCGGATCATACTTGGTCATCGCATCCATCAACCCGATGGTGCCGACCGAAATCAGATCCTCCGCATCCAGATAGGCCGGCAGCCGGAACGCCAACCGATGGGCCATGGCGCGAATGACATGAGCGAACTCTTTGATCAGTTGCTCACGTCTCGCCCCTTCAGCCGAGAAAGATTTCCGCTCGTGTGGTAATGCTGCCTTACTCATAGTACTGGCTACCCTCTTGCTAGTTGCCGGCGTGCGTCGCCGACCGTTGCCACACCAACTGCATCGAGCTTTTGGGAAGGACAGGCTTCGGCCATTGCACGATCTGCCTGGCTAACTTTCTAAAGGCTTCGGACGCCGGTGCCTCAGGGAATAATTCCAGGACGGCCTTCTGCTGCATGACGGCCATGGGCACATAGTCGTCATCCGGAATGGCTCCAATCAATTCGAGAGCAACATGCAAAAATCGATCCGCCGCGACATCAAGCTTCCCGAATACCTCAGATGCTTCTCGAGGGCTCTTCGCTTGGTTCACGAGTATTTTGAAACGACGTTCGCGATATTGGCGCGCCAAGACCTTGATTAAGGCATAGGCATCCGTGAGCGATGTGGGTTCCGGAGACACCACGACCACGGTCTCATCAGCCGAGGAGGCAAAAAATGTCACACTTGGGGAAATACCTGCACCGGTATCGATCAACAGCACATCCATCCCACCCGAAAACTGTGCTAACTGCTCCTGGATAATGAGCTGTTGGGACTCCGTCAAACTTGTCAGCTGCGGGACTCCAGAACTCGCCGGCAGTACATGGATACCTGCCGGGCCTTTCAACACGATTTCCTCGAATGTATGGGTTCCGGCGAGCACATCTTCAATCGTGAGCCGTGGGACAAGGCCAAGCAGCACATCGAGATTGCCCAGACCGAGATCGGCATCCAGGATCAGGACCCGTTTCCCAAGTTTGCTCAGAGCCATGCCCACATTGGCCACCACATTGGTTTTCCCTACTCCACCTTTTCCGCTTGAGACGGCAATCACTTGGGGAAACGACTCACCGTCCCATCTGATAGGCTCCGACACCGAGCCTGACGATTTGGATCTGAGCTGCATAGTGTGACCTCCAACCACGTTATCGGTGATACGTTCCCGTTGCCGCCAACGCACGCTTCGCTCCCGCTGATCGATCCGACAGTTCGACATGCTCCTGCGCACTCTCCGCGCTGCCGGCCGTGAGCCTGGCGGCGAGAACCTCCGGAGACGCGACCTCAATATCCCCAGGGACTCGCCGTCCAATACTCCAGTACGACAGGGGAACACCGGTCGCATGCACCGTTTCGAATATCGTGCCGGACGATTCCGTTTCATCGAGTTTGGTAAAGAACAAACGGAGATCCGGAAGTGCCCTCACAGCACCGGTCATTCGACAGGCTTCTCGTGCTCTGAGAGAGGCCGGCAACACCAGATGCGTCGTAATCGCATCGTGCTTCAACAAACGACAAAGATCCTGCGCCAGGGCCAGGTCCGTCGGGGCAATCCCCGGCAGATCCATTAACACGAGGTCCATCTTCGCATGACGGCGCAGGCCTGCTTGCACCTGCCGGGCCGATAACGCACAGGCGAAGGGAACGCCGATGATTTTAGCGTAGCGTCTGAACTGTTCCACCGCAGTCTCCCGATAGGTGTCAAAGGTAATCAAGGCGACCGACTTCCGTTGCTCACGGCGATAGTACGCAGCGAGTTTGGCAACCGCCGATGTCTTCCCTGCTCCACTCGGGCCGAGGAACAGTTCAATCGCAGGGCGTGCCTGCCCATGATCCAACGGCCCGGCGACGCGCACACGGCGCACGACCTCCTGATGGAGTGCACGTCTCATCATCTCTTTGTCCGGAATATGTGCCAGTCGATCGGTCTTCAGCACCTCGCCGATGAGCAACTCGGTCGTGGACGGGTGCATCCCTTGATCGCATAAGGATTGACGGACGGTTGAAAGAACCGAGGACAATTGACCGGCCCCTGCTGGACAGGCCTCCGGCGAAAGCTCGTGCAACAACTGACGCAATTCGTCGTACACCGCCCGTACCTTGCGGCGTTGATTCGGTGTTCCTGTCGATGTGGCATGCTTGCTCGACGGCTCCTGTTGGAGCTGCTTCCTCGGTTGCTTTTCACTGATAGGTTCCAACATCCCTCGCAAGGTCTGTTGGAAGGTGTCCACCGGATGAATAGCCGAATGGCCGCCTTCTGACGCTCGTACCGGAGGCACAGATTCTTCAACCTGTGCGCTCTCCCGGACGACTTGTGGACGCTCATACTCGGCTGCCGCCATCACTTCCAACACGGTGTGATTGAAGACGCGTAGCAATCGCCCGCCCTCACGCACCTCTTTGGAAGACAGGATAATGGCATCCGGCCCCAACTCCTCCTTGATGGCTCGGAGAGCATCCTGCATGGTGAGCGCGTGAAATGTCTTAACCTTCATAGGCTATCCTAGGATGACTGTGCCAATTCGAAGTCGACTCGCACCGTATCAAGTGACTGGAGGCGAACAAATGAATCAACCTCGTTAAACCCCATCACCGGTACCGAATGAAGAATGCGATCGCTGTGGCGACGAAGATGCCGGCGAACGGCCTGAGAACAAATGATGATCGGTTGTTGCCCCCGAGCCGCAACCCGTTCAGCCGCCTGTTTAATTCCCGTCAGAAGCTTGTGCGACACAGTCGGATCAAGCTGTAAGGCAGCACCGGGCGGAAGTGCCGCAACTTGATCGGCCAGCGACCGATCCAGTCGGGGATCCAACGTAATCACCTGGAGGCTGCCGTCCGATGCTTGATACTGTTTGGTGATCGTCCTCGCCAAGGCTTGGCGGGCATATTCCGTCAACAGTTCCGGATCTTTACTGTTCGAGGCTTGATCGGAAATAGCCTCCAGAATGGAGCGCAAGTCTCTGATCGGAATCCCCTCTTTGAGCAGATTCCCGAGCACCCGAACGACCGTTCCCAATGGGACCATCGTCGGAATCAGCTCTTCCACCAGCTTGGGATGGGATTTACCCACCTCATCCAGAAGTGCCTGAACCTCCTGACGCCCCAACAATTCATGACCATACCGCTTCACGAGCTCAGAAAGATGGGTCGCGATGGCGGAACTTGCATCCACAACGGTATAACCGGCCATCTGAGCCTGTTCTCTCCCATCTTCCGGAATCCAGAGCGCCGGCAGTCCGAATGCAGGCTCCTTCGTGGCGATGCCCTGGACCACTCCCTTCTGCCCTGTCCCTGGATCGATCGCCAACAGGTGCCCGGGCAACACATCCGCTTTGGCGACCTCCACCCCCTTCAACATGATGGCGTACTCATTCGGTCTCAGCTGCAAATTGTCGCGGATGTGGATGGGTGGTACGACGAATCCCATCGTTTCCGCAAACTGCCGGCGAAGAGCTTTGATCCGATCAAGCAATGCCGTACCTTGAGTTCCTTCCACCAGACCGATCAATCCATAGCCCACTTGCACTTCCATCAAATCCAACGGAGTCACGCGGGTTGGCCCCTCCTCAGCCTTGGGGACCGTAGGCGTCGGGGTTGGAGCCGCTTCCCGGATTTCCTCCTGGTGCAAGTGATAGGCCATCCAAGCCACGGCGCTGCCCAATACCAGAAAAGCCAGATGAGGCAGGCCAGGGACTAGGCCAAGAGCGAGAAGAATCCCCGCTGCGATCCCGACCGGCTTGGGGGACATCAGCAGTTGCTTGGTCATCGCCCCACCCAAGTCCATATCCGAAGCGGCGCGCGTCACGACAATACCGGCTGCCGTCGAAACAATGAGGGCGGGGATCTGCGCGACCAGTCCTTCACCGACGGTGAGCACCGTATAGGTTTGCGCCGCGAGCCCTGGGCTCATCCCTTGCTGCAAGACACCGATGGCGAGGCCGCCGACGATATTGNNCGACGATATTGACCAGGGTAATAATCACTGCGGCGATGGCGTCACCTCGAACAAACTTACTCGCTCCGTCCATCGACCCGTAGAAGTCTGCCTCTTCGGTGATTTCACGTCTTCGTCGGCGCGCGTCGGCTTCATTGATCAAACCCGCATTCAGATCCGCGTCGATGCTCATCTGTTTTCCTGGCATCGCATCCAAGGTGAAGCGTGCCGCGACTTCGGCGACACGGCCTGCTCCTTTGGTGACCACCACAAAATTGATCACGACCAGAATCGTAAAGACCACGAGACCGACGGTGTAATTGCCGCCGACAATGAAATTGCCGAACGCCCGGATGACCTCACCGGCCGCCCCGGCCCCTTCATTGCCATGCAGAAGGATGAGCCGTGTCGAGGCGATGTTCAGCGACAGTCGGAACAACGTAATCATCAACAAAATCGATGGGAACACTGAGAACTCGATGGGGCGACGTACCTGAAGACCGACCAAGAGAATGATGACGGAGAGGGTGATGTCGAAGCTGAGCAACAAGTCGAGGATGAACCGCGGCAACGGGAGGAGCATCACCATGAGAATGGCGACGACCCCCACGGACATGAGAATGTCCGGGTGCTTGACGAAGTGCGATGCGCTGGCTGGTTCCGTGACGGTTGCCATAATGGATATAGACTACGGCCGACTCACGCCGTGCCCCCTCTCGCCCGATACACAAACGCCAGGATCTCCGCCACCGCGCGATACAGATCATTCGGAATTTCTTTCCCGATATCGACCAGCCTGAATAGCGTCCTGGCGACGAACTTATTCTCCACGACCGGCACGCTATGATGTCGTGCCAACTCCCTGATTCGTTCCGCAATCACACCGGCACCTTTCGCCACCACAACCGGAGCCGCCATCGTGGCGGTGTCATACTTGAGGGCCACGGCCAAGTGCGTGGGATTTGTAATCACGACATCAGCGGTTTTGACGGCCGCCAGCATGCGCTTCTTCACCAACTCACGCTGGACCGTTCGTACGCGACTCTTAATCAGAGGGTCGCCTTCCGCCGCTTTGTGTTCTTCTTTAATCTCTTCCTTCGACATGCGGAGACTGCGTTCCCATTCATACCGCTGATAGGCATAGTCAAAGACAGCCAGCACCGCGATTGCGCCCGACACCGCCAGCCCGACCTTGAACGCAAGGCTCCCCGCAAGCGGCAACACGCCGCTCAACTCAAACTGGATCAGCTCCGGAATCCGCAGCACATCATGGCGCGTAACCCACAGACCGATTCCTGTGATGATGGCGATCTTGAGCAGCCCCTTGACGAGCTCCATGACGGAACGCAACGAGGCCAGGCGTGAGAACCCTTTGGCCGGACTGATTCGACTCCAATCGAGCTTGAAGGCGTTTGTTCGCCACAACAACCCTGTTTGGAGAAGGGTGGCCACGCTTCCCAGTGCGACGACACTCAGCACAACCGGAAGACTCAACGCACCCACCGTCACTCCAGTCTGAATGACAATCGTGTAGACCTGCTCAATCGAAATGTTTCGGTACCACTCGCCTGGAAACGAGAGTGTCAACCCTTGGCGAGTCATCTCTGTCATTCTCAGAAGCCCCACCGGCAACATGGCACCCAACAAGCCGACGCCCCCTAAGAGCACCGCCGCCGTTGAAACGTCGCGACTCACGGCGACTTGTCCTTGTTTGCGCGCCTCCTCCTTGCGTTTGGGGGTCGCCGGTTCTGTTTTATTTCCCCTGTCCTCAGCCATGTCCCAGTGCCTTCAAAAGTTCGAAAATCGTAAACTGCAATCGTTCGATTTCCCGAACGAGGAGTTCCACTGTAAAGGGCATCGATATGCTGAGCACCGCCAATCCTCCGACGATCGTAATGGGAAAGCTCAACACGAATACATTGATTTGACTGACGGCCCGTCCAAGAATCGCGAGCATGATGTTGATTATCAGAATAATGACCAGCACCGGAGCGGCAAGCTTGAGCCCCACCATGAACATGTGTTGAGAGAGACGCAGCACCTCATCTCCCGCTCCGGCCGGAAGAGCGGCCCCGAATGCCGGGATGGATTCGTAGCTGGACAAGATCGTGGCGACGATGAGCATGTGCGCGTTCAATGAGAGCAGAACAAGAGACGCAAGGAGCGTAAAATACTGCGCCATCAGCGGTGTCTGACGAGATGTGGCGGGATCAAGGAGCTGGACAACACCGAAGCCCATCTGAACGCCGATCATTTCTCCCGCGACCTCAAATGCGCCAAAAAACAGCCGGACAGCCAAACCAATGGCCAACCCGATCACCAGTTCACTGAGTAGCCCNNCCTAGCGTACATGCGTCATGACGGCTCGTGAAGCGTGAGACATGAAGAGCTCGAATTCGGACGCGAGATACGCTTCACATTTCACGTACGACACATATCGGCCCGGCCGCGCATTGTCATTCGTGGCAACCACGTTCATACATCCAACGAGCTAGCGCACGTAGTTTGGAATGTTCATCAGCAGATTCGCCATAAACGTCGTCATGACGTTCAACATCCAGGGGAGAAACACCAAGAGCGCTCCGAAGAGAGCCAATACTTTGGGAACGAATGTCAGCGTGGCCTCGTTCAGCTGCGTCATGGCCTGAAACGCACTGATGATCAGACCAACGAGCAGACTCAATCCTAAGATCGGAGCTGACACGAGCAACGTGGTTTCCAACGCCTGCCTACCCAATTCCGTGACCATTTCAGGTGTCATCGACTGCTCTCCTCTGACCCGTGTTTTGAGTCGTTGCCAGCCGAATCCCACACAACTCCCGTTGCCTCAGCCACTCGCACGATCATGGAGTCATTGAAAGCTGCGCACCATCGAGCCGACGACGAGATACCAACCGTCAGCCAGCACGAATAGAATCAACTTGAACGGGAGGGAAATGACGACCGGAGGCAGGAGCATCATACCCATCGACATCAAGATGCTTGCAACGACCATGTCGACGATCAGAAATGGAATGTAGATCAAGAACCCGATCTGAAAGGCGATTCGCAACTCACTCAGAATAAATGCAGGAATGATGGCATGGGTCGGAACGTCTTCAACCCGATCGGGCTTGGGGATGTGACTCAGCTGAATGAACAACTCAAGGTCCTTGTCCCGCACTTGTTTCAACATGAACCCACGAACCGGCTCAATCCCCTTCTTCCAGGCATCCTCGTAGGAGATCTGTTCGGCAAGCAACGGCTGCAACGCGTTGGTGTATACAGACTGTCCGACCGGCGCCATAATGAACATCGTCAGGAACAGGGCCAAGGACAACAACACTTGATTGGGAGGCACCGCTTGTGTGCCGAGCGCCTGCCGCAGGAAGGCCAAGACAATAACGATCCTGGTAAACGACGTGACCATGATGAATAAGGCCGGTGCCAATGAGAGCACCGTCAACAGGATCAGAATCTGGACGACGACGGCCATTTGCTTCGGGCCACCGGTACCCAAATCGATACTGACGGATGGGCCGTTTGAGGCTGCCTCCGCTGCTGAGGCCAGAAGCAACATCCCCGCCGCGACGACAATCGTCCAGCCAACGAGTCGTGAATGAACGCGATCAGTGGCCATGCTGTTCCTTGTCATGATCAGCCCAACGGATCGGTTGTCGTTGAAGCCATGCCGCCACATCGGCCTCTGGGACAGGTGTCACCTCTGAGGGAGGCGTCTGAGCCGGCATTCCGAGCAATTCAAGAAGATGTGCCGTATTGCTGATCCGTCCCAAGGGCACGAGATCGGTTGCCGTTGCGCCCACGATCAGATACTCGCCGGCGACGTCCACCAAACTAATCGTCTTGCGCGGAGCAAGATACCCGCTCGCTAACACCTGAACCAGCGGCCGGCCACCGGAATTCCCTGCTCGTGGCCCCATCACCCGACGGGCCACGAACGCAGCGATGCCGATACATACCAACACCACGGCCAGGGCCGAGACGGTCCGAATCAGGCTATCCCATACGTCGATCACGCTCTCTCCCTTTGATCATTTATCGAAGCTGCTGAACACGCTCGGCCGCGCTGACTACGTCGGTCAACCGAATACCGAACTTTTCGTTCACCACAACAACCTCGCCGCGCGCAACCAACTTGTTGTTCACCATCACCTCCATCGGTTCGCCTGCCAACTTATCCAGCTCGATGACAGACCCTTGCGCCAGCTGCAGGAGATCACGGATCGCCATTTTGGTGGACCCCACATACACCGCGACATTCATCGGAATATCCAGAATAAAATCGATATTCTTCGAACTGCCGCCGGTTTCTGAATTCTGAACAGGCGGAAACGATGCAAGCTGTGGAGACGTCCCTCCGCCGGACTGAGAATCACGAGGTGTCGTGGATTCTGATTCGGCCATAGTTATTCGCGTCCTCCGGTCCCGCCTACGTCAACACTTTGGTCACGCGACATGCGTGATTGCCCTTGTAGACCCCGGGACTACCCTGGAATTTATGGTACCCTTCGATAAAACAATCGAGTGGATCACCCGGTCGCTGATTCAGTAACACGACATCCCCGGGGGAGAAATTGAGTACATCCTTGACGGTCACCGTGGCGGTTCCCAGCCGAACCGCGAGCGGCAGAGGACATTCCTGTAGGCGCTCTCGGAATCGTTGACTCCAGTCTCCGTTCTGATCGACTTGGTCGGAGACCAGGCCGGAATACAATTTTTCTTTGATCGGCTCGAGCATGGCGTACGGATACACAATGTAGAGCTCACGGGCGGTTTCCCCGAGAACGACCTGCAACGTGACGACCATCACGATCTCGGAAGACGTCACCACCATTGCGAACTGCGGATTACTTTCCGACCGTACATATTCCACCTTCACCGGCGCGACAGCGTGCCATGCCTTTTCGAGATCGACCAACGCCTGCAGCAGGAGTTTTTTGATCACGCGTAACTGCACCGGGGTAAAGTCCCGGCCTTCCGGCTTTACGTGAGTTTGCCCCTTACCGCCAAAGAAGTAATCGATGATCAAGTAGACGAGAAAGGCATCCATCACATACAGCGCACTACCGCGCAGAGGGGACATATGAAACACATTCAATGAAGAGGGCTGCGGGATTTTCTTGAGAAACTCACCGAACTTGATCACTTGGGTCCCGACCACCACAAAATCAATGGCGTCATGAAACATATTGGTCCAGGCAACGGATTGCCGGCGAATAAACCGGTCGTTGATCATTTCCATCGTGGGCATTCGCCCGCGAATGATCCGCTCCTGATTGAAGAGGTCGTATTGTGCGACTCCCTTTGCAGCCGTTTCATTGTCTTTGGGAGCCGTGTCGACTTCTCCCGAGACCACCCCCTTTAAGAGTGCATCAATTTCGTCTTGTGACAGGATTTTTTCCATGCGGATGATCTCTACTGAACGACGAAATCCGTGAAATATGCGGACCGCACACCCGGCTTGGGAAGCAGCCCATTGATCCGTTGCGTAATCTCATCGCGCAATTGAAACTTCCCCTGTGTGGTTCTCACCGCATTCACATCCTTGCTACTGAGTAACACAAGGACTGCGTCGCGGACCTGGGGCACCCGTGCGGACAGATCGGCGGACACCGCCTCACTGTCGACCTCAAGCTTGACGGTCAGCTTCAAGTAGCGCACGTCCGGCACGTCGGCCAGATTCACAATGAACGGATCCAGGTCGACCATGACTCCCGGGGCGGCAGTCTGTCCTGCTTTTCCACCCGCTCCGCCTTGCGCATCGGACTTCACCGCAGCCTCGGTCTTGTGTTCCTCGGCATGTTCTGCGTTTTTATCGGATCCGCCGAAGAACTTGACGGCGACGACCGCCCCTCCCACACCGAACAGGAGGGCAATCACCGACACGATAATGAGCAACTTGATCGGGAATGCCGGAGCAAGGNNATAGCTCCTCCTTGAAGGCCTCATCGCCTTCGTGAAGCAACTGCAATGCATATGCCATTGAGCCGGTGGTGACTGTCGACCACTGTTCCCTATAATAGATGTATTTGACAGGTGTTTTGTCAGCGGGAGGTCTGATCGTCGCCCCCTTCCCCAGGCACCGTCAGGCAAGTCATTGACACCGTCAAGAAACTGACGTGGTGAGAAGAGGTGAGGAAGAGGACCGTGGTCCCAGTAGGTCTGGGGGGCTTGGAACGATGCCCGGGAGGAATGTTCCCCCCAGGCTACAACCGATGCACCTATCGCTTCAAGTTCACTAACTCTTGAAGCACTTCATCCGAAGTCGTAATGACCCTCGAATTCGCCTGGAACCCTCGTTGGGCTGCAATCATCTCGATGAAACTTTCTCCCAGATCGACGTTGGACAACTCAAGCGTGTTGGCAAGCACTCTCCCGAGGCCGGCAGATGTGGCTGCTCCGATCAACGGTTGTCCAGAAGTACCGGATTCGGCAAATGTGTTTTTCCCGGTTCGCACAAGACCCAGCGGATCAGGGAATCGTGCCAGCGCCAACTGGGCCAACGGTCGAACCTGCCCATTTGAGAATCGTCCATTGATCATTCCGTTGGTCTCCACGCTGAACGTCTGCAGGGCTCCGGCGCCGAATCCATTCTGAGATTGCTGAACCAGCCCCGAGGCGGCGCCGAACTGAGTGGTCAAATCCATGCCGGTTCCCCCATCGGTCGTCACACT
>CXWJ01036132.1_pt1 | contig 10691 bp, 10 predicted proteins | sample 590841 | NCBI WGS metagenome assembly CXWJ01 (sample SAMEA3498367, study PRJEB10139) | wastewater metagenome | biome: wastewater treatment plant; material: activated sludge | place: Austria | collected 2015-01-21 | reverse complement strand
GCTATGGCGCTACCCGCAGGCGTACCTGTTCTACGCCGCCCTGGAACGGCTGGCTCCCGACCCGCGCCTGCCGGCCAACGCCCACGCTCTCAACCGCCTCGGCGGTCGGCCGCTGCTACTGATCAGCGCCGGCAAGCGTCGCGAACACCGCCTGACGCGCCATCTGTTCGCCGCAGCCGGCGAGCCGAAAACGCTCTATGAGATCCCCGACGCTGCCCACGCCACCGGCTGGGCTGTTGCGCCGGAGGAGTACGACCAACAACTGCTGGCCTTCTTCGGGCGTGCCCTGTCAGTCGAATACAGGCCGGAGGCGGCCACGAAGCACACCGCGCCTCCAATGGGCAACGCTCCACACCCCGCCGCCGGCCCCGCCCCCCAACCCGTCGGCGAGCGCACCGTCGCCCCGGCGGCGGCGATGATGCTCTCCTTCGCCGCCGTCCCCGTGTCGCTCCTCGCCCTGTTCGTGCCCTACCAGTTGCGTTGGGGATTGGCCCCACCACGTTTGCCGGCCGGGCGACCGGTGGCGGCGCTGCTGGGCTTCTTCGGCCTGCTCCTGGCCGGGCTGCTGCTGCACGAGGCGGCGCATCTGGCGGCCTACTACGTTATCGGCCGGGTGCCGCGCGGCACGGCACGACTAGGGGCGGGTCACGTCGGGCTGGCCCCGCGGGTGCGCTGCACGACGCTGCTGCCGGCGCGCACCTACCGCGCCATCCTGCTCGCGCCGGGCGTGCTGCTCGGCGTCGTGCCGGGGGTTGTCGGCATCGCCGTCGGCTCGTGGCTCCTGGTCGTCTGGGGCGTGTGGATGCTCGTGGCCTCCGGCGGCAATCTGGTGACGCTGTGGGCCATGCGCGGTCTGCCGGCCGGCACACCGGTGCGCGCCCACCCAACCCACGCCGGCTGCGAGTTCTTTGCCCGCCGCGAATGTGTCGGGCCATGGCCCAGTCAGCAAAAAGAGGCCGCACGCAAAGATCGCTGAGGGCACAAAGACCGCCAAGAGAACGACTCTGCGCACCTATGTTCCTCGCTGTCGCCTACCCCCTACTCGTGTTCAAAAGCAACAACTGAAAAGCCCTTGGTAAATATGTGCAAAATGTTGACACAAAGCCGTATAGACAGTATAATGGGTTGAAATGTCAATAGTTTGTTCATGCTTATGCGATGAGGGAGCGCGAATGGTTTATGGCTAAGACAAAGAAACTGCAACCGGGCGATGCTGCGCCGGACGGGCTGTGCCTGAACGTCGACGGCTTGCCTGTATCCGTGTCCACCTTCTGGGGCGAAGGGCCACTACTGCTAACCTTTTTGCGCCACTTTGGCTGAATTCACTGTCGTGAATGGCTAGCTCAGTTGGAGCTGCACCACGAGAAGATTGAGGCCGCCGGGTTGCGCATCCTGGCTGTCGGCCTGGGCGAACCGAAGCATGCTCGCCACTTTGGCGGCAAGCTGGCGCCCAGCGTTGAGTGTCTGACCAATGAGGAGCCGACGCTCTACGAGGCGTTCGGCATTGAGAAAGGGAACATGCTACGCATGTTGGCTCCCGACGCGCTGGCGGCCGGGGCGCGGGCGGCGCGCGAGGGACACCGCCAGGGGACAGCCACCGGCGACCAGCAACGGCTGCCGGGCACGTTTATCATCGACGCCCAGGGCACGGTGCGCTACGCCTACTATGGTAAGCACGCGGGCGACCAGCCCGATCTGGAAGAACTCGTGCGCTGGTGGCAGGCGGCCAACGAGTCGGCGGCGGCCACAGCCTAGAGTCAGAAGAAGATCTCACGCCAAGGGCGCAAAGAGGGCTAAGAAAACTGGTCCTGACGTTCTTTCGTCCTTAGCGTGAGGTCTTAACAATTCGGCTACGACCCGGCTACTGGCGCGCTTTGGCCTGTTCGATCCACTCGTCCGGGTTGGCGACGCTGGTGGCNNGCGGCCAGCACCGCTTCGGCCGTGCGCGTGACTGTGTCGGCCGCTGGGCTCTTGGCCAGTGCGGCTTGTCGGCCCACCTCTTCGACAGCCTTCTTCGTTTTGGCCTGGGCCTCGGCCGTGGGCGCAGACGTGACGACCGGCGCAGTCGTCGCCACCTTGGCTGGGGCGTCGGCTTCCATCGGCACCTCGGCCGACCGATAGCCGGCTGAGCCATCCGCCCGACGACGCCGCAACAGACGGCGCGCGCCATCGGCGGCCAACGCCACCGCGCCCGCCCCCAACAGATACCACGCCTTGGGATTGGTTATCTTGGACATATCGCTTCCCTTTCCTTTTCAACATCCGGCAACAGCGAGTTACCGCCTCATGCACCACCAGATAACATGACCATTGTAACATGAAACCGCGCCATCCGTGTTCGATTCTTTTCCGCTTACGGTCGGGAGAAGAGCCCAGGCCAGGGAAGCAAAGAACGCCAAAAAAATCTCTTCTTTGCGCCCTTTGCTCCGTGGCGTCCTTTCTGTGAGCGCTTCGCGCCCTAAGGAAGTCGATTGACGCCCCGCCCCGATGCGGCTATAATACGTCCTTACGATTGCCCTGGTGGCGGAATTGGCATACGCGGTAGGTTGAGGGCCTATGTCCTTTGGACGTGGAGGTTCGAGTCCTCTCCAGGGCACACAGTTCAATAAGCGAAATCGTTGACCGGGACGAGTACCCGCAATGACCGTGACAGAGAGGCGGTGGCCATAGGTTGAAAGCCACGCCAACGGTGCGCGCGACGAAAACCCCCCGGGAGTGGTTGCCCCAACGCCCGCGCGGCCAGTAAGGCAACTCGGCAGGCTCCGTTATCGGCCGACAATGAGCGCGGGCGCAGGCCCGCTAAAATTGGGTGGAATCGCGACGCCGTCGCCCCATGTGGGTGACGGCGCTTTTGTTTCTGTGNNGTCCTTTGCTTCTTTGCGCCTTTGCGTGAGCTCTACCCTCGAAAGGAGAACGACAATGAATAAGATACCGGTGGGTGTGTTGGGCGCGACGGGGACGGTGGGGCAGCGCTTTGTGCAGCTCCTGGCCGATCATCCGTGGTTCGAGGTAGTGGCCGTCACCGGCTCCGACCGCACCGTCGGTCGCCCCTATGGCGAGGGCGTCAACTGGCTGATGCCCGGTCGCGTGCCCGCGCGCGCCGCCGAACTCATCGTCCAGCCCACAACGCCCAACCTGGACATCCCCGGCCGGCCGCCCGTCGTCTTTTCCGCCCTGCCCACCAGCGAGGCCAAGGAGTGGGAGCCGCAGTTCGCCGCCGCCGGCTACGCCGTGGTCACCAATACGTCCGTCTTCCGCATGACGCCCAACGTGCCGCTGCTCATCCCGGAGGTCAACCCCGACCACACCTGCCTCATCCCCACCCAGCAGGCCGAAAACAAGTGGCCAGGCTTCATCGTCGCCAGCCCCAACTGCTCGACGACCAGCGCCATTCTGCCGTTGAAGGTGTTCCAGGAGGCGTTTGGCGTCACGGCGGCGATCATCACCACCATGCAGGCCATCTCCGGCGCGGGCTACCCCGGCGTGTCGTCGCTGGACATCTATGACAACGTCGTGCCCCACATCGGCGGCGAGGACGAGAAGCTACAAAACGAGCCGAAGAAGCTGCTGGGCGACGTGCGCGACGGCCACATGCGCATGGCCGACATCGCCGTCAGCGCCCAGGCCAACCGCGTGCCGGTCATCGACGGCCACCTGGCCAGTGTGTCGGTCAAGCTGGGGCAGCCGGCGTCGGCCGACGAGGCCATCGCCGCCCTACGCGCCTGGCAGCCGCCGGCCGTCTGCGCCCAACTGCCATCGACGCCGAAGGAACTGCTGATCTACCGCGACGAGCCGGATCGGCCCCAGCCCCGCCGCGACCGCGACGCCGGCGACGGCCTGGCCTGGACTGTGGGCAAGGTGCGCGAATGTCCGGTGCTCGACGTGCGCTACATGGCCCTGACCCACAACACGCTGCGCGGCGCGGCCAGTGGAGCGCTGCTCAATGCGGAGTTACTGGCGGTGCAGGGCTACATTGGGGAGTAACGGATGAGCGACGCAACAACACTCAGTTCGCTAACCCTGCTGGTGCTCTACGCCTTCGCCGCCCTGGTGGTGGGCGGGCTGGTGCTCTATCTGGCGCTGGCAAGCCGGGAGAAGGGGGAGAAGTAAGCAGTAAGCAGTATCCAGCATTCAGTGAACGACTGAATACTGGATACTGCTTACTGAATACTGCCTACTGACTCACCGTCAGGGAATTGGGAATATACCCCGGCACCACCTGAATCCAGCTCTGGCCGATCTGGAGCGGGAACGGGTTACCCGCGGCGTCAGTGAAGGTCAACTGGTCGTTACGGCCGACGCGCTGCCACGTCACGTCATAACGCTGCCCGTCGCGGAAGACGACCGCCGGGCCGCTGCCCCACAACTGAATCTCGATCGACAGCGCGGCGCAGACGCCATTGTTGATCTGCTCGCAGATGTTGGGGTCGTTGACGTGGTAGGGCGTGATGTAGATAACGTTCGACACCGTGACCTGCTCTTCGGTGTTGGCGTCCAGATGCTCCTCGAAGTCCATCCAGCGCCGGTACTGGCCGATCTCCGGGTCGTAGACCCATTCGATCTCCTCCGTCTTGTAGCTGATGTTGATCTTAGTCGCCGGGGAGCCACCATCCGGGGGGACTTCAGTGAAGGCGTTGAAGCTGCCGAAGCGCGGCGCGCTATTCAGCCCCTTGGCCTCGACCGCCCCCCACAAGTCGGCCAGCCGAATGTAGAGCGTGTGCTCGAACGGCTTGGTCGTGTCGCCGGTGCGGTAGAAGCCCGGCTCGGCCGCCCGTAGCAAGCGGTCGCTGAAGTCGGACGCGTTGAGCCGCTGGTTGACACCGACGCTGGCCCCGGAGAAGGCCAGCATGGCGTCATACATCGCCGGCAACTCCAGATCGATGAGCCGCGCGCTGCGAACGGGGCCGACGTTGGGCGGCACGGTGTCGTAGAAGATGGCCGTGAAGCGCGTCACCGAACCCTCAGTCCAGTGCTCGAAGATGAGATCGGCGTCGTTGAGGCCCGCCTGCGGTCGAGTGTAGTCGGCCGGGGCGTTGGACAGCTTGACGGCGATCGGCCGCCGGTTGAGGTCGTCGGGGTCGGCCACTTCCTCGCCCGTCAGCGGGTTGCGCCCGACAAAAGCAGCCGCGTCGGCAGCCAGGACGACCGTGTCCGGCAGGGGTGTCACTTCCGGCGTCGGCGGCGCAGCGGTGACTTCGGGCGTGACGACAGGGGGCGGCGGCAGCGTGGCGGCGACGGCGACCGTGGCCGTAGGCGGCACAGGCGAGATGGTGGCCGCAACTTCAGCGGCGGCCGTGGCCAGCGCAGAGGTTGGCGGTGCAGGAATCTCCCCGACTTCGGCGTTACCGCCGCAGGCCACGGCCAACATGGCCAGGGTGATCAGCAGGAATGAAAGGCGTTTCCACAACATGGTTTCTTCTCAAAGGATCAGGTCTATGAAACAGCCGCGCCAAAGCGGCTGCGGGCGGTCCACAGGCCGGATTGTACGCCAAATGTCGGGCTTTGGGGCGACGATTGGGCAACTGATTACCGATTTTTTACCCACAGGTACTCGCCAACCCCAAAGCGAGCCTTTTAGTTGGCAGCAGAACGGCACGCTGGATGACGCAGATTCTGCTGATGGGTACAGATTCAGAAAGCTTCAGTGTTGCTGCTTTAATCCGCGTCATCAGCGTGCCCTTCTGCTGCCGGCTTAGAGGAGCGTGTTGTTCTGGCGACTGTCCTTGACAGATGGCGCCTAAGGCCCTAGATTTATGACTGGTTGGTCATTTTGTGACTATCGGGTCAAAAACGGGTGAACAGACGATGGTAGCAACAGACACTATCGAAGCGCGCACCGGCTCACTCAAGGAACGGCAGCGCGAAGAGCGCGCCGCCCTCATCCTTCGGGCAGCTTCTGATCTCCTGATCGAAAAGGGATACCACGACGCCTCGATGGACGAGATCGCCGCGCGAGCGGGCATCTCGAAGGGGGCGCTCTATCTTCACTTCGCCGGCAAAGAGGCGCTCGTCGTTCGGCTGCTGGAGCAAGAGATCGCCGAATATCTGTCATTGATCGACCAGGTCGCCCGGCAAAGGCTGACCGTACGCGCTCGGCTGGAGCGCATCCTGCTGGAGACGTACACCACCATCGACGGCCGCCACCACCTGCTGCTCATCTTGCGCTCGATGGGTTGGAACCAGAGCGTGATCTGGGAGCGGTTGGAGAAACAACTCCCCCTTTCGGAGCTAACGGCGCGNNACCAGCCTTATGGTCGCCCTTTTCCTCAGCCTGATGCGGATGTACAGCGACCAGAGATTTGAGGAGAACCAGCCACTTTCGCCTGAGGCGTTCGTCGCCTCGGTGTGCCACGTTCTCTTTTCAGGGCTTAGCAGCCCCGCCGCCCGGCACGCGGTGACCCTCCAATACCCAGCGTTACAAGAGGCAAAACCATGATCACCGAGGTAAGAACAAAACCCCTCCCCGGCCCCAAGAGCTTCTTCGGGCTTAAAAACATACGCGATATGGGGCAAAAGGGGATGCTCGACTTCATCGCCCAGCAGTGGCGCGAACACGGCGATCTATTCGCGGTGCAGGTCGGGCCACAGAAGCTGGTCATCGTCATTCATCCCGAACACATCCGCCACATCACCATCACCAACGCCCCGAACTACGAAAAGCTGAAGAGCTACGATCCGGTGCGCAACTACATCATCGGTGACGGGCTCGTGACCAGCACCGGCGAACTGTGGAAGCGCCAGCGCCGCCTGATGGCCCCGTTCTACACGCCACGCGGCGTGCAGGAGTTCGCCGACATCATGCTGCGCGACACAGTGGCCATGACCGACCGATGGGAGCCGCTGGCCGCCGAGCGCACCCAGGTCGAGATGTTCGACGAGATGGCCCTCGTCACGGCGTCGATCGTTCTGAAAGCGATCTTCAGCACGGAATCGACGGAGGACATCCTGTGGATCAAGCAGTCTGTCGAGACGATGATCGGCTACGCGGGCAGCAAGCGCGTGAACCCGTTCCAACTGCCTGACTGGGTGCCGACGACCGATAACCGGAACTTCTGGCGGGCGCGCTGGCGGGTTCACGACTACATCGACAGTGTACTGGACACCCGCCTGGCTATGGACGAGTCGGAGTATCCCAATGATCTCCTGTCGAAGCTGATTACGGCCGAAGACCCGGAGACAGGCGAACGCATGTCGCGCAAGCTGCTGCGCGACGAGGCGCTAACCAACTTTTTTGCCGGCTATGAGACCTCGGCGCGGTCGATGAGCTACGCCTGGTACGCGCTGGGCAATCACCCCGATGCGCGGGCCAAGCTGCACGAGGAGCTTGACCGAGAGCTGGGCCACGACGTCCCTACGCTCGACACGCTCAAGCGGCTGCCCTACACACTGCGGGTCATCAAGGAGACGCTACGCCTCTTCCCGCCGGCGCCGATGTACGCCAAGGACGTCATCGACGACGACGTGATCGATGGCTACCACATCGAAAAAGACTCGGTGATGCTGCTCTGCCCCTACTTCACCCACCGCCACCCGGCTTTCTGGGAGGATCCGCTACGCTTTGAGCCGAATCGCCACGCGCCCGAGGCGGAGAAAGAACGCCACTCCCAGGCCTATCACCCGTTCGCGTCGGGGCAACGGGTCTGCCTGGGCAATCACTTCTCCTTGCTGGAAACCCACATCATGCTGGCGATTCTGGCGCAGCGGTTCGACCCGCAGCTTCTGCCCACCTACCGGGCGCAGTTCATCGGCGAGACGCTGCTCGACATCACCAATGGGCTGCCGATGGTGTTGACCCGACGCTGAACGGCGGGTCGTGTTACCCAGCAGTGTTGCCAGTGCTACTTGCAGCAGAACTGTCTGTCAGCGGGTGAATTCAGCCGTCGGCTACAGCGGCTCTAGCAGAAAGTACTCCGCCAGCGGCTCCTCGAACCCCCGCGGATGGTACTCCCCCGAGTGGCGGTCGAGCACGTAGTCGCCGCGATAGTCGCCGCGGCCGATGCGTTCCAGCATCTCCACCAGCCGATCCACATCGTCGGTGTTGTTGTAGCAGCCAAAGCTAGCCCGCACCATGCCCGGCATGTCACTCTTGTCGCCGGCCAGCAGATGATCGCGCCAGCGGGCCGACTCGGCCTCGTCCAGTTGCAGCAGATGGACAACGTAGGGATGGGCGCAGAAGCAGCCGCTGCGCACGCCGATGCCGCCTTCATAACCGAGGATGGCGGCCACGAGAAAGTGGGACACGCCTTCGACGTTGAACGGGATGACGCCGACCTTCTCGGCCGCCCGCGCCGGGTCGGTCTCGCCATAGAGGCGGATGCCCGGCAGGCGGCCCAGTCGCTCCAGTGTGTAAGCCACCAGCTCCGCCTCGTGGGCGGCGATGGTGTCCATGCCCACCGCCATCAGCGTCCGCGCGGCCACAGCCATGGCCACCGCGCCGACAACGTTGGGGCTGCCGGCCTCGTCGCGGTCGGGCGCGCCGGCCCAATGCACGTCGTCGAGGGTGACGATGTCGACCGTGCCGCCGCCACGGTACTCCGGCGGCTGGCGCAGGAAGATCTCGCGCGGGCCGACCAGCGCCCCGGTGCCGAACGGCGCGTACATCTTGTGCGCCGAGAGGGCCACGAAGTCGAGGTGCTCCGGGTCGTCGTCGGGGCGCATGTCCACCCGGCGGTGCGGCGCCAGCTGGGCGGCATCGACCAGGATAAGCGCGCCGGCAGCGTGGGCCTTGCGCGCCAGGCGGTGAATGGGCTGGATGAAGCCGCTAACATTCGACGCGCCGCTGACGGCCACCAGAGCCACCCGCCCGGCGTAGCGCGCCAGTTGCCGGTCAAAGTCGTCCTCGTCCAGCCGGCCGTCGGGCAGGACGTGGACGTGAACGACGTGGGCGCGCGGCCGCCACGGCAGGTCGTTGCTGTGGTGCTCCAGTTGGGTGGTAATCACCACCGCGTCCGGCCCCAGCGGCAGCCGCCAGGCCAGCTTGTTGATCGCCTCGGTCGTGTTCTTGCCGAAGATAACCGTGTTCGTTTGTGGATCCGCGCCGACGAAGCGGCCGATGATGGCGTGAGCCTGATCGTAGGCCACGGTGCTCAGACGGGACTTGAAGCCCGTGCCGCGGTGGACGCTAGAGTAGAAGGGCATGAACTCGTCCACCGCCCGCGCCACATCGACCAGAGCCGGGGTACTGGCAGCGTTGTCGAGGTTGACGTAGGGCACGCGCCGGCCGTCGAGCAATGGCACTTCGCGGTCAAGGCCGACGATCCGGTCGCGCAGGTCGAGCGTGGCTANNTCGAAGGCGCGGCCGAGGGTGATCTCGTCGGTATACTCCAGGTCACCACCGACGGGCAGGCCGCGGGCCAGCCGTGTCAGGCGCACCTTGTGGTCGACCAGGCGACGTTGCAGGTAGAGCGCGGTTGACTCCCCTTCCAGCGTCGGGTTGGTGGCCAGGATGATCTCGCGGAAGCCGCCGGCAGCCACGCGCGTCACCAGCTCGGCCGCGCGCAGGTCTTCCGGGCCGATGCCCTCCACGGGTGAGATAGCCCCGTGCAGCACATGGTAGCGGCCACTGTAGGCCCGCGAACGCTCGATGGCCAGCACGTCGAGCGGCTCCTCGACGACACACAGCAGGCCGGCGTCGCGCGCATCATCGTCACAGATGGGGCACGGGTCATCCTCGGTGATGTTGAAGCAGACCGAGCACAGCCGCGTGCGCTCCTTCAACTCGTGCAGCGCCGAGGATAGGTCGAGCGCCTGGTTGTCGGTCGCCCGCAACAGGTAGAACGTCAGGCGCGAGGCCGACTTGGGGCCGATGCCCGGCAGGCGGGCGAACTCGTCGATCAGGCGCTGGACAGAGCGGGGCAGAACGGATTGGGCCACAGGTTACCCCATCAGGCCACCAAGCAGCCCGTCCATCCCGCCCACGCCGCCGGTGATACCTTCCATGCGCTGCGCCGCCAGCGCCTGCGACTGCTCGATGGCGGCGTTGATGCCGGCCATGAGCATGTCTTGCAAGAACTCGGCCTCGTCGGGCGTCAGCAGCTCCTTGTCGATGGTGATGCCGCGCACGCGCTGGTGGCCGGTGATGGTGATGGTGATGGCCCCGCCGCCGGCGCTGACGGTCAGCGTCTCGTTCTCCAGCGCCGTCTGCGCCGTGGCCATGTCGGCCTGCATCTTCTGCACCTGGGCCAGCATGTCGTTGGGGTTGCCGCCCCCGGTCTTTTTCTTCGGTTTGCCGTGGAAATTACGTTTCGTCATATAAACCTCAGTAGCAAGGACAGAGCTCACGCAAAGGCGCGAAGGGGCAAAGACGCAAAGAAGAGGTTCTTCTTGGCGCTCTTTGCTACCTTAGGCGTCCTTTGCGTGAGCTTCTTCTCTCTTATTCATCATCGCGCACCACGCCGCCCAGTTCGGTGGCCAGGGCCTGGAACTCGTCCTTGTGGATGGGCACGGGGTAGTCGGCCGTGGTTACGGTGCGGATCAGGCAGTCGGTGTTGCTGAGGGCGCGCAGGGCCGCCACGACCGCATCGGCCGCGCCGGCCGTCTTGTCGAACTTGTCCTTCAGCAGCGGGTAATCGAAGCCAAGGATGATTGTCCGTCCCTCCATCGCCAGCGGCTTGCACATCGTCAGCAGTGCCGGCAGATTCTTGTTGTGCTGCCCCACGCGCCGCGTCATCTCCGGCCACAGGGCGGCCACG
>CXWJ01033242.1_pt1 | contig 10691 bp, 10 predicted proteins | sample 590841 | NCBI WGS metagenome assembly CXWJ01 (sample SAMEA3498367, study PRJEB10139) | wastewater metagenome | biome: wastewater treatment plant; material: activated sludge | place: Austria | collected 2015-01-21 | reverse complement strand
GCGCCGGGCCAAGCCAGAGGTTCCAGTCGAGCGTCGAGGGAGCGGCGGGCGTCTCCGTCGGTCGGCCGATGCCCTGCTTCCACATCCCGCCAGCGCGATCCGACCAGACGTGGACTTCGCGCACGTCGCCGATGACGCCGGCCTGAATCCATTCGTTCGTCAGCCGCGAACCTTCGCTGGCGTGCCCCTGATTCCCCATTTGCGTCGCGACGCCTGCCTCACGTGCCGCCTTCGTCAACTCGCGGCACTCAAAAAGAGTATGCGTGAGTGGCTTCTGACAATAAACATGCTTGCCGGCCCGAATCGCGGCCATCGACGCCACGGCATGGATATGGTCCGGCGTGCCGACGTTCACGGCGTCGATATGCTTGGCTTCCTTGTCGAGCATCTCCCGGAAATCCTTGTACCGCCTTGCCTGAGGATGCGCCTGAAACGAACCGGCCGCTCGCACTTCGTCGACGTCGCAGAGAGCGACGTAATTTGCCCCCAACTTACTGAGCACACCAACGTCGCCGCCCCCCATGCCCCCCACCCCGATGCCAGCCATGTTCAACGTCTCGCTCGGCGGCACGAACTTGGGGCCGCCAAGCACGTGGCGGGGGACAATCGAGAAAGCAAACGCCGCAGCGCCGCCGGCCGCGAGAAAGGAACGTCGTGATGGACGAGCAGCGCTCTCTTGATTCGCGTGGGACATAACGCAAGACTCCGTCTGTCGAACAGGGAAGCGAATGACACACTTCAATTTCTTTACCACCGAATATCCACTCATTGTAGCCGATGATCTCATCAAACAATAACAGCCCCCCGATCAAAAACCCCCCGCGTCGGCAAGGCCGGAACTTATGTTTCCAGCGAGAGTTGTCGCCACCCCGAAAACACGGCTTCGTATTCCGTTCCCCCGAAATCTGGGGTAAAAGGATGGTCGATTGAGCCAAGCGACTCGACGGACCAAACAACTCCACGGCCATGAGCGACACGAGCGCGATCAGCACTCCGGCAAGTTGACCGCCACGTGCGCCAAGTATGGGCATCAGCAGCGAAGCTAAGCAAAGCCATGACACTTAAACGGATGGACAACGTCCTCATCGTTGTCGACGATCTCGAAGCCGTTAAGGCGTTCTTCATCGAACTGGGCCTCAAGCTGGAGGGCGAGACGACCGTCGAAGGGCCTTTGGTCGGGAATCTGATCGGCCTCGACGATGTCCGAGCCACCCTCGCGATGATGCGCACTCCCGATGGGCAGGGCATCGAGCTGGACAAGTTCCACACGCCAGACGCGATCCGCTTTGGGCCCGTCAGCGCGCCGGTAAACACGCTGGGCATCCGTCGCATCATGTTCGCCGTGGATGAAATCGAAGTTATGGTAGCGCGCCTGCGAGCCCACGGATTCGAGCTCATTGGCGAAATGCAGTATGAAGACACGTACCGCCTAGCCTACATCCGCGGACCGGAGGGCATCATCGTCGCGCTTGCCGAGCAGCTCAGCTAAGGCGTGCCATGGCACTCGACTCTCTTTTGCGGCCGTGCTTTGTCGGTTAACATCGTCACATCACATCGGAGCACAATTATGCCAACAAAAACAAAACGCATCATCGGCTGGACGCTGACCGTGCTAGTCGGCCTGTTTCTGATTGGAGCCAGCGGAGTTCCCAAGTTCCTCGACTTTCCTGGCAAGGCCGACATGATGACAAAGTTGCAGATTCCGCTGAATCTGTTGACGACTCTCGGTGTCATTGAAGTCTCTGTCGCCATCCTCTATCTGATCCCGCGCACGGCGTTTCTCGGCGCGATTCTGACGACCGGGTATCTCGGCGGAGCCCTGTGGACCCACCTGCGCGTCGGCGACGCATGGTTCTTTCCGATCATCGTCGCAGTATTGATGTGGTTGGGACTGGCGCTTCGGCATCCGGCGATCTTCCGGCTCCTCCTGGGACAAGAAACCCTGCCGCCAACCACGAACGATCCCACGCAGCGTTAAACAACGACGCGTGGCGTAGGATGTCACGCCCCTTAGCCGCGACGCACAGCAGAACGCGTCCCGACCGCCCCCCGCTCGCCTTCTTCTCGCTCCTCGCTCCTCGCCACGCCCCGGTAGCCGTCGGTGCGGTGGCAATCGGAGCTCTAGCCATTGGCCGCCTGGCCATCCAGCGACNNTCCAGCGACTGTCGGTCCGGCGCTCACATTTTGATCGACTCGAAATCGACGAACTGATTGTGCGACGGTTGCAGGTCGAAGAGGCCGTCGTCGCGAAGCGTTACGTGCTGCCGGAGGACCATCCCGGCAGGAAGTCGAGCAATGAAGACCGGCCAACCGCGCGCGACAGCGATGGCGAGAAGCGGTCCGATTCTTTTTGCGAGGTGGCTGGAACGCCTAAGCTTATGGTAGAATGCTCAGGATGGAAACCAGCTCTCAATTTTTGCCGCCGGAGATCGAAGCTGCTGTGACTGCGCAGCATGGCGGGCCGGTTTCGGTATCGGGCCAACATGGCCAGTACGTCGTTATGAACGTCGACGTATATGGCGGCGTGCTCAATGCCACGCCTGAGGAATTCACCGATTCGGTGGCCGCGATTAAGCGCAGTCTAGCGCAGGCGGCAGCCGGCCAAACGCGCGACGCGGGCGTTGCATTCGACGAGCTCGAAAGCCGGTATGGCTCGTAAGGTTCGGATCACTCCCGAAGCCGAGGCCGACTTACGCTCGATTGGCGACTACATCGCTGCGCAACACGCGCCCGAGGCGGCACGCCGCTTCATTCAAGCATTGCGCAGCCGCGCCGAGTCGCTCAAGAAATTTCCTGAAGCGTATGGCCTAGCGCCGGAAGCGCAGGCTGCTGGGGCCGAAGTGCGGCAATTGATTCATGGCATGTACCGGGTGCTCTACACCGTGGACGAACAAATAGTAACGATCCACGCCGTACGACACGGGGCACGCCGCCCGCTTCGTCCGGACGAACTGCCGGGAAAATAACGGCAGATAAGATCGACAGGGAGTTGTTAGAAACTAAAGAGGACACGAGTCAAATCGACCGACTATAATTCCCATATCCTTTAGTTTTCTTAATTGTGGATAAAACGGTCTTATCCAAACGCTGCCGCCCGATGAGAATCCGTTCGCCGATTGGTCGGCACATCTATTCACGGCAGAGCGGGCACAATATATCCTGTGGACGAACACCGCCTCGCTCTATTCGGCGGTCCTGCACGGCGCTGGTAATTCCACGGATAGCGCGTTCCTCGCGCGCGGGCTAAGCGGCGTTCGCGAATTGATGATCGACGACGGCCTGGAGTTTATCTATGCCCGACTGGTGGCGCCCGCCACTGCCACGATCTATTTTTCCAAGGCGCTCAATCGTAGCGTTACTGGCTCGATGAACGATCTCGTCTACCACGCCAAGATGTGGCTGATCGAAGGCGATCTCGCGCCGCACGACGTTTCGTTTAAATTGAATGAGATGCCGATGTCTGCGATCGGCTACGCTAACCCGCGCGAGAGGCTAAAGTCACTGAACTTGAATCCGACGTAATGAGAAAAACTACGGAGAAACCGGGGCAGGACGATTTACTCTTCTTCCCTCTGAACTACCCAGAGTTCGCTTTTCGCGAATGACCGCGCCCGTGAAGAAAAGAAAAACGCGGGGACGATCTTAAGAAGTGGGCCGGAGTATTTCTTTAAAGGCCTAGCCGAGCTCCCCCCTCGCTCCTAACGACTCGATTCGAACCGCCCACCCTACCACAAACGGTGGCCAAAACCTAACAAAAAATTCCGCGCGCACATTTTGAAGGCACGCCCAAATTTTCCCCAACAATGCCCGCGATTCTCCTTGAATCACTCCACTGCGCAGAAGCCCCTCCCCTACTTATGCGCAGCAACCACCTCCGACCTCACTCACAACCGCCCGCAAGTCCCCAACTCCCCGCGACAGCCGCTCCTCCCCCTTCCTCCTTCCGCCTTCCCCCTTTCTAGCCCGGTTGCCAAAAAAGTTAGCACATTGCAGCTCAGATTTTGCTAAAGTGCTCGCTGTACAGAAGTTGTTGGCTGACAAGCGGTTAACAAAATTGCGACGGCGAGAGGACTATTGGAATGTTCAAGCGTTGCTCTGTTCTAGGCTGTTTCTTGATTGTCGCAGCTCTTTCTTCCGCCGTTTTCGCAGACACATTAGGCGAAATTCACGAGCGCGGCGCTCTGCGCTGGGGCGGCGACGCCAGCGGCGGCGGACCCTACATCTATCAAGGCCCGGACAACCAACTAACGGGCTTCGAATTCGAGTTGGCCCAATATTTAGCGGAAAAACTAGGGGTGCGCAGCGAATATGTGAACTGGGAGTGGGAGATGCTGCCCCAAATCCTCGACCGCGGCAGCATCGACGTCGTGCTGAACGGCTACGAATGGTCTGAAGAACGCGAGCAACTCTGGTCGTCCACCATTCCCTACTATATTTACAAGCTGCAACTAATGGCCCGTACGGACGACGGCTCGATCCGCTCCTGGGAGGAACTTATAGCCAAGCCCGGAGAGCCACGCAAACGCGTTGGCGTCCTGCAAGGCTCCGCGGCCGAGCGATATGTTGAGCAGCGCTTTGGGAACGCCGTCGAGTTAAAAAAATACCCGGAAGTGACCAGCGTGCTGGGGCTGGTGGAGCAAGGGCAACTAGACGCCACGGTCCAGGACGTGCCGATCGCGACTCATTACGGCCCCGAATTTCCCGGGCTACATTCCGTCGGCCAGCCAGAATCGCCAGGTTACTACGTCGCCTACGTGCGCCGTGGCGACGAACCGCTGCGTCAGCGCCTCAACGAAGCGATCCTTCAGGCGATCGAGGATGGCACGCTGCGGCGCATCTATGAGAAATATGGTCTCTGGAACGACGATCAAAACCAGCTTACGCAGATTGCCAAAAACTGGCCGCCGGCCGTGGAGGCGCCGTCTGCCCGCTGGGCCCGATTGCCCCACTATCTTGAAATGTTATTCCGGGCCGCTGGGATAACAGTTTTACTTGCTTTCCTGTCGATGCCGCTGGCCATTTTGCTAGGGCTGGTGGTAGCTATAGGCCGATTGTACGGCCCCAGGTGGGTGCGCCTGCCGCTTGAGGGTTACGTCGAACTGATACGCGGCACTCCTTTGCTGCTACAGCTCTTCGTGATTTATTACGTGATTCCCCGCCTTACCGGAGTAACCATTCACGAATTCGTGGCTGGCGTGCTCGGGCTGGCGGTCAATTATTCAGCGTACGAGGCCGAAAACTACCGGGCCGGCCTGCTGGCCATTCCGCGCGGGCAGATGGAGGCCGCCATTTCGCTCGGCATGAGCACGACGACGGCACTTCGCCGTGTGATCGTCCCCCAAGCCGTCCGAATCGTGATTCCGCCTGTGACCAATGACTTTATCGCACTTTTTAAGGATACGTCGGTCTGTTCGATGATTTCCGTGGTTGAGCTGACCGGCATGTACCGTTTCTTGTTTCAGAGCCACCCGCGGTTGATGCTGGAATTTGGCATCATGACAGCATTGTTGTACCTTGCCATGAGTTATCCTCTTTCATTACTGGCACGGCGTATGGAAACGCGGTTCAAGCCTGTTAACGCGTGAAAGCAATTTCATGATCGAAGTACGTGGATTAGTGAAAAGTCACGGTGCTTTGCGAGTGCTAGACGGCGTGTCGCTCACGGTGCGGCGCAGCGAAGTGGCTGCGATCATCGGTCCTTCGGGCGGCGGAAAGAGCACGTTGCTCCGCTGTATCAACGGGCTGGAAGCATTCGAGCAAGGCGAAGTCCAAGTCGATCAGATTCGGCTGTGTGGCGGGGCGGCGCGAGGCGAGAACGGCAACTCTTTGCTCGAACTGCGCCGCAGGGTAGGCATGGTATTCCAGCAATTTCACCTCTTCCCTCACATGAGCGTGCTGGAAAACGTACTCACCGGCCCACTCTATGTTCTCCACCAGTCCCGTGACCAGTGCGAGGTCGAGGCTCGCAATCTCTTGGATCGCGTAGGCCTGGCCGACAAACTTGCCGCTCGGCCCGATCAACTTTCCGGCGGCCAGCAGCAACGGGTCGCCATTGCCCGCGCCTTAGCAATAAAGCCCGAAGCGATTTTGTTTGACGAACCCACGAGCGCACTCGACCCGCGGATGGCTGCCGAAGTAATCAGCGTGATTGCGGACCTGGCTCAATCTGGCCAGACGATGATCGTAGTTACTCACGCTATGGGGTTCGCCCGCACCGTGGCTCACACAGTCCACGTGATGCACGGAGGCCGGGTGGCGGAGTCGGGCACGCCAGAGCGCATCTTCGAGCATCCCCACGAGAGCGTCACACGAGAGTTCTTGGCGCAAACTAAGGCTGGTTGATTGTCGGTCCTTTCTGTGCGACCAGCGTTCACCGTCGTGCCCTGTGGACTCTATTGAAAAGCAGTTAATGGAATCTTGGCAAGATAGATTGCCGCACGGCCTTCGTGACTGGAGTAGTAGGAGGCCCACAACTGGCCGTCGTGGACAAGCATGCCGGGGTAGCTGGTATCGCCACCACTGGGGAGGCGAACGCGCTCGACGAATTGGCCTTCGAGCGATAGCGTACCCAGTACGGTGTAGGGTGACTTGCCCCAGACGCCTTCAAATCCGCGAGTACCGAGAACGATTGTGCCATTGGGTAGCCGAATGAGATCCGGTCCTCCCAAGAATAATGGCAAATCCTTCCAAACCCAATCGGTGTACGGCGACGAGCTTATTCCTAAGTTAGCAGCCTTGCCGTTGCGCACGATCATGATCATGCGACCATCTTCCAAAAAGAGGGGCGTGGCTTCGCCCGGCATTCCTGTGAGATTGAAAGTGGCGACATGATCGTTGTGAACGCCGTCGGTTGTCTTCACCAAGTGGAATCCCCACGGATGTTCGTCGGAATTTCGGGGGCCTTTCTTTGCACTGGGCGGGTAATAGGCTTGGTAAATCACTCCGTAGCCGACCCCATCGTGCCATCGAACTCGCCACAGCCAGTCATTTTCACTCGCAACCTTGGGGTCAATGACTACCGGAGCCAGTTTGGTAGATGAGTCGCTGCCTTGGTTAAGGAAGGCTACGCGTGGCAGACGTTTGATCAGCTCCCGATTCACATAGTGCGAACCCCCCATGAGGATCATGAGTCGATCATCCGGAGTAATGGAAAGTTTTGCGTCGCGCAGATCAACACCTGGTTCTTCAAGCAGCGCGATGGATTTCCAAGTCTCTCCATCGTCTGACGCGATCACACGCACTTTACCGTCCGCTCCATGGACATGGTGTTCGCCTTCTCGAAACGCGCAATAAAATCGATCGTGCCAGCGAACGAGATCGGTGAACGCATTGTGCGGAGCTTGGTCCCAAATCTTGAAGACGGTTACTCCGTCAATCGGGTATTGCTCTCCGGGAATCTGCGGCGGCGTGGCCGCCTTGCGTAACTTTACATGGACCCGGGCCACGTCTCCCATGTAATTATCTTTGGCCGCGGGGTTGTCGGCTGCCAATTTCAGCAGGCGGAGCGACTCTTCATCTCGGCCGAGCGCTTCATAATAGAGACCTACGTAAAGGTCGGCATAAAACTTAGCCGTGCCTCCCGCTTCCGCCCCCACCCGCAAGACTTCCTCCGGCGTCATGGCGCCGGCAAATAATAGTTGAATCTGGGCCATCGGAACGCGAACATCGCGCGTGACGGGAATAAGTTTTTTTCGCGCCGCTTCCACCGATCCCTCAGGCGCGCGAACCGCGCACAAAAAATGCCAGGCCGCATTCTCGACATCCTGCGGATTGACGGTGCGGTGAAGTTCGAATTGTTTCGCCCCTTTTTCGTATTCGCCTGCATAGTAGTAGGCGATGCCGCGTTGCCAATGTTCGGCTGCGCGGTCCGGCTGCAACTGAAGTTGGCGATCAAAGTCAGCGATTGACTCGGCAATTCGCGCCTGACGAAAATGTTCTTCTCCGCGAATCTGCAGGACACGTGCGGCCAACTCGCGGACTTGTTGACTGGAGGTTTGATCGAGGTCTTCGGCCTTGAGCAAAGGCTCCAACTGTTGCAAAGTACCGTCTAGATCGCCCGCGCGATATTTTTCTTCGGCTGCCGCAAGGGGAGCTGTCAGGTCAGTCGCATTGGCCGCTGTTGCAACGCCTAGCAATGCGGCGGTCACAATGATTCTGAGTGTGAATAGAGCGAAGGTGGAAGGATTTTTCATCTCAGTTGTGCGACGATTGGCTTCTTGGCGAATTGACGTGATCGATGACGGGCATGTCAGTTTGAGCGGTCTAGGGTTTAATCGTAACTCCCCAATAGGCAGCTTTGAGGTCGTTCAAGACTCCAAAAAAGCTGCGTGATTGGGCCGAGGTGCGACCGACTTGTTTTGTCAGTGCTCTTCGCATCGACTATACTCTCATGGTCTGCTCCAGTACGCGAGCCGGCCGATATCGAGCCGCGTGATGCGGCGAATCGCAGAAAAGTTTTCATCCTAGAGTCCTTTAGACATCAAGGAGAGACCGACATGAAGCGTTCCCTGTTACTTTTACTGTTTATTTTGTCGGCCGCAAGCTTTTCGAGCAGGCAAACGGCGAAAGCGTCCCCAATTAGCCCACAGAACCCATATCGTAGTTTCAACATTACTGGGATTAACTACGGTTCCATGCGTTGGGAGCAAACCCACAATCGCAAATCATCAACGAACAAACGAGCCAAAGGTCCGAGCTTCCGCCGTTGGTAGCAACGACAGATTTCAACTGGGCATACCCGAGAAACAGAACCGGATTGTCGTTTTGGTAACGCGGCCCAGACCGCTTGAATCGAGTGTGCCGGCTTGCCTTTTCGGGCGATATTCCTTCCCTATAATCGTGACCTAGCCGATCCGCGAAAGCGCTGACGGCGATGACCCTCTATTAACCATGAACTTTGCTGAGAAAAAGAATATGCGATCGCTAACAGCCATCGTTACAAGCCTGCTATTGTTCTGCACCGTCTCGAGTTGGGCCGATAATTGGCCGCAGTGGATGGGACCGAAGCGGGACAATGTGTGGCGAGAGCAAGATTTGTTGGAGAAGTTTCCCGCGGGCGGCCCGCGAGTCGTGTGGCGGCAGCCGGTGGCCGGTGGTTACGCAGGCCCCGCCGTCGTCGATGGCAAGGTGTTTATCACGGACTACGTTACCAAAGAAGACGTGAAGATTGACAACTTCGACCGCAAGGAGTTCACCGGCACTGAACGCGTGCTCTGCCTGAATGCCGAGACGGGCATGGAATTATGGCGTCATGAATACCCGGTGAAGTACACGATTTCCTATCCGGCAGGGCCGCGCTGTACGCCAATCGTGGATGGGAACTATGTCTACACGCTGGGCGCTGAAGGAAACCTTATTTGCTTTAAAACTGAAAATGGCGAGATTGTTTGGCAGAAAGACTTACCCAAAGAGTACAGCACTAAAACGGCACTTTGGGGCTACGCCAGCCATCCGCTTATCGATGGCAACAAGTTGATCTGTCTTGCTGGTGGAACTGGAACGCATGCCGTGGCGCTAGACAAGCAGACAGGAAAAGAGATTTGGCGCACATTGACGTCGCCTGAGCAGGGTTACTCCCCGCCCACGATTATTGAGGCGGGCGGCCGCAGGCAATTGATTCTGGTCCGCGTGAATGGGGTGACCGCGGTCGATCCGGAGACAGGTCACGAGTATTGGTCGGTGCCATACGAGGCCACCAACGGGTCGGTCATCATGTCGCCAGTTCGATCGGATAAATATCTCTATGTGGGTGGTTACAACAATCAGAGCTTGCTGATAGAGCTTGCTGCTGATTCTCCCTCTGCCGAAATTGTTTGGCGGAATAAAGGTCAGCACGGAGTTTCGCCGGTCAATGTGCAGCCCTTTGTTAACGACGGCACGATGTATGGCTTCGATCAAAATGGCCATTTCTATGGCGTGGAATTGCCGAGCGGTAAACGGCTTTGGGACACCATCAAGCCGGTGACAGAACGCCCCGCTTATAGCGCGACCGCATTTATCGTCAGGCAAGGGGACGAGGGGGATCGCTACTGGTTGTTCAACGACAGCGGTGACCTCATCATCGCCACCTTGACGCCGGAGGGATACGAAGAAATCGACCGGGCACACCTCATCGACCCGACCAATCACGCGTTCGGCCGCGACGTGGTGTGGTGCATGCCGGCGTATGCGAATCGGCGACTACACGTCCGCAACGACAAGGAAATCATTTGCGTCGATTTGGCGAAAGCTCAATAGTAGTTAGTGTCGCTTTCGACCGCAAAACACTGCTCCAAACCCTTATCTATCGTAGGCTCTCGAGTGCGTGGCGATCTGTCGGGATGGGGGAGTTCACTGATGCTGTTTGACTACTCACCAAAGGTCAATGAGCTTCGGCAACGCCTGCTCAAGTTCATGGACGAGTTCGTTTACCCGCATGAGGCGACATTTCAGGAGCAACTGCAGAACGCGGCGGACCGCTGGCAGCCCGCGCCCATCATCGAGGAATTAAAGCAACAAGCGCGCGAGCAGGGCTTGTGGAATCTGTTTCTGCCTGAAAGTGAATATGGGGCCGGCCTGACGAATTTCGAATACGCTCCGTTGTGCGAGATCATGGGGCGATCTCCCATCGCGCCAGAAGTTTTCAATTGCTCCGCCCCTGACACGGGCAACATGGAAGTGTTGGTCCGTTACGGTACGAGCGAACAAAAGGT
>CXWJ01008657.1_pt1 | contig 10696 bp, 6 predicted proteins | sample 590841 | NCBI WGS metagenome assembly CXWJ01 (sample SAMEA3498367, study PRJEB10139) | wastewater metagenome | biome: wastewater treatment plant; material: activated sludge | place: Austria | collected 2015-01-21 | reverse complement strand
ATATGCAATATAGGTATTGTTCAGTTTGTCATTCAGCGAGAACAACACACTGTCGTACGGCGTAGGAATGTCTTCGGTTTTCGCATCCTGGTTGATGTTGCTGAAACTTCCGTTGCCGCATTCGGCGCCCAGGTTCCAGTGTTCCCGTATCCCGTCCATGCGGCTGCCGCAATAGATCGTGTTCACGATCACGCCTTTCTTCTTTGCCTCCGCACAGGCTTTTGCATAATGCAGGTTGCCCTGTAAGAAATCTTCGTTGCCGGCAATGAAGATCACTTTATAACTGGATGTATTTGCATCCCAGGCGAGTTCATCCATGGAGGTGAAGATCACGTGGCCGCAATATTCATCACCACCATAGGTGGTAAGACTGAACAGGTTCTGCGAAAGCGAATCCAGGTCGCTGATGAAACCATTTATCTTTTTTACATAACCCGCTTTTACGTTGTTGCTGCTCCGGCCATATTCATAAAGTGCTATTTCTATCTGCGGCAGCACATCGTTTTCACATGTTGCTTTTCCCATTACGGTCACCATGTTCCATAGCTGCGCCTTGGCCTGTTCTATCAGCCCGTCCATGCTGTTGCTTACATCCAGCAGGATGGCAGCCTGGATCTTCGGGCGGGCATTTTGTACAGGCGCCGGTTTGAGCGGACCGCTTTGGGTACCGGTAAAAGAGGAAATGGTGATCACTGCGGCCAGGGCAAAAAAAGAGGCAACAGCAGTTTTGAGGAGTGATTGCATAAAGAGAGGTTTTCATTCAGATGCAGCGCTTTGATGAATTGCACATGCGGGTTTTAAAAAAGGACCGTCTTTATATTTGTGTTAACATTCAAAAAGAGGAATTCAAGCTATAAAGTACAAAAGCAATTTGGTAAGCTCCGGCAACATCTGCTAACTTTACCTATAATTTATCTTATGCAATTCGACAGAAAAGATTTAAGCAACGATGAGTTGATATCCATCTATAGAAAACTGCTGCTGCCCCGGATGATCGAGGAAAAGATGCTGGTATTGTTGCGGCAGGGAAAGATCAGCAAATGGTTCAGCGGCATCGGGCAGGAAGCCATTGCCGTTGGTGCCACCCTTGCGTTGCAGAAAGACGAATGGATCATGCCTCTGCACCGAAACCTGGGCGTATTCACTTCCCGGGATATGCCGCTGAGTAAACTGTTCATGCAGTGGCAGGGCAATAAGGAAGGATACAGCAAGGGCAGGGAACGTAGTTTTCACTTCGGCACCAGGGAACAGCATATCTGCGGCATGATATCGCACCTGGGTCCGCAGCTGGCCATTGCAGATGGGGTAGCGCTTGCATATAAACTCAGAAAGGAAAATAAGGTATCGCTGGCATTCACCGGCGATGGCGGAACCAGCGAAGGGGATTTTCATGAAGCATTGAACACGGCTGCGGTGTGGGACCTGCCGGTGATCTTCATCATTGAGAACAATGGCTATGGATTGAGTACACCGGTGAATGAACAATATCGCTGTAAAAGTTTAGTAGATAAAGCCATCGGTTACGGCATAGAAGGCGTACAGATCGATGGGAATAATATCCTGTCGGTGCTTGATACCATTAAAGGTGTTCGGGATTACTGCATTAAAAATCAAAAACCCTACCTGATCGAGTGCATGACCTTCCGCATGCGCGGGCATGAAGAAGCCAGCGGCACCAAATACGTTCCTAAAGAACTCTTTGAGGAATGGGAAAAGAAAGACCCGGTGAAGAATTTTGAACAATACCTGGTTGCCGGACATGTTTTAACCGGTACAAAGATCGACCAGATCAGGAATGAGACCAAATCATATATTGAAACGGAATTGAGTATTGCATACAATGCGAAGGCACTTGTTGCGGATCTGGAAGAAGAGGTTAATGATGTGTATGCGGAGAGAAAGGATGCAGGATACAAGATGCAGGATACGGGTACGGATCATCCGGGATCTGGCATCCTGAATCCGGGATCTCCTGATAAGCGTTTCGTCGACGGCATCAAAGACGCCCTTCATCAATCCATGCAAAAACATCCCAACCTTATTTTAATGGGCCAGGATATTGCAGAATATGGTGGCGCTTTTAAAATAACGGAAGGGTTTGTGCAGGAGTTTGGAAAAGAAAGGGTGCGGAACACGCCGCTCTGTGAAAGCGCTATTGTGGGTGCAGCATTGGGATTAAGCCTGGAAGGATACAAATCCATGATGGAGATGCAGTTTGCCGATTTTGTTACGGTGGGGTTCAACCAGATCATCAACAACCTGGCAAAGATCCATTACCGCTGGGGACAAAATGCCGATGTGGTCATCCGCATGCCCACCGGCGGAGGCGTAGGCGCCGGTCCGTTCCATTCGCAAAGCAATGAAGCATGGTTTGTGCATACGCCGGGATTGAAAGTTGTTTATCCTTCCACCCCTGCCGATGCAAAAGGATTACTGATCGCTGCCATCAACGACCCCAACCCTGTAATGTATTTTGAGCATAAGGCATTGTACCGTTCGGTAAGCGGCCCGGTACCGGATGAGTACTATGAGGTTGAGATCGGCAAAGCAAGACTGGTGCAAAGCGGAGATGATATCAGCATCATCACCTATGGTTCGGGCGTGCACTGGGCCATGGACTATGCAAAGAATCACGAAGACATTTCCTTTCATATCCTGGATCTCCGGACCTTACTGCCCCTGGATCACGATGCCATCAAAGAAGCGGTTGCTGCCACCGGCAAGGTCTTACTGCTGCATGAAGACACGCTGACCGGCGGCATCGGCGGTGAGATAGCTGCATGGATCGCTGAAAACTGTTTCAGCCAGCTGGATGCACCGGTGATGCGTTGCGCTTCGCTGGATACACCCATCCCGTTCAACCTGGAACTGGAAAAGAATTTTATGGCCTACAGCCGGCTGGATGCATTTGTGGAGAAGCTGCTGAATTATTAGTAATTTCAGTATCCCTGCCCAGTCTAACTAAACTGTTTAAAAAGTATCAAAGGTTCATTTTCGCCGTGGCGCCCGTGAGAGGCAATTCTTAAACCCGTTCCGCCGTGGCGTGGTCTATGACCAGCCACTAAAGAAAGAACAGTCGCTTACGTCTTTCTTCCCAAATGCATGCCTGAGTGATAGCGGCAGAACCAATTAGTATTTTCTGCCTTTCTTTCTGTGAAAAAGACCGTTGGTTCCGGCTGGTCAAAGACCACGCCGTGGCATTCGGGAGGGGTAGAGAGTTTTAATTTGGATCTGGAATTCCAGCCTCAGCGAAAGCCTGGAACTGGAAAAGAATTTTATGGCCTACAGCCGGCTGGATGGATTTGTGGAGAAGCTGCTGAATTATTAGTAATTTCAGTATCCCTGCCCAAACCATCTAAACCGATCAACAAATGACAAAGAATCTTTTATTCATTGCAGCGATCACCGTTTTCATTTCCTGTGCCCAGCCTGGTAAAAAAGAAAGCCAGATAACAGTTTCGGCCGACATTACATACCTCGCGGCTACCTTTTCCGACCCCAACCGGCTGGAAAAAATAAAGGGGGCCATGTCTGTCGTGGACAGCATCTATAAAAAACATGCAACCGACAACCATTTCCCTGCCATTTCATTTGGGGTAGTGGTAGATGGGCAACTCATCTATAAGAACAGCTATGGTTATACCGATGTTGAAAAGAAGATACCGGCAACCTCATCCTCCCTGTTCCGCATTGCTTCCATGAGTAAAAGTTTTACCTGCATGGCCATTTTAAAACTCCGGGATGAAGGAAAACTGAACCTGGATGATCCGGCGCATTTATATATCCCTGAGCTAAAAAATCTGAAGTACCCAACCACTGATGCGCCGCCGATCACGATACGTCATTTGATGACACATGGTGCCGGCTTCCCGGAAGATAATCCCTGGGGCGACCGGCAGCTTGCGGATACCGATAAGGACCTGATGGAATTCATCGGCAAACAGATCTCTTTTTCCAATCCGCCGGGCATTGCTTTTGAATACAGCAATTTAGGTTTTGCACTGCAGGGGAAGATCATAACAAAGGTATCCGGCATGCGGTACCAGGACTATATCAAAAAAAATATTTTTGATCCGCTGGGTATGAAAACTGCCACGTATGAATATGCAGATGTAGCTCCTGATAAATTAGCACATGGTTACCGTTGGCTGAATGAGAAGTGGAACGAAGAAGTATTGCTGCATGATACAAAGGACGGAAGCTGGGGTGCCATGGGCGCCATGATCAGTTCTATTGATGAGTTTGCCGGTTATATGGCATTCCATCTTTCTGCCTGGCCGCCAGGCAATGCAAAAGATGACGGACCCATAAAAAGAAGTTCGGTGAGGGAAATGCACCATCCCTGGCGGTGGAATGGTTTTAATGCGAATTTCAAATTCCCGGATGGAAGGACCTGTGCCGTTACATCAGCGTATTGTTATGGTTTGGGATGGTTGAATGATTGTGATGGTAAAACGTATATTTCTCATAGTGGCGGACTGCCGGGCTTTGGAAGCCAGTGGCGCATCATGCCCGATTACGGCATTGGCGTAGTTGCATTTGCCAACCGCACCTATGCACCCATGGGGGGCGTGAACCTGCGGGTGCTGGATACGATCATCAAAATGGCCGGCCTGCAACCCCGGCAACTTCCCCCATCAAAGATCCTGGAGCAACGCAAAAATGAGCTGATGAAGATATTGCCCGGCTGGGATAAAGCCGAACAGAGCGGCATCTTTGCCGAGAACTTTTTCCCGGATTACCCGATCGACAGTCTTAAAAAAGAAGCAAGAGGCCTGTTTACAAAAGCCGGAAAAATAATTGCGGTCAAAGAAATGAGACCCGAGAACCAGTTGCGGGGTTCTTTTATCATTGAAGGGGAGAAAATAAACATCGAAATATATTTCACCTTATCACCTGAGAATCCTGCATTGATACAGGAGTATCATATAAGGGAAGTACCGAAACAATGATTTTTAACCGCAGAGGCGCAAAGGCGCAGAGTTTTGGTTCGAAAGAAGTTGAACGCCGTGGCGTGGTCTATGGCCAGCCACGAAAGAAAACCAATAAGTATTTTCCGTCTTTCTTAATATGAAAGCACTGTTGATCCCGGCAGGTCAAAGACCACGCCGGGGCATCCGGGTAGGAAAAGGCAATTCTTAAACCCGCGAACGCCGTGGCGTGGTCTATGACCAGCCACTATTGAAAGTACTATCGCTTGCGTTTTTTTTCTTTTGTAGCTGTCTATTTCATAGCGACAACACCAATAAGTATTTTCCACTTTCAAAAACAGCGATGGTACCGGCAGGTCGAAGACCACGCCGGGGCGCATGGGCGAAAAATATACGGCCTTCCTATCTGGGGTTACACTACCCGGTCCTGTATGGCGTCTAAAAAATCCTTGCGCCTGCGTTGTGATACTTCCAACCCTTTATTGTTTTCCATCATTACATATCCGCCGTCATGCCGTTGAAATTCTTTCACCTTTTTCAGGTTGATCAGATAGTGGTGGTGGATGCGGAAGAACCTATGTCCTCCCAGCTGATCTTCAAATTCACCCAGTGCCTTTGACGATACCAGTTTCTGGCCATCGGTTAAAAAAACATAGGTATATGAACCATTCGCTTCACAGTAAATGATTTCGCTGAAATTGACAAAAACGATCTTATCCGACATGGCGATGCCAATCTTCTGGTCGGTGTTGCCGGAATGGTTATTCAACAGCTTATCCAGGTTTTGTAATTGAATGGAAAGCCTGCCCAATTCGTTCCGTACATCATGCCTTATCTTCTGTATCACTTTGATCACATCCTCCGAACCCACGGGCTTGAGTAAATAATCCACGGCGCTCAATCGGAATGCTTCCACGGCATATGCATCGTATGCTGTAACAAACACAACCCGGAAACCGGGGGATGGAAAACTGCGAACGAGATCTACGCCGGTCATTCCCGGCATTTCTATATCGAGGAAAACAAGGTCTGGATGCAGTTGTTCGATCAGGGCCTTTCCTTCTTCGGGGGAGTTGGAAACAGCCAGTACTTCCACATCCTCCCGGCAATGCTTTTTCAGTAATGTGCTCAAAACACTTACGGCAGAAGGCTCGTCATCAATTAGGATGGTCCGTATCATGGGTTAATTGTTTGGCTTGTTGGGATAAGGTGAATGGCACCTGGATCTTAACCAGCGTGCCGATAGCCTGGTCATGGTCCTGCAGGTCGGTTATACTGGTGTGGATGGCAGTGCCGTATTCCTTTGACAGCAGTTCGAACCGTTTTGACAGCAACTGCATTCCCTTTGAATGATGTCCGTGCCGGAATTGCTGTTTCAGTTCTGCTGCTTTTTTCCTGCCGATGCCGTTGTCTTCAACCTCGAACTCTGTGGCCCGGCTGCCCTCATGAATACGAACCTGCAGTTTCCGCTCCCCTTTTTTATTGGATAACCCATGCCAGATAGCATTCTCAATATAAGGCTGCAGCATCATGTTCGGGATCATCCGTTCTTCGGCATCCAGTTCCGGGTCTTTTTCGATGGAATATTGCAGGTTCGGTATCCTTAGATTTTCCAATGACAGGTACAGTTCAAGCAGTTCCAGTTCCTGCCGGACACTAACAAAGGGCTGATCGGCATTATCCAGAAGCATCCGCAGCAGTTTGGAAAAGCGGGAGAGGTAGAGTTGGGATTTTTCGTTGTTCTCATTAACGATCAGGTCCTGGATCGCATTCAGGGAGTTGAACATGAAATGCGGGTTGAGCTGTGCCCTGAGACTTTGCAACTCCAGTTCTGCCATCTTATGCACGGCTTCGGCTTTTTCAACTGCCCTTAGTCTGAGTGTTCTTTGACGCAAGTAAAGGAAGACAAATACTAAAACAAAAATCAGCATCCCCGTCCCCATCATCCGTATTTCATTTTTTCTATTAATGACAGCCTTTTCTCTTTCCTGCTTTGCTTTGGTAGTTGCAAGCACCAGCCCGGATCTATATTTTTCTTCAGCTACTGCCTGCTCATGTTTAAGTTGTTCTTCCGCTTTTATTCTTTCCTGCCCGGTTCTTTCATCGGCCACTGCCAGATCAAAAAGGTATTTCTCCTGCGCAGCCTGTAATGCATGACGGGTTCTTTCTTCGGCCAGTTTTTTTTCACCGGCAATTCTTACTTCGGCTAAAGCCCTGTCATTTTGCGCTTTTTCTTCCGTAACCGCTTTTTCCACTTCGAATTGGGTACGTTGCTGCTCCAGTTTACGGGTGGTTTCGTTATTCATTATTGAGTCTCTTATTTTCAGATGCATCTCTTTGTACTCAATCGCTTTTTTATAATCTTTTAGCGCTAAATAGATTTCAGATAGCTGCCGGTAGGCATTTTGTTCACTTTGCTTGTACCCGAAATCTTTCATTACTGCTGCAGCTTTGCTGATATACATGATGGCTGAATCATATTTATTTTTTGCTTCCTTTTCCGGCAACCGGGCAGACTGCTTAGCTAAGAGCGAACCAATATTGATTTCTGATTCAGCAACACCCCACTTATCGTTTACCGCCGACCGCAATTGTAAAGCAGAACGGCACATGCCTAATGCTTCATCAAGTTTACCCTGCTTGGTTTTTACAGTACCTATCTGGTTATACATATATGCCTCGTTCTGTTTGTCGTTCAAATCCCTGTAAATTTCCAGCGTCTTGGTAAATACATTTATAGCTTCTTCATATTTTTCCTGTTTTGTGTAAATAACACCGAGGCTGCCGGAGGCAGATGCAATTCCTCTTTTATTTCCCGTCTCTTCCGATATTTTTAAGCTCTCTTTTGCTGCAGTAAACGAAGCGGCCAGGTTGTTCTCATACTGGTAAAGCACACTTAAGTTCCGCAATGCACCTGTTATCATATTTTTATTGCCCGCCTCTCTTGCCAACTTCAGCGCAAGTAGAAAATTTTTCAGCGCCTCGGGGTAATTAGCCAAATTTCCATAAACAGACCCAATACCGAGATAAGTAGTCATCAACCCGTCTTTATTACCCAGTTCCTCATAAATTTTCATTGCTGCATGGCGGTACCGAAGAGCTTCCACATAGCTGTCTTTTTTGGTATGTTCAAAAGCAATGCTTGTAAATGTATTTGCCTCAGCAGTCTTGTCTCCCATTTCATGATACAGGCTTGCAGCCAGTTTATATTTACCTACTGCATTTTCCCAGTTGCCTTTTTTTGATTCGGCCTGCCCTTTCAGAATTATTGCATTTGCTTTACCGGACTTATAATGGAGTACGGAAGCCAGCATTTCTGAACTGTCTGCGTAGGTAATTGCCTTTGCAGTATTATTAATGCTGATATATTTTGAAGCAAGATCATTGAGCAGTTTTACCTTATTGGAATCCTGTTTTGCAGAATTAAGAACGGTCAGCAATGAATCAATTGTTTTGTTCTGGCCACAAACAGTTAAGCCGCAGAAAAGAAGAAGCAATTCCCAGCATAAGAGGCGAATAATACTTATCATGCTAATATTTTACCGACAACGATTTTATAGTTTACAGCCCGGTTTGTTAAATAGGGTGCGGGAGAAAAACACAGGAGCGCAGATAAGGATTTGCCATACACCCTTCTGTGGCACTGCATTAAGGTAGCAAATTAATCTATACTTAGAAAGTATTCTCCCCGTTTTCACAACTGAAGCCGAAAGCCAACAGGTGCGTATTTTTTGAAAACAACTGCACACAACCGGGGATACCCCGGAAATAGAATTCTCACTGTAAAATAATCCGGGAATGTACATATTATACACAGGTATCGTACTTCTGCGAATCATTCACTTATTTCCTATAAGCCTCACTTATCAAAACCAGTTCCTCACCTGCCAATAGGCTATTGTGTCTGTCAGGATGGTAGAATAGATTTGGCTCCGTTATTATTGTTTACACTTCCGGTTCCATTCCTGGGCAAACCGGGCCAAAATTAATTGTTATGAAAAAGCTATCATTCTTCCTGCTGTTGACATTATTCATCACGGCTTGTAAAAAGGACCTGCAGCAAACGGTTAACCCGGACCCGCAGTTGCAGGAACCCGCGGCAAAGAAACCCTCACCCCCTGCCAATGCCAGCCCGGCTTTTGCTTTCAAGTCATATTTTTCTGTTGGTCAGCGGATCATACCGGGCATCTATGTTATGGATGTTAACGGAGCTAATAAGACCAAAGTATATTCAAACTATAATAGCCAGGTTATTCATGATGTTGACTACCCAGCATGGAATGAAACTGGAGATAAACTTTGTTTCACTTCCGACTTTGCTGACCTGTACACGTTAAACATTTCGTTGGTCAACGGTGTGCCTACCAGCTCCGGCGCTACAAAAATTGCTGATGGTATTGCCGCCGGTGGCAAGTATAAGCAGGGAAAATGGCGGCCCGGTGCAAGCCAGATAGCTTGTTTATGGAAGAAGACCGGCGAAGCGGATAAAATTCACTTAGTTCCATCTGCTGGCGGGTCACCAACGGTTTTATACACAGCAGCAAATACGGATTGGGTTATTGNNGTTACTGTTCAGTGAACGACAGGTTTCCACGGGTTTTATTTACCTGAAAGTATTTGACCTGAACCTGAACACAGTGATCAATTCAATTGACATGAGCCATTTCAAATACATTAAGGAGCTGGATTGGGCAAGAACAGCCGGAACTAATACCGTCGCCATCATAACGGTACCCAATTGCGACAATACCTACATTGGCAGCCAGGGAATAAACCAACTCTATACCCTTGATGTAAGTTCCTCCACCCCATCACTTACCTGGCGCAAAGATGACCTGGGGAACAGCATTTCATGGTCGCCGGATGATTTAAGGATCAACGTGGCACCCTATACTTCCGCCAGCTATTGTAATACAACAACAGGGTGCTGCAACAGGGAATATAATCAGAGTTTTAGAATTCTTACATTATCAACGGGTGTTTTTGGTACTTGGTTTAGCAACTTTCAAGTCATTCATCCTGATTGGAAGCGATGAAAAGAAAAGTAAAGCCACCATTTATTAAAAACTAAAACGACAGTTATGAAAAAGATTATTTCATCATTGGTTATTGCATTATTTCTCTTTGCAAGTACCATAAAGGCACAGGTTGCCTGGAATACATTCCAGGGAGGCAATGGATATGATGTGGGTGCAGAATTGGCAATGGATGGAGCTGGGAATATTTACGTTGCCGGATTCTCAATAGGATCCTGGGGTTCTCCAATAAGAGCATTCAACGGTGGATCACATGATGGTTATGTCGCCAAATTTGATAGCAATGGCAACCTGCTATGGAACACTTTCCTTGGAGGAACAGGCAGGGATTGGTGTAGCGGAATAGTAATAGATCCTTCCGATGGCTCAATCTATGTTTCCGGGGAAAGTGATATTGCCTGGAACCCGGGAATAATAAAAAACCCCTATTTCAGTGTTAATGACGGATTTATAGCCAAGCTAAACCCGGCAGGAGCTATCCAGTGGGTTTCTTATATTGAGAATGTAATTCCGGGAACGGTGGCTTCCAGCAAAAATACTTATGACATTGCTATTCATAATAGCAACTTGTATGTTGCCGGTTATTATGCTGCGCATTCCTCCGATTTTCCAGGGAACCCTTGGACGATGACAAGTTTTATGGCACGAATGAACCTGAGCGGTACAATTACCGGGTTTGAAAAATTTGGCACTCCCGCTTCAATAGCTGGAGAGCCGATAAGCTTAGCC
>CXWJ01005543.1_pt1 | contig 10700 bp, 7 predicted proteins | sample 590841 | NCBI WGS metagenome assembly CXWJ01 (sample SAMEA3498367, study PRJEB10139) | wastewater metagenome | biome: wastewater treatment plant; material: activated sludge | place: Austria | collected 2015-01-21 | reverse complement strand
GTCAGGCCGGAGCGCTCGGCGATGAGCGCGTTGATGACCACGATGCGGTCGGCCAGACCGTTGAGCGCGGCGTTGTCACCGATGATGCGACAAGCCTCTTCCGAGGTCTCGAAGGCGAAAAGCCGCCCGTCAGGGGCCATCGTCGTCGCCATCAAAAGGGCGGTCAGGCCCAGATTGGCGCCGACATCCAGCACGCAACGCCGGCCCGTCGCCAGCGCCTTCAGCACGGCGTAGTCACGATCAGCCTTGCGCGGGCGGGACTCGCGTCGCAGGGTATAGGCGACATCCAGTAAATCGATAGTTGTCGTCGGCTGAACGACGCGCCGTATGGATCGGGCCATGCCGCGCAACTCTTCGGTCTTTATCTCTGTCATAAGCTTGTCCCTCGTATATCTCGAATGCTAACGGGCGACAGCCGCCTATCAGACCGGTCAGACCAGCTTGCCTGCCATTGCCGGCTCCAGATGCCGGTCATTCCATAGCGCCAAACTGAGCAGACTCCACAGACTGCGACTCAGCTCCTCGCGCCCCGTGGTGTGGTCGGCCAGCAAGCGCTCCAGCGCCGGGCGGTTCAACGGCAAGCCCAATAATTCGTTGCGTCCCAACAGCGCGTCGCCGAAGACGTCGTGGAGCGGGCCGCGCAACCATTCCGCCATGGGGATCAGGAAACCGTGCTTGGCCTGGGTCTGCGTGGCGACGTGGCGACTTAACGCCCGGCGCAAGGGCAGTTTGCCCCGGCCGGTGGACAGGTCGAGGCAGGAGCGCCAATCGACGCGCGCGGCCACGGCGATCACTTCCCGATCGAGCAACGGCACGCGCACTTCCAGAGAGTTCGCCATGCCGGCGCGATCGACCTTGAGCAACACTCTGGCCAGATGGCCGGTGAACTCGTTCCAGCGCAGCCATTGGGCCGTGGCGTCGGGTTGCCAGCCGTCGTAGTCATAGAGCGTCACCCCGGCCGGCCAGGGCGGCGGCTCGGTGAACACCGCGGCCAGCGTCTCCGGCAGGATGAGCGAATGCTTGCCGCGCTGCCAATCGCCAATGGTCGGCCAGCGCAGATAGCGGTGTTCGTCGCCGCCATCGGTGACACGCCGGACGCCGGCCCGCGCGCTACGCAGCCAGTATGGCTCGCGAAATTCGGCGGCGCGCCGCAGGATCGAACCGAAGCGCTCGGCATAGCCCCAAAATAACTCGTCGCCGCCGTCGCCGGACAGGGTGACGGTCATGTCGCGCCGGGCCAACTGTGAGACCATCAGGGTTGGAAAGATGGAGTAATCGGCCAACGGTTCGCCACAGGCCGCCACCACGTCGTCCAGCCAATCGAGGGCGCGATCGGGTGTGAATTGTTCCAGAACGTGGTCGAGGCCCAACGCCTGGGCATTAGCGGTGGCGGCGACCGACTCGTCGTACTGGCCGCCGGCGCTGCCGATGGTGTAGGCCCGCACCGGGCGATTGGCGGCGGCTTGCATCTTGGCCGCCACCAGGGGGGAATCGATGCCGCCGGACAGAAACGCGCCCAACGGCACATCGCTGATCATCTGCCGCTTGACGGCGGCGGCCACCGCCGCCTCTACCGCCTCGTGGGCCGCTTCGCCGCGCAGATCGGGCTGCTGGAAGACCGGGAAGGCGTAATAGACGCCGCGATTGACGCGCCCCTCGGCCGTCACCCGCAACCAACTGCCCGGCTCCAGCATGTGGGTGCGCTCCAGAATGGCGTGCGGCGCGGGGATATAGCCCAGGCGCAGATAGAGGGCCAGCCCGTCGGCCGACACCGGCAGTCCCGCCCGCCAGGGATGGGCCAAAATCTGATCGTATTGCGAGGCAAAAAACAGCCCGTCATCGCCCAGGAGGTAGTAGATCGGCTTGATTCCGGCGTGGTCGCGGGCCAGCAGCATGGCGCGCTCACGCCGGTCATAGAAGGCCAGGGCGAACATACCGTTGAAGCGATCCAGGGCCGACGTTCCCCAGTGGGCCAGCGCCTGGAGCACCACCTCCGTATCGCCCGACGAGCGAAAGGCCACGCCCCGCCGTTCCAACTCGCCGCGCATTTCGGCGAAATTGTAGACCTCGCCGTTGAAGACCAGGGCATAACGGCCGTCGGCGGTCAGCATCGGCTGGTGGCCGGCGGGCGACAAGTCAAGGATTGCCAGGCGGCGAAAGGCCAGCCAGACATGATCGGCGTCGCGCCACAGCCCGGCGTCGTCGGGGCCACGCCGGGCCATGAGCGCGCTGAGGTGGTCGATCACCGCCGCGTCGCGGGCCGGGCCGTCGTGGAACTGGAGTTCGCCACTGATGCCACACATAAGTCAATATCCTCTAATACCGTTCAGGCCGGCTTGTGGCCGACGGTCAGCAGCATGTGGCCGTCGCGGCCACCCAGCAGCCGGTGCACCGCTGCCCGCCAGGCAGCGCTGCCAATCCGGTCGTAAAGCCAACGATAAGGGCCGATCTCCTCCAGCAACAGCCGGTGGATGGAGAGCGGCCGGGTATACTCGACCTCGAAGCCCGCGTCGCGCAGCAACGCGCCGAAATCGCCGGCGCTAAAGCCGTACTGGAAAAATGGCTGCGTCGGTGGATGGCTTTCGTAGACACCGAGGCGGGCTTTGAGCCGACGCACGTGGCCCAGATAGGGCACGGTGATCAGAATCCGTCCACCCGGCCGCACGACCCGGAAAGCCTCCGCCAGAAACGGCTCCGGCCCCTCCTGGCGGTGCTCCACCACGCCGAAGGAAAGATAGGAAGCATAGGTATTGTCGGGGCAGTCAATCGCCAGGGCGTCGCCATAGCCAACCGGCAATTGCGGGTAGACCGCGTTGACTAACTCGACCAGCGGGCGCGAGTATTCGATACCTTCGACGTCTAACCCGGCGGCACGTAGGGCCGCCACCCAGTAGCCGGCGCCGCAGCCCGCTTCCAGGTGGCGACCGTCGGCGGGCATCGCTCTCAACAATAGAGCGCCCAACTCGTCCATCCCCAAGTCGGTTTTTTCGGCCCGCTCGAAGTAGGCGACGTTGACATGAGATTGCCAGTAGCCCAGCCAGAAGGCCTCGTCGGCCGTCTCCGCGTGCCAGCGCATACGGTCGTTTTCAACGTAGCGCCGGTGGGCAAGCCAGTAGAACTTAGACATGACCATTGGGTAATACCGTCCAGTTGCCGACGGGCGACACGACGCCGGGAAAATCAACGTCCCATTCGCGCGCCCCGCTTAGATTGAGTCGCAAGCGGATGTCGCCCTTGCTCAGCCAGCGCAGGCGATGGATGCCGACGACCACCTCGAAGAAGTAATGGCCCGCGGGCAGCAGCCCGCCGGGCAATTGAAAGACCGACTCATAGGCCCCCGGCGCGCGCTCGCCCAGCCCATAGGCCAGCATATCATAGGTACGGAAGAGAGCCGTGCCATCGCCGGTGACCACGTTGAAGCCCAGCAGCAGGTTACGCAGCGAGCGCAATACCTCATAATTCACGTGGATCTCAAACGGCCGGCCGCTGTCAAGGAACTCGCCGGCCGGCGCGCCGTTCTGGGTCACGCTCAGGCGGTCGACGCGCACCTCTTCACTCAATTGCAGGGGATCGAGGGCCGTGGTCGCCAGGGTGTTATCGAGGTAGCGGCCAATGACAGCCGCCGGCGTGCCCTCGGTCACGAGTCGGCCGCCTTCCAGCAACAGCAACCGGCGGCATAACTGGGCCATTACCTGCATATTATGGCTGACGAACAGCACCGTCCGGCCCGTTTGGGACACACCATCCATCTTGTTGAGGCACTTGGCCTGGAATGCGGCGTCGCCAACGGCCAGTACCTCATCGACGAGCAATATCTCCGACTCTAGATGGGCCGACACGGCGAAGGCCAGCCGCACGCGCATGCCGCTGCTGTAGCGCTTCACCGGCGTGTCGATGAACTTCTCCACCTCGGCGAAGGCCACGATCTCATCGAATTTGCGGTCCACTTCGGCCTTGCGCATGCCCAGAATCGTGCCATTCAGGTAGACGTTCTCGCGGCCGGTAAGTTCGGGATGGAAGCCGGTGCCTACTTCGAGCAGGCTGGAGACGCGACCGTTGAGTATGACCCGTCCCTCGGATGGGGGGGTGATACGCGACAGGATTTTGAGCAGGGTGCTCTTGCCCGCCCCGTTGCGGCCGATGATGCCGATGACTTCGCCGCGCTCGACGGTGAACGTCACGTCGCGCAAGGCCCAGATCACGTCGGCGGCTGTGTCGGCGCTGACTTGGCCCTGCCGCCGCAGGCGACGGAAATTGACCACCGGCGCCCCCACCCAGGCAAAAGCCGATTGCAGCAGCGAATCGGACCGCTGCTCGAGCAGGCCGATGTGGTACTGTTTCGATAAGCCTTTAACCTCAATGGCCGCCGAACGCGACCGATTGCCGTTTGCGCTGATTTTCATAAGCCTTCTCTAAATCGCCTGTCCGTCAGATGGCCGCGTGAATGTCGGCCCAAAATGACCAGGCCTTGTCCGTGCCGCCCCAAAAGGCGCTTCGTTGGCCGCGGGCAAAGCGCTCGTCGAAATATTCCAAGGTGGCCACCATAGCCGCGTAGCTCTGCCAACGACCGCGGGTCTCCTCGCCAAATGGCCCGGAACTGCCGTGGGCAAAGGCCACGCCGCCAATCTGTCGGGAGCGGCTGAAGCGTTCTTTGGCCATATCGCGCAGGCCGGCGCGTCGCAGAAGTCGGGCGGATAGGCTGTCGCCGCTGGTGCCGGTGTAGACACGCTGTAGCCTCTCCATCGCCCGCTGCTGGCGATCGCGCTCGATCTCCACCGGCTGGAAATGTTTCTGGCCGATGCATTTGAAGCGCGTGTAGCCCAGGTCGCGCAGATGGGCCAACGATTGGGGCCAGGTCTCATTCTTCTCGAAGGACACGTAAGCCGGCAAATCGTCAGCGGGTAGGGCGGCGATACAGAGATGATCGGTGCCCTCGATGTCGATTTTCAGGTAATAGGGCACGCCATACTCGTGCAGGATGGAGTCAAACGTCCGGCAGGCGACGGCCACTTGGTGATGGGCGATGCCGGCCTGCTTGGCCCGGGCCGCGTCGAACGAGTTCCACTCCGGGTAGCCGTCGTAGATCCAGAACGGCCGCGTTTCCTCGGTGGCGGCAATGGCGTTTTCCAGGATGACCAGCCGGCCCGCCTGTTGTTGCGCCGCAAAGCGCCGCCGCGCCTCATCGGCCAACAGCGGACTGGCCTCGACGGCCACCACGCGAAAGCCGCGCGCCAGATAATAGGCGGTGTCGCGCCCATCGGCCATGCCTACGTCGTAGATCAAATCCTGTAACATATCAATTCCATAGTCGGGCGGCCGGCGCTCAGGCCACGTCGGCGAAGGTCGATTCCATGCGCCGGAAATAGAACAGGCCGGTGACGAACAGCACCAGGGCCGAGACCGTGCCCACGCCGATCATGTCCCAGGGCATCGGCACGGTTCCCAATAAAGCCGCGCGAAAGCCCTCGATGACCCCGACCATCGGGTAGAGGCCGAACAGGTAGCGCCCCGTCTGGCCGAAGCGCTCGGCGATGAGCGAACCCGACCACACTACCGGGGCGGCGTACATCAAGATCTGCGTCAGAAAGGGCATGGCGTGTTTCACGTCGCGATATTGCACCGACATGGCCGCGAACCACAGTCCCAGACCGGCGGCGGTCAGCATCATCAGGGCGATCAGCAGCGGCAGATAGATCACGCTGGCCGTAGGGGCGATACGAAACCAGGCCATGAGGACGAAGACGATGACGAAGGAGATGGCGAAATCGACAAGCTTGGAGACGACCGGCGTCATCGGAAAGACCAGCCGCGGAAAATAGATCTTGGTCAGCATATCGGTATTGTTGACCAGGCTGAGCGCCGACGACGATAGCGCCGTGGAAAAGTAGAGCCATGGCACCAGAGCCACGTAGCTGAAGATGGCATAGGGCACGCCGTCGCTGTCCACCTGGGCCAGATTGCCGAAGATGACGGTGAAGATGATCATGCTCAGCAACGGCCGCAGAATAGCCCAGCCAAAGCCCAGCACCGTCTGCTTATAGAGTACCTTGATGTCCCGGTCGATCAGGAAGCGGAAGAGGTCGCGATAATCGCGCAACTCCCGCCAGTTGATGACCTGCCAGCCGCTTACCGGCTCGATTATTATCGGTTCCGACTTCATTTGTGTCATAACCCCGGTCTGCAAACCCCTCGCTCGAACACCCGACGCGCGCGCCGGACGGGCCAGGCAGGCACCGGACACGGCGCGCCACCCAACCAGTACCAACTTATCATATCCGGCCCCAATCTGGAGAAATGGGTTGTGAAACAGGTGTGAACATTGCGTAAAACAATCCGCCCCGCCGGCCGGCCCGATCCTGGTCAGGCCACGGAAATAAAAACACCCTCCCGCGGTGGAGAGGGTGTGGTCTCTAGAAACCGAGTTTGGCGAACAGGAGTTCGCTCTTGAAAACTCGGTTTCTAAGACTAATTCAAATACTGCCGCAAATGCCCCGCGAAATTGGGGTGGCGCAGCTTACGCAGCGCCTCCTTCTCCAGTTGGCGGATGCGCTCGCGCGACAGGCCAAACATCTCGCCCACTTCCTTCAGCGTGCGCGATTCGCCATCCTGTAGACCATAGCGCAGGCGCAGGATACGGGCCTCGCGCGGCGTNNCCCAGCTCGGCATCCGACTCGTCGCCCACCGGCCGCTCCAGATGAACCGGCTGGCGGCTGGTGCGCAACATCCAGCGCACGCGGTCGGGCGGCAGTTCCATGTTCTCGGCGATCTCTTCGGCCGTCGGTTGGCGGCCGTACTCCTGCTCCAGTTCCTGGGCCACCTGATACAGCTTGCTGATGCGCCCGCCGAGATGGGCCGGGATGCGGATGGTGCGGCCGTGGTTAGCCAATGCGCGGGTCACGGCCTGCCGAATCCACCACGTGGCGTAGGTGCTGAAGCGATTGCCGCGCCGATAGTCGTACTTCTCGACCGCCTTCATCAGGCCGACGTTGCCTTCCTGGATCAGATCGAGGAATTGCAGACCGCGGCCACGATACTTCTTGGCGATGCTGACCACCAGACGGGTATTGGCGCGGATGAGATGGGCGCGAGCGGCGTCGCCCACTTCGCGCTGGTGCTCCAGCTTACCGATCTCGTCGTAGTCGGTGACCTGTCCCGACTCCAGATGTTCGACCGCGGCCCGCCCGGCCTCGATCTCCATCGCCAGATGTACCTCTTCCTCGGCCGACAGCAGTGACTGCTGGCCCATCTCGCGGAAATAGAGGCCCACCGAGTCATCGATGGGCACGTTGCTCAGGTCGAACAGCGGCGCGTCGTGGGAGCGCACGCGGGCCGGGCGGACGACGCGCTCTGCTTCGCGCAGCTCGGCCTCGATCAACGCCTCATCGACCTCGTCCACGTCCTCGCTCAGCGCCACGGCCACGATGTCCTCTTCGTTCTCGTAGATCGCCAGACCGAGCGTCTGGGCTTCCTCGAGCAGCGTTTCGAGCAGCGTGATATTGTTCTCGATTTCGGGTAACGCCTCTAGAATCTGGTCATACGTTAAATAACGTTGCTCGATACCCTCGTTGAGAAGCGCGTTGAGGATCTCCATTTCGTCGGACAGCGGATCGTTCAAATCGTCACTCATCGTTAAATAATTCCTTGCCGTCTTCTCATCGATCTCAAACAGCGCCGAGATCGGCCGATTAATGCGCGAAAAAAGGCTGAGGGCCTGCCGGTTCAGCAATAATGAAACCAAATATAAACTGTTTCAACCGGCGATGGGCTGGCTAATGCACCCCACACCTTTTCCTCTTCCTCTAGATCAAAAGTGCAGTCTAGCATAAGCCGAGGACAAAAGTCAATAGGCCCAGGCCAACCGGAAGCCCTTTTTAACGCGCCGCGCCATGGTTAATACTTAGTCAAATTCATTATTATTACCTAGACGATTTGAGGGGCTAAATAGTTACCAAATGCTACCGGCCGCTGTTAATTGCTTAACTATTACTAAGCCCAAACATGCAGTATAATGCCGCGCATGTTGGCAAGATGAGAAGGCCATCAGCCTTTCAAATCGGAGGATCAATTTTAACCAAGTTGAGGAGGTCAGGAATGAAGCGTGTGCGCCCCTTGAGTCTTATCGTAATGTTGATATTGTTCGCCGCTCTATCGGTCGCCTGCGGCGGGGGTGGCGAGGAACCGACAACCGAAGTCACCATTGAACCGGCGGCCACGGTGGCCCAGGCCGAGCCGACCCAGGCCCCCGAACCGACGGTCGAACCCACCGCCGAACCCACCGCCGAACCCACCGCTTCCGGGCCAACGGCCATGAGTTCCTTCCAGGACGCCATCCAGGCCACGATCCAGATCGAGGCCGAGGGCAGCTTCATGGATCCCGAATTCGGTATGCAACTCAATACCGCCGGTCGCGGGTCGGGCTTCATCATCGATCCGTCGGGCATCGCCGTCACCAACAACCACGTCGTCACCGGCTCGGCCTTCCTGCAGGTCTTTGTCCAGGGTCAGGACGAACCGCTCAACGCCCGCGTCCTGGGCGTGTCGGAATGCTCCGACCTGGCCGTCATCGACATCGAGGGCGAGGGCTATCCGTTCCTAGACTGGAACACCGCCCCTGTGTCGCTGGGCACCGAGGTCTATGCCCTGGGCTACCCGCTAGGCGACCCGGAGCCGTCGCTCACGCGCGGCGTTATATCTAAGGAAGAAGCCGGCGGCGAAACGAGTTGGGCATCGGTCGATCAGGTGCTGGAGCACGACGCGACGATCAACCCCGGCAACTCCGGCGGCCCGCTGGTGACGACCGACGGCAAGGTCGTGGGCGTCAACTATGCCGGCGCGTCCGACGTGAGCCAGTACTTCGCCATCAACGCCGCCGACGCGCGGGCCATCGTCGAGCAACTGCGCGGCGGCGTCGATATGGAGACTATCGGCATCAACGGCGAGGCAGTCATCACCGCCGATGGCGATACCGGCATCTGGGTCGCCTCCGTTGCTTCCGGTTCGCCGGCCGACCGCGTGGGCGTGGAGCCGGGCGACATCATTACCAAGCTGGAAGGGTTAGTGCTCTCGCTCGATGGCACGATGGCCGACTATTGCGACATCCTGCGCAGCCGCGAGGCCACCGACCCGATGGCTATCGAAGTGTTGCGTTTCGCCACCCAGGAAGTGCTGGAAGGCCAGCTAAATGGCCCCGAGCTGGAGCAATCCTTCTCCTTCGCCCAGGCGGTTGAGGTGGCGGAAGAGCCGGCCGCCGGCGGCGATACCGGCGGCGATACGGGCGGCACGACCTACACCGAGTTCGTCGGCATCTACGACGACTCCAACGCCGTCTACGTCGAAGTGCCGGTTGAATGGGTTGAGGTAGATGGCTCCAATTGGGTCGATGATGAGGACGGCACGGTCCTGGGCAGCGAGTTGATCGCCGCGCCTAACATCAACGAATTCACCACCACCTATTCTACACCTGGCGTTCAGATTCTGGCCGGGGCTTACTTCGGCGACATCACGATGGGCGAACTGGTCGACTTCTTCGACTTCAGCGCCGACTGCACCCTGGACGGGCGTTTCGATTACGAGGACCCGATCTATACCGGCGTCTACGATCTCTACAGCGATTGTGCCGGTGAGGGTAGCGTCATCATCGTCCTGGGCGCCGAGCCGGCGGCCCAGAACTACTCGGTCATTGTTCTGGTTCAGGCCGTCACCGACGCCGATCTGGACGCGATGGATCATATCCTGAATACGTTTAACGTCGTCGGCACGCTGCCGGGGCAATAAGCAAAAAACCTCTCCCCAACCCTCTCCCAAGGGGAGAGGGGGCCGGAAGTTCCCTCTCCCTCCGGGAGGGGGTTTCTGGTTCCCTCTCCCCGTGGGAGAGGGTTAGGGAGAGGGGCTGAATCCTACAACTTCCGACTGCGATCGCGCGTCATCCAGCGCCCGATCAACTCCTCAATCCGGTCCGCCCGCTGCCGCACCACCGTACAGCCGGGCAGCGCCTCCAGGAACATCCCCCCATACCGCTTGGTCAGCAGGCGCTTGTCGAGCACCAACACCACCCCCTCGTCGCTGCCGCGACGGATGAGGCGGCCGAACCCCTGCCGGAAGCGCAACACCGCCTCCGGGATCGAATACTCGAAGAACGGGCTTTCGTAAGTCTCCGAGCGGGCGGCGAAGATCGGATCGCTGGGCACGTCGAAAGGCAGCTTGGCGATAATCAGCGCCGTCAGCGCCGGGCCGGGCACATCGACTCCCTCCCAGAAGGAGCGCGTACCCAACAGCACCGTCCGGCTGCCCTCGCGTCGGAACTGCTCCAATAGCTGCTGGCGCGACATGCCCTGCGTCTGGGCCAGGGTGGTGATGTTGCGGGCCGTCAGCGTGCTTTCGATGGCCGATGCCGTCTGGCTCAGGTGGTTGTTGGCCGTGAAGAGCACCAGCGTCCGGCCGCCCAGCGCCGTGGCCGTGTCGACGATGGCCGCTTCCAGCATCCGCTGGTAACCGGGCTGGTTCGGCTCGGGGATGTCGGTCACCAGATAGAGCAGCGTCGAGTTCTTGTAATCGAACGGCGAACCGACGGCCAGTTCGTCGGCGTCGTGGGCATGCAGCCGGTCGCGCAGATAGTCGAACGTCGATTCGGCCCGCCCATAGCCGGCGGTGCGCAGCGTGGCCGAGGTCAGCACCACCGTCTCCTTGCTCTGGAAGATGTG
>CXWJ01010268.1_pt1 | contig 10715 bp, 8 predicted proteins | sample 590841 | NCBI WGS metagenome assembly CXWJ01 (sample SAMEA3498367, study PRJEB10139) | wastewater metagenome | biome: wastewater treatment plant; material: activated sludge | place: Austria | collected 2015-01-21 | reverse complement strand
CAGCCAGAACCGCGCCGACCGAATCGGCCGTCGCCAGCCAGCCGTAACCCACCGCGCCGACGCCCAGAATGTCGCTGGCGACAATGGGCAGCATCGTCCGCGCCGAACTGAAGAACGTGGCGACGAAGTCGAGCAGCATCGTGCTGCTGATGATCGGCGTGCGGAAGACGAAGCGCAGCCCGTCGAACAGGGCGTTCACGCCTAGCCCGGTCGAGGCCGCGGCCACATGGCCACGGTAGTCCATCAGCAGTAGGGAGATGACGACGGCCACAAAGGAAAGGGCGTTCAGGGCATAAACGTAGCCGACGTTGGCATAGCCGACGAGCAGACCGGCCAGCGCCGGGCCGAGGATGGACGCCGTGGTAAACATCAACGTTTGCACACTGACGGCATTGCCGAAGTGCTCGCGGGGCACCAGATGGGGAATGAGCGATTGGCGCGACGGTCCCTCCAGCGCGTTCATGGCCGCCAGCGCGCCGGTGAGCAGGTAGATGTGGACGATGGTCGCCCGACCGGTGATGGTCAGGACGGCCAGGATGCCGGCGATGACGACGTCGAAGCCTTCGGTGAAGAGCAGCAGCGAGCGGCGGTTGCGGGTATCGGCCAGCATGCCGCCGAAGAGGGCGAAGAGGACGATGGGGATGACGCGCACCAGGCCGAGGGTGCCCAGGCCGAGGGCTTGCGCGCCCAGTTCGACGGTGCGGCCGAAAAGCTCAACCGTGAAGGTCTGGCCGCGCAGCAGCTCGTAGACGTGCCAGTTGATGGCGATGAGCTGCATCTGCGAGCCGATGACGGAGACAAAAAGGCCGAGCCAAAAGATGCGGAAGTCGCGCGAGCGCAACGCCGGGGGGAAGCGTAGGTTCATACCGGTTGTCAGTTGTCAGTGAGCCGTGGGCCGTAGGTCAGTGAAAAGTAGGTTCGTGATCAGTAAGCAGCGGGGAACAATGGGCAGCAAGAATCAAAGATGGTTCTGGCCCTCGGCCCCTAGTCCCCGGCCCCTGATCCCTGGCCCCTAATCCCTATCCCCCATCTGCCGCGCGGCGCGCGGCGTGCCATAGAGCCACCAGTACTCGCCGCGGGGGTAGGCGGGCTGCCATTCGGCCGGCCAGACGAACTCGCCCGGCGTCCAGCGCCCATGCAGGCGGGTATCCAGCAGCGCCACCTGCTGGCCCAGACGGCTTTCGGCGCGGTAGGGGGGCATGTTGAGTCGCTCGATCAGGGCGTGGATCATGGCCCGCGTTTCGACAACAGTGGCATAGTTGCTGCTGCGCTGGAGCGTGCCGTGCTCCATCTCCTTAAGCGTCTCCGTCCATTGGCGCAGGCGCGCTTCCAGTTCGTGGTGGGCTTTGGCCTCAAAGCGGACGACGCGGTCGGCCAGAGCCTGGTTGAACTGGAAGACGGCGGCGTCGACCTGGGTGCGCTGCTCCGGCGTCAGCAGGCCGGCCAGGGCCAGCAGCCGGTGTTCGCGCAGCAGAAAGCCGCCCAGCGTCAGCATCGGCAGGCTGTTGTGGCCAAGCGGCCAAAAGAGAACCTCGCTGTCCAGATACTCCGCCATCTGCCCGGCCATCGCCCCCATCGCGGCCACGTCCTGGGCCAGGCGCTCATTTCCGACTTGCATGAGAACCTCCGGTTGTACAATTCGCTGTTTGGATATAATAGACCCCAGCCTGAGCAGCGTCAAACGTTCTAAGCTAGGCACAAGGACAGTTGGTAGTCAAGCGCTTTAGCGCTGTGAGTCGTTAACGCTTTAGNNCGCTTTAGCGCGGTTTGACGCGAGTGAGGAGTGCAATGAAGCAAATGCGCCGCGCCGCCATCTACAAACTGGCGGCCTCGGCCCACGAGATGGAACTGGACGTCATGAACGGCGTGTTGCGCCGCGACGACGACGGCCGCTGGCACATCGGCGACTACGATCTGCTGACCTGGCTCGACGCCCACCACGGCGAAGAGCTGGTCGTCGTCCTCGGCTCCATGGCCGACGAGCGCGAGGTGCAGGTGCGCACCTGTCGCACCTGTGGCCGTGACTACACCGAGCTTGAATGTCCCCACTGCCGCGCCAACCGCATTCGCCTGCGCGGACACGCTTAAGAGAATTAGGAATTAGGAATTACGAATTCAGAGCGTGATCGGCCACTGAATACTGNNTCTCCCTCCTCTTACTCCTGCTCGCCGCCCTGCCCGTGGCGGCACAGACCGAAGTGAACCAACTGGACACGCTGACCGTCGAGCTGTGGCCCGACTATGATCGGCCGGCGATGCTGGTGATTCTGACCGGTACGCTGCCCGAGTCGGCCGCGCTGCCGGCCACGGTGACCATCCCCCTGCCGGCCGAGGCCGAGATCAACGCCGTGGCCCGCTTCAACGAAGTCGACGTGCTGGTGACTGACGTGGAGTGGGCCGCGACCGACGGCGGCATGACGCTGACCACGCCCGACCGCAGCTTCCACGTCGAGTACTACTCGCCCTACGTGTCGAGCGCCAACGAAGTGACCTATGGCTTCGCCTGGACATCTGATCTGGCTATTGGCAGCGTGGCGGCCGTCGTCCAGCAGCCGGTGGCGGCGACCGACATCACTATTGTCCCCGCGCCCAGCGGCAGTGTGACGCGCGCCGACGGGCTGCGTTACCACCAGATCGACCCGCGCCCGGTGGCGGCGGGCGAGCCGTTTACGGTAGACGTGACCTACACCGTTGACGCGCCGGTGTTGTCCGCGCCGTCGGTCAGCCCGGCTGCCACGACCGCCCCGGCGGCCACGGCCACGGCCACGGATGGCGGGCTGCTGGGCGACCTCAGCCCGTGGTGGTTGTTGCTCATCCCGGCGGCGCTGGCGTTGCTGGTGGGGGCGTGGGCTTTGGGGCGGCGGACGGGCAGCGGGCGGACGCGCAAACCGCGGCCGAACCGCACGACTCGACCGGCCACGACCCGGCCGGCGGGCGAGGGCGCGGCCCGCTTCTGTCACCAGTGCGGCCAGGGGGCGACGGCGGGGGATGTGTTTTGCCGGAAGTGCGGGACGAAGCTCAAGTGACGAGCGGGAAAATGAGACCTCGCGCCAAGATGGCCAAGGGCGCTGAGAACGCCAAGCGATTTTGATTCATTCGCAAGCGTTCTTGCCACAAAAGCAAAGACGCCAAGCTCAGAAATGAGCTTGGCGTCTTTCGTTTAACGAAAACTCGCTACCCTTTGCGCTCTTAGCGCCCTTGGCGTGAGGTCTCCTTCACTGACCTACTGGTCACTGACCCCTACTCTCCCAACAACAAAGCCAGAATGTCGGCCATGTCTTGCGGGTTCTCGCCCATGCGCGCGCCGAAGTTGGCCGGCATGGCGCTGGGCGGGCCGGCGCAGGGGCCGGTGGGACACTCGGGGGCGATGTGGTCGCTGGGGTAGAGGATGGAGTGGTAGACATAGGTCGCCGCGTCCATCCCTTCAACGCGGGTCGCGCCGTCGGTCTCGATATTGGTTAGCGAGGGGCCAAGCACCCCGGCGACCGAGCCGTCGATGGAGCCGTGGCACGCCTGGCAGCCGTAGGTGACGGTGTACAACTCGCCGCCGCGCGTCGGGTCGCCCGGCTGCACTTCGTCGGTGCGGGCCAGGAACTCGTCGGCCGTCTCCGGCCAGTCATAGGTGATGACTGGCGCAGCGCACAGGGTCTCGCTCTCCCAGTTGAGCACGAAGTTGGTCACGTCGCGCACCTGGTCCTGGCGCAGCGGGCCACCAAACTGCTCCGACCAGGTGGGCATGATCGGCCCGCGCCCGGCGGCGACAGTGGTCAGCACATAGGCGGCCTTGGTGCCGCTCCAGCCCATGTCGGTCATGCGCTGCGACGGTTCGCCGCACAGCAGACTGTTGTAGTTGAGCGGCAGGCCCTGGCAGGCGATCTGGTTGCCGGCCGCGTCGAAGCACGCTTCGGCCGTGCCGTCGACGCCGTGGCAGGTGGCGCAGTTATTGGCGAAGATATGGCCGCCGGCTTCGATGGAGCGGCCGAGTTCGGCATTGGCAAAGCGCTCCAGCCGGGCCGGCTCACGCAGCGCCGAATAGCCGAAGACCATCATCGTCAGCATGAAGGCGATGGTTCCAATGACAATCTTGATCTGCATGGGTCATCGTTCCTTGTTCATTGCGTGGCGACGACGGGCCAGCGGTTGCCGGTCGGCCGTCGCCACGGCGGCGGCAATTAGTTAATCGCGCACGTCTTATTCAGGAACCGGCACTCCTCTTCGTAGTTGGAGAAGGCGTGGCGGAAAGACGTCCATTGGGTATCGATGAGCAACTCATTCGGGTTGCCGGGATCGACGGCCTCGTAGGTAAGGATCATCTCTTTCAGGTTCGGCTGTATCTCGATGATCTCCAGCGTTGCCACGGGATCGGGCATGGCCGAACTGGTGAAGCGGTTGCTATAGGCCTTGGCGCCGCTATCCAGCGTGGTGACGATGCACTCTTGCCACATCTCGTTGCCAACCACGGTGCAGCTTTGCTCATGCATCGCTTCTTCAAAGACGGCCAGGCCGCGTGTTAGGAACGGGTTGCCATCGATGACCTGACCGGGGATGTAGGTTCCCGGCGTCATGTGCTCGAATGGAATGCCCTTCAGACCGCCAGGTCCTTCTTCGGGCAAGAGATGGATGCTGACCTCGCGGTCGGGCGAGGAGGTCACGCGGAACTCTGGCGAACCCATCCAGTTAGAGACGAGCATGAAGGCCATGAACAACATGGCCACGGTCAGCCCCACGCGGCGGTCGGCGTAGCGACGGCTCTTGCCCACTTCGAAGTAGGGCATGACGATAAACGCCACCAGCAGCAGCGGGATGAAGCCGACGACGACTGTCTTGGGGGCCAGCTTCAACCAGCCCTGCGACCAGGAGAGATACCACGGGGCAACGACGTGCAGCGGCGTGACGACCGGGTCGGCGTGGGTTTCCAGCGGGGCGTCCCACAGCCACAGCGCCCCAGCCACCAGGAAGAGTGTGGCCAGCGCCGTCCACATCAGTTCGCTGGTCAGGATGTCGGGGATGAAGTAGGTACGCTCGTCTTTGGGCACGCGCTTGGCCGTGTCCTCGCCGATCTGCTCGCGGCCGGGGGGCAGCGAGATGCCGTAGAGGACGACCTTGTAGTAGTGGACGAAGAAGAAGATGCCGGCCAGCAGGGGCAGCAGCAGCACGTGGAGCAAGTACCAGCGCAGCAAGCCGTTGGCCCCCAGCGCCGGGCCGCCCTGCAAGACGAGGAGGACGGTGTCGTTGACGAAGGCCGGGGCCGGGGCGGCCGCGCCACCGCTGATGAACACGGTCAACGCCCAGTAGGCCAACTGGTCCCACGGCAGCAGGTAGCCGCTAAAGCTCAGGAAGATGGTAAACACCAGCAGCAAGACGCCTGTGGCCCAGGTGAACTGGCGCGGCTTTTTATAGCTGCCGGTAATGAACGTTCTGAGCATGTGCATGGCGACCACCAGCACCATGACTTCTGCGCCCAGGCGGTGCATGTTGCGGAACAGTTGGCCCAACGGCACATTGCCCAGGATGTTCCACATGTTGCTATAGGCGACCAGCGGGCTGGGGGTGTAGAAGACCATCAGGACGAGGCCGGTGATCGTCTCCCAGACCAGCATGAACGTCGACAGCCAGCCCAGCCGGAAGGTGGGGTAGATGTTGGTGACGCCGGTGTGGTAGAAGCTGGGGCGAATGTGGAGCCAGAAGCCGTCGGCGTGCGGCCGCAAGCGGGGGTTGGGCCGACGCGGTTCGTCGCCGCGCAGCGCCGACCGCACGTCGTTGATGTTCATGCCGGCGGTGACGCGCTCGACCACCTCGTCGGCCTTGGTGACGACGGCCTGCTTGATCCCCATTTCGCGGACTTGTTCGACAAACGTAGCCATAACAACTCCTCAAATTAGTGACGAGTGACAAATTACGAGTTACGAGTGAAGAAGTGCGGAGCCTGCGGTTCTAAACTCATCACCCGTAACTTGATTAGGGGCAGTTGCCCAGGAATTCGCACAGCGGGACCTGATTCGTCGGCCCTTGCTTGCGGTTGCCGGTGTCCACGCGCAGGAAAGCGGTGCCCTCCGGCAGGGGCAGCGGGGCGAAGAAGTCATCGACCAGCTGCGCCTCGGCCAGCACGGTCGACTCGTCGTCGGCGATGGCCTGAATGAGGAAGCGATCAAGCGTCCGCGGCGCGGGCGTTTCGATGCGCCGGCCGTCGAGCCGGTACTTGGAGCCGTGGCAGGGGCACTCGAAGCGGTTGTTGGCCGGCGTCCATGAGTAGATGCAGCCCAGATGGGTGCAGACCTTGTAGATGGCGGCCACGCCCTGGATGGGGTTCGGCTCGTCCTCGGCCTGATACATAAGCTCGTTGGGCTGGGTGCTGTCCAGGTTGACCAGCCAGAAGCGGCCGCCGGCGAAGTTGATTGGCTGGTCGTTGACGGCCGGCAACTCGCCGATGTCAACGGTGAACGTGCCGCCGAACTCCCCTTCGCGGAAGCGGGGGATCAGAAACCACAGGAGCAGCCCCGCCCCCTGCAAGGATAGCAGGGCGATGGACGCGCCCCAGATGTAGTATAAGAACTCTCGCCGGCTGACGCCGGTGGACAATCCCCCGGTGTCGACTGTTGCCGCCTGACTCGCCATATGGCTATCCTCCTGCGTGTGGTGCTTGTTGTCCTTTCGTCTTCACGCCGGCGCGGTCGAGCGCCGCGCCATGACAAGTAGTTGTACTTTTTATCACAAAGCGGCCCTTCATTCAAATGATAGGGCCGATTGTGTGCTGCATGGGCGCTGAGGGACTCGAACCCCCGACTTCTTCGGTGTAAACGAAGCGCTCTAACCAACTGAGCTAAGCGCCCTTATATTGCACTCATCATTATAGCGAGACCTGACAGAAGCGACAATTAGCCAGATACGAGTGAAGAAGCGGTGTCTTCACTCGTATCTCGTCTTGCGTATCTCGTATATCGCCTAGATTCTAGGCAAAACGATCTGCTTCTGCCCCTGATACTTCCCTTTGCGGTCGGCATAGGAGACTTCGCACACCTCGTCCGATTCGAAGAAAATGACCTGGGCGATGCCCTCGTTGGCGTAGATGCGCGCCGGCAGGGGGGTGGTGTTGCTGATCTCCAGCGTCACGAACCCCTCCCACTCCGGCTCAAACGGCGTGACGTTGACGATCAGGCCACAGCGGGCGTAGGTGCTCTTGCCGACGCATAGGGTAATGACCTGGCGCGGAATGCGGAAGTACTCCACCGTCTGGGCCAGCACGAAGGAGTTGGGCGGGATAACGCACACGTCGCCACGGAAGTCGACGAATGACTTGGGGTTGAAGTGCTTCGGGTCGACGACGGCCGAGTGGACGTTGGTGAAGATCTTGAACTCGTCGCTGATGCGGATGTCGTAGCCGTAGGACGACAGGCCGTAGGAGATGACCCCCTCGCGCACCTGGCCGTCTACGAACGGCTCGATCATCCTGTGCTCCTGCGCCATCCGGCGAATCCACGTATCGGACTTTACTGACATGGGTTGCTCCTTATAGAAAGAACATCCACAGATTTCACAGATTACGCAGATTCCTCAGCGGTAAACCTGCGTAATCTATGGATGCTTTCTCTATTGGTTGACGGCGGGAAGCATAAACGCAAAGGCCCGAAGGTGCAAAGGAGAGGGGCCAGGTCCCAGGAGCCGGGGGCCAGGGAAGAACGATCTCCCCCGGCCTGTGGAACCTGGAACCTGGCCCCTTTTGCCGCTGGGCGTGGGCTCTTCTTACTGAGCGACTTGCCGGACGAAGTGGGCCACCAGCGCGCCGTCGGCCGTGCGCAACTCCAACTCGTTGCCGCTGATCGACCAGGTGGCGGCGGTCGTTAGCGCGGTCAGGAACAGGGTCTCCTGCTCCATGACGCCCTCGCCGGGGCACATCTTGCGCGTCGTTGCCGCGGGCTGGATGGTGATGTTCTGGCCGTCCAGGGTGTAGCTGGTCATGAAGTTGTTGCAGCCGGCCGAGCCGTTGAGCTGGCCGTCTTCGGTAAAGGTGGCGGTGATGGTGCTATCGGCCACCAGCGAGACAACCGCCTCCTTGCCATTGTTATAGTTCGTGGCACTCCACGTGCCGCCGGTCAGGCTGGCCGTCTCCGAAGCCTGGAAGGTAATGACCGGCGCGCCGTCGGCGTCGCTGATGGTCAGCGTGTCGCCCTCGATCTGCCACGCGGCCGCCGCGCCGAGCGCGGTCAGGAAGTGCGCTTCCTGCTCCATCACTTCCACCGGCTCACAGGCCATCATCGTCGAGCCGGCCTGGCCGATGGTCAGGTTGCCGCCGTCGATGGTGTAGCTGGCGAAGTACCGGTTGCAGCCCCCGCTGCCGCCCATCTGCCCGTCGGCGCCAAATTCGGCCGTCACTTCGCCATCGGCCAGCGCCGTCACCGTCTCGCCGTCGGCGTTGACGTACGACTCCAGCACCCAGCGCACGCCCAGCAATGGATTGGCCTCGCCCGCTTCGCCGGCGGCGACGGGCGTCTGGCTGACGACCTCGACGAGTGTGTAGCGCAGCGAAGAGCCGTCGGCCGGCGGATTGGCGATGGTCTCCACGTTCACGCGCAATTCGTAGGTATAGCCCGGCTCGAATGTGAACCCTTCGATCGCGTTAAAGAAGTTCTGGTACTCCCCATTGGGGTCTTCCTTCACCTGCATGCACTGCATCGGGCCAACACCCACGCACTCCACCAATTCCGGTCCGACGTATAGGGTCTTCATCTCTCCTTGTCCTTCGTTCGATTGGGTCGGCTCGGCGGCCGTCGGCTCCTGCCCGCCGGTGGGGCTGCACGCGACGACTACGAGCAAGACGGCCAGCGCCGCGACCAACAATGAAAACTGCTTCATTCTCTTAACCTCTTTTTGATTGATGACGTTCCCGGACCGACAGCCGGCCGCGGGCAAACACAATGGTGTTCCGCCCTGTAGACGCCGCCCTGTCCAGAGAAGTTCCCCAATCTCAGAGAAAAGGCCCCCGATCGCTTCGATCGGGGGCCTTTCTCATCTATGACTTAGCCGGACAGCCGGCCTAGTTCGTGTCGGGTGTGACCGGCATCCAGACGGTGGGCACGATAAACGGGGCAATCGTATCGACGGCGATGGCGTTGCCCGGCCCTTCGGCCCACGGGCTGATTGCGCCGGCGTTGTCACGGGCGCGAACGCGGAACTCGTAGACGCCGTCGCCCTGGTTGGCAATGAACTCAGAGCCGGTGTCGGGGAAGGCGCCTAGCCACGGGTTCCACGCCCCACCGTTGAAGCGGAACGCCACGTCGTAGCTGTCGATGCGTGTGCCCGGCACGGGGATGCCGCGCCACTGCACGAAGAACCGTGGCTGCTGCGTCACGCGCGACGAGAAGGGCACGATCTCGGCCGCCGGATCGCCGCCGGAGATGGTGGTCAAAGCCTGGGCCTGGGGGCTGAACGGCTCGACGTTGCCCACCCAGTCGAGGGCGCGAACGCGGAAGCCGTAGGTGGAGCCGGGCACAGCGCCAGTGAACATGGCCGAGGTCGCCGTCGTGTCGCTGCGGAACGGCTGCCAGCCGCCGCCGTTGACCTGGAACTGCACCTCATAGCGTGCGAGGCCGCTGCCCGGCTGCGGGTCGAGGCCCGACCAGGTGACGTTAAACGAATCGCTGAACGTGTATTGCGGCAGCGGGTTGACGACCGAGTTGGGCACGACGCTGTCGACGCGCGTGCTGGCGTGCGGGTTGTTGGGCCAGGCACCGACGTTGCCGGCCCAGTCAACGGCGCGGACGCGGAACTCATAGAAGCCGGCGTTGACGCCGGTGAAGTTGGCCGAGGTGGCGGTCGTCGCCGTCTGCCAGTTTTGCCACGCGCCGCCGTTCAGCCGCGACTGCACGTCGTAGTGGCGAATGCCGGCGCCGCCGCTGTCCTGGCCGGTCCAGGTGACCTGGAACGTGCCCGGCGACCACTGGCCCAGGGGGTTGACGATGGCCGTCGGGGCCGCGGTGTCGATGTCGTAGGTGACGACGATGCGCGGGTGCAGCCCGTTGTTGGCGTTGATGGCGAAGAAGATGCGCTCGCGGCCGACGCCTGGCGACTCATCCCCCTGGAGCATGAAGCCGTTGTTGGGCCGCAACTGCCACACCCACTCGCGCACGGGATCGGTGATGTTGGCCTCGCGCCAGCCGGTCGAGGCTGGAATCTGCCCCACGCCGATCTCCGACCCCCACTGGGGATTGAAGTTGTTCCAGGTCAGGATGTTGGGATCCCACGCTGTGCTCAGGAAGCGGGCCAGGATGCCCATCGGCGCGTCGTTGGCCGGCGCGAAGCCGGCGACGTGCATGCGCAGCGTGGCGTTGCGAACAACGGCGTTGCGCGGGATGTTGGTCATGGGGAAGAACAGGAAGCTGCGCTGTGCGCCGTTGATAGCCGAGTTGAAGCCGACGCGCAGGAAACTGTCGGTAGAGAAGTTCAGCGTCGGCCGGTTGGAAGCGGTAAAGGTGTCGGCTCCGACAGGGATTTCCAGGGTAATGGTGGTAGCGTCCCCCTGGCGGGTCTCGCTGAGGATAACCGGCTCCATCTGAAGTGATGCGTCAGGAATGCCGGTTTCATTGGTGGGCTGTAGGGGATCCGGCTCTGCGACGACTCCTTGAGCCGAAACGGTGGCGCTTGCCAGCGTCATTAGCAAGAGCAGCAGCACGGTCAATAGCCCATAGGCTCGCCGGCCCGCCGGTTGAGTGGGACGATAC
>CXWJ01036633.1_pt1 | contig 10716 bp, 11 predicted proteins | sample 590841 | NCBI WGS metagenome assembly CXWJ01 (sample SAMEA3498367, study PRJEB10139) | wastewater metagenome | biome: wastewater treatment plant; material: activated sludge | place: Austria | collected 2015-01-21 | reverse complement strand
CGGGCCGAGGTCACCGGCCTCTCCCGCCCGGTGCCGTACCTGATCACCGAGTTCAATGGCCACATGTTCCCGACCAAGCGCGGCGACCACGAGCAGCGCCAGGCCGAGCACGTCACCCGCTACCTCCAGGTGCTGAACGCGGCCTACGGCGATCCCGAGATCGCCGGCTGCATCGGCTGGTGCATGTTCGACTACAACACCCACAAGGATTTCGGCTCGGGCGACCGCATCTGTCACCACGGCGTGCTCGACATGTACCGCGAGCCGAAGTTCGCCGCCTGGGTCTACGCGAGCCAGGCCGATCCCGCCGACGGCATCGTCATGAAGCCCGTGACCTACTGGGCACGCGGCGAGCGCAACATTGGCGGGGCGCTGCCGCTCATCGTGCTCACCAACTGCGACGAGGTCGAGTTCCGCTACGGCAGCGCGCTCGTGAAGCGGATCGCGCCCGACCGGGAGGCCTATCCGCACTTGCCGCACGCCCCGGTGGTCATCGACCACCGGCACTTCTCGCCGGACGAGCTCGGGCTGTGGGGCGAGAGCTGGGCCGGTCTCACCCTGCGCGGGCTGATCGGCGGCGAGGTGGTGGCCGAGCTGCGGATGGTCGCCGACCCGGTCGCGACCCGGCTCGAGGTCGTGGCGGACGACCACCGGCTTCTCGCGTCGGAGAAGGACGCCGTGCGGGTGATCGTGCGGGCGCTGGATCAAGCCGGCTCTCTGCTGCCCTTCCTGCACGACCCGGNNCGGTCCACCTCGCGCTCGAAGCCGTCGCCGGCTGAGAGCCCCCGGAGATCGCGGCGCGCTGCGCAGGGCGCCACTCGTCGAGCAATCAGGTCCCGTCTCGGTCGATCCGTGGCGGCTTGATGCATCGAGGTTTGACACCAGCGGCAGGGATCGCGCCCTGCGTCTCCGCCAGCACCTCCTGCGCCACCTCGACGCCGGCGGCGCCGATCGTCGCGACCCCGTCCGCCCCTTCATCGTGCAGCGCTCGGCCAGCACATCGCGCGCCGGTGGCGTCTCCGCAGCGAAGGCGGCGCCCACTTCGGAAACCACTCGCCCCAGCTCCGCGCCGCACCGAAATCGATGTGGATGAAGCCGGGCGCGGGTAGCATCCGAAGGCCTTGAACCCGACCGCGCGCGCCGCCGCCTCGAACACCTCCGGATCGTGGTTTGGACCTGCACCGGTTTCGTTCCGGTCTTTTGAGAGCGATACTCGCCATCAAGGAGACCGGATATGGCAGCAATACACAGCGATGAGTTCAAGCGTGATGCAGTTCGCATCGCGCTCACCAGTGGCCTGACACGGCGTCAGGTTGCGTCTGATTTGGGGATCGGGCTTTCGACGCTCGGCAAGTGGGTTCGGGCGGTTTCGGAGGAAGCCAAGGTGCCTGCGCAGGATGCCGAGCTTCTGCGCGAGAACGAACGACTGCGCAAAGAGAACCGTATTCTCCGGGAGGAGAGGGAGGTGCTAAAAAAGGCGGCGATGTTCTTCGCGGCTCAAAAGCCGTGAAGTTTCAGTATATTGCCGAGTATCGTGGTGTGCTGACCCGCAGCCATCTGTGCCGCCTGATGGGGGTGTCAGAACGCGGACTTCATGCCTGGAAGCACCGGCCCCCGTCGTATCGCCAGCGGCGCGACATGGTGCTTCTCGCCCATATCCGCGATCAGCACCGCCTGAGCCTGGGCAACTACGGTCGACCACGGATGACCGAGGAGCTGAACGAGCTGGGCATTCGTGTCGGACAGCGGCGTGTCGGGCGGCTTATGCGCCAGAATGGCATCCGGGTCATCCGCAGCCGCAAGTTCAAGCCCACCACTGACAGCGATCACGCCTTCAACATCGCACCGAATCTCCTGCAACAGGACTTTACCGCGAGCGGGCCGAACCAGAGGTGGGCGGGCGACATCACTTACGTCTGGACGCGCGAGGGGTGGGTCTATCTGGCTGTGATTATTGACCTTTTCTCAAGGCGCGTCGTTGGCTGGGCCATCAGCAACCGCATGAAGCAGGATCTTGCCTTGCGGGCGCTGAACATGGCCATCGCGATCCGAAGGCCGCCGCCGGGCTGTATTCACCACACGGATCGCGGGTCGCAATACTGCGCTCACGACTATCAGAAGCTGCTGCGCAAGCACGGGTTCAAGGTGTCGATGAGTGGGAAAGGCAACTGTTACGACAATTCCGCAGTCGAAAGCTTCTTCAAGTCGCTGAAGGCCGAACTGGTCTGGCGCCGCAACTGGCAAACCCGCCGCGAGGTCGAAGTCGCCCTCTTCGAATACATCAACGGCTTCTACAACCCGCGCCGGAAACATTCAGCCCTCGGCTGGAAATCACCAGTGGCCTTCGAACAAAGGGCCGCCTAACATGAGCACGTGACCGGAACAGAACCGGTGCAGGTCCAGATCGCCGGCAGCGACGGGCGATAACCATTGCGTCCATGTTCTCCATGAAGAGCGCGACGGAGAGCACCGTGGGAATCAGTGGCGACACAGGGTGTGCTCGGTCCAGAAGGGGACAGTGAGCAGCAAGGAGAGACGCAGATGACAGTGTTCGATCAGCGGAGGTGCGAGCTCGGGGAGGGTGCGCTGTGGCATCCATTGCGAAGGCAGCTCTTCTGGTTCGACATTCTGGGCAAGGGGCTGTTGAGCCGCGACGGCGATCGAGAGCTTCGCTGGAGTTTCGACGAGCTTGTCTCCGCCGCTGGGTGGATCGACCGCGAGCGCCTTCTCGTTGCCTCGGAGACGGCGCTGTGGTGCTTCGACGTGGAGACAGGGGCAAAGGAGCGCGTCGTACCGGTCTCGGCGGAGCTCGTGCATCTGCGATCGAACGACGGCCGAGCCGATCCTTGGGGAGGCTTCTGGATCGGCACGATGGGCAAGAATTCCGAGAATCGGGCCGGGAGCATCTGGCGCCTGTGGGGCGGCGAACTGCGCGAGCTCTTTTCCGGCATCTCGATCGCCAACGCGATTTGCTTCGATGCCGAGCGAGAGCTTGCATATTTCGCCGACACCGGGCTCGGCACGGTTTGGTCGCAAGGGCTCGATCCGGCGACCGGCTGGCCGAGCGGCGAGCCGCGGACCTTCCTGAAGCTCAGAGGAACCGGCTTCAATCCGGACGGTGCGGTGGTCGATTCCGAAGGACGGTTCTGGAACGCCCAGTGGGGCGCGGGGCGGGTCGCTTGCTACGGGCCGGACGGCGCCTTCCTCCGGGAGGAGCGCTTCGACGCCAGCCAGCTCAGCTGTCCCGCGTTCGGCGGTGAGGACTTCCATACCCTTTTCGTCACCTCGGCCCAGCAAGGCATGGATGCCGCAGCGCGCGAGGCGGAGCCGAACGCGGGCGCCACGTTTGGACGACACCTTCCGGAGGTGCGGGGCATTGGGGAACCGGCCGTCGTCCTCGGCTGACCGGCGAGGGCGCAGGCGGTTCGGCGCGTCGGGCCACCATGCGGCTCGAGTAGACGCCATCGCCTGACCGGTAGGTGACCCGCCTTTGCAGGGCGTCGATCGCCGCGGCGGTCAGGCGTCGTCCTCGAACGGCGCCGTTTCCTGGCGGCGGCCTAGGAGGAAAGCGTCGGCCACCAGGGCGAGCGGCGCGAGATCGACGTCCGAGGAGCCGCTCTGCACCAGGTCGACGAAGCGGCGGTAGAGCCTCTGGTACTCTCGGTCGGGGTCGGTGACCCGCGTGTGGCCGTCGATGGAAAGACGCGCGCCACCGCGGCTCAGCACGAGGCGGCCAGCATCGGTTTCGGCCGTGATGTCCCACGTCTGCGCGCCGGTTTGGCGCCAGTCCAGGTCGGCCGTGATCGGCACGCCACTCGCGGTGCGCGCCGACAGGGTCGCCGCGATCGGCGCCGCGCGGTTCGCCGGATAAAGGAGATCCGCAGCGGTAAGGTGCATCGGCTCGGGAAGAATGCGCGTGACGATCGAAAGGGCGTTGACGCCGGGATCAAAGACGCCGAGCCCCCCGGGTTCCCAGATCCATTGCTGACCGGGATGCCAACGGCGGACATCCTCTTTCCAGGAGACATGCAGGTTGCGAAGCGTCGTGCCCGCCAGAAAGTCGCGCGCGGCCTCGACGCCCGCCGCCTCGCGAGAATGCCAGGTGGCGAACAGCGTAACCCCCGCGGCCGTCGCCAGCCGGGCGAGCGAGTCGACTTCGGCGATGCTGGAGCCGGGGGGCTTTTCCAGCATCAGGTGCCGGCCGGCCCGGATCACCGTCACTGCCTGATCAAAGCGGCCTTGCGGCGGCGTGCAGAGCGAGATCGCCGTGATGTCCGGCTCGGCCGCGAGCAGGGCGCCGACGTTCGGGTAGTTGGCAACGCCGTCGAGCGTGGCATTCCGGCTTGCGATGGCAACCAGCTCGATCCCTTCCGTCGCGGCGATCGACGGCAGGTGCTGAGCACGGGCGATGGTGCCGAGTCCGACGAGGCCGAGCCTGATGGTCATGCCGGCGCCCCTTGGGGCCGCAAGAGGACAAGCGCCGGCGCGGCCAGGGCGCGGCTGGCTCCGACCACCGAGTGACCGCGGTTGGGACGGGTATCGCCACTCCCGGAAGTATCGGCCTCCCGGTTGATGCCTTCGTCGAAGGCGAAGGTGTCCTGCATCGGGCTCACCACTCCGCGAAGCTGCCGTCGGCATGGCGCCAGATGGGGTTGCGCCAACGGTGGCCTTCGGCCGCCGCGCGGCGAACGAAGTCCTCGTTCACCTCGATTCCGAGGCCTGGGCCCTGCGGGATCGCGACATGGCCGTCGCGGTAGGCGAAGACCGAGGGGTCGACCAAGTAGTCGAGCAGGTCGTTCGTCGTGTTGTAGTGGATGCCGAGCGACTGCTCCTGGATGAAGGCGTTGTAGCAGACCGCGTCCAACTGCAGGTTCGCCGCGAGCGCGATCGGCCCGAGCGGGCAGTGCAGCGCGACGGCGACGTCGTAGGCCTCGGCCATCGCGGCGATCTTGCGGGTTTCGGTTATGCCGCCGGAGTGGGACGGGTCCGGCTGGATGATGTCGACGTAGCCCTCATGCAGGACGCGCTTGAAGTCCCAGCGCGAGAACAGGCGCTCGCCGAGCGCGATCGGGGTCGAGCAGTGGTTGGCGATCTCCTTCAGCGCTTCGGCGTGTTCCGAGAGCACCGGCTCCTCGATGAACATCAACTTGAAAGGCTCGAGGGCCTTGGCCAGCACCTTGGCCATTGGCCGGTGCACGCGGCCGTGGAAGTCGACGCCGATGCCGAAGTTCGGGCCGAGCGCGTCGCGGATCGCCTGCACGCGTTCGAGCACCGCGTCGACCTTGTCGTGGGTGTCTACGATCTGCAGCTCCTCGGTGCCGTTCATCTTCACCGCGGTGAAGCCGCGGTCGGCGCAGTCCTTCGCCATCCGCGCAGTGTCGCCGGGCCGGTCGCCGCCGATCCAGGAATAGACCCGGATGCGCTCGCGCAGTTGCCCGCCCAGCAGCGCGTGGACCGGCACGCCGAGCGCCTTGCCCTTGATGTCCCAGAGCGCCTGGTCGATGCCGGCGATCGCGCTCATGTGGACGGCGCCGCCGCGGTAGAAGCCGCCGCGATACATCACCGTCCAGTGGTCCTCGATCAGGCGCGGGTCCTTGCCGACCAGGTAGTCGGCCAGCTCGTCGACCGCCGCGGCCACGGTGTGGGCGCGGCCCTCGACGACCGGCTCGCCCCAGCCGGAGACGCCCTCGTCGGTCTCGATCTTCAGGAAGCACCAGCGCGGCGGGACGATGAAGGTGGCGAGCCCGGTGATCTTCATTGCCGTCCTCCCGAGGCGTGGGCGCGCCACGCATCCACGAAGGCCGTCGCCGTGGCGTCGACCTCCGCCGCGGACATGCCGGGCTTGTAGAGCGCGGAGCCGAGGCCGAAGCCGGCGGCGCCCGCGGCGATGTAGGGCGCCATCGTGTCGGGGGCGATGCCGCCGACCGGCAGGAAGCGGGTGCCGCGCGGGAAAACCGAGGCCATGGCGCGCAGCACGGACGGGGCGACGAGCTCGGCGGGAAAGAGCTTCAGCGCGTCGGCGCCGGCCGCGAGTGCCGCGAAGCCTTCGGTCGGCGTGCAGATCCCGGGCGTGCAGGCGGCCCCGGCAGCCTTGGCCGCGCGGATCACCGCGACATCCGCGTGCGGCATGACGATGATGCGGCCGCCCGCCGCGACCACCGCCTCGACGTCGGCGGGTGCGGTGACGGTTCCGGCGCCGACGAGGGTGTCGGGGCCGAGGTCGGACGCGAGCCGGCGGATGCTCTCGATCGGATCGGGCGAGTTGAGCGGCACCTCGATGATCGAGAAGCCGGCGCGAACGAGGGCGCGGCCGATGCCGACCGCCTCGGCGGGCGTCACGCCACGCAGGATCGCGACCAGCGGCAGCCGCTCGAGATAGGGGGCAAGCAACGTCATGCGACCTCCGTCTTCGTGGGGCTTACGATCCCGGCCGCGGACGCGATGCACCACAGTCCGGCGACAGCCGCGTTCGGGATGGCCTCCGCTCCGTCGACGCCGAAGCGCGCGAGCGCACGGGCATAACGGGCGCAGAGCGCCGGCTCGCCGATCAGGAGCGGCGCACCGCCCGGCTCAGCGAGGGCGGACCGCAGCTCGTCGCTGATCAAGAGGCCCGAGAGGTAGTCGAGGGCGTCTGCCGGCGCGATGCCGCCGGTCAGGACGAGCGCCCGCGCGGAGAACAAGAGCGGCGCGATCCCGTCCGCCTTCCGGGCAGCGTCGACGCCGCGCAGGAAGGCCGCGTCCCCGTCGCGTCCCGGACCTGAACCGGCCGTGCGGCCGAGGATCGAATGGTCGCGCAGGACGGCGAAGAGCTCGCCGGTCATGTAGGTGGTGAAGCTCGCAACACGGCCGGCGGAGACGCGCGCCCACTTGGAGTGGGTGCCGGGGAGGACGAGGCGAGCGTCGGCAGCCAGGTCGGGCCGCAGCGCGAGGGCCCCGGCGATCTGGGTCTCCTCGCCGCGCATAACATCGGGACGGTCACCCGGACGCAGGACGCCAGGCACGATCCAGAGCTCGCGGCCGGGCGCCTGCACCAGCGCGCCCGCGAGGTCGCCGGGGCTCGCCGGACACGGCAGATACGGCGCCTCAACCCAGCCCTGGGCGCTGCCGACCATGCCGGCGGCGATGGCGGGCAGCGACGGCCAGGCGGCGGTGACGTCGCCGAGCGCGCCGGCGAAGTCGCCCCCCGCGACCTGCATGACCCCGCGCGGCGCCCGGGCGCTGTCGAGGACGCGGCCGCGGCCGTCGAGCAGCCAGGCGCGGAGCGAGGTGGTGCCCCAGTCGAGCGCAACCAGGGCGGGCTCGGAGGGTTCGGTCGCCGCCATTCGTCAGTTGGCGACGAGGCTGGGCTGCGCGGACACCGCGGTGCCGCGCAGGCGAAGGCCGTCGGTGTCGAAAAGCAGCGCGGAGGCCGGATGGAAGGCCGGAGCGACCGGCTGGCCCGATCGCTGGTCGCGAACGCCGGTGGTCTTGATGATCACACGCTGGCCGGTGCGGTTGTGGGCATAGATGTAGGACTCGCCACCCAGATGCTCGACGACGTCGGTCTCGAGCCGCAGCCGGGCCGAGCCTTCGACGGTGAAATGCTCGGGACGGATGCCGACGGTGACCTTCGCCCCCGGCGCCGCGGCGACACCGGTGAGCGGGATCGTGAAGGGGTCGGCCTCGACGCCGTCGAGGCGCACGGTGACGCCCGCAGCGTCGTTGCCGACGACCTCGCCCGCGAGCATGTTCATCCTCGGGCTGCCGATGAAGCCGGCGATGAAGACGTTGTCGGGGTCGTCGTAGAGCGTCAGCGGCGCGCCGACCTGCTCGATCCGGCCGGCGCGCAGCACCACGATCTTGTCGGCGAGCGTCATCGCCTCGACCTGGTCGTGGGTGACATAGATCATCGTCGCGCCGATCTCCTGGTGGAGCCGCGCGATCTCGACCCGCATCTCCACGCGCAGCTCGGCGTCGAGGTTCGAGAGCGGCTCGTCGAACAGGAACACCTCCGGTCCGCGCACGATCGCGCGCCCGATTGCCACGCGCTGGCGTTGGCCGCCCGAGAGCGCCTTCGGCTTGCGCTCCATGAGGGCGTCGAGGCGAAGGATGCCGGCCGCCTCGCGCACCTTGGTGTCGATCTCCGCCTTCGGCACCCGGTTCATGCGCAGGCCGAACCCCATGTTCTCGGCCACCGTCATGTGCGGATAGAGCGCGTAGGTCTGGAATACCATCGCGACCCCGCGCTCGGATGGGTCGAGCCGGGTGACGTCGCGCCCGCCGATGGCGATGCTGCCGGCCGTCGTCTCCTCGAGCCCCGCGACCATGCGCAGGAGCGTCGACTTCCCGCAGCCCGACGGGCCGACGAACACGCAGAACTCGCCGTTGTCGACCTGCAGGTCGACACCGTGGATCACCTTGGTGTCGCCATAGCTCTTGCGGACGTCGCTCAGCGTCACACCGGACATGCTGTGGTCTCCTGTCGGGGTTCGGGGGGAAGCGCGGTTGGGAATTGCCAGGACTCCGCCTCGGCCGCGATCGCGGCGGCGGTAGTCCGCAGGTCGGGCGCCAGCGCGGCCAGCTCGTCCAGCCGGCGGCGCTCGGTGGTCGAGGTGACGGAGACCGCGCCGATCATCCGGCCGCGCCCCGTGAGGATCGGCGCGGCGACGCAGATGATGCAGGGCTCGTGCTCCTCGCGGTCGAAGGCGACGCCCGCGGTCCGGATGCGGGCGAGCTCGTCCCGGAGCGCCTGGGGATCGGTCAGCGTGTTCGGCATGAAGCGGTGGAAGGCCTGCCGGCGCAGGGCGTCCTCGAGCGCGGCGTCGTCGAGCCACGCGAGCATCGCCTTGCCGACGCCGGTGCAGTAGGCGGGGCCGATCTTGCCCACCTTGCTGAACATCTCGACCGGGCGCGCTGCGTTGCGCTTGTCGACGTAGAGCACGTGCCCGTTGTCGAGCTGCGCCAGATGCACCGTCTCGCCGGTCAGCGCGGACAGCCGGTCGACGTGCGGCCGGGCGATCGGCGCCAGCGAGGACTGCTCCCAGGCCGAGTGCGCCAGCCGCACCAGCCGCATTCCGAGCCGGTAGGTGTTGTCCTCGGGGCCGAAGACGAGCATGCCCTGGCTGGTCAGGGTCTGCAGCAAACGGTAGAGGGTGGCCTTCGGGTAGCGGGCGCGCGCGTGAAGCTCGGCGAAGTGCACCGGCCGGCCGAGCGAGGCGATCTCGTCGAGCACGTCGAGCGCCTTGCCTACGGTGCCGTCGCGGTGACCGGAGCCGGCCATCCATCCCCCCGTCGTCGTCCGGCGCTGCGCGCCAGCCCTCGTTCTCGCCTGTTGACAAGCTTAATATGAGTCGCGCATAGTTTTCAACAATCAAAACTATGATCCAGATAGTGGAAAACTTGGGGGAGACCTTGATGCGCCTTCTGTCCCGTTCCAGCCTCCTCGCGCTCGCGGCGGGCGCGCTGGTGGCCGTGCCCGCGACCGCGCAGCAGCGCACGCTGACCTACTACGGCGACTTCGATCCCGCGCCGCTCGCCGCCTTCCAGACGGCGATCGCCGAATTCGAGAAGGCCAACCCGGACATCGACGTGGTCTTCCAGAACTTCGATCACGAGGGATACAAGACCGCGATCCGCAACTTCCTGACCGCCGATCCGCCCGATATCGCCAACTGGTACGCCGGCAACCGGATGGCCCCCTTCGTGAATGGCGGACAGTTCATGGACGTGTCGGACGTGTGGGCCGAGCACGGGCTGGCGGAATCGCTCGCCTCCGCGCTGCCCTCGATGACCCTCGACGGCAAGCAGTGGGGGGTGCCCTACACCTACTATCAGTGGGGCATCTACTTCAACCGAACGCTCTACGATCAGGTCGGGGCCGAGGTTCCGAGCACCTGGGACGAGTTCATCGCCAACTGCGCCAAGTTCAAGGAGGCCGGCATCGACTGCGTGACCACCGGCACCAAGGCGCTGTGGCCGGCCGCAGGCATCTTCGACTACCTCGACCTGCGCACCAACGGCTACGACTTCCACATGGCGCTCACCAACGGCGAGGTCCCCTGGACCGATGACCGGGTCAAGGCGACCTTCACGGAGTGGGCGAAGCTGGTGGAGCCGGGCTACGTCGTCGCGAACCACGCCGCGGTCGACTGGCAGGACGCCGCCGCGCTTCTCGTGCAGGGCAAGGCCGCGAACTTCGTCATCGGCAACTTCGCGGTGCCCTACTTCAAGGACGGCGGCATGACCGACGAGACCCTCGGCTTCATGCCCTTCCCGACCATAACCCCCGACGTCCCCCGCGCCGAGGAGGCGCCGATCGACTCGGTGCACATCACCGCCGGCGCCAAGAACCCCGACGACGCCAAGAAGTTCCTCGCCTATCTCGCCACGGCCGAGGTGCAGACCAAGATCAACGAGGCGTTCGGCCAGCTGCCGATCAACAAGGACAGCGAGGTCGGCGACGATCCGTACCTCCAGGCGGGCTTCGAGCTCCTCTCGACCACCGAGGGCGGCATCGCGCAGTTCTTCGACCGCGACGCGCCGGCCGAGATGGCCAAGATCGCCATGGAGGGCTTCCAGCAGTTCATGATCAAGCCGGACAAGCTCGACGACATCCTCAAGCGGCTCGAAGCGGCGCGAGGGCGCGTCTACAAGTGATCGCCGGGGCGCGGCCGGGCCTTCGGCCGCGCCCACCCCCACCCACGCCGCCGCCCCCGGACGGCGGCCCGCCCGGAGGCC
>CXWJ01003735.1_pt1 | contig 10718 bp, 11 predicted proteins | sample 590841 | NCBI WGS metagenome assembly CXWJ01 (sample SAMEA3498367, study PRJEB10139) | wastewater metagenome | biome: wastewater treatment plant; material: activated sludge | place: Austria | collected 2015-01-21 | reverse complement strand
GCCGTGCGATCTGCGCTCCTTCACGCTGCGGATCGGCTGGCGGCATGCCTGCAGCCGCCTTCAGCGCGCCGACCTGCTGCGTGCACTTGAACCGCTCGGCCAAAAGGTGGATCAGCGCGGCATCGATGTTATCGATCGAATCGCGAAACCGCTGCAGCTCGGCAAGCGTCGTCTTGTCAGTCATTGGGCCTCGAAGCAATTCGGCCGCAACGTTAAGCACAGCCTCGCGATCATGTCATTAGCCGCAGGGTTTGGCGCAGTTGCGCTCGGATCAGCAATGGGTCAACATACGGCACGCAGTAGCTACACGAGGATTTCATGCGTTTTCTGGGCTTCACGACGGCGTGCACCGTCGCAATGCTATCTCTGGCCGTGCCATCCTTTGCGGAGGCGCCGGCGGCGCCATCTGCTGAGAGTCAACCCTCAACCCAGTCTGGGGAACAAGCCGCGTCGGGCCAGCAAACGTCGACCAACGATCCTGAGAAGATCGTCTGCAAGAAGGTAGAGGGTGAAACCGGCACGCGGCTCTCGCGGCGCACCAAAGAGTGCCGGCCGCAGCGCGAATGGGATCAGATTGAAGCGGACGCCAAGAAGATGGTTGACGACGCGCAAAGGGAGACGCCGGGCGGGCTCATGGCGCCCAACTGAGGTGCGTCTTTACGGTCGGCCACTCGCTGGCAATGATTGAGTAGACACACGTATCGCGCAGCGACCCGTCGCTATGCCGCTGGTGGCTGCGCAAGATTCCGTCGAGCTTTGCCCCCAAACGTTCGATCGCGCGCCGGCTTTGCCGGTTGAAGAACGAGGTGCGATACTCGACCGCGATGCAGCCGAGCGTCTCGAACGCGTGCGTCATCAGCATCAGCTTGCATTCGGTATTGAGCGGCGTCCGCTGCGCGCGCTTGGCGTACCACGTCGAGCCGATCTCGACGCGCTTGTACACCGGGTCGACGTTCATGAATGTCGTCATGCCGGCGACGCGCCCGTCGGCGTCGATAACCGCAAAGGGCAACATTGACCCCTTCGCTTGCAGATCAAGCCGCCGCTCGATCTCCTTCGCCATGCCGTCGGGCGACGGTACGCTGGTGTACCAGAGCTTCCAAAGCTCACCGTCCTTGGTAGCCTCTACCATGCCGTCGTGGTGGCGAGAGCCGAGCGGCTCAAGTGTTGCATGCCGGCCGCGCAACGTAACGGGTTGAAGCCAAGTCATCGGGCAGACCCTATCTTCTGGGACGGGACTATGTCCCCGCGCACCGCGGGAGGCAACAAAAAGCCGCCGCAGGCGATCAAGCCCACGGCGGTTCATCGATGTATTCGCCTTACATCCCAAACGTAAGGTTGACAAGCGCGGTGTGGTTCTCGTTGTCCAAATCGCCCGTCGCGGTCGATGACGAAAGCGCGACCGGAACATCAGGCCCCACGAAGTACCGATAACCGAGCCCGAGTTTCATGCTGGGTGCGATATCGAAGTTCACGCCGGCTCCGATCTGCCAAGCAAAGCCGTCCTCTTCGAAGTCGAAGGCAGCGGTCGTGCCGCCTGCGATCGAACCATCCGCTTGGGCGTTCGCCCAACCGATGCCACCGCCGACATACGGTTTGACGCCGCCGATGTCGAAATCGTACCAGACGTTCGCCAACACCGAGAAGTTGGAGAAGTCGTAGTCGATCGTGCCGCTGGATGTTCCGCCCGTTGCCGTGAACGTAGACCAGAGTCCGTTGAAGTTATTCTGCCGGTAGGCAACTTCAACTTCGGCCCGCAAGCCCGGTGCAACCTGGTTGAGTTGCATCCCGACGGCACCGCCGACGACGAAGCCGGCGTCGCTGTCGGCCGTCCAAGACAACGTATCCGCCGAGATCGTTGTAGAAGTCGCGGCGGATATCGAGTGATCGTCGCTCCAGTTTGCGCCTCCGAATACGGATACGTACCATCCGTTTGCGGCTTGCGCTGGCGCTGCAATGGCCAAGAGGGCCACGGCACTCGATGCAAGTAGTGTCAGTTTTGTTTTCATGCGGTTCTCCTCAATAGGCGCTCCACGCCCCCCCACCTGAAGAGCCTGAACGCGCAGTTAACCTTTTCGCAAAACATGCTTGCGAATCAGTTAAGACGAGAACGCGAGATCAACCGCTAATTCATTGACTTTCCGGGGCAAGCATCGCCGAGGTCCAAGGCGCGACCCCGTTGAAGCTCAAAAATGCGTCCATCAACAAAGGGTTGGGTGTGCCCTGCAATTGATCGATCAGCACATTTCGGCGGAGTTCCTCCGTGTCCGGCGGATCGAGTTTCAGCCACGCGAGCAAGAGTCCCCGGTCATTGACCGCATTCTCAAGCGGCAGCCCGTAAACGAAATGCATGTAGATCAGCGACCGCGCGAGATCGCCCTTGACCTCGTCCCGCGGCTCGACGACCGCCGTGCGTCCGGCGCTACGTTCGAAGCTCGGGCAGAACTCGGCGAACCGCCGCGGTGTTTCATCGGCAACCGGACCGAAGCGCAGCTTCGAACGGCTCGAGTTCACGCGCTGATAGGCCGGCCACAGATTCTGCATGTCCGCCATCGCCCGCTGCACCCGCGTGACGGAGCATGTGCGGTTGGTGCAAGTGGGCTCGGTCTCGGCAATGCTATCCGCCGGATACGCATGCTCGATCGAGAGAGCCTGGTTGAACGGTTCGCGCCGCTGACCGTCGAACGACACGCCGCAATAAAGTTCGGTGCCGCCTGCTGGATAGAGCTTCTTCCAGAACACGCGTCGCGCGTCGTCATAGCTTTGATAAGTCCTTTGTCCCCCCTGCGGCCATGGCAGTTCGGCGAGCCGCTCCCATGCCTGCTCGTCGGTGAGCGCGAACGACGAAGCCATGTCGCGCGGCAGGTAGGTACGCTCCGGCGTCGTCTGACACCCGGCAACGGCAAGCGAAAAAGCGGCGGCAATCAGCGCACGAAACGTCATCTCTTGTCCCCCCGGACGAATCACTCTGGTGGGAGGATTCTACGGCCCGAGGTGCGCCCAATCGCACCTTGAATTGAAAGCGCACGCGACGCATCTTGCCCGCACGCAACGTGCCGTTTTGAGGGGCCTCGCCAAATGCTCGATTTCTTCCTGAAGCACCCGCATTCCGTCGGCGAGACTTACGTCGAGCACATGACCGCAGCGTTGAGCTTCGGTCTCGCGATGGTCGCGGCGGGCCTCGCCTGCATCGTGCATGCATTCGTGCCTGCGCTCTTCGAGCGCACCGGCAGTCGCGCCATCGCCGACCTCTACGGCCGCATGGTCACCAACCGCCGCCGCAAGGCGGGTAGCTACGACATCGACTACGCGATTTAGCGCCGCCGTAACGCGCGCCCGGTGCTGTGCTGCCGCCGCTACGGCAACTGCAGCAATGCTGAAACCAGCGATGAGGTAGCGCTTCGCAGACTGTTGCAGGCGCCCGCTCGTGCGCTCATCATTTGCGCATGAAGCTCACCGAATGGCTCACCGCCAACAACGTTTCCCGCGTGGAGTTCGCCCGACGCACACGACTCTCCCCATCGGCGATCACCCAACTCTGCAACAACGAAGCCGCTTGGCTCTCGCGCGAGACGGCCGAGGTCATCTTCCGCGAGACGAGCGGCGCCGTGACGCCGAACGATTTCATCTCGCCGTTCGAACGGGTCGCCGGCGAAGACCTTGCCCCCGCGACAGTCGCCGAAGCGATCGAGGCCTTCGCGAAGGGCGAATTCGTCGTCGTCACCGACGACGACGATCGCGAGAACGAAGGCGACCTATTCATCGCTGCGTCGAAATGCACGCCGGACAAGATGGCGTTCCTGATTCGCCACACCTCCGGCATCGTCTGTGCGCCGTTGCCTGGTGATGTCGCGCGCCGCCTCAGGCTCGATCCGATGGTCGCCGCAAACGATGCGCCGCTCGGTACCGCTTTCACGGTTTCCGTCGACGTCCGCCATGGCTTGACAACCGGCATCTCGGCCGACGAACGCACGGCGACGGTGCGCGCGCTTGCGAACGGAAATACGGGGGCTGTCGACTTTGTGCGCCCCGGCCACGTCTTCCCGCTCATCGCGAAGGAGGGCGGCGTACTCATGCGCAGCGGTCACACGGAGGCCTGCGTTGACCTGTGCCGCCTCGCGAATCTGCCGCCCGTCGGTGCGTTGGCCGAACTGACGAACGACGACGGGACTGTTATGCGTGGCGCCGCGGTAGCTGCGTTTGCGTACCGTCACAAAATCAAGCGCATCTCCGTCGCCGAGCTCATCGCCTACCGCCAGGCACGCGAACGCCTCGTCACGCGCACGGCGACGTTCCCGGTCGACACCGCCATCGGCCGGCTGACCGGGCATACCTACGCGACGCCGTTCGACGACGTCCATCACTTCGCCTTCGTGTTCGGCGACATCGGTGACGGTCGCGGCGTGCCGGCGCGGCTGCATCGTGCGCAGGTCGTGGGTGATGTCTTGGGCGGGGGGAAACTCGTGAACGCCGCACTCGCGCGCTTCAAGGCGCAGGGCAGGGGCGTGCTTGTGTATCTGCGCGACGGCGCTGCGGGCGTCCCGATCCTGCCGGTGCTAGAGGAGAAAGCCGAGTCCAAGCGCCAGAGCCTCTGGCGCGAAATCGGTCTCGGCGCGCAAATCCTGCGCGATCTGAACGTCGTTTCGATCAGAAACCTGGTCACACGCCCGCAAGCCTACGTGGCACTCGCCGGCTTCGGCATCGAAATCAGCGACACCGAAATTTTAGAGGGCGCCGGCGATCCACCGGCGTCCTGAGTCGGAATTAGGTCTTCGCCATGTCGCCTCTGCTATCGTTGGCAATCGGCTCGCGGCTTGTGTATCTGTGCGTTCGCAAAAGGGAGCAGGTAAATGAACGAGAAGCAGCGCACGGTCGTTGTGACGGGTGTGTCAACCGGCATCGGCTGGGGCGCCGCAAAGGTGCTGACGCAAGCTGGCTATCGCGTGTTCGGAAGTGTCCGCAACGACGCCGACGGCGAACGCTTGCGCAGCGAGTTGGGTACGAAGTTCACGCCGCTCAAGTTTGACGTCACGGACGAGAAGGCCGTGCGCGCCGGCGCCGCAACCGTACGCGACGCGCTTGGCGGGCAGAAGTTGATGGGCCTCGTCAACAACGCGGGCATCTCCGTCGTCGGTCCGCTCGTACATTTGCCTCTTGATCAGTTCCGCACACAACTCGAAGTCAACCTGACAGGCGTCGTGATCGCGACCCAAGCGTTCGCGCCGCTGCTCGGCGTCGACGGGGCGTTGAAAGGCGCGCCCGGGCGGATCATCAACATTTCTTCTGTCGGTGGCCGCAATGCGACGCCGTTCCTCACGCCCTACAACGTGTCGAAGTTCGGCTTGGAAGGACTGACGGAAGGCCTGCGCCGCGAACTGATGCTTTATGGCATCGATGTCATCTCGATCGCGCCCGGCGCGGTGGCGACCGCGATCTGGGACAAGGGCGTAAGAGTGGACTTCACGCGTTACGCCAACACCGCGTACGCGCGCCCGTTGGAGAAGCTGCGAGCGCTTGCCAAGCAGCAGGGCGAGAAAGGTCTCAAACCCGAATTGATTGGCGAGAAAATTCTTCACGCGCTAACCGCGGCCAAGCCGAAGACGCGATACGTCGTGAGCCCCGAACCTGTCTTGAACTTCGTTTTGAATGCGCTTCCCAAACGAATGGCCGACCGCTTGATCGCAAGCCGCATGGGCCTGTTCGCCGCCAAGCCTTAACGAACGCGCAACGATTGCCCGCGTGCTTTGGCGGGGCTTCACACAAGATTAAGGAGCGCGCCGCGCCCGGCACTTACCAAACCTCAAACGATCTTCGCCTAGACTCTATTCAAAGGTCAAAAGGGCACGTCAGTGGGGGAAGAGACGTTCGAAGGCGCCAAATGCGCCGCAGGCGCGCTTGTGGCGTCCTGCGCATCGGACGTTGAGCTTCGCAAGCTCCGCGGCATGCTGGACGGCGCGTTTGCGTTCATCGGCCTCCTCGCGCCGGACGGCACGCTCCTCGATGCAAACCACGCGACGATCGAGGGATTGGGGTTGCGCCGCGCCGACGTTGTCGGAAAGCAGCTATGGGACACCTACTATTGGTCCCACGCGCGCGCCTCGCACGAAATGATGCGCGATGCGGTGGAGCGTGCGGCGCTGGGTGAGACTGTCCGTGGCGACTTCGTCGTTCGGGCTGGCGACGAGAAGTTCATCGTCATCGACGCGACGTTCGCACCGATGCGCGGACCGGACGACGCCGTCACCCAGATCGTGGCCTCTGCGGTGGATGTCACGCAACGCGTCGCCCATGCCGAAGCTGCGCGCAAAGTGCGCCACCAGCTCGAGACCGCGCAGCGTATCGCCAAGATCGGCAGCTGGCACTGGGAGCTTGCGACCGGCGCGTTGACTTGGTCGGATCAATGCTATCGCCTAGTGGGCTTGGATCTGACGAAGGTCCGCGCCACGCTCGAGTTGTTCATGGCCGCCGTTCATCCGCAGGACCGCGCCATGGTTGATAGTGCAATTCGCCGAGCCGTCGAAGAGGGCTTGGCCGTCGACATCGAGCATCGCGTCGTGTTGCCGTCGGGGGAAACGCGCATACTTCACCAATTGGGTGAGGTCGAATTCGACGTAAGCGGGCGGCCGGCGCGCATGATTGGAACGAGCCGTGATGTCACGGACTTGCGCAACACTTGCGAGGAGCTTGTCGAAGCCAAGCTTCGTGCGGAAACGGCTAGCCAAACCAAGTCTCGGTTCCTCGCCAACATGAGTCACGAGCTTCGCACACCCCTCAACGCCATCATCGGCTTTTCGGAAGTCTTGTTGACGCGCAGCGACCTTCCGCAGGAGAAGCAGCGTGAATACCTAGCCGACGTCTGCACCAGCGGGCGGCACTTGCTTGCCGTCATCAACGACATTCTGGACATCTCCCGCATCGAAGCGGGAAAGGTCGATGTTCGCGAGGAAATGGTAAAGGCTGAGGAGTTGATAGACTCGGCTCAACGGTTGGTCCGCGCCCGCGCGGAAGATGCTGGCGTCGAGTTGCGCTGGCACGCCGACCACGGGCTGCTTCTGAATGTCGACCGTCGCCTTATGCTGCAGGTGGTCCTGAACTTCGCGTCGAACGCGGTCAAGTTCACCGAGCCGGGCGGCCGCGTCGACATTGGTGCGGCGCGAAACGCGCAAGGTGGCGTTGACATCGTGGTGCGCGATACCGGCATCGGCATGAGCGCCGAAGACGTCGAGCGGGTCGGCGAACGTTTCCTGCAAGCTGACGGGCGTCTGAGCCGCAAGTACGAAGGTACAGGTCTTGGCCTGGTAATCGCTAAGCGCCTGATCGAACTCCACGGTGGCGAACTCATCGTGCGTAGCAAGCCGGGCATCGGAACCACGATGACGACCCGCCTTCCCGCCGCCCGCGTGTCCGCTTTAGCGGCGGCATCCTAGGGGACGCAGCTTTCTGCGCCATCGCTTCTCACGATCGCGCGAGCGCTCTGAAACGAATTGACAACAATATTGTCAACACGCAGAATGACAGTGTAGTTGTCAGATGGAGGCGGTCATGTCACCCGAGCGAATCGAATCCTTTGTCCGCGCCCAGTTCGAGCCGCTCCAATACATTGCGTTTTTCGGTGTGTTCCTAATCTTTGCCCTGGCTGAGGCGCGTGTCCCCCGCGACCCTGCTTCGCCCGAGCGTACCCGCCGCTGGCCGGCAAACTGGATTCTCACCACCGCTAACGTGCTGCTGACCAGCGCGCTGCCGGTGTCGATGATCGCCGCCGCCGACTTTGCGAGGGCGGAAGGTGTCGGGCTTCTCAACATGAGCGATCTGCCGCTTATCGCCGCGTTCGCCATCGGCTTTCTCGGTCGCGCCTTCATCTCTTGGGGCACGCACTATCTGAATCACAAAGTCCCGTTCCTGTGGGCGATCCACCGCGTGCATCATGCCGACACGCGCCTCGACGTCTCGACCACGGTGCGCTTCCATCCGTTGGAGTTCGTGTTTACGACGCCGCTTGCCCTCGCCGGCGTGGTTGCGCTCGGCATCCCCGCGTTGCCGCTTCTGATCTATGAATTGATGGATGCAAGCGTAACTGTCTTCAGTCACGCCAACGTGCGTCTGCCGTGGTGGATCGACCGTCCGCTGTCGCTCTTCATCGTAACCCCGGACCTGCACCGCGTGCATCACTCCTCGCATCAACCGGAAACCGACAGCAACTACGGTGCGGTGCTCACGATCTGGGACCGCGTGCTTGGTACCTACCGCCGCAAACCGGCGGACGAGCTTGCGACCCAAGAAAACGGCCTAACCGAGGTGCAGGATCCGCGCAGCCGCAACTTGCTTTGGCTCCTGATTCTGCCGTTCATCACCCTGCGCTCGCGCACGCTGCAACTCGCGAAGGGACGTCATGACCAAAGCTGAAAAGATGACCGCACTCACCGCCGCGGTGCGCACCGTGTTCAACCGGTTGAAGGCGCTGGGCGACGACCTTCACGGCGATCTTGAGGTGACCGCGGCGATGCGCGCGGTGATGGAAACGCTCGCGGCGGACGGCGCGATGACGGTACCGCAAATCGCCCGCCTCAAAGGCGTCACGCGCCAGCACATCCAACTGCTTTCTGACGCGCTCATCGCCGCCGGCCTCGCGGCAGTCAAAGAGAACCCGGCGCACCGCCGTTCCTCGCTGATCGCGCTCACCGACAAAGGGCGCCGCACGTTCGCCAAGATGCGCGCCCGCGAAGTGCCGCTCGTTGCCGAACTCGCGGACGAATTCGACGCGCAGGAGCTCGACCGTGCCGCAACCGTGCTCACGCGCCTCGCCGCACGCCTTGAAGCGCACCTGAAAGAGAGTGCCTGACATGAGCCTGCGCAGTACCATCGTCAGCCAATTCGAACACCCGCGCGGCCTGCTCGGACGCATCGTCGGCCTCATCCTCGCCGGTCGCGGCTCGAACCTCGTGCGCAACCGCTGTACCGTCGATCTGTTGGACCCGGCGAGCGGTGAGCGCGTGCTCGAAATCGGTTGCGGCCCCGGCGTGGCGCTCGGTCTCGTGCTCTCGCACGCGAACGTGACCGCGACCGGGGTCGACCACTCGGCGCTGATGATCGCACAAGCCCGCCGCCGCAACGCCAAAGCGGTGAGGGCAGGGCGGCTCACGCTGACCCAGGGCACGATCGACGACCTGCCCGCCGCGGCTGGCCCGTTCGACAAAGCCTTCTCGATCAACGTGATCCAGTTCGTCGATCAGGCCGCGTTCGCCGTGCGCATGCACGCGCTGTTGAAGCCGGGCGGCACACTCGCAACGACCTACCAGCCACGGCACGCCAAGGCGACACGCGCTGACGCACTCAAGATGGCCGACAAACTCACGCGCATTCTCGCCGCCGCCGGGTTCGAGAACGTCCGGACGGCGGAAATCGACCTGAAGCCGTTGCCGGCCGTGTGTGTCGTAGCGCAAAGGGGGTGAACAACCCGGCACTGATTATTTGTCAGTCCGCTGTTGCTATGGCAGCATCTCGGCCATCATGAGCACAGCCCCCGACCTCGGGTTCGACCCGAACGCCCTTCGCGAAAAATACCGCGCCGAGCGCGACAAGCGCCTCCGGTCCGACGGCAACAACCAATATCAAGAGATCAAGGGCAAGTTTGCCCACTATCTCGACGATCCCTATGTCGCGCCGATCACGCGCGCCCCGCTCGCCGACGAAGTCGATGCGATCGTCGTCGGCGGCGGCTTCGGTGGCCTGCTCGTCGGCGCACGCCTGCGCGAAGCCGGCGTCGAGCGCGTGCGCATCGTGGAGAAAGGCGGCGACTTCGGCGGCACCTGGTACTGGAACCGCTATCCGGGCGCGGCTTGCGACATCGAAAGCTACATCTATCTGCCGCTGCTCGAAGAAGTCGGCTACATGCCGGTCGAGAAATACTCGCGCGCGCCGGAGATCCTGAAACACAGCCGCGCCATCGGCGAGAAGTTCGGCCTCTACAAGGATGCGGTTTTCCAAACGGAAATCACGTCCATGCACTGGGACGAAAAGGCGGCGCGCTGGACCGTGAAGACGAACCGCGGCGACGCCATGAAAGCGCGCTTTGTCTTCTTGGCCTCAGGCCCGCTGCACCGTCCGAAGCTGCCCGGCATCCCCGGTGTCGAGAGCTACAAAGGTCACTCGTTCCACACCAGCCGCTGGGACTACGACTACACCGGCGGCGATTCCACGGGCGGCCTCACGAAGCTTAAGGATAAGGTCGTCGGCATCATCGGCACCGGCGCCACCGCCGTACAGTGCGTGCCGCATCTGGGCGCGGCGGCGAAGCACCTCTACGTCTTCCAGCGCACGCCGTCGTCGATCGACGTCCGCAACAATCGCCCGACCGATCCCGCGTGGGCGAAGTCGCTGCCGCACGGTTGGCAGAAGCAGCGGATGGACAACTTCAATATCCTCTTGACCGGCGGCTATCAGAAGGAAGATCTCGTCAGCGACGGTTGGACCGAAATCATTCGCAACCTCATCTTGGGCCAAGGCGCCGCGAAATACGCCAGCCGCGGCCCGCTCACGGTCGATGAACTCGTCGAACTCGCCGACTTCGAAAAGATGGAGCAGGTCCGCGCTCGCGTCGACAAGGTCATCAAGGATCGCGAAACGGCGGAGGCGCTCAAGCCCTACTACCGCCAATTCTGCAAACGCCCGTGCTTCCATGACGAGTACCTGGACACGTTTAACCGCCCCAACGTGACGCT
>CXWJ01008674.1_pt1 | contig 10720 bp, 20 predicted proteins | sample 590841 | NCBI WGS metagenome assembly CXWJ01 (sample SAMEA3498367, study PRJEB10139) | wastewater metagenome | biome: wastewater treatment plant; material: activated sludge | place: Austria | collected 2015-01-21 | reverse complement strand
GAATGCCGGCAGCAACCAGCGCCTCGACATTCACGACCGCCTTGGCGTCGAGCTTGCCCGCATCGATAGCGGCCTGCACCTTGCCCAGATTCACCTCATTGAGGCTGAGGCGGAAGATATTGTTGAAGCCGCGCTTGGGCAGACGGCGATGCAGAGGCATCTGGCCGCCTTCGAAACCCTTGATGCGCACGCCCGAACGCGCGGTCTGGCCCTTGCCGCCACGGCCGCCGGTCTTGCCCTTGCCGGAGCCGATGCCACGGCCCACGCGCATGCGCTTCTTGCGTGCGCCCGGATTGTCGGCGAGATCAGTGAGCTTCATCGCCCAGTCTCCTTTGTTACTTGTTATCGAGGACGCGCACGAGATGCGCGACCTTGGCGATCATGCCCCGCACCGACGGCGTATCCGGCAGTTCGGTCACGCGTCCGATCTTGTTGAGGCCCAAGCCAACCAGCGTGTCGCGCTGGCTGAAATGACGGCGGATCGGGCTTCCGATCTGCTCGACTTTCACGGTGCTTCCAGTTTTTGCGGCCTTGGCCATGGTTTTATCTCCGAAACGTGCGGCTCGGCTCAGTCAGCCGAGGCTTCGGCGTCGCCACCGGGGCGGCGAGCCTGAAGCGTGGATACCTTGATGCTGCGGCGGGCAGCGATCGAACGGGGCGAGTCCTGACCCTTGAGCGCATCGAAGGTCGCGCGCACCATATTGTAGGGATTGGACGAACCGATCGACTTGGCGACGATGTCCTGCATGCCCAGCGTCTCGAACACGGCGCGCATCGGGCCGCCCGCGATGATGCCGGTGCCGGGAGGCGCCGCGCGCAGATAGACCTTGCCCGCGCCGTGACGGCCGGCAACGTCGTGATGCAGCGTGCGGCCTTCGCGCAGAGGCACGCGCACGAGGTTGCGCTTGGCGGAGTCGGTGGCCTTGCGGATGGCTTCCGGCACTTCGCGCGCCTTGCCGTGACCGAAGCCGACCCGGCCCTTCTGATCGCCGATCACGACGAGCGCCGCGAAGCCGAAGCGCTTGCCGCCCTTCACGACTTTCGCCACGCGGTTGATGTGCACGAGCTTGTCGACAAACTCGCTGTCGCGCTCTTCACGATCCCGGGACCGTTCGCGAGGTTCACGTGCCATAGCTTTGTTCCGTTCCGTTCGAGCCAAAAGGCTCTGTCAAAATTAGAAGCTGAGACCGCCTTCACGCGCCGCATCAGCGAGCGCCTTGACACGGCCATGATAAATATACGCACCACGGTCGAAGACCACTTCCTTCACGCCGCTCTGGATGGCGCGTTCGGCAACCAGCTTGCCAACGGCCTTGGCGGCGTCGACATCGGCACCGGTCTTGGCGCGCAGATCCTTTTCAAGCGACGAGGCGGAGGCCACCGTGACGCCCTTGGCGTCGTCGATCACCTGCGCATAGATATGCTTCGACGAACGGAACACCGACAGACGCGGACGCTCGCCGGCGACACGCCGGATGGCGCGGCGGACGCGGCCCTTGCGCCGATCATTCCTGACATTGAGCTTCGACATGACGGCTCCCGTTACTTCTTCTTGCCTTCCTTGCGGAAGATATATTCATCCGAATACTTCACACCCTTGCCTTTATAAGGCTCCGGCGGGCGGAATTCGCGGATCTCTGCGGCTACCTGACCCACCTTCTGGCGGTCGATACCCGTGATGATGATTTCGGTCGGCTTAGGCGTGACGATCGCGATGCCTTCCGGGATCGGATAGAGCACGTCGTGGCTGTAGCCGAGCGCGAGTTGCAGGTTCTTGCCCTGCACCGCGAGGCGGTAGTTCATCGAGACGACGATCACGCCCTGCTCGCGCGNNGAGCACGTCGTGGCTGTAGCCGAGCGCGAGTTGCAGGTTCTTGCCCTGCACCGCCGCGCGATAACCGACGCCGTTGATTTCGAGCTTGCGCTCAAAACCCTTGGTGACGCCGGCGATCAGGTTCGCCACCATCGTGCGCGAGGTGCCATAGAGCGAGCGCGAGCGCTTCGTCTCGTAGCGCGGATCGACCTTGATCGCACCGCTGTCGAGCTTCACGCTGACATCGTCGTGGACCACGAATTGAAGCTGGCCTTTCGGCCCCTTCACCTTGACAATCTGCCCTTCGACCGTGGCGGTGACGCCCGACGGAACGACGACAGGTTTTTTGCCAATGCGGGACATTGTTCTTCCCTTCCTTGACCTTAGAACACCGTGCAGAGCACTTCGCCGCCCACATTCGCGTCACGCGCGTCGTGGTCAGCCATAATGCCCTTCGGCGTCGAGAGAATGGCAATGCCGAGGCCGTTATTGACGCGCGGCAGATTCTTGACCGACGCGTAAACGCGGCGGCCCGGCTTCGAAACGCGCTGGATCTCACGGATCACAGGCAGCCCTTCGTAGTATTTCAGTTCGATTTCGATCTCGCTGCGGCCACCCGTATGTTCGGTGGTGGCGTAGCCGCGGATGTAGCCTTCGCTCTTGAGCACTTCGAGAACGCGGGCGCGCATCTTCGAGCCAGGCGTCGAAACCTTCGACTTGTTACGCATCTGCGCGTTGCGGATGCGGGTGATGAGATCGCTGATCGGATCGTTCACAGCCATTGTTCGACCCTCCCCTTACCAGCTCGACTTGACGAGGCCGGGGATCATGCCCTTCGACCCCAATTCGCGCAGCGCGATACGGCTGAGCTTCAGCTTGCGGTAGACGGCGCGCGGGCGGCCGGTCAGTTCGCAGCGGTTGCGAATGCGCGTCTTGGATGAATTGCGGGGCAATTCGGCCAGCTTGAGCGAAGCGGCAAAGCGCTCCTCAACCGGCTTGTCCTTGTCCATCACGATCTCTTTCAACCGCGACCGGCGCCCGGCCAGCTTCTTGGCCATCCGGGTGCGGCGGTTGTTCTTTTCGATCGAACTCTTCTTCGCCATGCGAGTCTCCTAGGTGTCCGCGTTTGAAGGGCCTTCAGGCCTTCACTGCCGGAACGGGAAATTGATTGCGGTCAACAAAGCGCGGGCCTCTTCATCGGTGCGCGCGCTGGTGCACACGGTGATGTCCATGCCCCACGTCTCCCCGGTCTTGTCGTAGTCGATTTCCGGGAAGATGATGTGTTCCTTGATGCCCATGGAATAGTTGCCACGGCCATCGAAGCTCTTGCCATTCAGACCGCGGAAGTCGCGCACGCGCGGCAGCGCGATGTTCACGAGGCGGTCGAGGAATTCATACATGCGCGCCTTGCGCAGCGTGACCTTGCAGCCGATCGGCTGGTTTTCACGCAGCTTGAAGGTCGAGATCGCCTTGCGCGAATAGGTCACGATCGGCTTCTGGCCCGAAATGAGCGCGAGATCGCCGGCCGCGTTGTCGACCTTCTTGCGATCGTTGACGGCTTCACCAACGCCCATGTTGATGACGACCTTTTCGATCACCGGAACCTGCATGACGTTCTGGTAGCCAAACTGCTCGGTGAGCTTGGCGCGCACGACGTCGTTGTAATACGCCTTGAGGCGCGGGGTGTATGCGGTGTCAGCCATCGATCTCTGCTCCCGAACGCTTGGCTACGCGAACTTTCTTGCCGTCGGCCAGCTTCTTGAAGCCGATGCGGGTCGGCTTGCCGTCCTTGGGGTCGACCAGCGCGATATTCGACAGGTGGATCGGCGACTCTTTCGAGATGATGCCGCCTTCCTGGTTCGCGGTTTGCTTCTGGTGACGCTTCACCATGTTGACGCCACGCACCAGCGCGCGATCTTCGGTGGGACGCACCTCGATCACCTCGCCGCTGCGGCCCTTGTCGCGGCCGGTGAGCACGACGACCTTGTCACCCTTGCGGATCTTGGCAGCCATCACAGCACCTCCGGCGCGAGCGAAATGATTTTCATGTGGTTCTTGGCGCGCAATTCGCGCGGCACCGGTCCGAAAATACGGGTGCCGACCGGTTCCGACTGGTTGTTGATCAGCACGGCCGCATTGCGGTCGAAACGGATCACCGAACCATCGGCGCGGCGGATGTCCTTGGAGACGCGCACGACGACCGCCTTCATGACGTCGCCCTTCTTCACGCGTCCGCGCGGAATCGCCTCTTTGACCGACACGACAATGATATCCCCGACGGAAGCGTATTTACGCTTCGAGCCGCCGAGCACCTTGATGCACATGACACGGCGCGCGCCGGAATTATCGGCCACGTCGAGGTTGGTCTGCATCTGAATCATGATGCACCTCGTCCTCTTTCTTGATGCGCAAGTCGCGCGTTAAGCTGTTTTCTTCTTTTCGCCCCGGATCACGATCCAGGTCTTCAATTTCGAAATCGGTTTGGTCTCTTCGATCCACACCAGGTCGCCCGTGTTGAACTCGTTGTTCTCGTCGTGCGCGTGATAGTTTTTCGAACGGCGGATCGTCTTCTTGTAAATCGGATGCGTGAAGCGGCGATCGACCTGCACCACGATCGTCTTGTTCGGCTTGGCGCTGACAACAACGCCCTGAAGTTGACGCTTTGGCATCGGTGACCCCTTACTTCTTCTTCTCGACGGCGCGCTTCTGGTTCGCAACCGTCTTGATGCGCGCAATGTCGCGGCGCGTTTCGCGCAGGCGCGCGGTGTTTTCGAGTTGACCCGTCGCGCGCTGGAAGCGGAGGTTGAAACGCTCCTTCTTCAGCTTCAGCACGGCGTCGTCGAGCTGATCGGGGCTCATCGCGCGGATATCGTCGATTTTCATCTCGGCCATGATCGCCTCCTTATTCCGCGATACGTTCGATGAAGCGCGTCTTGATCGGCAGCTTGGCAGCGGCCAGCGTCAGCGCTTCGCGCGCGAGCGGACCGGGCACGCCGTCGATTTCGAACAGGATGCGACCGGGCTTGACGCGCGCGACCCAATATTCCGGCGCGCCCTTGCCCGAGCCCATGCGCACTTCGGCGGGCTTCTTCGACACGGGAACGTCTGGGAAGATGCGGATCCACACGCGGCCGGCGCGCTTCATGTGACGGGTGAGCGCGCGGCGGGCGGCTTCGATCTGACGCGCGGTGACGCGCTCAGGCTCCATCGCCTTGAGGCCGAACTGACCGAAGGCCAGCGTCGCGCCGCTCGATGCGACGCCGTGGATACGGCCCTTGTGCGCCTTGCGGAATTTGGTGCGCTTGGGTTGCAACATGGTTCTATTCCTGGCTTACGCCTTCAATCCTGTTCAGTCTTAAATCAGGCTGCGCTGTCGCGACGCGGGCGCGAATTGTCGCCCTCCGCCATGCGCTTGTCCTGCGCCATCGGATCGTGCTCAAGGATTTCACCCTTGAAGATCCACACTTTGACGCCGCAGGTGCCGAATGTGGTGAATGCCGTCGCCGTGCCGTAATCGACATCGGCGCGCAGCGTGTGAAGCGGCACGCGACCTTCGCGATACCATTCGAGACGCGCGATTTCCGCACCGCCCAGACGACCCGAGCAGTTGATACGGATGCCCTCGGCGCCCAGACGCATCGCCGACTGCACGGCGCGCTTCATGGCGCGGCGGAACGCGATGCGACGTTCGAGCTGCTGCGCAATCGATTCAGCAACCAGCGTCGAGTCGATTTCCGGCTTGCGGATTTCGACGATGTTGATCGCGACGTCGGAATCGGTGATCGCGGCAACCTTTTTGCGCAGCTTGTCGATATCCGCGCCCTTCTTGCCGATCACGACGCCGGGACGCGCCGAGTGGATCGTCACGCGGCACTTCTTGTGCGGACGCTCGATCACGATGCGCGCAACCGCCGCCTGCTTGAGTTCCTTGTGCAGATATTCGCGGATCTGCATGTCTTCGTGCAGCAGCTTGCTGTACTCGTTCTTGCCCGCATACCAGCGTGAATCCCACGTCCGGTTGATGCCAAGGCGCAGCCCGACTGGATTAACTTTCTGACCCATCGTCGTCTCCTCGCCTTCAGGCGCTTGCCTCAACCTGACGAACAACGATCGTCAGGTGAGAGAACGGTTTGAAAATGCGGCCCGAGCGGCCACGGCCGCGCGGCGTGAAGCGCTTCATGACCAGCGCCTTGCCGACATGCGCCTCGGCAACGATCAGATCGTCGACATCGAGGTCGTGATTGTTTTCCGCATTGGCGATGGCCGATTCGAGGCATTTCTTGACATCGACGGCGATACGCTTGCGCGAGAATTGCAGGTCGGCCAGCGCGCTCGCGACCTTCTTGCCGCGGATGAGACCGGCGACGAGGTTCAGCTTCTGCGGGCTGACGCGGATCATGCGCGCCACGGCCTTGGCTTCGTTTTCGGCGAGCGCGCGTTCGCGTTTGGGTTTGCTCATGGTGAAGTCCTCAACCCTTCTTGGCTTTTTTGTCGCCGGCATGGCCGTGGAAGGTACGGGTCGGCGAGAACTCGCCGAACTTGTGACCGACCATTTCCTCGCTGACGAGCACCGGCACATGCTTCTGGCCGTTGTAGACGCCAAAAGTCAGACCGACGAATTGCGGCAGGATGGTTGAACGGCGCGACCAGATCTTGATCACGTCATGGCGGCCCGATGCACGCGCGGCTTCAGCCTTCTTGAGAAGGTAGCCATCGACAAAGGGGCCTTTCCATACTGAACGAGTCATGGCGGGCTATCCTTACTTCTTATTCTTCCGCGCATGGCGGCTGGTGACGATAAACTTGGTGCTCTGCTTGTTCTTGCGGGTCTTCTTGCCCTTGGTGGGGAAGCCCCAGGGCGTGACCGGATGACGGCCACCGGAGGTGCGGCCTTCGCCGCCGCCATGCGGATGGTCGATCGGGTTCATGACGACGCCGCGGTTATGGGGCTTGCGACCCATCCAGCGCTTGCGACCCGCCTTGCCGATCGAGGTGTTCATGTTGTCGGGGTTCGACACCGCGCCAACCGAACCCATGCAGCGGCCATGCACGAGACGCTGTTCGCCAGAATTGAGACGAACGATCACGTATTCCTGGTCGCGGCCCACGATCTGCGCGTAGGTGCCGGCCGAACGTGCGATCTGCCCGCCCTTGCCGATCTTGAGTTCGACATTGTGGACGATGGTGCCGACCGGCATGTTGCCCAGCGGCATCGCATTGCCCGGCTTCACGTCGACGTAATTGCCCGACACGACGGTGTCGCCGACCGACAGACGCTGCGGCGCGAGAATGTAGGCCAGCTCGCCATCGGCATACTTGATGAGCGCGATGAAAGCGGTGCGGTTCGGATCGTATTCGAGACGCTCGACGACGGCGGTGACATCCGCCTTGGTGCGCTTGAAATCGACCTTACGATAGGCTTGCTTGTGGCCGCCGCCGCGGAAACGCACGGTGATGCGCCCGGTGGCGTTGCGGCCGCCCGACGAATGCTTGCCTTCGGTCAGCGATTTGACCGGCTTGCCCTTGTAGAGCGCCGAACGATCCACCAGCACCAATTGGCGCTGGCCGGGGGTCGTGGGATTATATTTTTTCAATGCCATGGTCGTGCGCCTCACAAGCCGGTGGTGACGTCGATGCGGTGGCCCTCTTCGAGGGTCACGATCGCACGCTTGACGTCCGACTGGGTGCCGAATGTACCGCGGAACATCTTGGACTTGCCCTTGCGGACCAGCGTGTTGACGCTCTTCACTTTAACGTCGAACAGCTTTTCCACGGCTTCCTTGATCTGCGGCTTGGTTGCCTTGAGCGCGACCTTGAACACAACCTGATTGTGCTCAGAGGCCGTCGTCGATTTCTCGGTAATCACCGGAGCGACAATGATGTCGTAATGGCGCGGATTGTTGCTCATTTGAAGCGCGCCTCCAACGCATCGACTGCGGCCTTCGTCAGCACAAGCTTCTGACGGCGCAGAATGTCATAGACGTTGATGCCCTGAACCGGCAGCACGTCGATATTGGGAATGTTGCGCGCGGCGGCCTGGAAACCGACATTGATCTCGGCGCCATCGATGATGAGCGCGTTGCTCAGACCGATCTTGCCCAGTTGCAACGCGAGCGCCTTGGTCTTGGCTTCCGTCACATTGGCCTGGTCGATCACGATCAGGCCGCCGTTCTTGGCCTTCGCCGAAAGCGCATGTTTGAGCGCAAGCACGCGCACCTTCTTGGGCAGATCATGCGCATGGCTGCGCACGACCGGGCCGAAGGCACGGCCACCGCCGCGGAATTGCGGCACGCGAGCCGAACCGTGGCGAGCGCCGCCGGTGCCCTTCTGGCGATACATCTTCTTACCGGTGCGCCAGATTTCGGCGCGACCTTTGGTCTTGTGTGTGCCGGCCTGACGCTTGGCGAGCTGCCAATTGATGCAGCGCTGGATGAGATCGGTGCGCGGCTCAAGGCCGAAAATCGCATCCGACAGGCTCACCGAGCCAGCTTCCTTGCCTTCAAGGGTGGTGATCTTCAGTTCCATCTCACGCGCCCTCCGTCTCGCTGGCCGCTTCCGCCGGAGCAGCTTCCGCCGCAGCCTCGCCGGCCACGCGGAATTTGCCGGGCTTGGGCGCATCCTTGGGGAGCGCCTTCTTCACGGCATCGCGCACCGTAATCCAGCCGCCCTTCGAACCGGGCACCGCACCCTCGACGAGGATCAGACCACGCGCGACATCGGTTTGCACCACACGCAGGTTCAGCGTGGTGATGCGGTCGTCGCCCATATGGCCGGCCATTTTCTTGTTCTTGAAGGTCTTGCCCGGATCCTGACGGCCACCAGTGCCGCCGATCGAACGGTGCGACACGGACACGCCGTGGGTCGCACGCAGACCGCGGAAATTCCAGCGCTTCATGCCGCCGGCAAAGCCCTTGCCGATCGACGTGCCGGTCACATCGACATACTGACCGACCACGAAATGGTCCGCCTGAATTTCGGCGCCGACCGGGATGAGACCATCCTCGTTGACGCGGAATTCGACGACCTTGCGCTTCGGCTCCACCTTCGCGACGGCGAACTGGCCGCGCTCGGCTTTGGGGACATTGACCGGTTTGCGCGTGCCCGAGCCAAGCTGGAGCGCGACGTAACCGTTCTTGTCCATCGAGCGATGACCAAGGACCTGACAATTATTCAATTTGAGCACGGTGACGGGAATATGTTCGCCGGCCTCGGTGAAGACCCGCGTCATTCCGACCTTCTGTGCGATCACTCCGGAACGCATCGGCGTGGTTCCTATCCTGTCTAAACGTTACAGCTTGATTTCGACGTCAACGCCGGCGGCGAGATCGAGCTTCATGAGCGCATCCACGGTTTGGGGCGTCGGATCGACGATGTCGAGCAGGCGCTTGTGGGTACGCATTTCGAATTGTTCACGGCTCTTCTTGTCGACGTGAGGCGAGCGGTTCACGGTGAACTTCTCGATCTTCGTCGGCAAGGGAATGGGACCACGCACCTGCGCGCCCGTCCGTTTCGCCGTGTTCACGATCTCACGCGTCGACGTATCGAGAATACGATGGTCGAACGCCTTGAGACGGATGCGGATGTTTTGGCCGTTCATAGCCTTTGTCTCTCTTGCCCGTGTCTGTCTTGCCCGTCGCGCCGGATAACCGGCCCGCCAGGCAATCTGGCGGTTGAAAACCCGCGCCGCGTGTTACTCACACGGCGCGAGGCAGATTGTTATTCGATGATCGAGGCGACGACGCCGGCGCCCACCGTGCGGCCGCCTTCGCGGATGGCGAAGCGCAGCTTCTCTTCCATCGCGATCGGCACGATCAGATGCACTTCCATGGCGATGTTGTCGCCCGGCATCACCATCTCGGTGCCTTCCGGCAGATGCACGACACCGGTCACGTCCGTCGTGCGGAAGTAGAATTGCGGACGATAGTTCGTGAAGAACGGCGTGTGACGGCCACCCTCTTCCTTCGTCAGAATGTAGGCTTCCGCCTTGAACTTCGTGTGCGGCTTCACCGAACCCGGCTTGCACAGAACCTGACCGCGCTCGACGTCCTCGCGCTTGGTGCCGCGCAGAAGCGCGCCGATATTGTCGCCCGCCTGGCCCTGATCAAGCAGCTTGCGGAACATTTCAACGCCGGTCACCGTCGTCTTGGTCGTCGGACGGATGCCGACGATCTCGACTTCTTCGCCAACCTTCACGATGCCGCGCTCGACACGGCCGGTCACGACCGTGCCGCGACCCGAGATCGAGAACACGTCTTCAACCGGCATCAGGAACGGCTGATCGACAGGACGCTCCGGCTGCGGAATGTAGTCGTCGACATTCTTCATCAGCTCGAGGATCGCTTCCTTGCCCAGCTTGGCGTCGGAATCTTCCAGAGCCGCCAGCGCCGAACCCTTCACGATCGGGATCTTGTCGCCGGGGAAATTGTACTTCGACAAAAGTTCGCGAACTTCGAGCTCAACCAGCTCCAAAAGTTCCGGATCGTCGACCATGTCGCACTTGTTCAGGAACACGACGATCGCCGGAACGCCGACCTGACGCGCCAAAAGAATGTGCTCGCGGGTCTGCGGCATCGGGCCGTCAGCCGCCGACACAACCAGGATCGCGCCGTCCATCTGCGCAGCGCCCGTGATCATGTTCTTCACATAGTCGGCGTGGCCGGGGCAGTCGACATGCGCGTAGTGGCGGTTCGCCGTCTCGTATTCAACGTGAGCCGTCGAAATCGTGATGCCGCGCGCCTTCTCTTCCGGAGCCTTGTCGATCTGGTCGTACGCCGTAAACGTCGCACCGCCAGCTTCCGCCAAAACCTTCGTGATCGCCGCCGTCAGCGACGTCTTGCCGTGGTCAACGTGACCAATCGTTCCAATGTTGCAATGCGGCTTATTGCGTTCAAACTTCTCTTTGGCCAT
>CXWJ01013898.1_pt1 | contig 10721 bp, 8 predicted proteins | sample 590841 | NCBI WGS metagenome assembly CXWJ01 (sample SAMEA3498367, study PRJEB10139) | wastewater metagenome | biome: wastewater treatment plant; material: activated sludge | place: Austria | collected 2015-01-21 | reverse complement strand
GCTCGAGATAGCGCTCGTTTCTACGCGAAACGCTGGCTTTTGCCCTGGCACGCCCGCAAGTGTACCGTGCGGAGATTTCTGGGTGGCTTGGAAAAATGGGCTTGACCCCCTTTGCCTCGGCCGGTAATTTTCGCCGCCTCATCTGCCGGGAACTCACAGCTACCTATGAATTTGCCGAAATCGCTTGGTTTGTTCACACAACCTCATCGCGATTGAGGCAAATTCACCCTTGTCCAAACGAACGCTACGCGTTTCAGCACGAGCCATCCCGGTCGAACCAGTATGAGAACCAAGCGATTTCGCCCTACGTTCTAACCGACGCAGGGGGTGCCGCCATCGAGGCGTCACGTCGCCAGTAAGGAGAAGCCAGTTGAACGCGAATCGATTGCGAACTGTTATCGTTTTGGCCAGCTTACCGCTGTCAGCGGCATTTTTCGCTTCAGTTGCGGATGCTGCCCCTCAGAATCAGCAAGCCTCTGGAGCTGCAACCCCAGGCCAGTTTGCTGGTAGAGAGAATTTGTCGCGCGAAGATGTGGCGCAGATTCTCAAGCAGGCGCAGGATGCCATCAAGCAAGGCAACTTCGATCAGGCGGACGCCCTCCTGAAACGTACCGAAGCGGCCAAGGTTCATTATCCCGTGTTCCACTTCGGCGCGACGCCAATGTCGGTGCGGAAAGAGCTTGCTCTCGCCCAAAGCAATCGTCAGCCGTCGACGAAGCTACCGGGAGTTGCGCCGGCAGCCAACCAATCGCGCCCCGCGGCTCAGCCCCTTGGAGCAAGAACGCCCAACAAAAATTCGGCCGATCCATTCCTCGGTCGCAATCAGGTACTTCCACAGGCCCCGAACACTCAACCAATTCCACCCAGCATGCCGGGCGGTGAAAACGCCGATCCATCGCTGATTGAGGCTACCGCCACACGCGAGTTGCCCACCATGAATCGCCCCACTGTGAATCCGTTTGCCCCGCCCGCCACCGGAACGCAGGCCGCGCGCTATGAATCGGCACCGAACGCAGGCTACGGCGCCCAGCAAGCCGGCTATGCCGAAAGTCCGGGTGGAGTGTCGAACGCCCGGGCTTCAACGGCCGACGCACCACTGTTGGGTAGCCCTGCCGCAGATGCGGGCAACTGGACCCTACCCGATGCGCCGCTACCACCTGGCATTGGCGAAATTCGCAAGCAGAGCGCCGCGCCGGATGATTTGGCGATGCCGCGCCAGCCGCAATCGCTGACCAATCCGACGGCCGATACCGGCTCTACCGCCGGACCCGATGCCAAACAGCAAGCGCTGGAAAACATAGCCGCTGCGCGCCGTGCATTAAATGCTGGCGATCTCGATATGGCTGAGCAATTGGCGCGTCAGGCTAGCGAATTGGGTGTGCCCGAATCACAATTCTTGCCTAGCGAAGACCGCCCTTCCCTGTTGTCTTGGGATATCCTGCGCGCACGCCAACAACGGCCGAACGCGCAGGCAACTGCGGCCAATATGCCGGCTGGCGGAAACCGTTATGCAGACCGGCTCGATCAAGCTCCGGCGGCAGCCCAATCCGCACCTCGTCCGGCCGCAACCGGTCCATTGGACAGCAACGACCGCTGGGCCATGTTGCCCGATCCAATCAATCTGCCTCCGGAATCAGCTCCCCCCGCTGAAAGTGCCGTCGAACCGGCTGCCCCCGTTACGACTTCCAACGCGCCTGCCGGCGGCCCCGATGCCTCCGCCTTAATGCGCGCCGGCGAGGCTGCGCTGGTCAAACACGATCAAGAAACGGCCCGTGAGTTGCTCGGCCAAGCTTACGAGGTGCGCGATCAACTTCCAGAGGGCGATAAACAACGGCTCCAAGAACGGCTGCAAATGCTTTCTGCCGAAGCCGCTCAGGCTCGCACCGATTCCCAGCGATTGGCCGTCAACACGCCTGCCGCTCAACTACCGCCGATCAACGCCGAGCCTTTATCCCCAGCAGACGCAATGCCCGCCGAACAGGTCGCACCACCGGCCGAATTGCCCGTGCCGCCGACAACGAGCGATCCCTCGGTCGCGATCACCGATGCGCAACCTGCCCAGACCGGTGCGGGTTCCTCTTTCAACTTGCTGGAAACAGCGGGGATGAACGAGCAATCGCTGGCTCGCCTCTTCTCGGCCGAAATTGGCAAACGTCAAGCCGAAGCGAAGCGGCTGCAAACGGAAGATCCCGAGCGCGCCTTGGCCGTGCTGCGCGAAGCGCAAGATCTGGTTAAGAAATCAAAGCTCTCCGAGGATTCACGTCGCGAATTGCTTAAGCGGATTCAACTCACGTTGGATAGTACGGAAAAGTACGTTGCCGAACACAAAGTCGAAATCGAGATCGATCGCCAGAGCAAAGCGGTGAAGGATCAGGTCGAACGCGACCGCGAAACCAGGCTCAAGATTCAGCAAAAAATTGCTGAAATGGTGGACGAATTCAATCGCCTTCGCGATGAGCAACGTTACGCCGAAATGGAAATCGTCGCTCGCCGGCTGAACGAACTGGCACCCGACGAACAAGTCGTGAAGCAAGTCTATTCGATGTCCAAGTTCATCCGTCGCAATATGATGAATGCCGACTTGATGGACAAGAAGGAAGAGAGTTTCTGGGCGCAACTGAACTCTGTTGAAGAAGCGGCTATCAACCCCGTCGCTGCGGATGGTCATGAAACGGACTTCGACCACAAGCATTGGGATTCCTTCGTCAAGAATCGTAAAGGCTCCAAAGACCGGCTGAACCGTCGCACCGAACGCGAGATGGAGATCGAGCGTCGCCTGAAAACGCCGGTGATGCTCCATTATCAAGAAACGCCCCTTAGCACCGTAATCGAAAATCTGCAGCAGTTGGCCGGAGTGAATATTCATCTCGATCAGCGCGGCCTGGATCAGGAAGGCGTTACCAGCAGTACGCCGATCAATGTTAATCTCAACAAGGAAATCTCGCTGAAAAGTGCGCTCAACTTGATTCTGGAACCATTGCACTTGAGTTATGTCATCAAAGATGAAGTGCTCAAGATCACAAGTGAGCAACTTCGCGATGGCGAGATCTATCCAGATATCTACAATGTTGCCGATCTAGTGATTCCAATCCCTAACTTCGTCCCCAGCAGCAGTATCGGTCTCCAAGGATTAATTCAAGACGCCTACGGTGCCATGGGCTACGGCGGAAACGGCAACGGCTTGCCCGGGCCAAATGTGCTCGTCAACGAAAGCCGTTCACAAAAGGCCGCTGCCGCCAACGACAATGTCCTCGCCCAACAAATGGCCGGTTCGCCCATCGGCACTCCCGGCTCAAGCGCAGGCTCAGTCCCGATCGGGGCCGGTCCCGGCGGCATGGGTGGAGGAGCGAATGCGGACTTTGATTCCCTTATCGACTTGATTGTCTCGACCGTTCACACGGAAACATGGGCCGAAAACGGCGGCGGCGAGGCCGAAATTCGCCCTTTCCCCACCAACCTGAGTCTCGTCATCAGCCAAACCCAGGCCGTGCACGAAGAAATTGCCGACCTCTTGGCCCAGCTGCGCCGTTTGCAGGATCTTCAGGTGACGATTGAAGTTCGCTTCATCCGCCTCAACGACAGCTTCTTCGAGCGGATCGGCGTGGACTTTGACATGGACGTGGTCAGCAATACCAACCCGGCAACTGCAGGCGTCAACGGTAGCGACACGAATCAATTTGTGCCAACACAGAGCGCGACAGTAGGCCTTAACAGGGCGGTGCAGCCCACCAACCCGTTCCCGAACTTTACCTCAGACTTGGATATTCCATTCCGACAGGATCACTTTGACCTGACCCAGCTGACGCCATTCGGCAACGCTCAGCAGGTGGGGACGTTTGGCTTCGCGATCCTGAGCGACATCGAGGCCTACTTCCTCGTGGAAGCCGCTCAAGGTGATCGGCGTACGAATGTGCTAAACGCTCCCAAGGTCACGTTATTCAACGGTCAACAGGCGTTCGTGTCCGATTCCACTCAACGACCTTTCGTGATCGGCGTAATTCCGGTGGTCGGAGAGTTTGCCGCCGCACAGCAACCGGTAATCGTCGTCTTAAACGAAGGGACGATGATGACGATTCAGGCAGTTGTCTCCGACGATCGCCGATATGTCCGGCTAACTGTAGTACCGTTCTTCACGCAAATTGGAGATGTCCAGGAATTCACGTTTGAGGGCTCTACATCCTCCACGAGCTCCAGTAGCACTTCCACCGACGATGATGACGGGAGCGAGTCCGAAGATGAATCCACCTCGGAAGCCCGCAGCGGCGTCACCGTGCAGTTACCCTCATTCTCGTTTGTCTCCGTCGTGACCACGGTCAGCGTGCCCGACGGAGGCACCGTGCTCTTGGGCGGCATCAAACGGCTCTCGGAAGGCCGCAACGAGTTCGGTGTGCCACTCCTTTCCAAGGTGCCCTACATCAATCGCCTGTTCAAAAACGTGGCTATTGGCCGCGAAACGGACAGCCTGATGATGATGGTCACGCCGCGGATCATCATTCAGGAAGAGGAAGAGGAAAGACTGGGTGTTTCGACGACTCCAACTCCGTGAGTGGGGCCCTCGGTGAATCGCAAGACATATCATAGTCGATTTGACTTCAACGCTAAGTTTGTGAGCTAGCCCCTCAACACTGAACTCATGTCGTCACTTTCTCAACGCTGGATTGCCATCGGCGCGTTACTTGGCGCAATAGGCGTAGCTTTGGGCGCGTTTGGCGCCCATTCCCTACCTGGGTTGCTAGCGGAGCGAGGATATGAAGGAGCTGATGCCGCGCGGCGGATCGCTATTTTCGAAACCGCGATTCGTTACCAAATGTTGCACGCAGTGGCGCTGGTCCTCATAGGTTTGGCGCTGGATCGCCGTCCGTGCAAATGCTGGAATTTTGCCGCCTGGGCATTTTTACTTGGCGTACTGATCTTCAGCGGGCTCTTGAAGGTGCTTACTTTCGTTGGCCCACAATGGAATTGGCTAGGCGCGATCGTTCCGTTCGGCGGCGTCTCGATGATCGTCGGCTGGGTGGCGCTGGCTGTGGGAGCCTTGCGAGCCAACAAATAATCCGACTGACCTTCATTAACAAAAAAGAAGAAGCCCGGATGGAACGTCCACCCGGGCTTCTCCTGGACACNNTCGCTCATCTGCGACAGCGACTCACCCCGCACGTAAAACGCTTCGAGGGTGTGCCGATCGAGATCGCCCAATCGTGCCAAGCCCCCGCGGACCTGCGCTGCCCTTTCGTCGGCCAGCACGAAATCGAGCGGCGTCTTCACTTCGACACAAGAGCCTTCCAGCGTCTGCGGTTCGGCCGCAACCGTTGGAGCCCGACGAACCTGGCGGTTGATCGCCATCCGCACAGTGATCTGCCGCAGCCAGCCGCCAAACGCGGCCGGCACCTTGAGCTGGTCAATCTTCTGCATCGCCTTGACCAAGACTTCCTGGCACAATTCCTGCGCTTCGCTGTGATTGCCGAGCCGGCGGTAAGCGATGACGTACACCATCGACTCAAAACGGGTGGCAAGCTCGCCGAAGGCTTCCCGATCGCCGGCTTGCGCGGCTTCCACCAGGTACTCCAGCGAGGTGGTTTCTTCTTCCAGCGGTTCGATTTCGCAAAAAGTTGCGGTCATGGTCTAGCTCGTCTTTCGGAATCGATCGCCGAGGGTGACGGCGATCAGGGCGATTTGGGTGCGAAATGCATTCGCCCGAAAGTCGGATGCCGGCAAAACACGCCACACATCGCGACCCAAGGGCTCGCGTTAGTCGGCGGCAGATGTCTTTTTCTGGCTGGCGGTCGCTTCAGCGACCAGGACCAATCAGCAGACGCCGACTGTGCCGGGGACTACGACGACTCCCGGCATCCAGCGCTGGTGGCGCTGGTGGCGACGCGTTGAACACGTCGCCATGGCGGGGGCCATCGTGGCCGGCATACGCTTTATTGATAGCGCACGCCAACTGCAGAGGCACCAAGAGAGACTGCGCGCCACTTCGGCTAGGAGTGTGCGCAGCTTTGCCCGATGCTTAGCGTCGACGGCAATCACGGAACCTTGGCCATTAAGAATGGTGCCAAAGATCATGTTGTCGAAGTAATTGGCTTGCATCGTTGCCTCGCTGCGCCGTGGCGCGGCTAGAAAGAACCAGAACCCAAAAACTAAAAACTACGAAAACAGTTGGGAAGCCGAACTCGCAGCCCGCAGGCGGCGAAGGGGCCCCCTATCCCAAGCTTCTCACGGCTCCGGGGACAAGTCAAGCAAGGAGGTGGCGGCCAGCGGCGGCCAAAACCCAAGCCGGACTGTCTGTAGGGCCGGAAACGCCTCTAAGACATCGGGGTCGGTCCGAAGGTTCGCCCCAGTTCGGGAAAAACTTGCGAAATGCGAAAATGGCCGAAAAAGTAGCAAGGGGGCTTATTGGTGGGCCCGGCTGCCTTCGAAACTGTGGGAGACGCCTCGGACGCCCCAATTGCGACATGGGGTGTGTTCAATAGAACGTCGAATGGGCGACGGAGCCGCTCCCACAGTTAACTAGCCAGTCTTGTGCTGACCGCTAGCAGGTTCAGCACGTGCATTATCGCGCAAAGCAACCGCGCAGATTAAATTTGGTAATCGTAGTATTCAGGATTGAAGAGCTTGTCGAGCTCGTGATCTTGGATGGCTTGGCTTCGGGCCGCTTGATAAATATCAGCCGTTCGCACTAGCGTAGGCATGGTCCACTTCGCCGGGGGTTTATTCGAATCCTGCGTAGCGGGTTGCGGTTCCACGGAAAAGAACGCCTCGGTAACAAACTCTGTGATTCGATTCTGGAACATGGCGGCACTCCGTTGCCTACTGCTAGCATCACTTTGTTGATGGCTATAGGAATGAATCGGCCGCGATCGATTTTGCGATTGCCTAAACTTCCGAGATGCCGTGTGTGCTGCTTATTCTTCCTAGGGTATCCATTCGGCTAAGGCCACGGTGCTTCACCAGTTTTTTGCTATCAGCTGGCACTAAAAACCCCAAGGTACGGTTGCGCTCCTTTGTCTGTTTGGCTAGCCATTTGGATTAGGCGAGATTTGTGCAAGCTGACATTGACGCTATCTTTGCAAACGGTTTACAAAACACGGCTGCAAAACCGCCTACCCGAATAACGGGAGGCAAAAGACTTTCTTTGGCTGCGGCTCCAACCGGTCGACCGGATGAGTCGCAAACACCTCTGCCGATCTTCAAGGGACTGTGGCATTTCGAATGGAAGTGTGCTTTCCGCCCACGTTCTCCGCTTGCTGATTGGCCATTTGGAAGGAGTCCGCGTCATGTCATCGTCTGCCGTACTAGAGCGTGGAACGAGCGCCGTTGCGCCGTTCGGCGGTTCATTCCCGGGTTGGCAAGCTGGTTCGATTCCGGCTGGTTCCCCGGCGGCCGCTAACTGGTGTGTCTTGCCGCGCTGCACGGTCGAATTCGAGAAGTGCACGGGCGGCTTCAAGATTCACTGCCGCTGCGAAGACGAAGTCTCTTGTGGCACGCTGCAGAATCTCTGCCGCATGTTGTGTGATGGGTTGTGCAGCGTCTGCTGCACGCAGAATGGCATTGCCTGCTGCCAGTGCAATCTCACTTGTGGTATCTGCAAGTGCGAATACACCAAGGACGGCTGCTGCATTAGCTGCATCTCGGGCGACAAGGCCTGCTGCGCGATGTTGCAATCTTGCTGCCAGTGCCTAAGTACTTGCTGCGAATCGGGTTGCTGCTGCTACGTCTGCTTCAACAACACGCCGGTTTGCTGCGGCACCTGCGCCTAATTCCGCCTAGCGGTTTTGGTACGTACCTAACGAGTCCCTGGCAGCCATTGCCGGGGACTCGTTTTATTTCGCGCATCTGGGTTAAATAACAGTGGCTCGATCGATAACGGAGATTACACCGTGTGGAAATCGCATTTCGGCCAATCAGCGAGCGCGGCAGCAGTGGTAACCTTGGCCGTGATTCCGGAACCAGACGCCAGTTGGCTGGCGGTGATTGCGGTTATGGGAAGCATGGCATGCGGCTCATTCGACCGCCGATAATTCCAGCCATTGCTCTTCTAGCGTCGCTAGCTCTTTCGTCATCTCCCCCAACTGCTTGTGCAGCCGCTGGGCTTCCACTGCATCGGTTACGCTGAGCAGCTTATCGCTGACAGCGCGCTTTTCCTCATCCAGTCGGGCGATTTTTCGTTCGACGGCCTTGAGCTTTTTCTGGGCATCGCGATCGGCCCGACCGCGGGCTTTTTGATCCGCGGCAGCGGTCGGCAAACCTACACCACCGGGCCCGAACGCCGCGTGTGGGGCACGCAATCCTGATTCGATTTCTGACTGGACGCGGTAAACGTAATCGTCGTAACTGTTCGGGTAACTGACCACGCGGCCCGCGCGAACTTCAATCACATGCGTGGCCACGCGGTGCATAAAATGGCGATCGTGGCTCGTGAAAACCACAGTGCCCGGGTAGCGAAGTAGTGCATCTGCCAGCGCCTCGACCGATTCCACATCGAGGTGGTTGCCCGGCTCATCGAGCACCAGCACGTTATGCTGTTGTAGTAGCAGGCCGGCCAATACCAGGCGGGCCCGCTCGCCGCCGCTCAGAACGCGAATTTTTTTCTCGACCGTCTCGCCGCTAAACAGAAAACTGCCGGCCACGGTTTTGATTTGCTGGGGCGTCGTCCCTTTGGCGGCCTGGTAATCCAAATAGTCGAAGACACTTTTATCTTCGGGCAACGTCGAGTAAACGTGCTGAGCGTAAATGCCCATCTGGCAACCATAGCCCCAAGTCACTTCCCCTTCGACGGGAGGCAGCGAGCCGCACATCGTGCGTAGGAAAGTCGTTTTTCCTTGACCGTTGTCGCCCACGATGCCAATCCGCCCACCGTGGTCGATCTCCAAATGCACGTCCCGAGCGACTGTATGATCCGGGTAGCCGATGGCCAGATGCTTGGTGCGCACAGCCACCCCTTGCCGTGGTTCAACTTCCGGAAAGCGAAAATGAACTTGAGCCTCCGGCGCGGCGATTTCGACCAGCTTAAGCCGTTCGAGCTGCTTTGCCTTGCTGCGGGCCTGGCTGGCAGTGCTGGCCTTGGCTCGATTCTTTGCAATGAAGGTTTCAAGTTGCTTTCGTTTGGTCATCGTGGAAGCGTTGACGCGCTCGTCATGGTTGCGGCGTTCTTCAACATTCGCTAGGTATGCATCCACATTGCCTGGAAACATCGTCAGCTGGCCACGTGACAGCTCCAGCGTGTGAGTACATGTTTTTTTCAAGAACTCGCGGTCGTGCGACACGATCAAGCAGCCGCCGCGAAACTCGCGTAGAAAGGCCTCCAACAACATCTGCGTGCGCAAGTCGAGAAAGTTGGTTGGTTCGTCGAGAAGCAGCAAATTGGGATCGTGTAGCAGCNNGGTAGCAGCAGGGCGGCTAACTTGGCGCGCGTTTGCCAGCCGCCGGAAAGCTCGCGGGCCGGCCGATCGAGCACGGCATCCGGAAATTGAAACTGCCAAGCTACCTCGCCACAGCGCCAATCCGGTTGGCCGCTATCACGCATCAAGAATGCTCGAACTGTTTCTCCCGGTTGGAAGGGATCATGTTGCCGCAGATAGCCGAGCCGAAGCTGCCGACCGCGGACGACTTCCCCGGCGTCTAGTTCTTCCTCATCCAACAGTACGCGGCAGAGTGTCGATTTACCGGCCCCATTGCGACCGATGAGACCGATCTTTTGATCGTCCGCGAGCGCGCAGCTCGCCCCATCCAGCAGCGCTTGGTCGCCGTAGCGTTTGAAGGCATCAATAAGTTGTAGAACTACGGCCATCTTCAGCGTCGGCGGTCATGCCGATTTTCTTTGTGCAAAAGCTTTTCTCTGTAACCGATCGCGAAAGCCAATGATTGCCAACAGCACACAGCAAGTCAAACACGCGCCGGCAAACCAGTCGCCAAAATCGACGTAGCAGCTCCACATGGAACCGTGCTCGATATCGGCCAACAACACATCCCTCTGCAGCCTTGGGCTTTGAGCGAGGACGCGACCGTAGCGATCGACCCAGGCTGAAATGCCGCCGTTGGCCGCCACCACCAGCGGAGTGCGGGTTTCCACGGCCCGAAAAACGCCGCAGGCCAAATGCAGGTCCAGTTCGCTGGACCCCCAATACCAAGCGTCGTTCGTCATGTTCACTAGCACATCAGGCGTTTCGCCGCGGCTGTTGAGTGTCGTCAATTGTCGCCGCATTACGTGTGGTACGGCCGTCTCGTAGCAGATGCTCGGCGAGATGCAAAACTTGTCTTCAACGTGCATGCCGACGGGGCCGGCGCCAGATTCCACGCCGCCCGTTAACACGGTGATTCGATACAAGAACGGAAACCAACGGGCGAACGGCATGTATTCACCGAACACCACCAGATGGACTTTGTCGTACGTACCAACTATCTTGCCGTCGCGGCCCACTAATGCCGACGAATTGTATCCGAGGTAACGTGGCGAGTTCTTGTCTGCCGCTGGATCGGCCAGGATATGGACGCGATCGATGCCGACCAACACGGCCGTGCCCAGCCGCGCGACCAACGCGGCCAAATCGTGCGGTCCGATGGCAGACCGCTCCTCCGTCGTCATGCCGGCATCTTCTGGCATCTGATAGTCGGGGGCGAACGAAATCAAACCGGAGCGAAACATCGTCTCCGGCCAGACGACAAGATCTACACCGTGCCCATCGCCCCGCTCTTTCGCTTTCGTAATCGCTTGCTCGGAGAGG
>CXWJ01028160.1_pt1 | contig 10722 bp, 9 predicted proteins | sample 590841 | NCBI WGS metagenome assembly CXWJ01 (sample SAMEA3498367, study PRJEB10139) | wastewater metagenome | biome: wastewater treatment plant; material: activated sludge | place: Austria | collected 2015-01-21 | reverse complement strand
GTCTGGTCGGGCGGCTACGGCGTGCAGCGCAAGGTCGCCGGCAGCGAGCAGGTGCTGCGCAGCACGGCCGAAGTGGCGGGCATGGGGCTGATGGGGCTGGGCGGGCTGCTGGCCATCGTCGGCGGCTTGCTCTTCGTCGTCGTCGTGGTGCGCGCGCTGCGCCGCACGGGTGGGCGGGCGCCGGCATGATCTCCTTGCTGCAGCGGCTGCTGCGCGGCCTGTTCATGCAGGCCGATGCGCTGTTCAACCGCGCCTTCGGCGACCGCATCAACCCGCTGTACCACCTGGGCGCGATCAGCTTCTTGCTGTTCTGGATCGTCTGCGCCACCGGGCTGGTGCTGTACGTGTTCTTCGACACCAGCGTCAGCGGCGCCTACCGCTCGATCGATGCGCTGACGCGCTCGCCGTGGGTCGTCGGCGGCATGCTGCGCAGCCTGCACCGCTACGCCTCCGACGCCATGGTGCTGACGATGCTGCTGCACATGGCGCGGTACTTCGCCTTCGACCGGCTGCGCGGCTTCCGCTGGTTCTCGTGGGTCACCGGCGTGGTGCTGATCTGGCTGGTCTACGTGGCCGGCGTCAACGGCTTCATGCTGCCCTGGGACCAGCAGGCGCAGTTCGTCATCACCGCCAGCTTCGAGTGGCTGGACTGGCTGCCCACCTTCGGCGGCACGCTGATGCGCAACTTCATCTACCCGGCCAGCGTCAGCGACCGCTTCTTCTCGCTGCTGGTGTTCATCCACATCGGCGTGCCGCTGCTGACGCTGCTGCTGATGTGGGTGCACGTGCAGCGTGTGCCCAAGGCGGCGATGCAGCCGCCGAGGGTCATCGCCATCAGCATCGGCGTGACGCTGGTGCTGCTGGCGCTGGCGCTGCCGGTGCTGAGCCAGGGTGGGCCGGCGCGGCTGAACGTGTCACCGACGACGCTGCAGCTCGACTGGTTCCTGCTGCCGGTGCTGCCGCTGATCGACCGCTGGCCGCTGGGTGCCGTGTGGGCGCTGCTCGCCGGCGCGAGCGCGCTGCTGCTGGCGCTGCCCTGGCTGCGCCGCCGCCGCGCCGACGCGAAAGGCAGCCCCTTACGCCTGAGCCTGCACCCCGGCGCGCTGTCGGCGCCGGTTCGCCGCGGCGAGACGCTGCTCGACGCCGGCCTGCGCGCCGACCTGCCGCTGCGCTGGGACTGCCGCTCCGGCGGCTGCGGGCTCTGCCTGTGCACCGTGCTGAACGGCCGCGTCGAGCTGGGCGACTACCAGCCCGCCGTGCTCACCGAAGCGATGCGCGCGCGCGGCCAGGCGCTGATGTGCTGCGCGGTGCCGCTGGAAGACGTGGAGATCGAGGTCGAGTCGCTGGCGCCGGCGGGCGGCCCTGCAGTGCGCCGCTTCGAGGCCCGCGTCGTGCGCATCGAGGCCTTGTCCGCCGACGTGAAGAGGCTGCGCTTGGCGCTGCCCCAGGGCGAGCGGCTGCCTTTCACGGCCGGCCAGTACCTGAACGTGGTGCTCGACGACGGCCAGCGGCGCGCCTTCTCCTTCGCCAATGCGCCGCACGACGACGCCTTCATCGAACTGCACGTGCGGCTGATCCCCGGCGGTCGCTTCACCACGCATGTGTTCGAGCGGATGCAGGAAGGCGACACGCTGCGCCTGGAAGGGCCGCTGGGCCGCTTCACGCTGAGCGAGGGCGAGCGGCCGATCCTGTTCGTCGCCGGGGCCACCGGCTTCGCGCCGATCAAGAGCATCGTCGAGGACGCGTTCCAGCGCGGCATCCGCCGGCCGATGCGGCTGTACTGGGGCGTGCGCCGGCGCGAGGACCTGTACATGCTCGAACTGGCCGAACGCTGGCAGCGCGAGCACGACAACTTCAGCGTCGTGCCGGTGGTGTCTGGCGGGGGTGCCGGGGACGGCGATGCCGGTGCGGGCCACCCCGGCGACGGCTGGGCCGGCCGGCGCGGGCTGGTGCACGAAGCGATGCTCGAGGACTATCCCGACCTGAGCGGCCACGAGGTCTATGCCTGCGGCTCGGTGAAGATGGTCGAGGCGGCGGTGCCCGCCTTCCTGGCGCAGGGCCTGGGCGAAGGCTTCTGCTTCTCCGACGCCTTCACGCCGTCGGGCGCGGCCCCGCGTCAGCCGGCCTGAAAGGTGGCCAGGCGCTTCGGGTCGAGGATATGCACGTCGCGCTTGTCGATGCGCACCAGGCCCGCGGCCTCCAGCTCGTGCAGCACGCGCGAAAAGTATTCGGGCGTCAGCGACAGCCGCGAGGCGATGGTCGCCTTGCTTACCGGCAGCGTCACGGTGAAGGGCTCGCCCGGCGCGCCGTCCTCGGACGTGACGTCGCGCAGCAGGTAGCCGATGACACGCTGCGCCCCGCTGTGCAACGCGTAGGCCTGCACGTCGCGCACCAGGCCATGCAGCCGGCGCGAGATGCCGGCCAACATGCGCAGCGCGAAGCGCCCGTCGCGCCCGATCTCGTCGAACACCACCTGCTTGCCGATGGTCAGCACCAGCGAATCGGTGAGCGCCTGCGCGTTCACGATGTAGGGCCGCTGCGTGAACATCAGCGCCTCGGCGAAGCTCTGGCCGGGACCGACGATCTCGATCACCTTCTCCTGCCCGGCCTGCGACAACATGAACAGCTTGACCTGGCCCGTGACCGTGACGTGAAAGGCCTCGCAGGGCTCGCCGACGCGGAACACCATGTCGCCGCGGCTGAGGCGCGCGCAACTGCAGCCCGCGGCCAGGCGGCCGAGTTCCTCGGCATTCATCTCCTGGAACAGCGGCTGCAGCGACAAGTAGCGCGGGATGTCGAAGCCGCTGGCGTGGGTGCGTTGGTCCAAGGCGTCGGTCCGGTGGGTGGTGGCGCATTCTCGCGCACCGCGCCGCGCGCGAGCGGGCAGGGAAAATGCGGACACGGCAACGGAGGCCGACGATGAAAAGCGTGAACGAGGACGAGCTGCGCGAAGTGCTGCGCCGCGTGATGGACCCCGAGGTCGGCATGAACATCGTCGACCTCGGGCTGGTCTACGGCATCGACGTGTCGCCGGCCGGAGTGCAGGTGCGTCTGACGATGACCAGCGCCGCCTGCCCGATGACCGAGCTGATCGTCGACGACGTGCACGAGCGGCTGGCGGAGGTGCTGCCGCCGGACACCCCGGTGGAAGTCGATCTGGTGTGGGACCCGCCGTGGACGCCCGAGCGTTTGAGCGCGGCAGCGCGCGCGATGTTCGGCTGGCAGCCGCCGCGGTGAGTGCCGGGCCGCTCGCGCGCCCATCGCGGAGCGCTCATCGCCGAGCGCGCGGCGCGAAAGCTTGTCCGGTGAGCGCGCCGGGCCGCCATCGGACAGCGGCCGATGTGCTGCGCCAGGCACGGACATCCCGAAGAGCCCGCCCGCGTCCGGACTCGGCCTGCCAAGCGTTCGCCCCGGTGCGCGCAGCGCCGGAGGCGGCCCGTTGAACGCCCCGCGCCGCGCGGCGACGCGTCGGCCGGCGTTCGAGCGGCTGCCGCTGCTGCTGCTGGGTTTCGTCGCGCTCATCGTCGGCACCGGCGCCGGGCTGGCGCGGCTGGCCTGGCCGATGCCCGCCGCGATTGCGCAGGCCGCCGCCTGGCATGGCCCGCTGATGGTCTGCGGCTTCTTCGGCGTGGTCATCTCGCTCGAGCGCGCGGTGGCACTCGGCCGCACCTGGGCCTACGCGGCGCCGCTGCTCGCCGGGCTGGGCACGGCGCTGGCGCTGTTCGGCGGCGCCGCCTGGGTGGCGTACTTCTATCTCGCCGGCGGCGCCGTCTTGTGTCTGGCCACGCTGGCGGAGCTGCAACGCCAGCGCGAGGCCTTCGTCGTGCTGCTGGCGCTGGCCGCCGCCTGCTGGCCGATCGGCAGCGCGCGGTGGGCCGGCGGCGCGGCGCTGCACGAGGTGCTGCCGTGGTGGCTGGGTTTCCTGGTGCTGACCATCGCCGGCGAGCGGCTCGAGCTGTCGCGCTTCATGCCGCCGTCGGCCGCGGCGCTGCGCGGCTTCGCGACGATCGTCGCGGCGCTGCTGCTGGCGCTGGCGGGCACGCTGTTCGCGCTGCCGTGGGCGGTGCGCGGCTTCGGGCTCGGGCTGCTGGCACTGGCGCTGTGGCTGGNNCGCCGCACCGTGCGCCAGCCGGGGCTGCCGCGCTACATCGCGCTGTGCCTGCTCTGCGGCTACGTCTGGCTGGCGGTCGGCGGGGCCGTCATGGCGGTGGCCGGGCTGCAGCCGGGCGGGCCGGCCTACGACGCGGCGCTGCACGCGCTGCTGCTCGGCTTCGTCTTCTCGATGGTCTTCGGCCACGCGCCGATCGTCTTCCCGGCGGTGCTGCGCGTGGCCCTGCCCTACCACCCGCTGTTCTACGCACCGCTGGTGCTGCTGCATGCCTCGGTGGCGCTGCGGCTGTTGGGGGATGCGGCAGGCGCTTTTGCGCTGGCACGCTGGGGCGCGCTCGGCTCGGCGCTGGCGCTGGCGGCCTTCATCGCCGTCATGGCCGGCGCGGTGCTGCGCTCTCGGCGCCGCTGACGCAAGCNNGCGCTCGACAGGGCACGTAGAACTACGCACACCGGCCCTGCGCGGCTACGGACGCCATGGCATCCGGCCGCCGCCAGACTGCCTGCATCGATGTTCGTGATGGAGGCAAGCGATGCAGGCCCAGACCCGCCAACCCCCCGCAGGCAGCGCAGCGCTGTGGGGCCTGCGCGCCGCCGCGATCGGCGCCACCATCGGCCTGCTGGCGTTGGCCGCGCCGCTGGTCTGGCGAGCCGTGGCCGCCGGTGTCGGCCTGCTCGCACTCGGTGCCCTCGCGGCGGCGGGCGCGATCGCGCTGCAGGCGCTGCCCTGGCTGCTGCAGCGCGTCGAGAACCGGCTGCTGGCGCGGCGCAAGGCCGAGGCGCGCGCCTATCCGATCGAGCAGTTGCAGAACGACGTGCTGCGCCGCGAGCAGGCACTGCACGTGCACCGCCAGGCGCTGGTGGCGATCGGCGCGCAGATCGAGTCGATGGCGCAGATGATCGAAGCACGCCGCCAGCGCGACCCGAGCCACGTGCTGCAGCACCAGCAGCAGGCGCTGCAGCGCATGACGCAGTTCCACGCGCTCAACCTGCAGCGGCTGCGCTCGGCGACCGAGGCCTTGGACGCCTTTCGCCACCAGGTGCAGCAGAAGGTCTTCGAATGGGAGTTCTACCTGGCCGGCAAGTCGGTGCTGCAGGTGCTGAACCCGGCCGACGTCGAGGCCTTCACGAACCAATTGCTCACCGACGAGGCGCTGCGCGCGGTGCAGCAACGCTTCAACGAAGTCTTCGCCGAACTCGACATCGAGCTGCGCGCTACGACGGCACCGACCTGCGATCTGCTGCAGGCGTCGGTTCTGGAGGCCCCCGATTTGCTGCCCTCGGCCCAGGCATCGAGGAGGCCGGCATGAAGTTCTGGCCGCTGCTGCGCGGCGCCGCGGCGCTGCTCTTCGTCGCGCTGGTGGTCGTGTCCTGTCTGGACGGCGGCACGGCACCTGCGTCCTCCGGCCCGCGTGCCGCCCCGTCTTTTGTCCGCTGACCTTCGAAGGAGAACACCGATGAGCATCCCCTGCCGCGCGCTGCGCAACCTGCTGCTGGCTGCCGTGGCCGCCACCGCCCTGGCCACCGCCCGCGCCGACACCCCCGAGGCCTGCGACCTGCGCATCGCCGGCGGCCCGGCCGGCAAGGTCTACGAGCTGATGATCCGCGACCTGCGCGCGCTCTGCGCCACCGAGCTGCGCGTGTGGCCCGGTCGCCAGCACCGGCGGGCTGCAGAACCTGTCGTTGCTCGGCGCCAACGAGGCCGAGCTCGGCATCGTGCAGGTGGACACGCTGTGCCAGATGGAAGACGGCGGCGACGAGACGCTGAAGTCGCTGCAGATCGTGCTGCCGCTGCATGCCAACCTGCTGCACGTGCTGACGCTGGCCGAGGGTTCGAGCGTGGACGTGCTCAGCGTGCCGCTGCTGGGCAAGCCGGTGCCGTTCACGGGCAGTACGCAGAAGTTCACCAAGCTGTCGGAACTGCGCGGCCGCAGCGTCGTGGCCGTGGGCTCGGCGCAGCTGCTCGCCGGCCAGATCGAGGCGCAGTACCGCCTGGGCTGGAAGGTGCTGGCCGCCGATTCCGACGACGAGGCCTTGCGCGCCTTGCGCAGCGGGCAGGTGCAGGCGGTGCTGACGCTGGGCGGCTGGCCGCTGCCGGTGGTGGCACGCCAGCGCTTGGCCAGCGGGCTGATGCTGGCCGACTTCGACCTGCAGCCGAACGCACCCTACGCGGTGGTGCGCCGCAGCTACCAGAGCCTCGACGCCTTCAACCTGCGCTTCCTGGCCGCGCCCAACGTGCTGGTGACGCGGCCCTTCAAGCCGGACGGTACGGTCTGGCGCCGCGTCAACGCACTGCAGCGCTGCGTGCTGCAGCGGCTGGACGAACTGCAGGAAGGCCGCTACCAGCCGGCGTGGAAGGAGGTCAAGGACGTCTCGGCAACCTACGGCCTGCCGCCTTTCCCCGCCGCCGCTGCGCGCAGCGTGCGCTCCGGCGCGAAGACGCCCTGAGCCCGTCCACGCCTCGCCGCCACAATGCCCACATGCCCGCCGCCGTCGCACCCTTGACCGATGCCGCTGCCGCCCCGGCCGTGCCGGCGGCCGGGGTGCGCAGCCGGCGGGTGATGTGGGCCGCCCTCGGGCTGGCACTGGTGCTGGCGCTGGTCGCCGCCGCCGGCGAGTGGGCGGCGCGGCGCGAGACCGAAACGCTGGCCGATGCAATGCGGCGCAGCATCGAGGTCCATGTGCTCGGCCTGCGCGGCGCTGCGCAGCGCTACAGCTACCTGCCCGCCACGGTGGCGCAGCAGCCCGAGGTGCTGGCGGCGTTGCTGCACCCGACCGATCCGGCGCGGCTGGCGCGCGCCAACCGCTACCTCGAGGACATCAGCCGCCGCGCCGGCGCCGACGCGCTGTACCTGATGAACGCCGACGGCCTGACGCTCGCGGCCAGCAACTGGAACGATCCGCAGAGCTTCGTCGGCCACAACTATGCCAACCGGCCCTACTTCATCGATGCCCGCGCCGGGCGCAGCGGGCTGTTCTATGGCGTCGGCCAGACTACCGGCGTGCCGGGGCTCTTCATGTCGGCGCCGCTGCGCGTGGAGGGCCAGGTGCTGGGCGTGGTCGCGGTCAAGGTCAGCCTGGGTTCGATCGCCGCCGCGTGGGCCGCGGCGCGCGATCCGATCGTCGTCACCGACGCGCGCGGCATCGTCGTTTTGGGCTCGGTGCCGGGCTGGGCCTATCGCGCGACACGGCCGTTGAGCGCCGACGACGAGGCCTTCCTGTGCCGGCACCAGCAGTACGGGCCATGCGGCAGCGTCAGGCCGCTCGCCTGGCAAGCCGAGCCCACGCCCGGCGAGGCCGGCTACACGCTGCGCGCCGCCATCGACGGCCGGCCGCGGCAGTGGCTGGCACTGGACGAGGCGCTGCCCGACCTGGGCTGGACGCTGACGGCGCTGGCCGACACCGGCGCGGTGCGCGACGCGCGCCGCGTGGCCTGGGCGCTGGCCGCGCTGGCCATCGCCGCCGCGGTGCTGGCAGGGCTGTACGCGCAGCTGCGCGAGCGCCGGCTGCGCGAGCTGCGCAGCGCCGGCGCCGAACTCGAAAGCCGCGTCGCCGCGCGCACCGGCGAGTTGCAGGAGGCGCATGCCTTCCGCCAAGCGATGGAAGACTCGCTGCTGGTGGGCATGCGCGCCCGCGACCTCGACGGCCGCATCATCTACGCCAACCGCGCCTTCTGCCGCATGCTCGGGCTGCACGAGGACGAGGTCGTCGGCGCGATGCCGCCCTACCGCTTCTGGCACCCCGAGGAGATCGAGCGCCAGTGGCAGCTGCACAAGGCCGCGCTCAGCGGCCAGGCACCGTTGTCCGGCACCGAGCACCGCTTCCGCCATAGCGACGGCCACGATGTCTGGGCGATGGTCTACACCGCGGCGCTGATCGATGGCCAGGGCCGCCACACCGGCTGGATGAGTTCGGTGGTCGACATCACCGCCGCCAAGCGCGCGGACGAGCGTCAGCGCCTGCAGAACGAGCAGTTGCAGCACGCCGCGCGGCTGGCCAGCGTGGGCGAGATGGCCTCGACGCTGGCGCACGAGCTGAACCAGCCGCTGATGGCGATGAGCAACTACGCCGGCGCGGCGCGCAGCTTTGCCGCGCAGCACCAGGGCGAGGCGCTGGCCGAATGCCTGGACGGCCTGCAGGCCCAGGCCCGGCGGGCGCGCGACATCCTGCAGCGGCTGCGCGAGATGGTGCGCAAGCGCAGCACCGTGTTCGCGCCGGTGGCGCTGAACGAGGTGGTGCACAACGTGCTGGCGCTGATGCAGCCGGAACTGCGCCGTCACGCGGTGCGCGTCAGCACGCGGCTCGAAGCCACGCTGCCGCCCGTGCATGCCGACCGCATCCTGATCGAACAGGTGCTGGTCAACCTGCTGCTCAACGCGCTGCAGGCGTTGGACGGTGTGCCGGCGGCGCAGCGCATCGTCGAAGTCGAAACCGGCCGCAGCGGCGAGCGCGTGCGCCTGAGCGTCGCCGACCACGGGACCGGCGTGCCGCAGTCGGCCGCGGGCCAGCTCTTCGAATCCTTCTTCACCACCAAGCCCGACGGCCTGGGCCTGGGGCTGAACATCTGCCGCAGCATCGTCGAGAGCCATGGCGGGCAGATCGATTTCGCGCCGCGCGGCGGCGGCGGCGCCGTGTTCAGCGTCGAGCTGCCTGCCTGCCGATGAGTGCCAATCTGCGCACCATCCATGTCGTCGACGACGACGAGGCGGTGCGCCGCTCGCTGGGCGCGCTGCTGGTGTCGCGCGGCTACGGCGTGCAGCCCCATGCCAGCGGCGAAGCCTTCCTGGCCGAGGCCGAACTGATGCGCCACGGCTGCGTGCTGCTGGACCTGCGCATGGACGGCCTGAGCGGGCTGCAGGTGTTCGCGGCGCTGCGCGCACGCGGCAGCCCGCTGCGCGTGCTGTTCCTGTCGGGGCACGGCGACATCCCCAGCGTGCGCCAGGCGCTGACCGAAGGCGCGGCCGACTGGCTGGAAAAACCCTGCGACGACGAGGAACTGATCGCCAGGATCGAGCAGGTGCTCGCGCGTGCCGCGGCCGACGCCGCGGCGCAGCGCGAGCGCAGCCACGCGCTGCAGCGCTGGCGCAGCCTGACGGCGCGCGAGGCCGAGGTGGCGCTGCTGGTGGCGCAGGGCCACCCGAGCAAGGAGGTGGCGCGACGCCTGGTGCCGCCCTGCGACCTGCGCACCGCCGAGACGCACCGCGCCCGGGCCATCGCCAAGTGCGCGGTNNGCCAAGTGCGCGGTGGCGAATGCCGTCGAGCTGGCGAACTTCGTGCGCCAGCACCGACTCGACACCGGCGTGTAGCGCCGGCCGCGCCGCCCTTCAGGTCGGGTCGGCCAGCGCCACGCCGTCGGTGCGCAACTCGGTCAAAGTCGTCGCCACGCCGGCGGCGGAGTCGACACCGAGCTTGTCGTAGACCTTGCGGCGGTGCTCCTCGACCATGCGTTCGGTCACCTGCAGCTCGAGCGCGATGCGCTTGTTCAGCTGGCCGTCGCCGACGCGCAGCGCGACGCGGCGCTGCTGCGGCGACAGGCTGTCCCACAGCGAGCGGCGGAATGCGGCGCGCCGGTGCTGATCGAACCAGACGGCTTCGCGGGCCACGGCCTCGGCCACCTTGTCAACCAGGCGCTCGATGTGCGGCTTCTCGACGAAGTCCAGCGCGCCCTTGGCCATCGCCGCCACCACCAGAGGGATGTCGCCCTGCCCGCTGAGGAACAGCACCGGCGTGCGCTCGCGCAGGCCGCGCGCGATCAACGCGTCGTGCAGTGCCGGGCCTGACAGCGGCTCCATGCGCACATCGAGCACGAAGATCGCGCGCAGCGCGTCGCCTTGCGCGTCAACCACCGTCAGCGCCTCGCGGCCGTCGGCAAAGCTGCGCACCGCGTGGCCGCACTGGCGCAGTGCAAAGACGATCGCCTCGCGCACATCGGGCTCGTCGTCGACAACGAAGACGGTCGGGGTCATGAAGGCTCCATCGCAGGGGTCGGCAGGGACAGCGGCAACTCGAAGCCGAAGCAGGCGCCGCCACCGGGGCGTTCGGCCGCGCTCAGCCGGCCGCCATGCTGCTCGACGATCGAGCGGCAGATACCAAGACCCAGGCCCATGCCGTCGCGCTTGGTGCTGAAGAACGCGGCGCACAGCTCGTCCAGGCTGCGCCCCTGCAGCCCCGGCCCGCGGTCGCAGACCGTGATCCGCACGCAGGCCGCGCCGCCGACATCGGCTTCGATGCGGCGCGTGCACAGCTCGATCAGCGCCGGCCCGGGCCGGCCGGCCATCGCGTCCGCGGCGTTGCGCAGCAGGTTGGTCAGCACCTGCTCGATGCCGATGCGGTCGGCCGACACCGGCGGCAGCGCCGCGACCAGGTCGAGCTTCACCGTGGCCTGCAGGCGCTGCATCAGGCGCCGACGCGCCTGCAGCACCTCGTCGACCAATGCGTTCAGGTCGCAGGCCTCGCGCACTGCCGCCGAGCGCGTGCCCTGGCGGCGGATCCAGTTGACGATGTCGCCGGCCTTGTGCGCGTTGCGCTGCAGCGCGTCCACCGCCGCCAGCACCTCGTCGCCGACGGTCGCTCCCTTGTGCAGTCCGAGCTTCAGGCCGGTGCTGTAGCCGGCCA
>CXWJ01016924.1_pt1 | contig 10725 bp, 10 predicted proteins | sample 590841 | NCBI WGS metagenome assembly CXWJ01 (sample SAMEA3498367, study PRJEB10139) | wastewater metagenome | biome: wastewater treatment plant; material: activated sludge | place: Austria | collected 2015-01-21 | reverse complement strand
GCGCAGGGGGGTGGAAGAGGGCAGGGGAGCAGGGGAGCGGGGGCGCAGCGGGGACAAGTAGATGAAGGGCAAGATCAGGCCGTAGGTCAGGCCGATGAGCGCGGCGGTGAAGGGGCGGGTCAGGAAGAGCATGCCGAAGGCGACTCCGGCCAGGATGGGCCAGCGGCGCTGTCCGCCTTGCCCCGCCGCGCCGCGCCAGACCCGCGCCCAGGCCAACATGAAGGGCAATGTCCACCATCCTTCGGCGGTGTGGGCCATCAGGCTGCCGGATATGATGGGCCAGTGCCTTTGGCCGTGCTGTTCGCCGTGCCCCGCCGCGCCGCGCCAGACTCGCGCCCAGGCCAACATGAAAAGGAGTGTCCACCATAGTTCGGCGGTGTGGGCCATCAGGCTGCCGGACATGATGAGGAAGAAGGGCGAGAGCGCGAGCAGGAGGGGGGGCAGTAGGGCAGTATGCAGTGGGTCACTGTTTTGGGCCTTGTCGGTCGGCGGAACGTCTTCTTTTGCCCTGTCGCGGTCGGTGGTCGGCCGTCGACGGTCACCCGTCAACTCCTTGCTCAACGGGAAAAACACCGCCACCGCCAGCGCGGCCAGCAGCGGGTTGACCAGCCAGGGAGCGCGAACGAGGACGCCCAGCGCAAGCAGCATCGGGTAGCCGGGGGTGTACTTGCCGAACCAGCGGCCGTGGCGCACGAGCAGGAACTCCTGGGCGAAGTGGGGCGTGGCCTCGGCTTCGGCCAGCGGCGGGGCGGGCGCGGTCAGGCGGCCGCGGGCCAGCGTTTGGGCCTGGAAGAGATAGGTCACCGAGTCCTGGACGTGGGGGGTGCGTTCGAGGACGTGGATGGCGACGTGGGTGGCGATGGCGAAGGTGAAGAGGATGGGGGCAATCATAAGAAACTGCGCCAAGCCTTTTTGTTTATGTGAATTTCGCATAGCCTAACCGTCAACAACTAAGATATTTCCACATTTATACCCTGTAATATTGCTACACGGTTATTCTGAGGTTCGTAGGGTGGCGGGTTCAAACCCACCGCTGGTATGCAAAACCCGGCTGAAGCCGGTTGCAGAAGCGGCGCACGGGTCAAACCAGTTTTAACCGGGTTTCGTTTATCAGCGCCGGGTTCATGCGTTTTGACAAATAAACGCGGACAACCATGGGTAGGGGCAAGGCAACCGGGAAAGGCGTCGGCCGATCACCTGAGCCTCCTCTCCCGGTTGCCTTGCCCTCTGGGGCCAAGAGGGCGAGGCGACGGCGAGACAACGTTCTATGTTTGGACGAGGTTTTTCGCCGTCGCCTCGCCCCTACCTGCCACAGGCGTGTTAATTAGCCAAAATGCATAAACTCGGCGCGGCCGACGGCCCGGAGCCGTGATCAATTGGTAAATCAGCCATAATGTCCATCTGAAGAACGGCGATTAATCGCCTGACTACGATTGGCGGCAGAGATCGGCAATACCGTTCGATCAACGACGGGGGTTATCCGATTCCCCAATCCCGCCTTTACGCCATAGCCCAACCCTGGTCCCGATCACCCTAAGCCCCAAAGCCACCACCACCAACCCCACCGCCCCCCACCACCCCCGCAACAACTGCCGGGCGAACGCCTGGGTTTGGGCCGCGAAAGGCCGATCCAGGGGGATGCCGCGCAATGGCTCACTCAGCGCCCCCTCGCGCCACGTCCACCACGCGCCGCGCCGCTGCGGGCCGTCGATAACGAACGCCCAGCCCGATGCTTCGCCCGGCCGCTGGAAGATTAGACCGGCCGGTTGATACGGCCGCCACAGCCGGCCGGTCGCCTCGAACCGGGCGGGCAGGGGGGCGGTTGGGGACAATGCCTCGCCGGCGGCGGACAGCTCCAGCTGCTGCCAGGCTGTTTGGGGAATGAAGCGGGCGGGAATCGCAAGAGTTGCCTCGCGCTCAACGTAGGTCAGGAGCGCCCCGGCGCCCAGACCGGGGCAGTCGATGGCGCTGCTACGGCCATAGAGGACGGCCGTGCAGCGCCCATCGCCCACGCTCACCGTGACCGTCAGCCGTTCGGTCAGCGTCCAGCCGTAGACCAGCGCCAGACCCAGCGAGGCCAGCCAGAAGAATCGCAGAGGGGTGAGGCGACGCATAGGCGGCGTGGGGGAATGGAAAATCTATTTCTCTTCCAACAGGGCCAATAGCTGCTGGGCGGCCGTCGTGGCCGGCAGCGTGCCGTCCATCACCGCCGCCTCGACCTCGGCCAGGGCGGCGCGCACCGCCGGCCGGTCGTAGAAGGCGGCGCGGATGCCCTCGTCGACCAGGGCGCGTAGCCAGTCGCGGGCCTGGGCGCGGCGGCGGGCCTCGAAGGCGCCGCTTTCGGTCGCCCGTTCGCGGAAGCGGCCGATGACCTGCCACAACGCATCGATTCCCTCGCCGCTGACGGCCGAGCAGGTGTAGGCGCGCGGTCGCCAATCGCCGGCGGGGGTCAGGTAGTGGAGCGCCCGGTTATATTCGGCGCGGGCGGCCTCGGCGCGCAGGCGGTTATCGCCGTCGGCCTTGTTGATGGCGATGGCGTCGGCCAGCTCAACCACGCCCTTCTTGATACCCTGCAACTCGTCGCCCGCGCCGGGGATGAGCACCAGCAGGAAGAAATCGACCATCGAGCGCACGGTGATCTCGTTCTGCCCGGCCCCCACCGTTTCGACGATGATGACGTCGAAGCCGGCCGCCTCGCAGACCAGCATCGTTTCGCGCGTCTTGCGGGCCACGCCGCCCAGCACCCCGCCGGCCGGGGAGGGGCGAATGAAGGCTTCGGGCCGGCGGCTCAGCTCTTCCATGCGCGTCTTGTCGCCCAGGATGCTGCCGCCGGTCAGGCTGCTGGTGGGGTCAATCGCCAGCACGGCCAGGCGGTGGCCGGCGGCGAGAAGCTCCAGGCCCAGGGTCTCGATCAGCGTGCTCTTGCCCGCGCCGGGCACGCCGGTGATGCCCAGGCGAATGGCCCGGCCGCTATGGGGCAGCAGGCGGCGCAGCACGGCCTGGCTCTGGGCCAAATGGGCCGGGGCGTTGCTCTCGATGAGGGTGATGGCGCGGGCCAGCACAGCACGGTCGCCGGCCAGCACGCCGTTGACGTACTCATCCTCGCTCAGCGGGCGGCGGGCCGGTCGTTCGGCGGGCGCGCCGGGGCTTGGGTCTGCGTCGACGGCCATGGACGGCAGTCCATCGTGCCCACCGGCCACGCCGGGCAACACCCGCGCGGCAAAGGCCTCGCCGCCGTCGTCGGGCGTCCATTCCGGTTTGCGTGAGCGTTGTGTGTCGGGGGACATGGGTCAGTGGTCAGTGGTCAGTGGTCAGTGGTCACTTCATAGTCCGAGGCCATAGGTATATTCCAGGCTGCCGAACGCCTGCCCGTTTTGCTCGCGGCTGAGCGGCCGTCCGGCGACGGAACCGCGCAAATTCTCCATGCGGAACATGTACTCGTTGTAGTTCCAATGGGATTCGACCAACCCGCCGAGGATGGGCCGGTCGATGTAGAAGCGCGACAGGCCGTAGGGCGCGGCGGTGAAGGCGATGTGGTCGCCGGCCTCGTTGCGGGCGTTGATCTCGAATTCAGGATGGGGGCCGCGGCCGAGCACCGGCGTGGCCGACATGCGGTTGAACAGCACCGGCTCGGCCGCGCCGGGCGGAATCCAGGCCGCCGATTGGGTGATGGGCAGCGTGGCCTGCTCCAGCCGGTTGCTGCGGAAGAATTGGTACCCCTTGCGGAACAGGTTCAGCCCCAGATAGGGCACGTAGGCGGTGAAGATGCTTTGGTCGGGGAAGGCGGCCCAGATCCATTTCCAGGGGAAAGTGGGCACGTTGAGGCAGACGCGCTGGAAGAAGCCGATGCCCTGCAATGTCTCCGGGCCGTCGGGCAGGTCGAACCGGCCGCGAAAGTTGAGCCGCCGCCAGCCGATGTAGTGCGTGCCGCCCAAGGGGGTGGTGATGTCCATCGAGACGACGGGCGAGGAGATGGTGGCATCCAGATCGCCCCACGTCTCGAAGCTGGCCGCGCCGCCGGGGCCGCGGATGTCGGCTTCCAGGGTTGGTCGCCCGCCGCGCGGGGTGCGGAAGGTCATGGAATATTCCGGCTGGTCATGGGCGGCGCAGGTGAGTGAGCCGCCGGGCAGGTCGAGGATAGCCGGGCCGGCGTGGCGCAGGTAGTCGTCGTAGACGCCGCGCCCGTCGCTATACCAGCCCACGGCCGCGGCCTCGAAGCGGTCGATGCCCTCGGCCAACGACCGCCGTGGGTCGAACCCTTGCAGCGGCACATCGGCGATACGCATCCGGCCCCCGGCGCGGGTGGCAATGGTGAACATGAGTTGGCGCGGGCCGTAGCCGTCCGGCCCCTCGGGGAAGAGCAGGAAGAACCACCACGTGGAGGAGGCGCTATTCTGCCGCTCCGGCATCTGGGAAAAGATGAGGTCGAGAACGGCCTGGTGATCGGTTGTGGTTTGGTCGGTTATGGATTGGATGGTGGTCAGCGCGGCCTCCGGTTTGCTGCTTACGTTGCGATTGAGAATCGAATCAGATCGGATTATAAGCGAATATTGATAGATGTGGCAGGATTAGTTGGGGCTTTGCGGTCGTCGCGATCCGTCTTTGAGGATATGACGGTTTTTTATTAATAATTGACAGGATTAACAGGATTTACAGGATTTATTGGATTGAGAATGCCTGGAATCGCCGGTTGAAGAGTTCAAATCCTGTTCATCTTGTTAATCCTGTCGAATCACCCGCTGAAAATCCTGCCTACTTGGTGAATAGCGGCGACCTGTTTATACTCTGGGGCGCAAAGGGGTGACGCATGATCAACGTCTATCACGATACCGGCGGCTGGATTGTGCCCGCCGATGAGATCGCCAAAGGTACCTGGATCCACGTCGAAGAGCCGACGCCGGATGAGATCGAGCGCTTGCACGGCAAGCTGGCCGTGCCGATGAACTTCCTGAAGGCGGCGACCGACCCGCGCGAAGTGGCCCGCACCGCTACGCAGAAGGACGCCCACCTGATCATCGTCCGCACGCCTTATGATTTCGGCGAGGAGGGTTCCACGCCGTTCCGCACCCTGCCGCTGGCCCTCATCATCCTGCCCCACTACTTCATCACCATCTGCCACAAACCGATCGACTTCGTGCGCGATCTGAATTACATCTACGATGAACTGGACCTGACGACCCACCGCTCCAGCCAGATGATCATCGCCATCCTGGGCGTGGTCGGCGATTGGTTCCTGCTCTACCTGGAAGAAATCGACCGACGCCTGGAAGACGTCGAGCACCGGCTCCAGGATTCCATCGAAAACAGCGAGATGCTGGAGATATTGCGCCTGGAGAAGAGTCTGGTCTACATGAAAACCGGCCTGCAATGGAACGATCAGATGGTGGAGCACTTGCAAGGCAAGGATTATTTCGGCTGGAACAAGGAAGATCAGGGCATGTTCGAGGACGTGCAGGTCGAATATCGGCAGGGCTACTACATGGCCGAGACGATGCTGACCGTGCTGGGGGCGATGACCGACGCCTATGCCTCGCTCATCTCCAACAATCTGAATGTGGTGATGAAGTTCCTGGCCGCCATCACGATCGTGCTGACCATGCCGATGATTATCTTCTCGCTCTATGGCATCAATGTCGCCTTGCCGGGCCAGGACTTGCCAAGCATGTATCTGGTGGTGGTTCTGGTCTCGCTGGCCCTGGCGCTGGTCGTGGCGTTGTGGTTCCGCCGGCGCGGCTGGATGTCGGCCGATGTGCGCCGGAGCGGCCGGGGCGGCGGCCATAAACCGGAAAAATAAAACCTGTATGGCGGCGCGGGCGGGCGGCAAACCCAACTATAATCCCCGTTAAGAATTCTCACCCAAATGCGGTCGATGTGTTACATTTCCCCGATGCTAACCGGCTGTCGTTGCTTCATCGTCGCCAAAGTCGGACGCGGTTCCCGGATCGGCCGTGGGCTGCCCGCTTTCGTGGTGGCGCTGATGCTCCTTTTTCTGATGGGCTGTCGCGACGCGAGGTTGCCGGCTACACTGACCGCCACGCTGACGGGCGTGGGGGATGAGGCGGGAATGGCGATGGGGATGTTTGATCGAACGAAGAATCATAGCGATGAGGCCGGGCCGCTCTATCGGGGCAATTTCGGGGTGGCGCCGGAGGCCGCGCCCGACGAATTCGTGGCCGTCAGCTACAACCTGCGTTATGGCGAGGCCATCACCGAGACCATCGCCGCCTTTCAATCCATCGCGCCATTACCCGCGGCCGACGTCGTCATGATGCAGGAGATGCACGAGAGTGGCGTCAGCGCCGTGGCCCAGGCCCTGGGCTACAACTACGTCTATTATCCCGCCTCGGTAGCCGCCCACGGCGACAACTTCGGCAACGCCATCCTGTCCCGCTGGCCCATCAGCGACCCGGCCAAGATCATCCTGCCCGGCCTGCACCCCCTGACCGGCCAACAGCGTACCGCCACGCGGGCCACGCTGCGCATCGGCGACGAGGAGACGGGAGCCGCGGAGGTGCTGGTCTATTCCATCCACGCCGAGACGGCCACCGCGCCGCGCTCGTTGCGCCGGGCGCAGTTTGAGGCCATTGTCAACGACATCCCGGCCGACGCGACGCGGGTCATCATCGGCGGCGATTTCAATACCGTCACCGGGCGGGGGGTCAACCAACTGGCCCAACTCTTTGATGCCGGGGGCATCGATCACGCCTCGGCCGCGCTGGGGCCGACGTTCACGCGCTTTGGATTGCGGCCGTCGGCCACCGACCACATCTTCTATCGCGGCTTCCAGCGGCAGGACGCCGGGGTGCTGGGCCACATCACGGCCAGCGATCATTTTCCCGTTTGGGCGCGGTTGGCGGTTCCTTGATGAATGTTGGACTATAGTTGTGAATTGCTTTTAACAAACTCGATCAGCTCATCCATTTTGGCAAAGGCCAGCGCCGTCACCGTATCCGCGCCGCCGTAGTAGATCGCCAGGCGGCCGCTCGGCTCGTCGTAGAGCGCGGCGCAGGGGAAGGCCACATTGGGCACGTCGCCGACGCATTCATAGAGCGTCTGCGGCGACAGCAGGTAGGGCGCGGTGCGGTAGAGCACCTTCCACGGCTGGTCGAGATCGAGTAGCGCCGCGCCGAAGCTATAGACAAACCCGTTGCACGACGTCAGCACGCCGTGGTAGATGAGCAGCCAGCCCTCGGCCGTCTCGATGGGCGTCGGCCCGGCCCCGATCTTGGTCGATTGCCAGCCGCCCTTGACGCCCATGACGTAACGGTGCTCGCCCCAATAGATCAGGTCGGGGCTGTGGCTCAAATAGATGTCGCCGAACGGGGTGTGGCCGTTGTCGCTCGGCCGGCTCAGCATAACGTACTTGCCGTTGATGCGCCGCGGGAAGAGGACGCCGTTGCGGTTGAACGGCAGGTAGGCGTTCTCCAGAAAGTGGAACGACTCGAAATCGTGGGTATAGCCGATGCCGATGGTCGGGCCGTGATAGCCGTTGCACCAGGTGACGTAGTAGCGGTCCTCCAGCCACGTCACCCGCGGGTCGTAGCGGTGCTCGAAGCGGCTCAGTTCCGCGTCGGCGAACCGCCACTCGATGGGATCGTCGTCCAGTTGCCAGTGGATGGCGTCGTCGCTGAAGCCGCGGTGGACGTTCATCTCCCGCTTCTTGTTGTCGCAGCGAAACACGCCGGCGAACTTGCCGTTGAAAGGCACGACGGCGCTGTTGAAGATGCTGTTGGCCGACGGGATCAGGTCGCGGGGGATGATCGGGTTGTGGCTGTAGCGCCAGATGGGATCGCTGTTGCCGGCGGGGCGGTCTTGCCAGGGGATGTTGGGGAGGGTTGTGGATGTTATCTGCTTTGAATTCGTGTTATTTAACATGAAGATACCTATGTAGGGTGTGTCATAGCTTAGGTGACACGAGTTTGAATTGATGGCGGATGGAAGGCCATCCGCCGACAAGTTTACTCTACTCCACTCAAATTACCGCCGTACCACCGGCGCATAAACGAATCTCCACCCAATATTGATCGGCATCGTCGTCACCGCCCCATCGATTGTGCTATCGGCCGAATCAAGCGTCTGGCTGATCGTTGCCGTCCGTGTGCCCGGCTGGCCGTCGTCGGCGGCTCTTACGCCGATGGCGACCGGCGTGTCCCAGTTGGCCGGCTGGATGGTCACCGACGCCGGGGTCTGCCAAAGTTCGAAATTGAACTCAGAGTCGCGCACGACGAAATACACTTTGCTCTCGGCGGCGATGCTCAACTCCATGCCAGGGGGACAAATGAGGTTTCGGCGCTGGTCCGCTCCAGCAGGATCGTGCCGCCGGGCGTGCCGTCGCTGCGCCACAACTCGGATACGTCGCGCAAGAAGCCCTGATGGTGGGCAGCGAAATAGAGTTGGCCGTTCATCTCGGCCGCTGGATAGATAGAGGCGTCCTCTGTCCGGCTGAGGATGTTTTTGATGAGACGTGGCTCCTGCCAGGCGGGCAAGTCACTCTCGCGCGCGCCGCCGGCCAGGACAGTGAGGGTTACGATCAGCATGGCAGCAAGGACGGCCAACAGTTGCCCGCGCCGGACACGGGACACTATTTGGTTGTTCATGGCTCCTTCAAACGATAACGAAACTTAAGGGTTGATCTATCCTTTCAGTATCCGTAGGTATTCGTCATGTCCACCTATCCAGTACCAAACAACAGTGTCTTCACGCAATAAGCCTAACGCGCGGTAACCCCGACCGACCCTGGCCGAGACAATTGGCGCCTGTGCGTGAATACGCTTAAACTGTAAACTCGGGTGGTAATGATTATCGCGCCAAACCAGATAGGCCGCATCAGCCATCTCGCGCACATCCGGTGGCAGCCGATCATACGCTTTCCAGAAGCGCGCCGTTGCCCGTGATTTCATCTCTTTAGGCGACCGCGCTTATCAAATTCCAGTGGTGTTGTCAGGCCGGCGTTATACTCCTCGGCCGCTTCTTCGGCCAACCGCAACAATTCGCCTTGCGATTGCTCGAAGTGCTCATCCCACCATGCTTCGTCCGCTTGCATAGCCTCGACTGATTCGCCGAAAATATCCTCTTTGGCCGTTAATGGCCGGCGCGCCTTCAAATAGAGGGCAAAGTCATACAGGCTTCCCAAACGATCGGCGGGCAGCGAGCGTACTAATTCGATAACGTGCTCGTGGGTAATCTCGACCATGGCCCTATTCTACCATACTCTCTCACGTCGATGATGAAACTTAATAGTTAGATAGGGCGGCTACCAACGTATCGGCAATCCAACCATTCACGCTCTTGTTAGCCAGCCGCGCCTGAATCGTGATCCGTCGATGCAGTTCAGGATCAACCCGCAAGCTGAACTTGCCCGAATAAGGCTTATCCGGCTCCTCGCCCCGCTCGGCGCAGAAAGCCAGATAGTCCTCCACCGAATCGGCCAATGCCTGACGAAGTTCTGTGATGGATGTCCCTTCAAACGTGATCACGTCGCGCGTATTAATCACTTCCCCGTGTAGGATTCCGGCATCGTCATCAACTTCAACCCGGCCAATATATCCCTTGTACTCCATCATCTTTTGACCCCTGCTTCCAACAAGAATCGTCGCACCGACCTAACAGCGGCTCTATTGGTCTCCTTCTGTGGATGCGGCCGGTGAAACACAGCCCGCACATCATTCAAGGCCACTCGAATCCTAGAACCATTACCCTCGGAAATATCTGCACCAAGCGCCTGAAAGAGGGATTCTATATCTCTCCAGGCAATATCCGCTAAGGTCGGCTCAACGAAAATGGCTTTTAGCGTCTTGCTGTGTCTATTCGATAGTTGAGATGATGGTATCATAAAATGGTATCATCAACCAATTCACTGTCCGAACTATCATCATGTCCCAACCGCTTCTTCAACTCCCCCACAATCTTCCCCGCCGCCACCGGAATGACCGTCCCCGGTCCGAAGATGGCCGCCGCGCCGTGGGCGTAGAGGAAATCATAATCCTGAGCGGGGATGACGCCGCCGACGACGATCATAATGTCGCCCCGACCGAGGCGCTCCAGTTCGGTCGCCAGTTGCGGCACCAGCGTCTTGTGCCCGGCGGCCAGCGAACTGACCCCCACGGCGTGGACATCGTTCTCCATCGCCTGCCGGGCCACCTCTTCCGGCGTCTGGAATAGCGGGCCTATGTCCACGTCGAAGCCCAGGTCGGCGAAGGCCGTGGCGATGACCTTGGCCCCCCGGTCGTGGCCGTCCTGGCCCATCTTGGCGACGAGGATGCGCGGCCGTCGCCCCTCGACGGCGGCGAAGTCGTCGGTCAGCTGGCGTACGCCGGCGATCTCCTCGTCTTCGCCGTACTCGGCGCGATAAACCCCGGAAATGGAACGAATCACGGCCTTGTGCCTCCCCCAGACGCGCTCCAACGCGCCCGAAATCTCGCCCAGCGTGGCCCGCGCCCGGGCGGCCACCACGGCCAGTTCCAGCAGGTTGCCCTCGCCGCCGGCCGCGGCCTGGGTCAGCGCGTCCAGGGCGTGGGCCACGGCCGCGCCGTCGCGCCCGTCACGCACCGTCGCCAGCCGGGCGATCTGCTGATCGCGCACGGCGCTGTTGTCCACTTCGAGGATGTCGATCGGCTCTTCGCGAGCCAGCCGGTATTTGTTGACGCCGACGATGGTCTCGGCCTTGGAGTCGATGCGCGCCTGACGGCGGGCGGCGGCTTCCTCGATGCGCATCTTGGGCAGCCC
>CXWJ01020605.1_pt1 | contig 10739 bp, 7 predicted proteins | sample 590841 | NCBI WGS metagenome assembly CXWJ01 (sample SAMEA3498367, study PRJEB10139) | wastewater metagenome | biome: wastewater treatment plant; material: activated sludge | place: Austria | collected 2015-01-21 | reverse complement strand
CGGTGGATCTGGGCTCAGTGCCCGGCGGGCATGCCCTCGGTGTCGGCGGGCTTGGTGAGGAAGGCGGAGGCCGCGATGCCGGCCAGCCACAGCACGCCGACCACCCAGAAGGCGGCACGGGCGCCGGCGGCGAGCGCCTCTTCCGGGCTGCCCGGCGCAGTGGCCGAGACGGTGGACATGATGGTGACGAACAGGGCCGTGCCGGCCGCGCCGGCGACCTGCTGGACGGTGCCCACGGTGGCCGAGCCGTAGCTGCGCAGGTGGTGCGGCAGCGAGCCCAGCGCGGTGGTGAACAGCGGGGTGAACATGTTGGCCAGCCCGAAGCTCATCAGCAGGTGGGCGACCAGCAGATGCCACCAGGGGGTGGCCGGGGTGACGGTCGCGAAGATCACGAAGGAGACGGTGGCGACCAGGCCGCCCGGGATCACCAGCCAGCGCGGGCCGACCCGGTCGTAGAGCCGTCCGATGGTGGGGGCCAGGGCACCCATCAGCAGCCCGCCGGGCAGCAGGATCAGCCCGACCGTGAGCGGCTCCAGGTGCATGGCCTGCTGCATCAGCAGCGGCAGCGCGATGACCGAGCCGAACAGCGCCGCCATCACGATGGCCATCACCACGATGGCGGTGGTGAAGGCGGGGACGGTGAAGGTGCGCAGGTCGAGCAGGGCGTCGTCGGCGCGCTGCAGGCGCAGCTGGCGCCAGCCGAAGCCGAGCAGCGCCAGCACCCCGACCGCGAAGACGGTCGCCAGCTCCCAGCCGGGCACCTGGTCGTTGCCGACCAGGCTGAGGCCGTAGACCAGGCCGCCGAAGCCGAGCGCCGCGAGCGGGACGCTCCAGCCGTCCAGCCGGAGCCGGCCGGGGGCCTCCAGGTTGTACACGAACCGCTGCCCCAGCAGCAGGATGGCCAGCGCGATCGGCAGCACCACCACGAAGACGAACCGCCACGGCAGGAAGTGCAGGATGGCGCCCGAGATGGTCGGCCCGATCGCCGGGGCCACCGAGATCACCATGCTGGTCATGCCCATGACGCGGCCGCGCATCCACGGCGGCACCACCTCGATGGTGGTGGTCATCAGCAGCGGCATCATGATCGCCGTCCCGATCGCCTGGACGATTCGGCCGCCGAGCAGCAGGGGAAAGGCGAAGGCCACCGCGCAGATGGCGGTGCCGAGCGCGAACAGGCTCATCGCCAGCGTGAAGGCGGCGCGGGTGGAGAACCGGCGCAGCAGCCAGCCGGTGGTCGGGATCACCACCGCCATGGTCAGCATGAAGCCGGTGGTGAGCCACTGCGCGGTGCGCTCGTCCACGTGCAGGTCGGTCATGATCGTGGCCAGGGCGACGTTCATCGCGGTCTCGTTGAGGATCACCACGAAGGCGCCCACCATCAGCACGCCGAGCAGCCGGACGGTCGCGGGCGGCAGCCGGTCGGCGCGGTGCGCGTCCGGGGGTGCCTGGAGGCCGGTCTCGGGCTGGGTCATGGGGTTCCTCGGTGATCGGTTCGCGGGCGTCGTGTGCCGCAGGCGCCAAAGGGGTACAAGCCAGATCCGGGACTGGCTATTCCCGCGCTTATAACATGAATAAGGCAGGCGCGTGCGGTTTCTGCGAAGCCTTCAAGATACTCCCTCTTGACTCCGGTGAATCACCTTGTCATTCCCATGTCTACGACGCTGTGTAGGAGATCGGCGTTCTGAGGGATTCGGTCAGACCATCTCGCCAGGCGGATATTACACGATGCGCGAAGAATCTGAAATACGTAATAATGCCCACTCCGTGGACAGCTGAGGCATGGATTGCCTAAGTTTGCGTACGGCGAAGCGCTTGACAGCCGAACTCTGGAACGCACGACAGGGACGGTGGCGCTGGGCACTAGGCAACCGGAATCCGTGCGCAAAGAGAAGGAGTGAGTCGTGGCTACTGCGGCTTCTAATGGCTCGAAGGTGCGTCTCGTCGGACTGATCGCAATGATCATCGGCGGTGTCTTCATCGTTGCGGGCATCACCACCTGGGGCATGGTGAGCAGCAAGCTCGCCGCCGAGCGGATCACGGTCTCGGGCGACGCCCCGGCGTTCGCCGGCGCGACCGTCGCGGATCCGTTCACCGCGTTCGTCCAGGCCGACATCATCAACAAGCACGCCCTGGCGGCGACCGAGGGCAAGACCTACGCCGAGCTCGACAAGGAGGACCCGCTGCGCGCCGTTGCCATGAACGGCTCCTTCCTGCGGGCCTCGCTGTTCACCTCGGTGATCGCCTTCGGCGTCGCGCTCTTCGCCATGGGCGTCGGCGCCCTGTCGATCCTGCTCGGCTGGGGCATGCGCCTGGCCGGCTCGACGGTCGACGCCTCCAGCAGCGCGGATCGCGCTGCCGCCTGACCCCGGTTGCCGCCCTGCCCACGGGTGGTCGTGCAGCTTCGGCAGCGCTTCCACCCGGGGCGGAACCGGATGCGCATCTGCCCTTCTGGAACCTGGTTCCAGAGGGGCTTTTGCCGTCCCGCATCCGCGGACCGGGGCAGGGGACGGTCCCTCGTCCCGCCTTCTGACCGGGACCCGCGGTTCAGCCCAGCTGGTCGGCGAGCAACTCCAGGAGGTGGCGGTAGGGCTTGCCGGTGGCGCGGGTCATGCCGAGTTCGCAGGTGCGGTTGCAGCTGGCATGGGCGGTGGCGTCGAGGCGAGCCACCTCGGCGGCTTCGGGGGCGGTGGCGCTGGCGGTGAGCTCGGGATGCAGCATGCCGCGGTCGCCGGCGAAGGCGCAGCAGCCCCAGTCCAGCGGAAGGTTGACCTGCTCGGCGGTGGCCTGGGCGACGGCCACCAGGTCGGGGTTCAGGCCCAGCTGGGTGGACGAGCAGGTCGGGTGCAGGGTGACCGAGTCGATCCGACGGTGCTCCCCGAGCAAGGGCAGCACGCGCCGGGCGACGAAGCTCACAGCGTCGATCACCTCGACGTGCAGGGTCGGGTCGCTCTCGATCAGGTGGACGAAGCCCTCGGTGCAGGACGAAGCGTCGCAGACCACCGGCAGCCGGCCGTCCTCGGTGGCCGCGCGGATCACCGGCAGCACCTTGGCCGTCATCGCCTGGTAGCCGCCGGGCACCCCCTTGCTCGACCACGGCGTCCCGCAGCACAGCGAGTCGATCTGCTCGGGCACGAACAGGTTCAGCCCGGCCTTGGCGCACAGCGCCTCGAAGCTCAGTTGGACGCCGGCGCCGTCCACCGGCCCGAACATCACGTTCACGCAGGCCGGCAGGTACACGGCGTCCACTTCCCCGGACGGACGCGGCCGCGCCCGGGAAGCCCCGCCGCCCGGCAGCTCGCTCGACCACAGCGGGACGTTCTCCGCCCCCAGCACCGCCCGGGCGGCGTGGTTGACGCCCCGCACCAGCGGATCCAGCGGCTTCGGCAGCGCCTCGGTGACGCTCAGCAGCGCCGAGAAGGCGCCGGTCGTCGGCTGCCAATGCTTGGCCAGGGTCGTCCACGCCGCCTTAGCGACGGCCGGGGTGGTCTGCTCGCGGCGCAGCTTCTTCACCAGCAGCCCGGTGTTGATGTGCACTGGGCAGGCGGTGCCGCACATGCCGTCCACCGCGCAGGTGTGGACGACCTGGTAGTCGAACTCCTTCTCCAGCCGGGCCACCGCCGCGGCGTCGCCGGCCTCCTCGAGCGCGGCGATCTCGCGGCGGACGGCGATCCGCTGCCGCGGGGTGAGGGTGAGGCTGCGGGAGGGGCAGACCGGCTCGCAGTACCCGCAGGAGGTGCAGCGATCCACCTCTTCGTCCACGCTCGGATTGAGCTTGATGTGCTTGACGTGCAGGTCGGGGTCGTCGGTGATGATGGTGCCGGCGTTCAGCAGCCCGCGCGGGTCGAAGAGCTGCTTGATCTCGCACATCACCTCGTACAGCTCGTCGCCGTACTGACGCCGGACGAAGGGCGCCATCGTCCGCCCGGTGCCGTGCTCGGCCTTCAGCGAGCCGTCGTTGGCCAGGATCAGGTCCACCAGTTCCTCGGTGAAGTCGACGTACCGCTGCAGCTGGCTCCCTGACTCGAAGCGATCGGTGAGCATGAAGTGGATGTTGCCGTCCTTGGCGTGCCCGAAGATCACCGAGTCGGCGTAGGAGTAGCGGTCGAACAGTCCGGCCAGCTCCACGCACGTGCCTGCCAGGTTCGCGACCGGCACGACCACGTCCTCCAGCAACGCGGTCGAGCCGCTCGGACGAGCGCCCGCCACCGAGGTGTAGAGCCCCTTGCGCAGCTTCCACAGCCCTGCCCGCAAGGCGGCGTCGTCGGTGAGCCGCACCGGCCCGCCCACCGGCAGCTCGTCCAGGGTCGGACGCGCCTCGCGCACCAGCCGCTCCAGCTCTACGGCTGTAGTGGCCTGGTACTCCAGCAGCAGCGCCGCCTGGCTGGTCACGTCGAGGGCCTTGATCATGGCGGGCGTGTCGGCGAGCCGCTGGCCGACCCGNNCCGCTGGCCGACCCGCAGCGAGGTGGCGTCCATCAGCTCCAGGGTGGCGGCGCCGGTGGCCACCAGCCCGGGCAGGGCGTTGTTCGCCGCGTACAGGTCGTCGAACACCACCAGCGCGGTCGCGACGTGACCGCGCACCGGGATGGTGGTGAAGGTGGCGGAGGCGACGAAGGCCAGTGTCCCCTCGCTGCCGATCAGCAGGTGGGTGAGGATCTCGGCCGGGGTGGCGTAGTCGACCAGTGCGTTGACGCCATAGCCCATGGTGTTCTTCATCGAGAACTGCTGGGCGATCTTGGCCACCGAGGCCGGGTTCGAGACCACGCGCTCGCGCAGTGCCAGCAGGCCCGCGTAGAGCTCGGGCTCCAATGCCCGGAGCCGCTCGTCGGCGTCCGGGGCGCCGGTGTCGATCACGGTGCCCGAGGGCAGCACCGCGACCAGCGACTCCAGCGTCCGGTAGCTGTTCTCCACCGTTCCGCAGGCCATGCCGGAGGAGTTGTTGGCCACCACCCCGCCGATCGTGCAGGCGGCCTCGCTGGCCGGGTCGGGGCCCAGCTTGCGGCCGTGCCGGGCCAGGCGGGCGTTCACCTGCTTGACGGTGACACCGGGCTGGACGCGCACCCGCGCGCCGTCGTCCAGGATCTCGACACCCTGGAAGTGCCGCCGGACGTCGGCCAGCACCTGGTCGGTGCACCCCTGGCCGGAGAGGCTGGTGCCGCCGGAGCGGAAGGTGAGCCCGATGCCGGCCGCCGCGGTGGCGCGCAGCAGGCGTCCGACCTCCTCGGCGTCCCGCGGGGCTACCACCGCCGCCGGCAGCAGCAGGAAGTGGGAGGCGTCGTGGGCGAGCGCCCGGCGGTCCAGTTCGCCCAGGCGCAGTTGGTCCGGCTCCGCCACGCACCCCCGCAGCAGCGCGGCGAGGTCCGTGGACGGCTGCAGCGCCTCAGAGCCAGGCATGTTGACCTCCCTCATCAGGATCAAGCAATACCACGAATCCCCCAGCGACCGGAGGGGTTGGACGCCAGAGGCTATCCCAGGCGGACGGTCTCGCCGAGGGTGGGGACGACGGCCATCGCGCCGGTGCGCTCGGCGATGTGGGCGCCGAAGGCGCGGCCGACCTCGGGGGTGCCGTGGACGGTGAAGACGGTCTGCGGACGGGGGTCGAGCTCGGCCAGCCAGTCCAGCAGGTCGGAGCGGTCGCCGTGGACGGAGAACTCGTCGTCCTGCAGCACCTCGGCGCGCACGGGGATGTAGCGGCCGTGCATCTTCAGCTGGGTGGCGCCGTCCACCAGGGAGCGGCCGCGAGTGCCCTCGCCCTGGTAGCCGACCAAGGCGACTGAGTGCCGGTGGTCGGGCAGCATGTGCTCCAGGTGGTGCAGCACCCGGCCGCCGGTCGCCATGCCGGAGGAGGCGATGATGATGCAGGGGTGCTGGGGGTCGTTCAGCCGCATCGACTCCTCGGTGGAGCGCACCTCGCGCAGCTGCGGCAGGTCGATGAAGTGCGCCGGGTCGAGATCCGGACGCAGCTCGTCGCGGAACTCGGGGTCGCGGTACACCGCCAGTGCCGCCAGCGCCATCGGCGAGTTCACGAAGACCGGCAGCTGCGGAATGCGTCCGTCCGCCTGCATCTCCGAGACCGTCTTCAGCNNCTTCAGCAACACCTCGGTGCGATCCACCGCGAAGGCCGGCACCAGCACCGACCCGCCGCGCCGGGCCGTCCGCCGGATCAGGTCGGCGAAGGGTTCGTGGGCGACGGACGGCTCGGGGTGCTCACGGTCGCCGTAGGTCGATTCGACCAGCACCGTCGCGGCGCCCGGCGGCGCCTCGCGGGGCCGCAGCACGGGATGCGTGCGGCGTCCGACGTCGCCGGAGAACACTACTTCCGTAGAGGGGGTGCTGACGTGGATGCTGGCGGCGCCCAGGATGTGCCCGGCCCGGTAGTAGCGGGCGACGATGCCGTCCCCGAGGTCGAGCCGCTCGTGGTAGCCGACCGCGCGGAACAGCGGCAGCGTCGACTCCACGTCGGCCGTGGTGTAGAGCGGCAGCGGCGGCCGGTGCCTGGAATAGCCCCGCTCGGCCGCGTGCTCCGCGTCCCGCTCGTTGAGGAAGGCGGAATCCCGCAGCACGATCTCGGCCAGCCGGATGGACGCCGCCGTCGCCCACACCTTGCCGGTGAACCCGTGGCGCACCAGTCGCGGCAGGTACCCGACGTGGTCCATGTGCGCGTGGGTGAGCAGCAGGTCGCTGATGGACGCCGGTGGAACCCCGAACTCCGCCCAGTTCAGCTCGCGAAGCTCCTTCTCCCCCTGAAACAGCCCGGCGTCGATCAGGATTCGCCGATCCCCGACCGTCAGCAGATATTTGGAGCCGGTGACCGTCCCGGCCCCACCCAGAAAAGTGAGCGACGTCCTCATGGCGACACTCTGCCACCACACGGTCGACGCGGAAACGCAACACCCGCTGCCCAACGCGTCCGAGAAGGCGGCTGGGGTGTACGGCGGAGCGGAGTAAAGGAAACGTATGCGCAGCCCACCCAAACCCACGCGACAGCGTGCCGCCCACAGACACCAAGAGCGGAGCGGAGCCGTACACCCCAGCCGCCGGAAGCAGACGCAACCACGGTCGGGGCGGGAACCGAGTCTCTGGATCGATCCAGGGTCATTGGGGGATTCCAGCCAAACCGTTGACCCTGGCGAGCGCCCGGCTTAGCCTGCCTGAGTCGCGCCTCCGATGCCCTCCGAAAGGCCCCCCATGTTCCGCAAGCTGCTGATCGCCACGAGCGTGCTCGCACTGGCCTTCCCCGCCACAGCGCTGGCCGCGCCGGACGACTCCCTCGACCGCTTCGAGAAGTCGCCCTCGGCCGGAAAGGTCGACTCCAAGGTTCGCCCGCGCAGCCTGGCGAAGGACGCCAAGGTGCAGGTGATCGTCGAGGTGAAGGGCGACCCGGTCGCGGTGGTGGAATCCACCAAGGGCCGCCGGCTCTCCGACAGCGAGCGCAAGAACGTCCGCGACAACCTGCGCAAGAAGCAGGACAAGGTGGCCAAGACGATCACCGGCAAGGGGGGCAAGGTCCAGTCGCGCATGCAGTCGGCGTACAACGGCATGCGGGTGCAGCTCAAGGCTTCGCAGCTGGACGCCATCGCGGCGCTGCCCGAGGTTGTGGCGATCCATGCCGTCCCGCTGCACCGGCTCGACAACACCGTGTCGGTGCCCTACCTGGGGCTGCCGCAGGTGTGGCAGTCCACCGGGTACACCGGCCAGAAGGTGAAGGTCGCGGTCATCGACACCGGCATCGACTACACCCACGCGAACTTCGGCGGCCCCGGGACCGTGGCCGCCTACGAGGCGGCGAACGCGGCCGAGGCAGAGCCGGCCGATCCGGCCNNTGGTTCGGGCCGGACGCGCCGCGGGTGAAGGGTGGCTGGGACTTCGTGGGCGACTCCTACGACCCCGACCCGGAGAGCGACACCTACCAGCCCGTGCCCCATCCCGACCCCAACCCGCTGGACTGCGACGGCCACGGCTCGCACGTGGCGGGCAGCGCGGGCGGCAGCGGCGTCCGGGCGGACGGCAGCACCTTCACCGGTCCGTATGACGCATCGACCGCCTCGCAGGCGTTCAAGGTCGGCCCCGGCGTCGCGCCGGAGATCGACCTCTACGCGCTGCGCGTCTTCGGCTGCCAGGGCAGCACCGAGGTCGTCGTCGAGGCGATCGACTGGGCGGTGGCCAATGACATGGACGTGATCAACATGTCGCTCGGCGCCAGCTTCGGACGCGGCGACGACCCGGACGCGGTCGCCGCCTCCAACGCGGTGGGCGCCGGCGTCGTCGTGGTGGCCTCGGCCGGAAACTCCGGTGACAGCCCCTACATCACGGGGGCGCCTGGCGCCGGCGACGGCGTGATCGCCGTGGCCGCGGTTGATTCGGCTGCCACCTTCCCCGGCGCCACGCTCGCACTGAGCACGGGNNGCACTGAGCACGGGCGGCGCCCCGCACGCCATCGTCGCCAACGGAGCGGCGCTGCCGAGCGGTGCGCTCGAGGTCGTCGTGGTGCGCGATGCGGCCGGCGGGGTGGGGCTGGGCTGCTCGGCCCAGCAGTTCACCGACGCCGGCATCGTCCCCGGAGGCAACCAACTCGCTGTCGTGTCGCGCGGCGATTGCGCCCGAGTGGCCAAGGCCATCTTCGGCCAGCAGGCCGGGGCGGCCGCGGTGCTGCAGCTCAACACCGACGACAGCTACCCGCCGTTCGAGGGGGACATCACCAGCAACCCCGACGACAACACTCCGTACGTCGTGACCATCCCCTTCCTGGGGCTGCCGCTCAGCGACAGCGACGCCGTCCTGGCGGCGGACGGGGGCACGGTCACGCTGACCGCCGCACCGCTGGCCAACCCTGCCCACCGCGGGTACGGCGAGTTCAGCTCCGGCGGCCCGCGCAACGGCGACTCGGCGATCAGCCCGAACGTCGCCGCGCCCGGCGTCAACATCGTCTCCACTGGCGTCGGCACCGGGACGGAGGGCGCGATGATCTCCGGGACGTCGATGGCGGCGCCGCACGTGGCCGGCGTGGCCGCGCTGACCGTGCAGGCGCATCCGAAGTGGAATGCCGCCGAGGTCGCGGCGGCAGTCGTCACCACGGCTGATCCGGAGAAGGTCGCCGGACAGCGGCTGGTGCGCGGCGGCGTCGGCCTGGTGGACGCCGCGCAGGCGGTCGCCACCCAGGTCGTGGTGGGCGGCGACCCGTACCGCACCACCAGCGGCTGGTTCCGCGAGCCGTCGCTGAGCTTCGGCTTCGCCGAGCCGGGCGTCGCCTACGCCGGCTTCAAGATGCTCACCATCGAGAACAAGGGCAAGAAGGCGGTCACCTACAAGCTGAGCACGGCGTCCAGTCCGGAGTCGCGTCCGGCCAAGGTGGTGCTGAGCGCACGCTCGGTGACGGTGAAGCCGGGCAGGACGGCCCGGGTCAAGGTGGCCCTGGTGGCGGACGCCCGCAAGCTCGGCGTCTCCTCCGGCGACGACCAGTTCGCCTTCAACCAGGTCTCCGGCAACGTGGTGCTGACCTCGGGTCAGGACGTGCTGCGGGTGCCCTACCTGCTCGTCCCGCGGGCGCGGGCGAAGGTGTCGGCGCAGGCGAGCTTCCCGCTCACCGAGAAGCTCCCGGCGAACCCGAACTCCGGCAAGGTCCGCCAGGTCAAGGGCGGCGACGTCACCACGCCGGTCGGCGGAACCGTGACCGGCGGCCCGGACACCGACAGCGCCTCGCCCGACCACAAGGGCGGGCCCAAGCCCAGCCCGTCAGCCAGCCCGACGAGCCCGGCGCCCAGTCCGACCAGCCCGGCGCCCAGCCCGACCGCGAGCCCCACGACTCCGCCGCAGCCGCAGCCGGTCACCTCGACCACGGTGAAGCTCGCCAACCGGGGCCTGATCGAGGCCGCGGCCGACTTCTACACCTGGGGCCTGACGGACGCCCGTGACGTCCCCAAGCGCACTCCGGGCAGCGGCTTCGACCTGCGGGCGGCCGGCGTCCAGTCCTTCGTGGACGGCGACGACGCGCAACTGGTGTTCGCGATCAACAACTACACCCGGTGGTCGAACGCTGTGCTGAACGAGTTCGACGTCGAGATCGACGTCGACGGTGACCAGGACCCCGACCTCATCGTGTTCAGCTACGACTCCGGGTTCGTGCGCAACGGCGTCTACGACGGCTTGACCGAGGTCTGGGTGGTGGATCTCGCCACCGGCGACCTGTTCTCGTCCGGATACCTGGCGGTGGCGCCGACTGACAGCAGCACCATCCTGCTGCCGGTGCTGGCCAGCGACCTGGGGCTGTCGCCGGAGCAGGGGTCGTTCACCTACTCGGTGAGCAGCTACTCCATCGAGGGCGACGGCAGCGATGCCTTCACCGACGCGGCCCGCTACAACCCGTGGGCCCGCGCCATCGAGGACGGCCAGTACGCGGAGGTTCCGGCGCACCGCCGCAACACCCCGGCCACCGAGGTCACCGCCGCCATCGACCCCGAGCAGTGGGCCGCGCAACAGCCGCTCGGGCTGATGGCCGTGGTGCTCGACAACAAGTCCGGCGCCGAGGAGGCCCTGCTGATCGCGGGCAAGTAGGAGTCTCGACGAACACCGCGTCAGCGGTGTGAGGAACACAGCTTGAGGGCGGCGCCCGCGCCGAACCGGAAGTCGTAGCGCTTGCCGTCCACCCGAACCAGGACGCGCAGGCCGTCGACCAGCGCCTGGGTGTACTGCATCCCGGGGGAGGGGCAGCCCAGCGAGGAGTCGGGCCAGGTCACCGCC
>CXWJ01014185.1_pt1 | contig 10740 bp, 11 predicted proteins | sample 590841 | NCBI WGS metagenome assembly CXWJ01 (sample SAMEA3498367, study PRJEB10139) | wastewater metagenome | biome: wastewater treatment plant; material: activated sludge | place: Austria | collected 2015-01-21 | reverse complement strand
GAGAAGGATCACCAGGTTGACGACGATGGCCAAGACCGGATGGACGATGAAGACGTCAGTGAAGGACTTGTGGGAAATAGGCTGCTTCATAGTTTGGAACGATCAAGACTCGCTGACTTAGGGCTGTGCGTGCGTTGATGGATGCTGGGGTGGCGATGCAATCGTGACGAGCACACCGTCACGGAGCTTAAATGACCCGACGGCGGCCACCTGTTCTCCCACGGTGAGCCCTTCATGAATGACGATGTCCTCACCGGACATCGGTCCAGGCTCGACTTGGCGCGCGCGGACTCTCGTCTGGCCGTCTTGGCCCTGCGCGAGGACAAATACCTGGTCACCTCCAGGTCCCTTGCGAAGGGCGCTCACGGGGATCGCGACGACCTTGCGCATGGCACCAATGGGGACCCGAACCCGCACGGATGACCCGGGAGCTGGCGCATTGCTGCTCCCCGTGATCCTGGCGCGGACCATGGCATTTCTGGTTGTGGGGTCCACGCGAGCATCGACGGCGACGATCTTTGCCGTGACGGCGGGAGCCGACGCGGACGACAAGATCTCAACGGCCTCGCCGACCTGTAAGCTCCCGGCCACCTGTTGCGGGACGGCAAAATCCACATTCATGGCTTCGCCCACTCCTTGGAGTGTAGTTAAGAGTGTTCCCTCGTCCAGGTACTGACCGGGGTGGACGTCCGCGATTCCCATCCTGGCTTTGAATGGGGCACGGATGGTTTTTTTCGCGATGACGGCCCTGGTCCTGGCGATTTGGGCCTGGGCCACGTCCAAGTCGGCGCGTGCCCGATCCACTTCCTCTTGCGTGGTGGCAAGTTCCTGACTCAGATTCTGCCGGCGATGAAGAATCGTTTTCGCGAGTGCCACTTGAGCTTCCTGTGCGCGCAGGTCTGCTTCCTCGACCGAGATATCGAGGGCTACCAGCAGGGTTCCGGCTTCCACGATTTGTCCTGGGGTGAGGCGGACTTCGCGCACTGTGCCGGCTAACTCGTTCTTCAGCGAAATCGAGCGAAGCGCCAGGACGGTTCCGATCGACGTGGTGTTCGGTCGATGGTCGATCGTTCGTGCGATGGCGACGGTGATTGACTCGCTCGGCTCCGGCTGGTTCGCGGATGCGGCCTGTTCGGTTTGCAGCGCCCCATATTTCCACGAGGCTAACCCGATCCCGAGGAGCAGGACAAGCATCACAAGGACGAGTGATCGGATCCAATTCTGGCGATTCATCGCGTCGGTCATGCGCCTATGGTACCAAATTCTGATGCACCAGTGCTCGGTTGCTCCCGTGCTTTCTTCTGGAGTGCTCCTTTTGTGTGCTATCCAATCCTTGTGGTGAGCACATCGATGGGCTCAGGGCAGGACTGCCAAATCCGACGAAGAGGTCCGTGGCGTGTCTTGAACAGTACGTCCCAGGCTCGCTCTCTTTGTTGAACTCAGGCAGACCGATGATCGACAGCATGGAGGAGCATAGGGGATGGTGTCAAGACCGAAGTTGATTGTCCACAAAACACCGATCTGAGATGTCCACTTTTTACCGATNNGCGGCCGAAGAGCCCGGCCTTCTTCTTCTCCCGGAGCCGATAACTCTCGCCTTTGATGTTGAGGGTGGTCGCATGATGCAGGAGCCGATCCAGGATGGCGGTGGCCAAGACCGGATCGTTGAAGACGTCGCCCCAGTCGGCGAAGCCTTTATTGCTGGTCACGATCAAACTGCCGCGCTCATAGCGCCGAACCAGTAGTCGGAAGAATAGGCTGGCCTCCTCGCGCAAGAGCGGTAGATACCTCAACTCATCGAGAATCAGTAGTCGGGGATACGTCAGTTGCTGCAGCATGCGCTCCAGCCGATTCTCTTGCCGGGCTCGGATCAGCCGACTCATCAGCGTCTCCAAGGTCAGAAACAACACGGATGACCCCGCGTCGACGGCTTTGATGCCCAGAGCAATCGCCAGATGCGTCTTCCCGACTCCCGGTGGACCCAGCAGGACCACATTCTCGGCGCGTCCCACAAAGCTCAGTCCGGCCAACTCCCGCATCACCGTGCGGTCGAGCGAAGGCTGGCAGTCGAAGTCGAACTGCTCCAATGTCTTCAGCCATGGGAACCGGGCCATCCGCAGCCGGAGGTCGATCCCTCGTTGCTGCCGCCCGCGCCATTCCGCTTCGAGGGCCCGGGCCAGAAATCCTTGGTAATCCAGATCGCTTTTTGCGGCCTGCTCACAGACGCCATCGAGTTGGGTCAGCAGGTGTTCCAGCTTCAGCCGTTCGAGGAGGATGCTGAGTTCCATCATGACGCCACCTCCTCGTAGACCGCCAAGGGCCGCTGCTCGACCGCCAACGTCTGGGCCCACAAGGCGGCATGGTGGGACGGGACGGTGATCCAGCCTGGCGCTCCGGAGACCACCCGATGGGTGGCCACGAGCTGCTCGCCGTCGTAGATGATCAGATCTCCGTCCAGGGTCAGTCGGATCTGGACCGTCTGACCCGCTAAGCCAGCCGGGACACTATACCGGCCTCCACGGACCTCGATGTACGCATCCCAGCTCACCTGCCGGATCTCACGGTAGGCGGTGTCATAGCGGGCGCTTGAGAGGGGACGAAGCGTCGGCGCCTCGCGGGCGAACCGCTCAGCCACGATCTCCTGCACGGTTCCGTGGTACCGTTGGTCAGCCTCTTCCCGTAGCCACTGCTCGGCCAACTGATTGAGATGCGCCCAGCTCTCGAAGGCGCGGTAGCGCACAAAGAAGTGGTGCTTGACGTAGCCGACCATCCGTTCATCTTTCCCCTTGGTCTGTGCTCGGGCAGGCCGGCAGGCGCGCGGCACAAAGCCATAGTGACCCGCCAGATCCACAAACCGCGGATGAAACCGGGCGGGGCCACCTCGCGGATGGTCAAGCACCGCGGCTTTCTGATTATCCACCAACACTTCGGCGGGGATGCCCCCAAACCACTCGAAGCTCCGGATTAGCCCCTCATAGGTATGCTCGGCGTCCTCACGGTCCGTGCACCAGAAATGGAATCGCCGCGAGAAGCCCAGCGTGTTGACGATGAAGTGGATAGTGGTCTCGGTCCCGGCAATCTGCGTACGGTGTTCGGCCCAATCGCTCTGCAGTTGGTGGCCTGGCGCCGTTTCAAATCGCACCGTCGCCCGACGCACACGCAGGGCGCGTTTCGGTCTGATGTAGTCCCGCAGAATCGAGAGCCGCCCCGTGTACCCCTTGGCCTGGAGCTCCCGAAAGATCACGACCGCATTCCAGACGTTCTCCGCTAACAGCCGGTCAATGTCGGCCCGATACGGATCCAGCCGACTGCCCCGTCGGCTCGGTCGCGGGGCTGGCGCCCCGCCCCTGGCCAGCGCGCGACGCACCGTCCGGGGATGCACACCCACCTGTTTGGCAATGTCACAGAGATAGAGCCCGCGTTGGGCCAATGCTTGAATCATCATGAAGTCCTCCTTTCGCAGCATCCGTCCCTCCTCCGTCGTGATGAGCGGTGAAGGGACATTGTGACTCGGTGTGTAGAGGACTTCTCAGTTCGGTGATTTGAGGACTTATAGCATCGGCGCTGACAGATGGGTCAGGATTTCACATCCGCTTCCCACGAGATGTTGGCCGGACACCATTGCCAAATGCCGAGGGTGATGATACGAGTCAATCCAGCCGGGATACAAGCCGTACGGTTCACCTCGACCTTCCGGTTGATCAACTTGGTTGAATCCCCACATCGCTTCAGATAGTCGTCGGCCTTGATGTCATGGAGGTTGGCATGAGGCACGACAAAGGCGACGACGGGGACCGGCAGTACAGCGATGGAGGAATCATCGACACCTTGAGAGCCTGAGCAATGGGCTCCGGTTTTCGGATACCTGACGTCATCTCGGACAAGCGCCGTCGTACAGCCTGCGAGGAGCAGCGACGTACCGACCAGCAGTGCAACGCATCCCTGTCGACCTTGTTTCCAGATCATGAACACCCTCCCTGTTGATCGGCTATGTTCCTTAGACGCAGGCTACTCACAAACGTAAATACCGTCAAGTCAATGGAGCGGTCGGTACAATACTGCTTGACGGGGAGGATCCAACGACGGTATCCCAATGACCATGTCCCAATCTTCCACAACCATGGCCTATGGTTCGATCGTCCTTGCGGCAGTCCTCTGGGGTGGGTCGATCGTCGCGCAGAAGATGGCCCTGACGTCGTTTTCCGCAGTCGAAGCCTCGGTCCTCCGTGATATCGGAGGGCTGGCAATTCTCCTGGCGACTTGGTGGTCGAAGGAAGGTGGTGCCGTGAGATTGAGCCGTGCCGATGTCCGGCTGCTCGGCCTGCTGGGACTCGGTGTGTTGGGCAACCACCTGCTCATTCTCATGGGTCTGAATTACGTAAGCGGTGCTGTGGGTGGGGTGATCATCGGATCGAGTCCGGTGGTGACGTCCGTGCTGTCGGCTCTGTTGATCAAGGATGTGCCGTTGCGCGCAGTCTGGGCTGGTGCGTTGCTCTCCTTCGCAGGCGTTGGGGTGGTCTCCGTGGCGGGTTTTCAGGCGGCCGGCGATCAGCCGTTGCTGGGCAGTACGCTCGTGTTTCTTGGAGTGGTCAGCTGGGCGCTCTATAGCATCGGGAGCCGCACGATTATGGAGCGCATCTCGGCCTTGACGGTTAACTGGACGACTTTGATGGTGGCTACGGTCCTTCAGATTCCATTGTTATGGACAGATCAAAAAATGATGAACGCCGGAATAGGATCGGTCACCACCTCCGATTGGCTGGCGCTTGGCTATCTTGTCGTCTTTGCGACGGCGGTGGCGCAACAGGCCTGGTTGTTCGGCGTGAAAGGTGTCGGTCCGTCACGGGCCTCGGTGCTGGGGAATCTGACCCCGGTGGCGGCGATTGGGCTGTCTGCCCTGATCTTAGGGGAAGCTGTTGGTGTGATTGAAATTCTTGGAATCTGTCTCATTCTTGCCGGTGTCTGGGTCGTCAATCGCCAAACAGCCGAAGTCACCAGCTAGCCCGTTCTTTCTCTATGAATCCCTCTTCTCAGTCTCGATCCCGGTCCTGGTAGTGGAGTATCATATAGAAGTTAGCGGGAGAGGTAGGTGCTGCTTCGACAGACAGGTGTCTATGATTGATAGTCTGCCGTGTTCTTGCAGAGCGGGTATGTGATGAACGGTAATTATGCCCGTGCACTGATTCCGCTGATCCTAGCCGGGACGTTCCTACTGGACGTATTCATGCCATGGGGATATGCGATCTGGGTTGTCGGGGATGTCTTCAGCGCGATCTTGACCCTCTGGATTGAGTGGCCGATTGCCCCGTATCTTATTGCGGCCATCGGAACTGTCCTCGCGTACCTGGGACACACGCTCTCACCTCCAGTCATCTCGGTGGATATTGCCGGTTTCAATCGTGTTGTGGGCATCGCTTTTCTATGGATTGCGGCGTGGCTCGTGGCGCGAGCGAGGAAAGCGAAACTTGACGATGCCACCAGACGACTGGGGGCCATCATGGAGAGCAGCAGCNNATGGAGAGCAGCAGCGATGCCATTTTGAGCGTGACCCCTGACGGATTCGTCACGACGTGGAATGGAGGTGCAGGGCATATCTTTGGGTATACGGCCAACGAGATGATTGGCCGCTCGATCCTCACGATTATTCCTAGCCATCTGTCTCGGGACAGAGCCTGGGAGCTGGCCACTGCGCGGGGAACGCATGATATCCAAAACTATGATGCCGTACGGTTGAGCAAGGACGGCCGATATATCGATGTGTCGGTCACCTTATCGCCGCTCAAGGACGCGGTCGGTCAGTTTCTAGGGGTATCGCAAGTCATTCGCGATATCAGCGAGCGGAAACGCGGGGAGACGCTCCTGAAACAGGCACATGAAGCGCTTGAAATGAAGGTGCTCGAGCGTACTGCCGAATTAAGCGCCGCCAACCATTCCCTGCGAATACTTTCCAGCCAACTGATGCAAGTGCAGGAAGAGGAGCGAAGCCGACTTGCGCGTGACCTGCATGACGAGGTCGGACAGTTGCTGACGGCGCTGAAAATTGACTTGCAAGATATCCAGCATGGCGAGGTCAGGGATGCCCGTTTCAGCCCTCTCACGGATAGCCTTGAGCTGGTGGACCAATTGCTGACTCAAGTACGCACGCTGGCGCTTGATCTGCGGCCATCGATTCTTGACGATCTGGGATTGGTTCCGGCACTTCGATGGTATGCCAACCGGCAGGCGGCGCGAAATGGATGGATCCTTTCGCTCGCGGTCGAGGGAATGGACGGGAGAATTCCGATTCCCATGGAGGTCACCTGTTTCCGGGTCGCGCAGGAGGCACTCACCAACATCGCGAAGTACTCGCAGGCGAAGGTGATCGATCTGACGCTGCGCCGGCAAGGTGGGGATGTCACTCTCGTCATCCAAGACGATGGTGTCGGATTCGATGTGATATTGGCACGAAGACGGGCACAGAGCGGAGCGAGCATCGGGTTGCTCGGTATGGAAGAGCGTGCACGGCTGGCTGGCGGGAGCTTGGTGATCTCGTCAGCGCCGGGTGAAGGGACCAGGCTTGCATTGAGTTTCTCGCTTGCCGAACAAGAGCTGATCAAGCCGGACGTACCGACGGAGGTCATATTGCCATGAGCCATATCCGGCTTCTCATCGTGGAAGATCATGCCTTGGTGAGGGCCGGTATGAAGGCCCTTCTACAAAAAGTCGAAGGCATTCAAGTTGTCGCGGATATGGGGGATGGGTTGGAAGCCGTCAAGTTTGTGCAAATGGAGGCTCCGGATCTCGTCCTGATGGATATTGCCATGCCGGGCTTGAACGGACTCGATGCAACGTCCCGGATTGTCAAGGAATCGTCGACCACGCGCGTGATCCTGTTGTCGATGTATGCCAACGAAGAATACCTCAGCCAAGCGTTGCAGGTCGGCGCGTCAGGGTACCTATTGAAAGGGGCTGAGTTGGCAGAATTGGAATTGGCGATCAAAACAGTGAGTCGTGGCGAAACCTATTTGACCCCCGCCGTTGCCAAGTACGCTGTGGAGGCCTATCGAAATAAGTCCGGAGCGCCGTCCAGTCCGTTGGCCAGACTGAGCGGGCGCCAGCGCGAGATTTTACAATTGATCGCGGAAGGCCAAACCACGAAAGACATCGCGTATCGCCTGAACCTGAGCGTGAAAACCGTCGAAACACACAGAAGTCAATTGATGGAACGGCTTGAAATTCACGATGTGCCGGGGTTGGTTCGATTCGCGATGCGAGTTGGACTGATCCAACCAGATTTGTAACCCGCTTCGGTCTCTCTCTCCGTATCGTTCGATGAGCTCCTATGTTCTCCCCGGGGGCTTTCTGCCTTCTTTTCAGGGTTTCCCCGATACGTCTCTCTTCTGAGCTTCTGGCATGTTGCGTACTCAGGGTAACGTATCCGTTATCTCTGCACCGAGAAGGAAGAGCCCTGACGCCATGGTGGGCGCCGTTGCGCAGACTCCAAGAGGACAAGTGTTTTGAAGAAGAACAGGGAAAGAGGTTCCGTCGGGTTGTTGAGAAGTTTGGATTATACAAGGACGGAGGTGCAATCATTAAAAGAGGAAAGGAGCGTAATCTATGGATCAAGGAACCAGACACACATTGACGGTCACCTCTCACGAGCAGGCTGGCGTCATCCTCGTCAAGATGCAGGGCAGCCTCTCCGCCACCACGGCCGAACAAGGATATCGGGAGATGAAAAATATTGTGGACTCCGGTGCGAAAAAGGTCGTGATCAACCTGGCTGATGTGGACTATATCAGCAGCGGCGGCATCCGGGTCCTGATTCTGGCTTGCAAGCAGCTCAACAATGTTCAAGGAGAGATGAAGATCGCCGCTGCGAAGGGAATGGTCAAAGAGGCGCTCGATGCCAGCGGGTTCAACCTGCTGAACCGCGTCTATGGAGAAAGTATTCAGTTGTGCAACACGGAAGAAGAGGCTGTGGCCACCTTTAAGCGTTAGGCCATCCTTCCGACGGATCTTGTGTATGTTCTGCAGTATGGCATTCTGAGTCGAGCCACTGCCCGGCGTTCGTCGTAGTTATGGAGAGAAGGTTCTTGTGCGCCTGCCACGTTATCGGACTCCCTGGTGGCCTCAACCTCATTATTGTGTGCGCTAGGGGAAAGAGGCGCGTCCGTTAGTCGATTCATTTGATTTCCAGATTTTTTCTGATCCTCAGTGATCTTCATCGGGGATCTCCTCTCATTCTTTCAGGATTTCTCCGATAGTTGCGACGGCAATGGTTGTGAGATGTTGCGCGCCACAACATGGGTGGAATGATTCGCACAGCATCCAGAAGGAGCAGATCCATAGAAGTTATTTCTCTGGCTGCTGATGTATCAGAGTCAAGCAGGAGCACCACCTTTGCGGGCGGCATCGTACAACGAACCAAGAGGTGCCACCCCGGTGGGCACCGTCGACGCCGCGATCCGCGCGCTCACGTTTACATCACAGTCGTCACATAACAGCAACAAGGAGGGTTTCACTTTGCAACCAGTAACAGAGAAAGTCACCAGAGAACGAGAAATGGACGAGGCAGACCTCGACACCATGACGGCCAGCAAGGAAACCATGGAGGACTACACGCTGCGGTTCGCGCCGCGTAGCTACCGCAAGTGGTCGACGGGAGTCGTCGGCATTTCGGCACTCGGTGGCATCGCCTACCTTGCCGATTTCGCCATCGGCGCCAACGTCGGTATCTCGTACGGCACGACGAACGCGCTGTGGGGGATTCTTATCTTCGCAATCGTCATTCTCGCGACCGGCTTTCCCGTCGCCTACTACTCGGCGCGGTACAACATCGACCTCGACCTTGTCACGCGCGGCAGTGGGTTCGGCTACTACGGCTCGGTCGTCACCAACGTGATCTTCGCGACGTTTACCTTTATCTTCTTCGCGCTTGAGGGCTCCATCATGGCCCAGGGACTTGAACTGGGACTTGGCATCCCGCTCTGGATGGGGTACGCCGTATCGACGCTCATCATCTTCCCGCTGGTAATCTATGGTATGAAAGTGCTGTCGACTCTGCAGGTCTGGACGACTCCCTTGTGGCTCATCTTGATGGTCGCACCGTTTGGCTATCTGGTCGTCAGTCATCCGGAGTCGGTCGGCCAGTTCTTCGCCTATGCCGGTGAGAGCGGCAAGGCTGGTTTCGACCTCGGCTCGACCTTGTTGGCGGCAGGCGTCTGCTTGTCGCTCATTGCGCAGATTGCCGAACAGAACGACTATCTGCGCTTCATGCCGCCGATGACTCCGGAGAACAAGCGCACCTGGTGGACCTGGTTGATTCTGGCCGGGCCGGGCTGGGTGTTCTTCGGCGCGATCAAGCAGGTCGTCGGATTGTTTTTGGCCGTGTACCTGATCACCAATGTGGCGGGCAGTGCCGGCATCGCCAACCAGCCGGTGCACCAGTTTCTGGAGATCTACCAAAACTTCCTGCCGGGTTGGCTTGCGATGGTGCTGGCGGTTGTGCTCGTGGTGATCAGCCAGATCAAGATTAACGTGACCAATGCGTACTCGGGGTCGTTGGCATGGACCAACGCGTTCACTCGCGTGACCAAGCACTATCCGGGCCGCATCGTGTTTCTCGGGGTGAATCTCACGATCGCGCTGATCCTGATGGAAGCGAACATGTTCGACTTCCTGAACACCATCCTCGGGTTCTACGCCAACTGCGGTATGGCCTGGGTCGTGGTGGTGGCCTCGGACATCGTCTTCAACAAATACCTGCTGAAGCTTTCACCAAAGACGCCGGAGTTCCGTCGCGGGATGCTGTACGACTTCAATCCTGTGGGCTTTGGGTCGATGTTGATCGCCGCAGGCTTGTCCGTCATCGCTTTCTTCGGCGGACTCGGTGAAACGTTGCGACCGTACTCACCGTTGGTCGCAATCGTCCTTGGGGTGGTGCTCCCACCGATCATCGCCATCGCCACAAATGGCAAGTACTATCTGCGACGAACCGACGACGGCATCGCTCTGCCGATGTTCGACCAGTACGGCAACCCGTCCGGCGAGCACTTAAAATGCCATGTCTGCCATCATGATTACGAGAGACCGGACATGATCAAGGCTGCCGTTCACGCGGGCTACATCTGCTCGCTCTGCCTGTCCACGGACAAGACCGGCGAGCATGTTCTGCCCGCACATACCTCACTGGTGTCGGTGAAAACGATCGCTTCGTCAGGCGCGTATGTCGCGGTGGATCGGGAAAATGCCCCAGGCACATAGTACAAGGAGGACACGCTATGGCGGCCCTACTCTAGGGAAGGACCGATAGCCGATTCACGCATCAGTAATAGCGACGCCGCAAGCAATTGTGTTTGCGGCGTCGTTTTCTCATTTTCAATCCTGGATCTATTTCCAGAGATTGATCACCAAGTTTTTACTCTGGAAATAGTTTCTCCCAGTGAAGGGAAGGTTACCCAACGGACTCGATGCGACCGCACTGAGTGTCAAAAAATCGCCGCCCAGGCACGTGCTATTGCTACCGATGCATGCGAATGAAGAATGCCTCTGACAGGCGTTTCAGGTGGGCGCTTCAAGTAATCTGTTGAAATGGTGCAGAAGTGGGTGAACGGCTCGAAGGGTTGGTTGGCCCACTCGGCAAGCTGACTATGCGCCACCGCGAAAGTTTGCAGCATAGACTTCCACGCTTTTACAGGCGGGATTCTCAATTGATGATGAGCGAGGTTCGTCCTGCTTCGCAGGACTCTGCTCTCACCC
>CXWJ01009715.1_pt1 | contig 10744 bp, 8 predicted proteins | sample 590841 | NCBI WGS metagenome assembly CXWJ01 (sample SAMEA3498367, study PRJEB10139) | wastewater metagenome | biome: wastewater treatment plant; material: activated sludge | place: Austria | collected 2015-01-21 | reverse complement strand
GCGGGCGGCAGTGCAACTGCCGCCGGAACTGGCGGTTCATCACGGCAACTCGTAAAGACCCAAAAAATTATCCGCTAATCTTCACTAATCTACGCTAATCTTTTAAAAATTCGCAAAGATTGGCGTGGATTAGTGGATATAAAACCATTCTACGTAATGTCCGTGAAACTTGTACTGAGCCTGTCGAAGTATCTGTGTACAAAAGTAGACCGCACAGGACTTAAGAAACACTCTCTGAGGAGATTTTCAGGAAATTACTTTCCTTCTCCCACCAGCCGTAAAAAGACCTCTACCACCTTCGGGTCGAAATGCACGCCCGACAGCGATTTGATGTAACTGTGCGCCTTGTCGCGTTCCCATGCGGGGCGATAGGGGCGATCGGAGCAAAGCGCGTCCCACACATCTGCCACGGCAAAGATACGAGCCGCCAGCGGAATCGATTCTTCCTTCAACCCGCGCGGATAGCCGGAGCCATTCCAACGTTCGTGGTGACAATACGGAATATCCAACGCGGGGCGCAAGTGTGGAATTGGATGTAGCAATCGATGGGCATAGACCGGATGCTGGCGCATGATCTCCCACTCATCTCCGGTCAGGATATCGGGCTTGAGGAGAATACGGTCGGGGATGCCCATCTTGCCAATATCGTGCAGGAGGGCGCCGCGGCGAATCTGCGTGCAATCCTTTTCGCTGACTCCCATCGCCTCGGCAAGCGCCAACGTGAGGTTGGTCACGCGCTGGGTGTGTCCCTCGGTTTCCCGGTCACGCATATCGAGCGCGGCAGACCACCCCTCGAGCGTGGTTTCGTAGGCAATACCCAGTTCCATATTCGAACGTTGTAGACTGCTGAAGAGGGAGGCGTTGTCTATGGCAAGAGCCGCCTGGGCGGCGAGCGATTCGAGAAAATGCAACCAGCCACGGTCTGGGTTGAGCGTTGCGCGGTGAAAGACCTCCATTACGCCTTTCACATCCCCTTTGGCAATCAATGGCACGCCGTAATAACAGGCGAATCCTTCCAGCACATATAATGGGTGATCTTTCAGAGATGCCAGATCATCCACCCTGACCATCTCCCGTTTCAATACAGCCTGCCCGGCGAGCCCCTCTCCCAGACGTAACGAGGTTTGCCTGACGCCCGCCGTACGAAAGCCGGTCCCTTCCGCAAATTCCAAGGCGCGCCCCCCCTGGTTGAGCATGAGAATACAGGCGGCATCGCAACCGAGGTGCGTGACTGTCTGGTTGACAACCGTTTGCAGGGTCAGGTGCAGGTCGGCGCCGCTGGCGATGAACATATCGATGGTGCGCAATACGTTGACACGGTCGATCTGCTGTCTCATTTGCTCGTAAGCAGACGCGCGTTGGATGGCGTTTGCCGCCATATCGGCGATGTTCATCACAAGACGCACATCTTCCGTCCGGAACGGCGTTGCGCGCCCAATGCTCAACGCGCCGATCATGCCGGCAGGCGTGCTAAGCGGCACACTGATGAAACTGCCCGATCGTATCGGCGCGCCGTTCAAATGCTCCAACGCTTCTTGTTCCAGATCGTCGATCACGTAGGGTTTTCCGCTCCCCATCACGCGGCGACTGATCTCTCCGCTGGGCGGGTCTTTGGATCCTAAACACGCGCTCCATTCCCCGCCAGCCGCTTCAACAACAAGGGTGTCGGCGCCTGCGCGTTGGAGAGTAAGAGCAACGCCGCGCGCTTCGAACTGTAACGATATTTGATCGAGCACAACTTGCAAAATTTCGTCGCGCGAGCCTGCCACGCGCAAAGCCGCGCTGAACGATGCCAGGGCGGCTAATTCATCTTCGCGACGCTTGCGCTCGGTAATATCAGATATGGCGCCGATCATACGGATGGGCTTCCCGCTGGGGTCGCGCTCGATATAGCCGCGGTCGATCACATGTGACGCCGACCCGTCGCTCCGCAAAAAGCGATATTCATCCTCCCAGAGGGTCTCTTCATTCAATAGCGCGTTGTTTATCTTTTCCAAAACACGCTGGCTATCCTGCGGGTGGATGTGATTTTCCCACCACAGCGAATCTTCTTTCAACTCCTGCTGGTTATGCCCAAACAGAACCTGAAGATTCTCGCTCCATGTTTTTTCGTTGGAGAGGATGTCCCACTCCCAGATCACATCGTTGGTGGCGCGCGCCGAAAGCCGGTACCGCGACTCGCTGGTCTGCAAGTCTGCCTCTGCCTGCTTGCGTTTGGTAATATCATCGCAAACGACTAACATCGCCTGCCCGCCACCGGTCACCGAAATCATGCGAGAGGTTTCCGATACCCAGATCACCTTGCCGCTTCGGGTCACTTTTCGGAATTCCCAGGGCGCATCCTGCACCGGACGCAAGGCAAACTCCCTCAGGGTTTTCCAGACCACAGCCTGATCTTCGGCATGGATAACGGCAAGAATGGGTTTTCCGATCAACTCGCCTTCCGGGTATTCCAATTGCGCGATCGCCGATTGGTTCATGGCGATGATCGTCCCATCCAAACTCAACGTAAATAACATCAACGGGTTATTCTGATACAACTCGCGATATTGCTCTTCGCTTGACTTGAGCGAAATCTCTGCTTGCTTGCGTTCGATGGAGGATGCCACCTGGTTGGAAACATAACCCAATATATCGAGGTCGCGCTGGGTATAGCGAACATGTTCATCGTACGCCTGCACTGCCATGACACCGATCGTTTCATTCCGTATCTTCAACGGCACTCCCAGCCAGTCCATGGATCGCGCGCCGTTGGGAATCAGGATGCCGCGCTCTTCCAACTCTTTCATGGTTTCAGATTTCCCCAATAACGACCTGCTGTTTCGTATCACATACGAGGTGGGACCTTTTCCCAACGGGGCGGGCAGGGGTAATTCATCTTTCTCATCCACATGGTACGGAAAACTCAAGAGCCCCGCTTCATGATCGTACAATGCGATATAGAAATTCTCGGCAACCATCACGCCTTTCAAGGCTTCATGGATCACGCGATAGAACTCATCCATGCCGATGTTGGAACTGGTCGCGTCGCTGATGCGATAGATGGCGGCTTGAAGCGCTTCAGCCTGCTTCCGTTCGGCAAGTTCCTGGAGGTTCAAGGTGTACAAGCGGGCATTTTCATACGCAATGGACGCGAGTTGCGCAAAACGAGTCAGTAACTCGATATCCTCCTGGCTGAAGCGCCTGCCAGCATCCCGATAGGTAACACCCAGCACGCCAATCACTTTTTCCCCGGAAAACAGGGGAACACCCACGATGGAATGAAACAGGACGCTTGTAAATTTGTCAGACCTGCCCCGCCAGGATTTATAGTCCGTCACATGAATGGCTTGACCGGTCTGCCACACTTTTCCGGCAAGCCCTTCACCGGGCTTGAGTCGCGTGCCAGTGAAGTGTTGCCCCTGCCCGATCGCCAGCACAAAGGTCAATTCAGTTTCGTCCGGCGAAACAAGATAGACATAACTGCTGTTGGCGTCGAACAACCCCTTCGCCTGGGTCAAAATCGCCTGAAGCACTTCTGAAAGTTCAGTCTGGCGCACGATGGAAAGCGTCGCCTCCTGTAACGCCGTCAGGATGCGATTCTTGCGCTGGGTTTCTTCATGCAGGCGCGTCCGTTCGATGGCTTTTGCCACCTGTTCCGACACATATTCAAGCATCCGCAGTTCGCGCTCGCTATATACGTTTTCGTCGTGATAATCCTGTAAGGCGATCACGCCGATCGTTCGATCCTCGATAATAAGAGGCGCCCCGATCCAGATTGGGGAGGGCGATCCCACCAACTCCACTTCCCCAACACGCGCCAATTCTTCGAAATCTGCCTGCGTGTTCAAGACCGGCTTTCCGGTGCGAAGGATGTACTCAGTCATTCCACGCCCAGGCTTGGATGGCGTAAGCGAGGGATTGTCGTCCATCTCATCCATATAATACGGAAAGCTCAACAGGTCGCGCTCTTCATCGTATAAAGCGATAAAAAAATTTTTGGCCGGCATCACCTGCCCAATGGTCGCATGGACCAACCGGTACAATTCATCCAAACTGGAGGATTTATTCGCCGCGTCGCTGATCTGGTAGACCGCCGACTGGAGCGCCTCGGCGCGCTTGCGCCCGGAAATATCGTAAATGCAGCTCAGGATGCAATCCCTGCCATCCAGCGTTGTTTTTTCAGAGGAGAGCGATGCCCAGAACGCGACCCCATTCGCGCGCTTCAACAATACCTGATGGTCGCGGAGCGCCCCGTGTTGAGCAATCTCATTCACCACATGGAAACGGTCTTTCGGATTCACATAATACTCCGCCGCTTTACTGCCCACCAAATCGGAAAGCGACCTTTCAAACAATTCCTCCGTGGCAGAATTAGCGTACAGCACGACGCCATCGTCAAGCAAATTCAACATCATTGGAATTGGGGACGATTCCAGCACAGTGAGCAGGCGCCCTTCGCTTTCGCGTAATTCCTTTTCGATGCGCTTTAAGTCGGTGATATCCACCGCGATCCCCAACACCGCCGGTTCATTCGCGTCGGAAAACAGAAAAGGAATTTTCGTTGTCGAAAGGATTCGAGGCGTTCCATCGTGGTTATAGACCAACTCCTCCGGAATATGCAGCAACTTTCCAGAACGAATCACCCCCAAATCCTCCTTGTGGAAACGCGCGGCGATCTCCGGCGAAATGGATAAATCCGCGTCGGTCTTGCCGAGCAACTCCTCCACAGCGAGCTGATACTTTTCAGCCATTGCCTTGTTGGCGAGAATATATCTCCCCTCCGCGTCTTTCGCAAAAATAAAATGGGGGTCCAGGTCGATGAGCTGGCGCACTCCCTCTTCGTTGAGGTTAATTCTATTCCCCACCGGCTTTTGCGATACCATTCCGGGCGCGTCGATGTGACGCGAATCAGCCTCCTCGGCAGGCTTCGCTGGTTTTCGTTTCGTCTTCGGTTTGCTTTCTTTTTTCATCGCTTGAAATTTCCGAAATAAATTAAGAAAGTTCCTCTTCTACTTTACCTCACTTTCCCACACTTTTCCCCGGCTATTATAATATTGACATGACAACCTGGCGACTCTTGATCACACCTCCGGCGCGAGGCGCATGGAACATGGCAGTGGATGAAGCCATCCTCCACCACATCGGACGCAGCGATTCACCCCCGACCTTGCGGCTGTATGCCTGGACCCCCGCCTGCCTCTCGCTTGGATACGCCCAGCCCTTCGCAGACGTGGACGTGCGACGACTGCAAGCGCAATACTGGGAGGTTGTGCGGCGCGTTACCGGCGGGCGGGCAATCCTCCACACCGATGAGTTGACCTATTCGGTGATCGCCCCCAACGATGAGCCGCGTGTGGCGGGCACAGTCCTCGAAAGTTATAACCGTCTCGCGCAGGCGTTATTGCTCGCCGTGAAAACCTTGAATGTTCCTGTGGAGATGAAAGAAGAAAAAACGAGCGAAAAATCAAACAACCCGGTTTGTTTTGAGGTTCCATCCACGTGCGAAATTACAGTGAACGGAAAAAAATTGATCGGCTCGGCGCAAGCCCGAAAAAAAGAAGGCGTCCTGCAACACGGTTCCCTGCCGCTGACAGGAGACCTGGCGCGCATCTGCGGGGCGCTGGTCTTTGAGGATGAGTCGGCGCGTGACATTGCGTCCCGTCGATTGCTCGAGCGGGCGACCACTGTCGAGGCGGCGTTGGGGAGGCGAGTCGGTTGGGGTGTGGCGGCGCAGGCGTGCGTCGGAGCGTTCGAGGCGCGGTTGGGAATCCACTTGGAAGAGGGAAGGTTATCCGAATCCGAATCTAATAAAGCGGATGAACTCGTCCGCGAAAAATACGATCACCCCTCGTGGACAGAGCGGGTTTAGTTGGGGTTATCGAGGAAGATCGTGTTGGGAAAACCGAGCGCGGCAAAAAATTTGAACAGGTAGGTCTCGGCGTTGATCTGCGCCTGATTGAGAATGCCGTCTTCCAGCGCGGCTTTGAGGATTTCCTCCTCAGCCTTTTGCCGGACGAGGGTTTCGAGGTTCGGGTCGGGTTTGGTCAGCACGCCGGTCTGCCGGTCGTATACGTATGATTTTTCNNCGCCGTTTTCATAGCGCATATTTTCGGGCGCGAGTTTTTCCATATCGATGCCGGCGATCACGGTGCCGTGCCCCACAAACAATATCTTGTCGCCGAAAAATGTGGCGAACGTTCCGCCGCCGGTTTCGCCGGTGATTACTTTCTCCACGCTGTATTGGATCGTTTCGAGCCGCGCCAATGCGCGAATCTCGTTGATGTAGGTGATCGGGTCGGGGATGATCGTTGGCGTGGGGTTCATCAGGTTCGCCATCTGCGTTTGCAGGGCGCGGTTCGCCTCGTTCACCTGCTCGAAGGGTTGGGTGGCGGTTTTGGCGCCCTCGCGCACGGTCTGCACGATCATGTACGCCGCAACCCCGATCACGATCAGAATCAGGATGGAGAGAGAATTGTTATTTTTCATGCACATATTATAATCCCCCGGTAATTCCATGAATCGAAATCTTTTCCCCCGTTTGATTTTCGCGGTCGCGTTCTTCCTTGCAATCGGTTGTACTCTGCCGCGCCTGGGGTCCGCCGGATCGACGCCAACGCCCATCCCTGCCGCCGCCACTGAGACTTTCACCCCGTCTCCCTCCTCCGCCGAACTTGGCTCGCCCGAGAATCCCCTGATCCTTGCCCTGCCGCCATCTGCTTCGTCGCAGGCGGCGGTCGAGTCTGCCAACTTGATTGCCTCCCAATTCAAAGAACGAACCGGGTATACGGTGGTCACCATCCTCCCCGACTCTGAGTTGGCGCTTGTGGAAGCCTTCCAAAAAGGGAATGCGCATATCGCGCTTCTCAACCCGTATGCCTATGTGCTGGCGTATCAAAACGAAACGGTCAAAGCCGCTTTCGCCGATTTGAAAGATGGGAAAAGCCAATACGGCGCGCAATTCATTGCGCGGCGCAAGGCTGGGTTTACCCCGTTCTTCAACCCGTTGAGCGAAACAAACGCGGACGACGACCCGGCAATTGCCCTCGCTCAATTTAATGACCGGAAACCTTGTTGGAGCGATGAACGCTCGCTCTCCGGCTACGTGATTCCCTTTGGGTATTTGCAGTCCATCGGCATCAGCCCCAAGCCTGCCGCTTTCGTGGAAGGGCATCCGACCGTTGTTCGCTCGTTATATGCAAGCGGAATTTGTGAATTCGGAGCCACTTACATCGACGCGCGGAAGTTCCCCTCCCTGGAAGACCAATTCCCGGACCTGATGGAACAGGTGATCGTGATTTGGCGGATTCCCGAAATTATCCCCTATGATGTCTTTGTATTTTCCTCCGCCATGCCCCAGCCAATGCGAGACCTGTTTGCAAGTAGTATCCCCATTATCATGCAGACCACGGATGGTAGAGCCGCGTTCAAGACAGCCTACGATATCGACGAATTTCAGCCGGTGAATGACGGCTTCTATGCCGAATTCCGCGCTCTCGTCGATGCGTCTGCGGTCGACCTGGCTCTCTTGATTAAATGAATGGGCATTTTTGTCGGCAAAACTACGCTAATCTCTAAGAGACTGTTTCTTAAAGACTTTTTTGGACACGGACGCCACGGATTTCACTGAGTTTCACAGAAAAAACCATCAAAAAAGAGGCTCTTTTCCGTGCAATCCGTGTACAAAAAGAGGATGGCACAGACTTAAGAAACACTCCCTAAGAACTTGTACTGAGCATGTCGAAGTATTCGCGAAGAGTAGAGGGTAAATCCTGGGTCTTGCGTAAGTCCAAATAAGGTTATGGCAGTGAGTTATTAATGGCGCTAAACGTGTCTCCGGTTTTAGAACCGAACGCCCCAACCACAACAACCACAACGATAGCCACAAGAGCAATAATGATCGCATATTCCACAAGCCCCTGTCCTTTTTCTGCGGGTGAAAACAACATCCTGAATTCCTTTCTGAGATGCCTGTAACCGCATTGCTGGGGTGGTCCTACAAGCATCGTCACTTGTCCAACGAGGAGACGATGATCCCACATGTGGGGTTCCAAAAAAGCCACACCGTAAGGTGTGGCTTTTTTGGTGCTCGATAGAGCGGGTTACGGCAGGGAGTTATTGATGCTGGAGAAGGTATTGCCGATCTTGGGTCCGAGCAAGTTCATGACCGCAATCACGACGATAGCCACGAGAGCGATAATAATCGCGTACTCGACGAGGCCCTGGCCTTTTTCTTTGGGTGCGAACAACATGGTATTATTCCTTTCTAATAAATTGTTGCCTGAGGCACATCCTCAGAACTTTTACAGTATAACTATTTCCATCAAAAATTCAAGGCTGAAAAGGTTTCACTTCATTTACAGGTTTGTTAGTGTTTACAACGAAATCGGCGTGTAACATTTGAGTGTCAAAAACGTCGGCAACATTCACGATGAGAAAAAGAATAAGCAAAAAATCTATTCGGCGCGGTGTGTTTCTTCTGGGGCTGATCAGCCTCTCAGGGTTGATACTCCCGCGCCTAGCGACAGCCATCCACTCCGTGAATCGCATTTACCAGAAGGAGAATGCCCCAACAAAGCGGCTCGCCATCGTGTTTGGGGCAGGCTTGCGCTGGGATGGCACCCCAACCGCCATCCTGCGCGACAGGGTGGAAACCGCCGCCGAACTGTATTTTTCCGGCAAGGTAGAGAAAATTCTCATGAGCGGGGATAACCGCGTGCTGGAATACAATGAGCCTGAATCTATGCGGCAATACGCGCTTTCGCTTGGCGTTCCCGAAGAAGCGATTGCCCTGGATTTCGCCGGCAGGCGCACGTACGATACCTGTTACCGGGCGAAAGAGGTGTTCCAAGTAGACGATGTTTTGCTCGTCACGCAGAAATTCCATTTGCCGAGGGCGCTTTTCCTTTGCAATGTTCTTGGGGTGGAAGCGGTTGGCATGGAGGCAAATACGCGCCGCTTCTGGAATCGCTCGTTAGCGATCTGGAATTTCCGCGAACTGTTTGCCACAGCGGGGGCATTTTTAGACCTGTATGTTTCCGCGCCCGTTCCGGCGCTGGGCGAGCCTATTCCTTTGTTCGTAGATTGACCCACCACAGCCACATTTGGGGTATTCACCGCTAGTTCAAGTGTTGTCCAGACATCCGATTTGTGGATAACTAGCCTCTTTTTGTGGATAAGTGGCTCTCCCTGTGGAGAAGTAGGCTAGCCTCGCCCAGAGACCCGTGGTAGACACCCCCCATATATGGGCGAGTGAGTCATGAATCTTCCAATATATGGATTTGTTGATAACTTTTCCGTTTTTGTGGATGGAATGTGGACAAATCCATCCCGATTCTTTCCACAAGTGAGGCTGATACACGAGTGGCGAATCAGTCCCACATGCGGAGGGAGGCGGGAGTGGAACTCCCACATCTTGGGTAGATTCGCGCTCATCCACATCATCCACACCCCCTACTACTATTACTAAATCCTATTATTCTTATTATATATGCTTGAATCTCTTAACCAAATCCTGTACAATCTTTACAACAGCCCCTCTTTACCCTTTGGGAGGTCCACCATGGACATGATCAAGGTTTCAGCCAGCTCCCGTACCGCTGCCGTTGCCGGGGCAATTGCAGGGGTGGTGCGCGAGTTCAAACGGGCGGAAGTGCAGGCGATCGGCGCCGGTGCAGTGAACCAGGCGGTGAAGGCTCTGGCTCTGGCGACTGGGTATTTGAAAAACGATAATATCCAGATTGTTTGTGTGCCCGAATTTGCGGACGTGACGATCGACGACAAGGTGCGCACTGCCATCAAGTTTGTCGTTGAGCCGCGTTGATGGGGTCTCTAACTTGGCGTGTAAAGCCACAGAGAATACAGAGAGAAAAATCTCAAAATCTCCGTGCGCTCTGTGGCTAAGAATTTTTACACCTGGGTTTGGCTAGCCCTCCTCGCTGATAGTCGCTCGCAACATACTCTCGACGGGAGCGCTCGCATTTCAAACAGGGTGGTTTATAATTCTTGATAAGACGATGTCACTTCACCGTCTTTGTTTCGTCTTGTACTCATGAAAAAGTCGAAAGTTTTCTGGCGCAGTTTGTCTTTGGTGTTGTTGATCGCCGCGGTGTGCGGCGGTTTGATTGCGCCGGTTATTCAACCCGCGCGGGCGGCGCCTCACTTGATTTACCCAGCAACTAATGTTGTGATTAGTGAGTTTAGTGTTAGAGGTCCAAATGGGGCAAATGACGAATTTGTAGAAATATATAACCCAACAAATACTGCGGTTAATATCGGTGGTTGGAGAATTGAAGGTTCCAATAATGCAGGACCTACCGGCAATCGTTTTACAATTCCTTTAGGCACGTTTATTCAACCGTGGGGATATTATTTAGTTGTTGGAAGCGCCTATTTAGGTGGTGTAGGAGGAGAGCCAGGAGCTATATTGTCCTCTGGAATTACAGATGATGGCGGTATTGCGCTTACATTAGGGGATGGAACAACGATTATTGATCAAGTTGGAATGAGTAGTTGTACAACCTGCTATAAAGAGGGGGCTACCTTATTATCTTTAGGAACTAATAACTTGGATCGCGGGTATGAGCGTCGCATTGGTGGTGTAAGCGGGAGTTGTCAGGATGATGCAAATAACCTTACTGATTTTTCTTTGCTTGTTCCTAGTAACCCTCAGAATTCTTTGTCTTCAACAATTGTCTGTGCTACCCCAACAGAGACCCCTACAATAACACAAACGGCGACAATTACCCCTACCGAAACCATAACT
>CXWJ01013432.1_pt1 | contig 10747 bp, 11 predicted proteins | sample 590841 | NCBI WGS metagenome assembly CXWJ01 (sample SAMEA3498367, study PRJEB10139) | wastewater metagenome | biome: wastewater treatment plant; material: activated sludge | place: Austria | collected 2015-01-21 | reverse complement strand
CCGGACGCCCTTGCGAGCACCAGCTCCTGAGGCTGGCGTGTCTGCCATTCCACCACTTCGGCTCTAGAGGCTGCTGATGTGACCCTTGCAGCTTGCTGACAGCCATGCATGAACTCCCCTTGCATGCCATGCCGCGAGAAGGGGGATTATCCTGAATTCTCCTCACCCACGTCAAGCAAGCGGAACGAGAGCGGTTTCCGAAGCAGTCCGAGTCCCCTTCTGAGGCATCACCCATTGCCCGGCTGCGCTGACGTCCCGTGGATCGCCGCTGACAATAATGCGTTCACGGACAAGTCCGGCCGCAGCCAGAAGCGACGGCACGGCGATCTGCGGAGCCTCATCGACCATGAGCACATCGAACCGCACGCGGCTGAACAACGGGTCGGTCGCGACTCGCGTGGGCGTTGCGGCAACCAGCCGTCGATTCTGGACAAAGGCCTGGCGATTCGGATTCTCCTCAGCCGCGAGGAGTTCACGGACTTTCTTGGTACCACCGAGTTTCGCGATCTGCTCCTTGAGTTCCTCACACTCCGCACGCTGCCCTCGAGGCACCGCTGCTTCCGGAACAAGTTGCTGAATTCTCCCTTTGGCCACATCGATCTCGCTGTCCAGACGATCCAGCTGACTCTGATACAGTGTACGGTACTGCTTGAGCGAGTCCACATTTTTTCCAACGGTCTGCATCGCAAGACGTTGAAACAGCGGAAGAGTCTCAAACTCTTTGAGCGTGGTGTCGACTCCCGCCAGCTTGACTTGAAACTCTCGGAACTGTGTCACCAGACGCCACTCCAGGAGACGGACTTCGTCCAAATCTCTTTGTTTCGCATCCTTTTGGGACAGAAATGGGGTCAACGCTCGGAACCGGTCGTACTTCTGTTTCAGCGAAGCTTTATCGCCCTGTGATTTGGCGTAGAATTGATGCATCTGGGCTTCAAAGCTCAGCTCATGAAGATCAAGGCCTGCGGCTTGCAATACCAGGGGGAGTTCATATCGCGTCACCCACGTTCCGGGGTTCAATCCGCCCGCCTTCATGGTCCGCCCCACCATCCCGACCAGCTCATCACTGTCGTCATGGCCGGGACTCAGCAACAGGATACGCTTGTTGGCGCGAACCAGGTCCATCGCAAGGCTCCCAAGCCTTTGTCGACGGATCGCTCGGTCATCGGACCACAGCGTCGTGAAGACGGAGGAATTGGCGGCAAACGTTTCTACTTCCCCAATTGGCAGCTGGAGAAGCGCCGCCAACCGCTCGGCCGGCCCAAGGTGGTACAGATCAGGCTTTGCCAGAATCTCTTTCAGGCGGGCCGCTGCCGTACCAATCAGGCCAGCTTGGTCTGGAACCAGGGTGCCAGAAGGGACTTCACTTCCGAGGTGATCGACCAGTTGAACCAGCAGCGACTGCCCCGCTTGCCGCAGTATGATTCCCTCCGTCGTATCCGTATCATCGGCAGGGACGAGGGAAACCGGCAGGTCGATCGGCAGCCTCACCTCACCGGGCACGATAAATTCGTACAGATGCAGCCCGCCAGTCGTCCTGACGAGTCGGCCTTGTGATGCCATGGCCGGAGCATCCTGTCCTGTTTCAATCCGACGCGCTTGCTCGGCTTCAAGGTTCACAATCCATGATTCGATCAGTTCCACCGCCGTCATCACAACTCATCCCACCTGTGGTTTCAAATCAAAGGATCGTCATGATAAATGCCCGCCGCCATCACTGTCCACCGCCGAAGGCTGAAGGTCGCTCTTGTCTTCACGACTCGACCTTGTCTAGAATGAGCCGTTTATTTAAGCCCTTGCAGGATATTTACAAAGACCATCCCGCGAGGGCGCAGGAATCGAGATGCTGAGGCATTGAGCGTTGCGAGGACAAAGTTGGCAGGGGTTTTCAACAACCTGCCGAGGAGGATCTGTGAAAGGCTTGAGATTTGAGCGGATTGCGACAGAACGCCACTACAACGTAGTCTTCCATATCGGCAGCACCTACGTCCCCGTGAGTGATGAGACCATCGACGAACTCAAGGAACAGAGCCTGTTGCCGACCGAACGCTTCCTCGACTTCCTCATTGACCGTGTCGGCTATTCTTCCTACCTCAAGGACCAGATCCGCAACGAACTGCAAGCGACGGGCGATCCCACGACGCAGATCACCGTGCTGCAGGGCGCGATTCGGGAGCTATAATACTTTCTTACCCTAAGGTGGTTCCTTGTTTTCAATCCCCTACCTGCCCTTCTTGAAATAGCTGATTCATGATCTGATTCCGCTTTTCGGGATCACGATAGTACTTCAGCGCTTTGGTGTAGTTTTCCATCGCGCTTTGGCGTTTGCCTCGGATCGCGTAGATCTCGGCAATGCCGTGATAGGCGCTGGCGTCTTCCTCATTACACTTGAGTGCCCGGCTGAAAATGTCCGCCGCTTCTTGAAGCCGCTGCTTCCCTAACGCGAGCCACCCGAGGGCAGAGTGGGCTGCGCCAAAGTCCGGATTGGCATTGAGCGCATCTAGATAGCTCCGTTGCGCCAAGTCCAGGCGCCCGCGCGTTTCGTAGAGGCCGCCCAGGGCAAAGTGCACTTCGGCGTCCTGTGGGTTCAGCTTCAATGCCGTCTTGTAGGATTGCACCGCCGGTTCCATTTTCCCTTGTTCAGCCAGGGCACACCCGAGATTGGAATGCGCGGCTGAATCGTTCGGCGTGAGCTTGATCACCTCACGGTACTCCTTGATGGCCATCTCCAGCCGCCCCTGGTCTTGGTAGGCCACACCCAGATTCATCCGTGCCGGTGCATAGTCCGGAGCGAGTCGGACCGCTTCACGATACTCTTTGATCGCCATTTCCAGATGGCCGGCCCGTTCGTGGATCTGTGCCAAAAAGTAGTGCGGATAGGCAGATTGTGGAAGCAGTCTTGCGGCTTCCGCGTATAGTCCCATCGATTGTTCGGATTGACCCGACTGGGCGAGAAACAAGCCCCTGACGAGATGGGCATAGCCGCTGTCTCCATGCCGCACGAGCAGGTCGTTCACCCAGCTCCCCACGGCTGCGATGTGTTCCTGGGCTTCAAGACAAAGGGCATGGGTTTTCCAGGCCTCGGCAAACCGTCCTTGCACGAGGTACACCACATTTCTCGCAAAGAGCGGGCGCGGGTCCTTCGCTCCGTCCGGATCTCGGCTCCAAGCTAGAGACTCGGCAAAGAGGGTGTCCCATACGCCGGCCATAATGGCGGCTTCGCATTGTTCCTGATGGGTGTGCATGAGCGGTACGAGGATCTTATCGAGTCAGCGCGTCTTCAACATCAGGTGGTGTCGCCTGGATGTGTTCGCCGAGGAAGGGAAATTTATTGGCCAGCTGTTGCTTCATCTGCCAGGCCACCGTTCGGTACGACCAATGGCCTTTCACACCGGACCGTAGTTTGCTGATATATTCTGCTTCCGCATAGTCCATCTTAAACAAGCACCGGACTTTGAAGCCAAACGGAATGGCGTAGAGCGAAGCTTCTTGGTCCTTCTTCCTCAGCGAGTCGATATCCTGACGCACGGCATCCATGGCCTGCCGGTACTCCTGATCCAAACCGGCGTCGATCAACGACTGCGGGACATCGTATCCGTGGACGGTCGTGAAATTCTGTTGCACCTGCTGGCACCGTCGATGGCGGTGCATATCTCGCCACGCACCAATGTCCATGAGGATATCGAATATGAAGGCATAGCCGCTGCGGAACTCTTTGATGAGTTCATCGTATGGACCACGCTGTCTGGTGGCCACTTCAATGGTCGCCCGTTTTTCCTTTTCAGTCCACTCTCTCACCACTTCGAGGATCTTGCGATAGGGAGCCTGTGAGACGCGATAAAGCAGCGTCGTGACAATTTCGTCGACCGGATGATGAGAATCCACCAGCTCAACCAACTCCACCGCTCCCCACGTCCCAGGCTGATCCAACCCCGTGCCGCGCAAGGCTTCTTTCGCATGGCGAGCAAGATCGGCGTACACCGTTTCTTGGTAGACATTCGCCTTTGCATGCCGGGCGAGGGTCGGCGCCAGAGGGTCGTTGAGGCCTCCAGTCTGGCCGCAGAGTTCACCCCACAGATTCACCGGAGGTCGCTGGCACGCGTCCTTCATATCCTCCCCAATCGCCCGTAACTCAGGCAGTTGAGAAGACAGGAGCCGCGTAATCTGCTTCTCCAACGTCCGGATACTGACGACCTGCCCGACATTGGTCTTGGCCGCAAGGGGAAGCAAGTACCGTGTGACATCGAAGGCCCGTGCCGCAATAGTCCGGTCATAGTCGGCCTGCTTCATCGATTCAGGCCGTGGCTCGCGTGTAGCTAGGAATTGTTTCAGAGGTTCGTGGAGGAGTCGGTACACATCCCCAAGGCTTCGGAGAATCCCTTCATACAGAGCCTCAGTTTCACTTCCACGAATTTGGCCTGGGACGAACCATCGGCTCGAGGCAAAGTTTTGATAGCGGCTGGATTTTGCCTGACCATCCCACAGCGGCTCATCTTCCAGACGAATCGCCGCGAGTTCCGAAATTTCTTCGAAACAGATGATGACGTGCCCAAGGTCGGCAATCGACGCATGTCCATAATCAAAATAAAACTGCTCCCAGAATTTTTCCGACGAGTGTCCGTGTACCCATCGAATACCTGTCTAGNNCCGTGTACCCATCGAATACTCTCCTCAATGGAGTCCGGAGACCGGCTGTACCGCGCCAACGCATAGGCGGACTTTTCAGGGGGCATAGGCGCCAGGGCCAGAACCCGACGGCCTGATTGATCTTGGCTCATAGGAGATTGAGTGACATGGACCATATCATAAGCTGGGCACTATACCTCTCGATGTAGGACGGCGCAAGCTCCACGCCGTTGACTTGCCGCCGAGGCCGCCGCTATAGTCCGCGCGAACTCTGCTATAGGACAGGCTCATACGTAAGGAGATAATTCCGTGTCCGTGATCAAAGGTGTCAAAGGTGTCAAGGACCTGTTGCCGGAAGAGACTCCCCGCTGGCGGTTCATCGAAGAGTCTGTGAGACGATGGGCGACCCGGTATGGATTTCACGAAATCCGTATTCCAATCTTTGAGGTGACCACCTTGTTTGCACGGAGTATCGGTGCATCCACGGATATCGTCGAGAAAGAAATGTACACGTTCCCGGATCGGGATGGTACCTCATTAACCCTTCGGCCGGAGGGAACTGCCGGTACCGTCAGGGCCTATATCGAACACAATCGTGCCGCGATTCCGGTACCTCAAAAATATTTCTATACCGGTCCGATGTTTCGTCACGAGCGCCCGCAGGCCGGTAGGCTGAGACAGTTCCATCAGTTTGGTGTTGAATCATATGGCATAGCAGATCCGCGTGCCGATGTTGAGGTAATTGCCCTCCTCTGGCACATACTCCATGAGCTAGGCCTTCCTAGTCTCACCCTCGAAATCAATAACCTTGGCCAGGCAGCTGATCGAGAGATCTACCGCCCTATACTTGTCAGCTATCTCAAACACCATGAGGCGGGTTTGTGCGGTAATTGCAAACACCGCATCGATGCGAATCCCCTTCGCGTCCTGGATTGCAAGGTTCCTGAGTGCCGAATCATTACGGAACAGGCTCCTCGTCTCTCTGAATCTCTGTCGGAGACCGCCCGTTCCTACTTCGCTCAGGTACTGGCCGGTCTCGATCTCATCCATATACCCTATTCCTTAAACCACCGGCTGGTACGAGGCCTCGACTACTACAATCTCACAACTTTCGAGGTCACTGCGACAAACCTCGGGGCTCAGAACGCAGTCGGCGCAGGAGGCCGATATGACGGGCTTGTGGAAACACTCGGAGGTGCCTCGACTCCGGCCGTTGGTTTTGCCGTTGGGCTTGAACGTATCGCCATGTTGTTGCCAGACTCTCAGAAATCTCTGTCGCCTCATGACAAGACTGTCTATATCGCCGGGTTTGGTACTCAAGGATCTGTCGCAGGGCTTACTGCGCTTGAAGAGCTTCGCACCTTTGGTATCTCAGCTGTCTCTGATTTTCGGTCGACAACTTTAAAGGCTCACCTTCGCCAGGCCGACCGACTTGGTTGTCACTTCACTCTCATACTCGGCGACGATGAGGTTACAAAAGGAGCGGCAGTGCTCCGGAACATGGAATCCAAGAACCAGTATGACGTTCTCTTGTCATCTCTTACGAACCAGATACAACCGCTTCTTTTGCCTTCTTAAGTGCTGCGTTTAGGCATTGACTTTCCCCTCAAAACCACTTAGTCTCGCGTTACTTAATAACTCATCGAATACGCTGAATATTCACATAAATTCCTGTGAATTAACCTGTGAAGAGAAAAGTTGGATTCCTTCTAGCCCTCCCTCCTGCACATCAAAGCTCCGAAACAGTCACTGGACTCGCTCACGCTGCACTAGATGCCGGCCATGAGGTATATCTGTATCTCATTGATGAGGGAGTTAAAAATATGACTTCTCAGTCATATCAAAATCTTGCTCGGGCAGGAGTCCGCATGTTCGTCTGCGCATATGGCTGTCAGCAACACCATGTTTCAACGGTGGATGTTGAAAAGGAGTTTACGTTGTGTGGCTTAGTCGTTCTCTCCGGACTCATCGATGCTTGTAAGCCATTTATTTCCTTTACGTAAGGCGATTTACATCTCGCGTGGCAAAAAACGTCGCCGTGATCATTCAAGAAGATCCTCGTATCACGCATAGGCCGGTTGAGGCATTACGGATTGCCCTTGGCCTTGTCGCTGGATCTCATAGGACAACCGTCATTTTACTTGGTGAGGCCGTTCGTTTGTTGACTAATGATACCGATGACATTGTTGATCTTGACATTCTTGAGAAGTACCTCCCTTCTATTGAGCAACTTGATATCCCTTTTATATTGCCAAAAACGTTTGATATTTCAGCGCTAAGTGGGAAATTTTCTATTCGTTGTGAGTCAGATGATGTTGTGGCTGCTGTTATTCAATCCATGGATAACACACTAGTTTTTTGACTGGAATGGTTCTGGTGAATTTAGTGGTTTACTTAATTCGATCACCACGGGAGATGATCTCGCCGTTTCTGTATCCAAAGGCGGAGGACGTTACTATCATTGCAGTTGAAAAGACTCTTGTGGGAGGAAAAGTAGTACAAAAGGGTATTGGTTGCTCATGGGAAAAGGAAGCAACATTGTCACACGGGGAAATACTTGAGTTGTTGCTACAAAGCCAGCAGGTTATTGCTCTGTAACTCCGATGTTCTGTAGTAAAGAAGATTAGTCGTCGTCGGATTAGGAGTAGTGACGTGTATAGAGTGGATAGTGTATATGTATTTGATAGTATTTAGAAATTTATCAATTTACTCTCCGTGTAACCTTGTGGAAAACCTCTGTGAAGAGCTAGAAGAATATGTGAGTAGCCGCTTAATAGATTTTATAGACTAGGGTATCAACTCGACAGAATGTGGCTAGACATGCTATTCAGCGCACCTTCTTTACGGTAGAAACGAGGAAAATAGATAGTTATCCACAAGTATGAGTAATCCTGTGTATAGAAGGTGAATGCGAGCTATGAGTGTAGAGATCGAGTGGGATGAGGCGCTTGAATACGTTCAACAGAAGGTACCTAAACAGGTTTTTGACACCTGGTTTCTGCCGGTGCAATTCGATAGAGTTGAAAATTCAACGATTTACATCGGAGTACCCAATAAGTTCTTTGGAGAATGGTTGGAGACGCACTATGGGGCTCTCCTTGCTGAAGCTGTGGCAATAGCAAGTGGGGGCGAACCTTTGACCGTCGCATTTATTGTTCGGGAGAAAACAGCAGCATCTCCGACCGAGCTACCGTCCGTAGTCCAAGGAGGGAAAGGGCAGGCTCCACCAAAACCAAGGCGTGGTATTCTTCTCAACCCTAAATATACATTCAGGAATTTTGTGGTCGGGGCTGGAAATCAGTTTGCCCATGCAGCATGCATGGCTGTGGCAGAGCAACCAGGCCAAACCTACAACCCCTTGTTTATCTATGGAGGTGTTGGACTCGGAAAAACTCATCTCCTTAACGCCATAGGGAATCATGTGGCGGAACAGAGAGATCTCCGAATCGCGTACCTCACGACCGAACAGTTCACCAATGAGGTCATTAATTCGATCCGCTACGACAAAATGATGGATCTCCGAAAGCGCTACCGACACATCGATATGCTCATGATCGATGATATTCAATTCCTTGTCGGGAAGGAGCGGACACAGGAAGAGTTTTTCCACACGTTCAACGCGCTCTATGAAGGCCATAAACAAATTGTGTTGTCGAGCGATCGGTTTCCGAAGGACATGCCCGATATCGAGGAACGGTTACGCTCCCGATTCGAGTGGGGCTTAATCGCAGACTTACAGCCTCCAGATGTCGAGACACGGATCGCAATTCTGAGGAAAAAATCTGAAGATGAAGGGGTCAAACTACCCGAGGATGTGATCCAGTTTCTCTCAACCACCATGAAGAGTAATATTCGGGAATTAGAGGGAAGTCTCGTTCGGCTAGGAGCCTATGCTTCGCTCACCGGGCAAGTTATTAGTCTAGACCTCGCAAAAACTGTTCTGCGGGATCTCATCGGAGATAAGAAAAAGGTTGTTGCGATGGATGACATTCAAGAAGCTGTCTGCGCTCAATTTCATGTCAAGATCGCGGAACTGAAATCTCGGCGTCGAAGCAAGACATTGGTCCATCCTCGACAGATTGCAATGTATCTCTGTCGGGAGCTGACGGACGCTTCATACCCCGAGATTGGGCGGCAATTCGGCGGGAAAGACCATACGACCATTATCCATGCTTGCCGCCAGGTGACGAAGGCCAAGGAGACCGATACGGGATTGCAGACGACGATCGAATCATTAAAAGAACAGATTCTTCGCGGTTAGCGACGTCGATGGGGGAGCATTCCATGAAAGTACGGATCGGGCGAGATGAGTTGTTGACGGGCCTTCAGCGTGTGCAGGGCGTCGTGGAAAAACGCAACACCATGCCCATTCTGTCGAATATCCTGCTGGAAGCCAAGCAGGATGGTGTCGAGATTGTGGCGACAGACCTTGAGCTCGGCATGAGAGGTCTGTACAAGGCGACGGTGCTGTCGACAGGGGGGGTCACCATCTCAGCCAGGAAGCTCTTTGAAATCGTCAAGGAGTTACCGGCTGGTGACATCGAGTTGACGGCAACGGACAATAACTGGACAACGATTCAGGCGGGGAGGAGCCAATTCAAAATCGTGGGCCTTCCCAGCTCCGATTATCCGGCGTTACCGGCGATCGAGCGAGAGGGATTAATGCCGTTGGCAGGCGACGGTCTGCTGGAATTAATTCGAAAGACGCTCTTTGCAGCTGGAGACAACGATGCCCGGTACATTCTGAACGGACTGCTGGTCACGTTGATTGTCACTGATAAGAAGACAACTCTCCGATTAGTCGGCACGGACGGCCATCGTCTGGCTGTTGCAGAACAAGAGGTCGGCAAAACGGGGGCCAAGGCGACGGGCGTTCCGCAGGAAATGAAAGCGATTATTCCCAAGAAAGCCGCTCATGAAATTCGCCATCTCTTGGAAGAAGGCGGAGATGGTGAACCGCTCATCGGGTTCTCGAAAAATCTCATGATCTTTCGGAAGAGCGGCCTGCTCCTGACGTCACGGCTGATGGAGGGCAATTATCCGAACTACCAACAGGTCATCCCAAAAGATGGAGGCAAGACCATCAGCGTCAATCGGACAGATTTGGAGAGTGCTCTGCGTCGTGTGTCGGTCCTGTCGAAAGACAAGGCCAGCGCGGTAAAAATTTCCTTTGGACCAGGCAAGATGACGCTATTTTCTGCCAGTCCTGATTTCGGCGAAGCGACCGAAGAATTGCCAGCCCGCTACGAGGGAGAAAGCCTGACGACCGGCTTCAATGCACGNNCCGGCTTCAATGCACGGTACCTCCTGGATGTCTTTAGCGTGATGGAGGGGGAAACAATTTCGCTCCAGATGGAGACCCCGCTGAGTCCATGTCTGGTTCAGGAACCGGAGAGCCCCGGTTTCAAGTGCGTTGTCATGCCGGTGAAGATTTAGCGGAATGCTGGACGCACTCACGATCATCGTTCCTCTCTTTCTGGGTGGCTCCACATATCAGAATCTAGGTGTTATCCCATGGACAAAACCCTTGTCCCAAACTGACATAAGTCCTCTGATCACGAGGATGGAATAGGTAGCGGATGGCCACGGAAGAACAGTCTCCAACCAAGTCTGATAGCTATAGTGCCGATCAAATTAAAGTCCTTGAAGGACTCGATGCGGTTCGCAAACGGCCGGCGATGTACATCGGAAGCACTGGAGTCGATGGATTGCATCATCTCGTCTATGAAGTTGTCGACAACAGTGTCGATGAACATATGGCGGGATTCGGGGAAGCGATCGAGGTGACCATCCACATCGACGGAAGCGTGACGGTGACCGACAACGGGCGCGGAATCCCCACTGGGATGCATCCAACACAGAAGAAGTCTGCGGCCGAAGTCGCTCTCACTGTTCTCCATGCGGGAGGCAAGTTCGAACAGGGCGCGTACACCGTCTCCGGCGGTCTACATGGAGTGGGCATCTCCGTCGTGAATGCTTTGTCCGAGTGGCTGGAGCTGGAGATCTGGCAGGATGCCCAAGTGTTCGAACAGCGATACGAACGAGGGAAGCCCAGCGCACCCCTCGCGGCGACAGGCAAGACCAAACGCCGAGGAACCAAGGTTCGGTTCAAGCCGGACGGCCA
>CXWJ01002701.1_pt1 | contig 10752 bp, 12 predicted proteins | sample 590841 | NCBI WGS metagenome assembly CXWJ01 (sample SAMEA3498367, study PRJEB10139) | wastewater metagenome | biome: wastewater treatment plant; material: activated sludge | place: Austria | collected 2015-01-21 | reverse complement strand
GCACCGGGCTGCAGCCGCGGCAGGGGCTGATGGCCGACGCCATCGGCAGCGTCAGCCCGCAGTTGCTGGCGACGATGCGCGGCCTGCTCGAAGCGGCCAACAACCGCTGGAACCAGTGGGTCATGAACTACTCGCGCGGCCAGCAGTTCCGGCTGCTGGAAAACCTGGGCGTGCATGCGCCGAGCTGGCAGGACCTGGCGCTGGCGTTGATCGCGCTGCTGAGTGCCGGCAGCCTGGCGGCCGCCGGCTGGGCGCTGTGGGACCGCCACCGCCAGGACCCGTGGCAGCGCCTGCAGCGACGCGTGCAGCAGCGGCTGGCGCAGCTGCAGGTGCCGGTGCAGCCCCACGACCCGCCGCGCACACGTGCGCGGCACGTGCGCGAGTGCCTCGGCGAGGCCGGCGAAGCGCTGGCGCTGCAGCTCGAGGCGCTGGATCGTGCGCGCTACGCGCGCACCGGGCGCGCGGGCGTCGAGCGCGGCTGGTGGCAGGGCTTCGCCAGCGCGGCGGAACGGGCCGGCCGTCGATAATCGCGCGATGCGTTCCATTTCCTGCCAGCTGCTGCTGGCGCTGCTAGCCGTGCTGGCGCCGTGCGACGACGTGCTCGCGCGCAAGCTGAAGACCCGCGACACCGCCGGCGAAGACGCCGCGGCCGTCTATGCCACGCGCCAGGACGTGCGCGACTTTGCCGCCGAGGTTGCCGAACGGCGCGGACTGCCGGCCGACTGGGTGCTGGCCCAGCTGGCGCAGGCGCGGCGCCAGCCGACTGCGCAGCGCCTGATGATGCCGCCGCCCGGAGGCACCGCGAAGAACTGGGCGGCGTACCGCGACCGCTTCGTCGAGCCGCAGCGCATCATGGCCNNCGACCCCGCCGTGCCGAAGGGCTCGTTCGCCGGCGCGATCGGGCTGCCGCAGTTCATGCCGGGCAGCATCAACCGTTTCGCGGTCGACTTCGACGAGGACGGCCGCATCGACCTGAACGGCAGCAGTGCCGACGTCATCGGCAGCGTCGCCAACTACCTCGCCGCGCACGGCTGGCAGCAGGGCATGGCATCGACCTACGCCGTATCCCCGCCGGTCGAGACGACGGCGCGCGCCACGCTGCTGCAGCCCGACATCGTGCCCAGCTTCAGCGCCGAGCGCATGATCGAGCTCGGCGCCGCCCTCGACGACGCCGGCCGCGCACACGAGGGGCTGCTGGCGCTGGTCGAGCTGCAGAACGGCAGCGCGGCGCCCAGCTTCGTCGCCGGCACGCGCAACTTCTACGCCATCACCCGCTACAACCAGTCGAGCTACTACGCGATGGCGGTGATCACGCTGGGCCAGGCGGTGAAGCAGCAGCGGTTCTAGGCCCGCCTGCGTACGCACCCGCCGCGCCCGGCCGCGAGGCCCGCCGATGCCCCTGCCTTCGACCCCATGAAGAAGATCCTCGCCCTGTTCTTTCCACTCAGCCGAGGCGCAACGATCGGCCTGCTCGTCTCCGCGGCCGCGTGCGTGTTCATCGTCTACCGCCTGGTGCAGGCATCGGCGCCGGTGCCCACCTCGCTGAAGCTGGTCAACAGCAGCGGCGCCACCGTGCAGGTCCAGACGCTGCAACTGGTGGCCGACGATCTGCTGCAGGCCCCGCTTTCGCTGCCGGCGCACGACGCGGCCGGCACGGGGTGGGAATCCAGGCCCGTGCTGCTGGCGCCCGGCCGGCCCGCGCAGGTGGCGGCGCGGCTGTCCAACCCCACGCTGCAGGCGGCATGCGAGTTGCCGCCTCGGCCGAGCGGAAGCTGCAGCGTGCGCGCGGAGTTCAAGGGCTCGGCGCAGCTGCAGTGCGACTACGAGTGCGCAGGTGGCCGTGCAGAGTAGCCCGCGCTGTCGGGCCAGCGCCGGGGCGCCACGAACTACGGCTTGAACGGGTCCGCCGGCGCGAGTCCCTGATCCTGGGCGGCCTGGTCCTGCCGTTGCAACGCCCTGTGGAACGCGGGCCGCTGCTGCAGCCGCTTCCAGTAGGCAGCCACGGCCGGCGTGAAGCGCGGCGCCATGCCGAGCAGCTCACCGAGCATCAACGCGTAGCCGACCGACACGTCGGCGGCGGTGAAGCGCCCGGCCGCCAGGTGGTCGCCGTTCTGCAGCCGCGGCTCCAGCGTGCGCAGCCGCGCCAGGAACCACTTGGCATAGTCCTCGGCCACCTGCGGCTGGCGGCGCTCACGCGGTTCGAGCCGGCTGTAGCGCAGCACGAGCGTCTGCGGGAAGGTCAGCGTGGCTTCGCCGAAATGCAGGAAGTTCAGATAGTCGGCGAAGCCGGCCTCGTCGGGCTCGACGTTCAACGCGCGCGGCGAGTGGCGCACGGCCAGGTACTGGCAGATCGCCGCCGATTCGGTGAGCCGGGAGTCCCCGTCGATCAGCAGCGGGATCGTGCCCAGCGGGTTGGTTTGCAGATACTCGGGCTTCAGCACACGCGGCGGAAACGGCAGCATCCTCAGTTCGCACGGCAGCCCGATTTCCTCGATCGTCCACAAGGCACGGAACGAGCGGGCGCTGATGCAGTGATAGAGCGTGATCATGCTGTCGGTCGTTTGGCAAGCAGTGCGCGCGCGACGCGCGAAGCCGGCGGGCGGCTCAGTTGTTGGCTGATCCAGCCGGCCGTATCGACCAGGCGGTCCAGGTCGATGCCGGTGTCATGGCCCAGGCCNNGACCACGTCCTCGGTGGCGACGTTGCCGGTCGCCCCCTTGGCATAGGGGCAGCCGCCGAGCCCGCCGACCGACGCATCGAAGCAGCTCAGGCCGAACTGCAGCGACGCATGCACGTTGGCCACCGCCATGCCGTAGGTGTCGTGGTAGTGCCCGGCCAGCCTGGCCACCGGCACGCGCGCGGCCACCGCCTGCAGCATGCGCGTCACCGATGCCGGCGTGCCGACGCCGATGGTGTCACCCAGCGAGACTTCGTCACAGCCGATGTCGATCAGCCGCTGCGACACCTCGGCCACCTTGGCCGGGTCGACGGCGCCTTCGTAGGGGCAGCCGATGACGCAGGACACGTAGCCGCGCACCGCGACCTTGGCCTCGCGCGCCGCCGCCATCACCGGGGCGAAGCGGTCGATCGACTCGGCGATGCTGCAGTTGATGTTCTTCTTCGAGAACGCTTCGGAGGCCGCGGCGAACACCGCCACGCGATCGGCACCGGCCGCCAGCGCCGCCTCGAAGCCCTGCAGGTTCGGCGTGAGCACCGGGTAGCTGACGCCGGGGCGACGCCGCAGCGCACGCATCAGCTCGGCATGGTCGCCCATCTGCGGCACCCACTTCGGCGACACGAACGAGGTGGCCTCGATCTCGCGCAGGCCCGCGTCGGCCAGGCGGTCGATCAGTTCCAGCTTCGTCGCCAGCGGCACCAGCTGCTTCTCGTTCTGCAGGCCGTCCCTGGGCCCCATCTCGACGATGCGCACGCGCGTCATGGCCGTGCCCTCCGCACGGCGGGTGGAGTGCCCGGCGCGCTCACTGGACGACCTCGAAGTCGACCAGGTCGACACCATCGACCACCTGCTCGCCGACGGCATAGCGGAAGGCCTTGACCGTGCCGCGTGCTGGCGCGTTGATCGTGTGCTCCATCTTCATCGCCTCCAGCACCAGCAGCGGCGCGCCCTTGTCCACCAGCGCACCGGCCTGGGCGATCAGCGCGATCACCTTGCCCGGCATCGGCGCCTTCAATCCGCCCTCGACATCCTCGCCGGCGCCGCCGGTGTTCAGCGTGTCGACCAGCGCCAGCGGCCACGAGCGCCCCTCGAAGAACACATGGCGGCGCTCGCCGCTGACCACCACGGTGGCATGCACGCGGCGCTCGCCGATCTGCGCGTGCAGCAGGCCGTTGGGACCGGCCGTGCCGCGCGCGAAGACGGTGCGCCCTTCGAGCCCGAGTTCGTAGCCACCGGCCACGACCTGCACCGACACCGCGCGCAGCACATCGCCGTGGCGCAGGCTCAGGCTGCGCGAGGCACGGCCGTTGAGGCGCCAGCCATCCAGCGTGCGCCAGGGCGAGTCGTGCTCGGCGGCGCGGCGTGCGGCCGCCAACTCGCGCAGCAGTTCAGCCAGTGCCGCCAGCAGCCACACCTCGTCAGGCACCGCGGTCTTCTCGGGGAACAGGTTGGCCTGCTCGCGCTCGATCAACGCGGTGTCCAGGTCGGCATGGGCGAAGGACGGCACGCCCACCAGCCGCGACAGGAACTCGACGTTGTTGGCCACGCCGACCACGCGGTACATCGCCAGCGCCTGGCGCATGCGCGCCAGCGCGGCGTCGCGCGTGCGGTCCCAGACGATCAGCTTGGCGATCATCGGGTCGTAGTGCGGCGTGATGGCATCGCCCTGCTCGACGCCGGTGTCCACGCGCACGTGCTCGCTCTCGGGCGGCGGCGACAGGTGCACGAGCCTGCCGGTGGACGGCAGGAAGCCCTTGTCCGGGTCTTCGGCGTAGATGCGCGCTTCGATGGCGTGGCCGTCGATCGTCAGCTGGTCCTGGCGCAGCGGCAGCGGCTCGCCGGCGGCCACGCGCAGCTGCCACTCGACCAGGTCCAGCCCGGTGATCATCTCGGTCACCGGATGTTCGACCTGCAGCCGCGTGTTCATCTCCATGAAGTAGAAGCTGCCGTCCGGGTTGGCGATGAACTCCACCGTGCCGGCGCCGACATACCCCACCGCCTTGGCGGCGTCGACCGCGGCCTGGCCCATCGCCGCGCGGCGCTCGCGCGTCATGCCCGGGGCCGGGGCCTCTTCCAGCACCTTCTGGTGGCGGCGCTGCACCGAGCAGTCACGCTCGAACAGGTAGACGCAGTCGCCGTGACTGTCGCCGAAGACCTGGATCTCGATGTGCCTGGGCTTGAGCACGTACTTCTCGACCAGCACGTGGTCGTCGCCGAAGGCGTTCTTCGCTTCGCGCTGGCATGAGGCCAGCGCCGCGGCGAAATCCTCGCGCTTGTCGACACGGCGCATGCCCTTGCCGCCGCCGCCTGCGCTGGCCTTGATGAGCACCGGGTAGCCGATGCTCGACGCCTGATCGGCCAGGAAGGCCGGGTCCTGGTTGTCGCCGTGGTAGCCGGGCGTCAACGGCACGCCGGCCTGGCCCATCAGCGCCTTGGCGGCCGACTTGCTGCCCATTGCGCGGATGGCGGACGCCGGCGGGCCGACGAAGACGATGCCGGCCGCGGCGCAGGCCTCGGCGAACTCCTCGTTCTCCGACAGGAAGCCGTAACCGGGGTGCACGGCCTGCGCGCCGGTGGCCTTGGCCGCCTCGAGGATGCGCTCGGCGCGCAAGTAGGACTCGCGTGCCGGCGGCGGGCCGATCAGCACCGCCTCGTCGGCCAGGCGCACATGGCGCGCGTTGGCATCGGCCTCGGAATAGACGGCCACGGTGGCGATGCCCATGCGCCGCGCCGTCTTGATGACGCGGCAGGCGATTTCGCCCCGATTGGCGATCAGGATCTTGCTAAACATGGGTTGTCTCCATCGGAGCGAAATCGCCTGCGTGCGCTGCGCGCACCATGCCATCTGCCTGCGCCGCAACGGCCTGCCGGCCGTTGGCGCCGCGATTGGCGATCAGGATCTTGCTAAACATGCGTGGTCTCCATCGGAGCGGAATCACCGGGTTGAGTTGCTGCTCAATGCCGCCACACGCGCAGTCCGCGGTGCTGCTCGAAGGCATCGAAATCGCGGTCGTCGTGCAGCAGCGCGTAGTCGCGCTCGATGCAGAAGGCCGCCACCAGCACGTCGATGGCGCTGCGCACCGTGTGGCCGCGGCCGCGCAGCTGGCGGTAGTGTTCGGCCGCTGCCACGGCCAGTTCGGGGTCCATCGAGGTTTCGATCGCCAGGCCCTGCATCAGCTGGCGCGCGGTGCGCAGGTCGCGCTCATGGCGAAAGCCGCGCAGCACCTCGAACAGCACCAGATCGGGCACGACGATGCGCACTTCGCCGTGGTCCAGAAGATGGCCGAGCAGCTCTGCGGTCGGGGCGTCCTCGCCGTTGAAGAAATCGATCCAGACGGAAGAGTCAACGACCAGCACGGCGCCCACCCTTCGCCACCGGTGAGCGCGGCGCCGGTTCGGCCGCCACCCGCGGCTCGGGCGCACTCCAGTCGATGGACTCGTCGCCCTGCCATTGAAGCTTGCCGCGCCACTTGAGGATCTCGCGATACGCGGCCTGCCGCGCCAATAATTTCAGACCGGCTTCGACCGCGTCCTTCTTGGTCTTGAAGGGGCCGGCCTTCATGGCCTCGGCCATCAAGGCGTCGTCGATGTCGATGTTGGTGCGCATGATGTGTATGATTAGCGATCCTAAAGCACATCATACACTTCTGTGCGCCGCCGCCTCGGACTGCAGCATCGCCACCATGTCGAGCACCGGGCATTCATGGCCCAGCCGGGTGACGCCGGCGCTGATCTGGCCGCGGTGGTGCGTGCCGTGGTTGAAGACGTGCAGCAGCGTCGCCGCATAGGGCAGCGACACCGCCTGGCCGCGCATCGTCGTGTAGTCCAGGCGGCCCGACAGCCGCGCATCGTCGAGGCCAGCGACGAGGCCGCCCCAGGCGTCGCAGCCATCGAGCAACGCCGCGCGCAGCCGTTGACGGTCGGTCTCGACCTCGGCATCGAGCTCGACCCGCGGCGACTCGCCGAACGCGAAACGCCTGAACCACAACTGGTGCTGCGCCACCAGCAGGTGGTTCAAGGTGCCGTGCACGCTCTTGAAGAACAGTCCGACATCGCCCCGGTAGTCTGCGTCGGGCAGGCGGTCGGCGGCGGCGAGCACCCGCTCGGTCGCCCAGCGGTCGTAGCGCGCGAAGTCCCGCAACAGGTCAAGCCTCATCATCGCCCGCGGCCCGGCTTCACATGCGGAACAGGCCGAACTTGGTCGGCTCGATCGGCGCGTTCAGCGTGGCCGCCAGCGACAGCCCGAGCATGCGCCGCGTCTGCGCCGGATCGACCACGCCGTCGTCCCACAGCCGCGCACTGGCGTAGTACGGGTGCCCCTGGTGTTCGTACTGCTGCAGGATTGGCGCCTTGAAGGCGGCCTCCTCTTCGGCCGACCACTGCCCGCCCTTGGCTTCGATGCCTTCGCGCCGCACGGTGGACAGCACGCTGGCCGCCTGCTCGCCGCCCATCACGCTGATGCGCGCGTTCGGCCACATCCACAGGAAGCGCGGGCTGTAGGCACGGCCGCACATGCCGTAATTGCCGGCACCGAAGCTGCCGCCGAGGATCAGCGTCAGCTTGGGCACCATCGCGGTGGCCACCGCGGTGACCATCTTGGCGCCGTCCTTGGCGATGCCGGCGTTTTCGTACTTGCGCCCGACCATGAAGCCGGTGATGTTCTGCAGGAACAGCAGCGGCACGCCCCTTTGAGCGCACAGCTCGATGAAGTGCGCGCCCTTCTGCGCCGATTCGCCGAACAGGATGCCGTTGTTGGCGACGATGCCGATCGGCATGCCGTGCAAGCGCGCGAAGCCGGTGATCAGCGTGCTGCCGTAGCGCGCCTTGAATTCGTCGAAGCGCGAGCCGTCGACGATGCGCGCGATGACCTCGCGCACGTCGTAGGGCTTGCGCGTGTCGGCGGGGATGATGCCGTACAGCTCCTGCGGGTCGTACAGCGGCTCCTCGCTGGCCTCCAGCGTCACCGTCCGCGGCTTCGCGCGGTTGAAGCTGGCGACGATGCGCCGCGCGATGAACAGCGCGTGGTTGTCGTTCTCGGCCAGGTGGTCGGCCACGCCGGACAGGCGCGTGTGCACGTCGCCGCCGCCCAGGTCCTCGGCGCTGACCACCTCACCGGTGGCGGCCTTCACCAGCGGCGGGCCGCCGAGGAAGATCGTGCCCTGGTTGCGCACGATCACCGTCTCGTCGCTCATGGCCGGCACATAGGCGCCGCCGGCGGTGCACGAGCCCATCACCACCGCCACCTGCGGGATGCCGGCCGCCGACATGGTGGCCTGGTTGTAGAAGATGCGGCCGAAATGCTCGCGGTCGGGGAAGACCTCGTCCTGCTTCGGCAGGAAGGCGCCGCCCGAATCGACCAGGTAGATGCACGGCAGCTGGTTCTGCAGCGCGATCTCCTGCGCGCGCAGGTGCTTCTTCACCGTCATCGGGTAGTAGGTGCCGCCCTTCACGGTGGCGTCGTTGGCCACGATCATGCATTCGCGGCCCATCACGCTGCCGATGCCGGTGATGACGCCGGCCGACGGCGCCTCGTCGTCGTACATGCCCAGCGCCGCCAGCTGGCCGACTTCCAGGAACGGCGTGCCCGGGTCGAGCAGGTGCGCGACGCGGTCGCGCGGCAGCAGCTTGCCGCGCGCTTCGTGGCGCGCTCGCGCCGCCGCGCCGCCGCCTTCGGCCACCTGCGCGGCCTTGGCACGCAGGTCGTCGACGATGGTGCGCATGCGCGTGGCGTTGGCGCGGAAGTCTTCCGAGCGGGTGTCGATCTGGCTCTTCAATGCTTGCATGCTCATTCCGTCTCGTTCATCGAGGCCAGCGCCAGGATCGACGCCTCGTGGCCTTCTTCCCACTGGCCGCGCCCGTCGATGGTGATGCCCAGCGGCCGCAGCAGGCCGTCGTTCAGGCCATAGGCCAGTCCGTGCACATCGACCTTCTGGCCGCGCGACCAGGCCTCGCGCAAGATCGTCGTGCGGCAGACGTTGCCGACCTGCTCGACCACGTTCATCTCGACCAGCTTGCGCCCCTGCGCGGTCAGGCTCGAGTTCAAGTCGAAGTGGTGCAGGTGCTTGAACGCCACGTCGGCGACATGGCGCAGCCAGTTGTCGGCCAGCCCGACCGAACGCCGCTCGACCACCGCCTGCACGCCGCCGCAGCCGTAGTGGCCCACCACCATGATGTGCTCCACCTTCAGCACGTCCACCGCGTACTGCAGCACCGACAGGCAGTTCAGGTCGGAATGCACCACCAGGTTGGCGACGTTGCGGTGCACGAAGACCTCGCCCGGCTCCAGGCCGAGGATCTCGTTGGCCGGCACGCGGCTGTCGGAGCAGCCGATCCACAGGTACTTCGGCGCCTGCAGCGCGGCCAGCCGCGTGAAGTACTGCGGGTCTTCGGACACACGCTGGTTGGCCCAGGCGCGGTTGTTGGAAAACAGGCCGTCGAGGCTGCACATGGCTACATCGACTCGGCGTAGAGCTCGCGGCCGATCAGCATGCGGCGGATCTCCGAGGTGCCCGCGCCGATCTCGTACAGCTTGGCGTCGCGCCACAGCCGGCCGGTGGGGTTGTCGTTGATGTAGCCGTTGCCACCCAGCGCCTGGATCGCCTCGCCGGCCATCCAGGTGGCCTTCTCGGCCGAATACAGGATGGCGCCGGCCGCGTCCTTGCGCAGCGTGCGCGCGTGGTCGCCGCGGTCGCAGGCCTGGCCCACCGCATAGACGTAGGCGCGGCTGGCCGACCAGGTGCTGTACATGTCGGCGATCTTGCCTTGCATCAGCTGGAACTCGCCGATGCTCTGCCCGAACTGCTTGCGCTCGTGCACATAGGGCAGCACCACGTCCATGCACGCGGCCATGATGCCCAGCGGCCCGCCGGACAGCACCGCGCGCTCGTAGTCCAGCCCGCTCATCAGCACCTTGACGCCCTTGCCTTCGCCGCCCAGCACGTTCTCGACCGGCACCTCGCAGTCGTCGAAGAACAGCGGCCAGGTGTTGCTGCCGCGCATGCCCAGCTTGTCCAGCTTGGCGCCGAAGCTCAGTCCCTTGGAACCTTTTTCGACGATAAAGGCGGTCATGCCGCCGGCGCCGGCGTTCAGGTCGGTCTTGGCGTAGATGACCAGCGTGTCGGCATCGCCGCCGTTGGTGATCCACATCTTGGCGCCGTTGAGCACGTAGCGGTCGCCCTTCAGGTCGGCGCGCAGCTTCATGCTGACCACGTCGGAGCCGGCGTTGGGCTCGCTCATCGCCAGCGCGCCCACATGCTCGCCAGACACCAGCTTGGGCAGGTATCTCGCCTTCTGCGCGGCATTGCCGTTGCGGTGAATCTGGTTGACGCACAGGTTGGAATGCGCGCCGTAGCTCAAGCCCACCGCGGCGGAGGCGCGCGACACCTCCTCCATCGCGATGATGTGCGCCAGATAGCCCATTTGGTTGCCGCCGTAGTCCTCGCCCACCGTCATGCCGTGCAGGCCGAGCGCGCCGAGCTTCTTCCACAGGTCGGGCGGAAACTGGTTGTCGCGGTCGATGGCGTCGGCGCGCGGCGCGATCTGCTCGGCGGCGAAGGTCTGCACGCTGTCGCGCAGCATGTCGAGGGTTTCGCCGAGCGCGAAGCTCAGGCCGGGGGTGGGGTTGGTCATGGCGTTCGGATCTCCGAAAAAACCTCAGATGCGTCACTGAATGTCAAGCGGTCTTGGCCACGCTCAGGCCAAGCTCCTCGATCATCTTCTCGCGCATCACGAACTTCTGCACCTTGCCGGTGATCGTCATCGGCATCTCGTCGACGAAGCGGATGTAGCGCGGTACCTTGTAGTGGGCGATCTGGTCGCGGCAGAAATCGCGGATCTCGGCTTCGGTGCAGCTCTCGCCGGGCTTGCATGTGATCCAGGCGCAGACCTCCTCGACGTACTTCGGGTCGGGCACGCCGAAGACCTGCACCGACTGCACCTTCGGGTGGCGGAACAAATACTCCTCGACCTCGCGCGGATAGACGTTCTCGCCGCCGCGGATCAGCATGTCCTTGGCGCGGCCGACGATGTTGCAGTAGCCCTCGGCATCGATCGTCGCCAGGTCGCCGGTGTGCATCC
>CXWJ01039370.1_pt1 | contig 10754 bp, 7 predicted proteins | sample 590841 | NCBI WGS metagenome assembly CXWJ01 (sample SAMEA3498367, study PRJEB10139) | wastewater metagenome | biome: wastewater treatment plant; material: activated sludge | place: Austria | collected 2015-01-21 | reverse complement strand
CTTCTACTGACACCAAATAGGCGATGCTGTTGCCGCCGTTCTGGGGCAGCCGGTTGCCGATGATGACGGCCGTCTTGGTTCCATCTTGCTTGCCGGGTGAATCCGCGGTCAGGCGGACGTGAGCCTGCAGGACAAGCTCTGCTCTCGTAGGCCGCACTTTGTCGAACAAGGTCTTGTCAAGCTCAATCACAGTGAGCTTATCGTCATCGTGATCGCCAGATTCCATCACGTAGTAAGGCCCATCAGCCGGATGTGTATCCTTCGGTCTTATGATGGGCGGGAAGCTGCCATCCCCCTTTTTTAGATCGGCCAGCGCAATTGTTTCCGTCGTAATTGTCTGGTTTTCGTCATCGGTGAAGAGGAGCAACGCCAGCCAGGGGGCGGGTGAACCGGCCGGCGCGTCGCCAATGTCCGGGTCGCGCTCCCAGGGTAGCGTGCTCCGGTTCAGGATGACGTGGGGTAGCACGTTCGAGTGATCGCCCAGACTGCCCTCCGGCGGGAAGACGGCCCCGATGAGTTGCGGGTCAAGGCTGAAGCGCGGCCCCAGCACGGCAAAGTTGAGCGTGGCGGTAAATGGCGCGGCCTGCGTGGGNNGGCTTGTGGAAGGCAATGAATTCGACGGCGCCGGTTGCGTTGTTGATCTCGTCTGTCATAGCGTGTTTTCCCCGGTTGATCGGTAGCCTTACGCGGGTAGCAGGACGTCGTCCATCACCGGCTCGCCCAGGTCGATGAGCGGATTGACGAAGCCCAGAGCCGCCAGCAATTCAGCCCGCTTATCATTGGCCGTTATGATGGTCTGGCGAGCGCTTTCCCAAGCCGCCTGGCCCGGCATATCTTTGAGTTGGGAATCCTGCCAGCTGAAGGCCACGGCGCTGCGCTCCAGCGAATATTGTAGTTCCGCCTTGGATAACCATTGCGTAAGTCCGGCTTCCGGCTCGGCCGTTGGCCTGATCTCGAACCCGCTCACCGTGTCGTCGACCAGACGGTCGCCATGCAGGTTGGGGGGGTTAAGCAAGGTTTTATCATTTGGGTCAAAATGAGGGATGCCCCAGAGCGCGGCCGGCGCCGGTTTCAGAACCGGGGTGCAGGTGAATTCCTGCGTAACAACGCCTTTTCTGTCATGGTTAATGGAAATGGTGTAGTCGCTGGCAAACCGGTCTTCCACCGTGCCGCCCGGCTCAACACCCACGGATGCCACACCGAATTGGGTATTCGCATTCTGGAGATCTAGCGACCTGTTTCCCCCGACAGCGGCCGTGGCGCTGGCGCTGTTGATCGGGATGGCCGAACTGACGCCCAGCACCATCTCCTTGGGGTTGACGATCCAGCGCACATTCTTCTCCCCCTCATTCATCTGCCGCACCAATCCCTGCTGGACGTTGATGCTGCACACTTTATCGTCCGCGGGCAGGAAGGATGTCTTGAACTGATCCCAGGCAATCGGGGCCATGCTCTGGCTGCCGCCCGCGCCGAACTCGACGGAAAAAGAGACGATGTAGAGATGGACGGTGGTCGTGCCGGAAAACTCTGGCCCCCACAAATGGACATCGGCCCCAACCTCGATGGAAATGGTGCTCTTCAGATCGCCAAGCCCAAGCGTGTACGACGCGCCGATGTCCACGTAGACCTTGATGTCATAATGATACGGCTTCCAGGCGATCAGGAAGTCGGCGCCGGCATTGAACCAGGCGCGCAGGTCGCCGCTGTGCCAGGTGGCTTGCAACAGGCCGCCGGCCATGATCGCCGAGGACGTCAGGGCGAAATAAGCTTCGGCTTTGACTTGCAACAGATCACTGACCTGCCAGTTGAGGGCCAGGCGCGGCACCTTGGGGTAGTGGTCGGGCACGACGAAGAGGGGATGGTAGCCGCCGAGCGTGATGACGAAGTCGCCTGCGTGAGGGTTGGGGTCGAACCAGGCGAAGAAGGCAAAGCCGCCGGTCAGATGGCAATCCTTGGAGATGATGTAGGAATCCGGCGTCAGGGCGGCGCGTATCTCCAGGTACCCCTCGGCCGGCACGAAGCTGGCCTTCAGGGCCATGTGGACCACGGCCATGGGCGGCACGTTGCTGCCGGCATCGGGCAGCGGGGCGACCAAGGTCGAGAGGCCCAGGAGGTCGATCTCAAAGCGGTTGCCGAACTGGATGACCAGCAGGGCAAACGAATCGAGTAGTTTGAAGGTGGTGAACTTGATGCCGGCGGCGATGAAGTAATCGCCTATCGAGGACGGGATATACTTTTCGAGCGACTGGAGCTTCGTCGACAGCGTGTTTTGCCGGCCGGCCTGATCGGTGGGCAGGGGAGCCGGGCCGGCCGGTTTCATGGCTTCGGCCACCAGCGGGAAGGTGGCGACCTCTTCGATAGGCGGCACTACCAGCCGGCGGTTGTAGCCCAGCCCGGCGGCGAAGCCGGTGACGAAGAAGAAGGCCGGCCCGCCCAACGGATAGTCGGCCACGACATAGATGAAGAGCGAGGGGCTGCCGCTCGTCTGGGTGAAAGAGCCGATGGCCGCCAGCGACAGCTTGGCCGTGCGCACCGTAGCCAGCCCGGCAAAGCCGGTAATCTGGCCGTTCTTATCCTTGAGCATGAGCAGCGATCCGCCGACCTCGACCGGACCGTTGCTAAAGTCGATGCCCAGGCCGCTCAGCGAGAACTGCGGCTCGAAGGCGGTAATGGGCGAACTCATCGACAGCCCGTCGAGGGAGAGGGTAAGGCCGCCAACCGAGATGGCCGCGTCCAGCAGGGCGGTAATCTTGCTGTTGGCGAATGCCACGCCGACGCGCTCGAAGGCCACCGGGCCAAAGGACTTCTGAATCTTGATCCATTGCGTGCCGTCGTTGGCGGTGACGTTGCTGCCGGAGGCCGGCCTGGCGGCGCTGACGGTGGCCTGCCCGGCCGGCACTAGACCATTGTTGGGCGGCGACGCGGCGCTGCCGTTGGCCGGTTGCTGGGCCGGGGCCGGTTTGTCCGCGGTCTGGTTGAAACCGAGCGACAGGCTAAGCTGAACGGTCTTGTCGCCCAGGTGGAGCATGGCCGCCAGGGACAGCTCCTTGATATCCTGAGCGGGCAGCTTCAGGCCGCCTTGCTGCAACGCGCTGAGTTGCTGGATCTCGTCCGCCTTGACGGCGCGGCTGGCCACCACCACTTGCAGCGACAGCTTGAGAGTCTGATCGGGGGGCAGCGGCTGCCAATCGATCAGCGGCAGGCTGGGCAGCTTCAGGTCGGAGAGGTTCAGGCCGCCATCGATATCCAGGCCGAACAGGACCAACGATTCGGCCTGGTCGCTACGGTAGACCAGCAAGGCATCCTTGAGCGTAAAGCTCAGGCCGGTCTTGATGTCGGTGCCCTTGATTACCGTCTTCAGAAGGTCATCCACCTCGATCTGCTCGCCGAAATCATCCTGATAAGCGGCCATGAAGGTCGATGACTTGGGATCGCTATCATAGGTCAGCTCAAAGCGGAGCAGCTGGGACTTCCCCACATCAAAGGCCAGGTACCCCCCGAAATGCTTGCTATAGACCACGGCGCTCTGCTGCATGCTCTCAATGGTGACGCCGGCGTCCATTGGAGGGTCAAAGAGGGTGAACTTTGCCTCGGAGGAAAACTTGAAATCTTTGCTGGGGGTGTCGTAGGACACGCTGAAAAAGAGAATCTTGATCTTGTCAAGTGCCGCCGGCAGGTTCAAGTCCTTGAACCCGCCGACTTCGGCCAACTTATTGATCAGGAGGGCGATGGGCAGCCCATCCTCGGAAGCGGCCGCACCCTCCAATTGCCAGCCCGTATCGGTGAAGGTGATATCCAGTTCCGGCTGCGCGGTATCGCCTTCTTCATCCAGCCACGCTTCCCCGGCCGCCAGCCGCATGGCAAAGGAGTAGTAGCCGGTGCTGGGCACGGCTTCGATTCTGATGTTGTCGATCTTGATATCCGGCGGCGGCGGCAAGGTCGGGAAATACTCTTTGGCGAACTTGCTTAGCAGGATCGGCGTCGACTTGTTTTGCACGGCCTCAATCGTGCCGTCGGGCATGCCCACCGTCACGTCCAGTTCGACCTCAAAGAGGATCAGTTCGCCGCTGATGACCGCCGACAGCGCGCGCCGCGTGCCGTCGAACGGGTTCTGCACCATCACCCGGATCGAGCGCAGGCCGAGGACCAATATTTTCTCAATGGCCGTCCACTCCAGCGGCCTCGTCTTGTCCTGGCTATCGGTCAGGCCAATGGTGACGGCCGCGAAGTCGACCTGGTAGGAGCCGTTCTGTGTGGACAGCTTCAGCGCCATGTTGCGCAGGCTGACCTGGCCCAGGGCCGAGCGGACCTCGGCGGGAATCATCTGGATGGCGTCGGCGCCGCCAATCACGTCGGCCAGCGCGTCGACCATGTTCTCCAGATCCAGGCCGTCAAACTCGCCGGAGAGGAGCATCTCCCCGCCGCGGCCGGGCCACTCTTCGGCCGCCAGCCACATATCAACTTCCCTCGTTCCCGCTACCAGGCTGGGGATGACGATTTCGCCCAGATAGACCAGGCTGTAATCATGATCCGGCGCGTCCACCAGCCACTCCTTGGACACCGGCGAGTACAGCCTGGCCTCCTTGACGGTAAAGGTGATCTGATCGCCAAGTGTGGCCTCCAGTCCCAGGCTGGCTTGAAGGGTGATGCCTGGCGGCGGGGGCGGTTTGTTATCCTTGGCCGGGGGATACGTGCCCCACGGATAGGCGTAGAGAGGCACAGGAGGCAGCGCTTCGGCCGCGGTTTGCGGTTTGCCTTCCTTGCCCGCCGGGAACTGGTGGATGATGGGGCCGCCCAGGGTCACGGGGTCGTGGCCGTCGCCCAACCAGTGTTCTAACACGCTGAGCGCCCCTTTGGGACTCCAGCGGGACACGAGGTTAAGGCCCGCTTGCAGGTCAACGCCCGCCGCCTGATGGGCGTGGGTGGTCAGGTAAAAGAAGCGTTCGGTCAGATTCAGCGTGGTAGGCTGGTCGGGTTGTGTTTGGTCGAACTGACTGGGCAGGTCGGGGAAGGTGTCGGCGAAATGCCACCCCGGCGGCAGGGCGAAACGCAGGGTGGAGATGAGTGTGCCGTCGCCTTTGAGGGCGAAGGTGGCGACCACATCCAGCTTGCCCGGGGCCATGATCATAACCTTTTTCCCCTGGCCGCCCGGCTTCTGGCTTGAAATCTGAAGCCCCTCGCCGGGAAACGTGGTCTGCCCCTTGATGACCACCTGGTTATTCTGTCCGTTGCCGTCCCCCGACTGCGCATTGGCTATCGTCAGTTTGCCGCCGGGAAAGAAGCCGGATTGGGTCAGTAGCCGGGTGAGGGGATCGTCCTGAAGCATGGCCTGGTCGATGACCGCCGCGCCGGAAGCGTTCTTCATCTTGTTTAGAGCGAGCTTGTCCTGAAGTGTGGCGAACGTCAAGCCCATCTGTCATCCCTCCATTAGCCAGGATTTAACCAATCAATCCATTTGCCGCTATGGTTGCATCAATCTGTTGCGTAAGGAAATCTCTAAAATCAGTACCGCTATGCAGTTGGGCCATCATTTGATCTCTCCCTTGCAATCCTGCGGGAAACGCGGCGTCATACATGTTAATGCCAGAAGCGGCTCTATTTGTAAAGATATAGGTGTATGTTTGTAGCAATAGTTTCTTGAACAGCGCCGCGTGGTGGTAATTGACCAGGCCGGTGCAGGAAGGAAGGTTGTCGTCTCTAGTCCAGCGAACTCCTCCTCCTTTCAGGTAATCTACAAATTTTGTTTTGTTTATATTGCTTATAGCTCTTCCCTCAAGAACCTTGATGTATCTGTCCAAGGCTTCCACATCGTTTAACTTGAATCTTCTCATCTGGGCCGGGTCTACCAGTGTGCCATGGTGTGTTAGGAATCGGGCGCATAAATTGAAAGTCAGTCTCCCCACTGAGTTATCTGCTTTTGCGGGGTCGCGATGGATGCCCGGCATGCGCAGTATCAGTTGGTTCGTTTGCGGAGATGCAAACGTAAGTAACGGCGGTGCGATAGGGGTGTAATTGCTTCGTCGATCATCAAGTGCATATATGGCAACGTAATTTGCGACTAAGTCGCTTACAGTAGTTGCATCCGGCTCGGAGTTATGACCAGGACCGGCGACTGGATCAACGGCAAATATGTTGATGGTTGTGTTTCGATAGTTCCCTATAAAATTTCCAAATTGATTCAACCAGTAGGCGATACGGATACAAGTCACTGCCCCACGGCTCCAGCCTACCATGTTGATGACACCAGGTGGAGGGTTGAGACTACTAAGTACATTTAACACATTTACAACGTTGTTTTCGACCCCCCTACCCGTAGCCTGTCGTAAAGCATTATCAATGCCAGGTAAAAGCAGGTTTACGACTTCGCTTCTCTGTTCCCACTTCCATCGACCAGTGTTAGGGTCCTGCACGGCCACTCGTCTAGTCGGGTCCAGTTTGCTGCCAACCCCTTCTGTGACCATATAGTCCACAAATTCGGTTCCGGTGTTTCGCGCAGTGTTGCCGAAGAGGTTCACAATTTCACCGATATTAATACCTTTGGTGCTCGACCCTCCCGTGCCGTGGTTATAGATTGTGAACACGTATGGATTGGTCGCTGGAGCTTGCATTGTCCTTCCTCCCTGAAATCAGAATCACTCCGGCATGGATGCGCTAATTGGCAAATAGGTCAATCGATATCACAACGGTTGCAAAGTTTAACCTGATGTATCGCCTGTTAGCGTATCTTTATCGCACCACCCGTGTTACCGGCCATCCAAATCGATTTATCGAAGGCGACCCATCCCTCAAAATAACCATTACGAGTATCAAGAATGTCGGTAATCACCTTTATCATTGTTCCTACGGGTTGGTTTGCGAGTTTTTCGAGTATGGGTTTGGTCAGGTTTGAAAATCTCTCTTCAGGGTTCGTAATCTTATTGGTCTCGATCAACGTCATCCGTTCAAGTGTAGTTCCTACTACGTTCAGATTCGTGAAGGTGGCGACACCGGCCGTTATTTTGCCAACTGCCAAGGTTGCTTCTGTATCCAGGCTGGCTATATTGCGAGTCCCGTTCTCATCCGTAATCTGAAAGTAAAGCCGGTTGTCTTTTTCCCAGTTGGTTAATCCCCACGTAACGCCGTTTGTATTGCGAATACCAAATTGGTGGTCGGCGCCATAAATTTCAAGCGGTTTTTTCGGATCTGTCAGACCAATTCCCACTCTACCGTTAGGAAGGGTAAAGTTCCCCTGATCGTCTAGAATAGCCACATTAAACATACCTTTCTCATTTTGTATCTGAAAATAAAGGCGGTTGTCCTGTTGCCAATTGGTTAATCCCCAGGTAATACCTTTGGTGTTGCGAATACCAAATTGATGATCTGCGCCATAAATCTCAAACGTCTTTTTCGGATCCGTCAGGCCAATTCCCACTTTACCGTCAGGTTGAAGCGCCAAAGTGGGTGACGAATCCGGCGTGCTCATTCCGACATTCAGCCGGCCTGTGTCATAATCCATTGTGATGTAAGTAGACGCAACATCGCTGCCGAATCGCAAAACCGGGCTCCCCTCTGCCTTCCGAATGAAAAGCCCAACCGAATCTGCAACGCGCTGGCTGATGGCGACTGTCGTCTCAGCACCATAACTTTGTGATGGAAAATCAACAGAGGGTAAACCAACCTCTAATAGCGCGGCAGGGTTTGTCATACCAATGCCGACCTTGCCTTCGACCAGTAGACCATTGGCAGGGGCTTGCGTATTCGTTCCGGCATAGTTTTGGCCAATCACCACGCCACCGGCAACGTCCAATAGATTGCTAGGATACGCTGTGCCAATGCCCACCCCATGCCTGCTGAACAGCAGGGGCGATTTCTCGATCACTAACACAAGTTGCCCGTCCACATAGCCGGCAATATTACGGTAGCGGATGGAGAGGTTGGTCGCGCCGGGGGGGAGTGAGGATTTTAACCCCTGTAACTCAATGACCAGGGCGTCGCCCGGCGGGAGCGTGACATCGTTCGGTGGTGTCCAGACCAATTCACCACTCTTCTCTCCCTGGCCGTGCGTCGGATCCTCAAAGTCAGAATAGTTCAGCGTCCAATTAAGCTTCTTAGCTTCCCAAATGGCCCCTGCGGCACTTACCTGGAAATCGCTCGTCCGGCACAGCGCCCATGCTTGAGTGCCATTCTCATCAGCCAGGTCAAAGGCGATAACAAATTGGGACTTGCCCGCTTTCAGGGCGATATTGGGATCTGCGCCAGCTATAGCCTCCGGATTGATGACATTCATCACCTGCAATTTGAGGGTTATCTCGGAAACGCCATCGTTCAGAATGCGGTTCGAGTCGATAAAGGCGGCGTGGAACGGATTTATCTGGCTGCCGCGGTGGGTGATGACGTCCAGGTTTTGGCTGGAGCTGTCGGTGCTGCTCGCTTTGTTGGTAGTACTATCGATCACCTGAGGCGGCATAAACTCCACCTGAGTTTTGCTCTTGCCGGCGTTGGCGCTGATGCGATTCAGGGTGATGTAGCGGTGCTCGCCGGCAGCCAGCTCCTTTTTCTGGCCGGTATACAAAAAGTAGAGCGACACGAATTTCGCCGCCTGATCCAGCTTCATCGCCNNGACGGCGATTGGCTGAGCGCGTCAAGCGTGGCCGGCGACAGGATGCCGGCGTAAAAGATCACGGCCACATGGTAATTGGTTTTCGAGGGCTGGCCCGTCTTGTCTTGAAAGCGCAACGTCTTGCCCGAAGTATTGTACAACTCCAGGGTCAGGCTGTGCGTCTCCTGGGGATCCTGGGTAATGTACAGGGCAAATTGCTGATCTTTGCTGTCGTAGAGGCTGAAGGTTATCGGCTGGTCGGTCATCTGTACGCCCTTGCCCGCTTATGTTGATGCGATTCTCTCACCTGGCTGGTTGTCATTCACCCGTGGGTGGCGTTGCCTCGAGTTGGGCCTGCGCCTGCTGCTGAATCTTGTTGACCAACTGGTACACTTCCTTAAACGGTTTCTCGCCCAGAAATTCCAGTATCTTGTTGATCTCGGCCAGTGTCAGTGTGAGTTGTATCTCTTGCATGGTCGTTTTCCAGCTCCCTTGAACATTGATTCATATCAGGCCGCGCCGTCGCCGGCCGGCGCCAATTTCAGCCAGCCCTCGCGCAACTCCTGGGCAGTGAAGGTGGCCTGCACGTTCGGCGCGCCGATGGGCCACAGGCTCCACCGGCCGGCCTCCCGCTCCAGCNNAACGCATCCGTATAATGCTCGGCCGGGATGTGGATGGCCTTGGTCGGCAGGATGCCGGTCGTGGCGTGCACGCTGCCCAGCGGGTCGAGCAGCATGGTCAGGATTTGCGGCGGGCTGTCCAGCGATTGGCTGAGATTGACCGGCTGCCCATCCTGATGAACCTTGATATGTGGGTCCAGGATCGCCATTGCTTCGCTGCTCACCGTCTGCGGGGCAAAGAAATCATCGCCCAGCGCGCCGTCGGCCCCTTCGACCCAGTAGCCGATCAGCCCGTCGTTCAACTGCTCGAATTCCCCGATGCGGNNCCCCGATGCGGATGGGGAAGGTGACGGCGGTAAACCCGGCAGTCGTCCGTGGCTGGTCCGGGGCCTTAATGTCGCGCTCGAACGCCTCCCACGTATGATCGACGGCCGGCAGCCCCTGCAATTCCAGGTTCACCACGGCGCGGGCGACGGCGATCGGCCGGCCCATCAGCAGGGCCAGGGCGCTGTGGTTGGCGGTCTGGTCGGGGGCGATGTTCTCCAGGGCGTTCTCGATGGCAGTTAGGAAGTCCTGCGCATAATTTTCGCCGCGGGTGGACACGTATTCCACCACCTTTTGCAATTGTCCCGGCAGTTCCGCCAGCGACAGGCGGGGCAAGCCCGGCGCCGCGAACCATTGGCCATTCCGGCCCAGCGAGGAGAGCGCCTGACCGGCCGCGTCGTAGACCATCAGGCTGCTATCCAGCAAGTTGGGCAGCAGCCAGCCGCAGACAGGGGTGGTGTCGGGATGGCTGTTGCTCTCGGTCGCGTCCGGGCCGGCCTCAGCATCTTCCTCGTCGGTGAACTCATCATTCGTGGTGGCATTGGCCGCCAGCCAGCGAAAGTTGAGCCGGGCCGGTTGCGCCAGCCGCGGCGGCAGCGCGACCACCTGGCCGTCGGCCCTGCTCATGGTGTCGGTTGTAATCAGTCCATCGCTGAGGTCAAGCTCCAGCCACTGGCCGAAGGTATCGATCAGGTTCAATCGATTGAGCCGCAGCGTGCCAGTGCGGATGGGGTTAAAATCGTTCTGTGGCGCGGGGGCTACGCGGGTACTATCGCCTACCGCCTCGGCCACGTCGCCGGTGAACATTTGGTGATCCGGGAAGCCCCATGGTTCTTCAATGGGCAATTGCAGCGTCTGCTTGCATCCCAGCAGGGCGGCGTTGAAACCGCTCAGTGATTGGGCCAGCACGTGGAAATCTGGCCCGCTGGCGAACGCATAGACGCGGAGTATCTCATCGAGGGTGCCGCTCTGGTCGGGTTTCTTGTCGGGCGCCAGCGCGGCGTACCATTCCAGAATATCCTCTAGGTGCTCGTCGAAGTAATCATTGCTCCGCTCGGTGGCGGGGATCTTCTGATCTTCGAAATAAGCGCCCAACAACTGCTTCTCCACGAACGCCTCCACCTGCTTGCCTAGTTGCGTCTTGGCGTGCGGGGTCAGGATGCTGCGGCCGATGTACGTGTACGTTTCCGGCTCGGCCAGCGCTCCGACCATGTCTGGCAACGGGACTAGAT
>CXWJ01002258.1_pt1 | contig 10757 bp, 8 predicted proteins | sample 590841 | NCBI WGS metagenome assembly CXWJ01 (sample SAMEA3498367, study PRJEB10139) | wastewater metagenome | biome: wastewater treatment plant; material: activated sludge | place: Austria | collected 2015-01-21 | reverse complement strand
GCCCGCACTGACGCCGTGCGGACCCGGCGAGGCGGCTACTTCTTCTTGCCCTTGCGCACCGCTTGCGGCACCAGCTGATGCGCCACATCCGGCACATACCGCTGCGAGTCACGCGGCGGGCGTTCGTAGCCGACAGCGACCGGTCGCTCGGGGATCGGCACGACCTCGGGCTCGATCCGGTGGTAGGGGATCGAGTCGAGCAGGTGCGTCAGGATGTTGATGCGCGAGGCCCGCTTGTCCTCGGACTCGACCGTGTACCACGGGGTCAGGTCGAGGTCGGTGTGCGCCATCATGGCGTCCTTGGCGCGGGAGTAGTCCTCCCACCGGCTGATGGACTGGACATCCATCGGCGAGAGCTTCCACTGCCGCATCGGGTCACCGGAGCGAGACCGGAACCGAGCCTCCTGCTCGACGTCGGAGACCGAGAACCAGTACTTGCGCAGCATGATCCCGTCGTCGACGAGCATCTTCTCGAAGATCGGAGCCTGGTCGAGGAAGCGGGTGTACTGCTCGTCGGTGCAGAAACCCATCACCCGCTCGACGCCGGCCCGGTTGTACCACGACCGGTCGAAGAGCACGATCTCGCCGGCAGCCGGCAGATGAGCCACGTACTTCTGGAAGTACCACTGGGACTTCTCGCGGTCGCTGGGCGCCGGCAGCGCGACCACGCGCACGATGCGGGGGTTGGACGCCTCGGCGATCCGCTTGATGGCCGACCCCTTGCCGGCCGCGTCCCGGCCCTCGAAGAGCACGACCACACGGCTCTTGGTCTCCTTGACCCACTGCTGCATCACCATGAGCTCGGCCTGCAGACGCGCAAGCTCGGTTTCGTAGGCGATCTTGTCGATGGTGGGGATGCCACTCGCGGTCCGCTTAGCCATGGGCGAGAGTGTGGCAGTTGTGTGACCTACGCGACACTCGACGGTTCATCATGTGAACACCTTCTCGACGCCTCAGCGTCATCCGGGACGTCNNCGGGACGTCATCCGGGACGTCATCCGAGAAGTCATCCAGGAATCAACGCCAGGTCCTCAGGCGTTGTCCCCCTGTGGCCCTCGACACCTCCGCCTACCGCCCGCCCGCCGGGTCCATCACGATGTTCACCACGAAATGGTGCGGCTACTGCCGGATGCTGAAGTTCTCGCTCAACCGGCTCGGCATCGACTTCCGTGAGATCGACATCGAGCGTGACCCGGATGCCGTCGCGTTCGTCATGGCGGTCAACGACGGCAACCAGACGGTGCCGACCGTGGTCTACTCCGACGGCTCGACCGCCACCAACCCCAGCGGACGCGAGGTCCAGGCGCTCACCACGACTCTGACGTGACCGGCTGACCGAGCCACTGTTCGATGAGCCGACGGGCGATGGAGATGCCCGTGGGCACCATGATCTCGCCCTTGCCTAGGGCGGCGAGGTAGTCGACGCGAGTGACCCATCTGGCCTCCGCGATCTCGTCCGGCGCGAGGCGCAGGTCGGTGCCCTCGGCGCGTGCGACGCAGCCGATCATCAGCGAACACGGAAACGGCCACGGCTGGCTGCCGACATACGTGACGTCGACGACGTCGACCCCCACCTCCTCGGCGACCTCTCGGATGACGGCGGCCTCGAGGCTCTCGCCCGGCTCCACGAACCCTGCGAGCACAGAGAACCGTCCGGTCGGCCAGGCTGGGTTGCGCGCCAGCAAGAGGCGGTCGTCCGCGTCACGGATGGCCATGATCACGGCCGGGTCGCTGCGCGGGTAGTGCTCTGACCCGTCGGTGGGACACCGCCGTACCCAGCCGGCGTGGGTGGGGTGGGTGGACCCACCGCAGCGCGGGCACCGAGGGTGGACCTCATGCCAGTTGGCCAGNNGCCTGACCGGGTGGCTCTGCCGGCCCAGGCTGATCGCGACCCACGATGACCGCGACGTAGGCCGGGCCGGTCGGGTCGATGCCCAAGAAGACCCACAGAGCCTGGTCGTCGCCGGCACGGGCACTCCGGGTGACCAGAGTGGGGCGCCCGGCAGCATCGAGGGCGACCGCCATCCGGTCCCCGCGTATCTCCACGACGCGAGTGGTGGGGTCCGCCCACACCCACGCCATGGCCGCCGGGTCCTCGCGCAGCGGCGCCGCGCGGTCCACGTGCGCTCTGGCCAACGACAAATCGGCAAGCCGCAGCGCCTCATCGGTCACGCTTGCAGCCTATTGGTGCCCCGACGTCATACGGTTGCCGTGTGACGCGTAGTGCCCAGTTCCTTGCTGCTCTGGCCAGCGCCGCTGTGCCCGGCCTCAACCCCGTGCGAGTCTGGGCGGTCGCCCCCCGCCCGGCCGACCGCTACGACGTGGCGTTCTTGGAGGACGAGCGAGAGCGGCGATGGACGATCCGCGCGCCTCGCACGTCCGCTGCTGGCGCGGATCTCGAGAACGCGTCGGCCGTCGTCGCGCTGTTGGCCCGTCGCCTGCCTTTCTCGGTGCCGGCCCCGACCGGTTTCGTCCGCACCCCTGAGGGGCGAGCGGTCGTCCACCCGTTCTTGGCGGGTCGCAGCGTCGACCTGGCCGCCGTGCCGTCGGGTGCCGGACTCGCGGGTGACCTGGGGCGGGTGCTCGCGGCCATCCACAATGTCGACCGCAGCGTCTATGACGAGGCAGGCCTGCCGGCCTACGACGCCGAGACACATCGCCAGCGCCGGCTCGCCGAGCTCGACCGCGCCGCGGCGACGGGACACGTCCCGGCGACGCTCCTGCGGCGCTGGGAGCAGGCCCTGGACGACGTGTCTCTGTGGCGGTTCGCGGCGACGCCCGTGCACGGCAGCCTCACGGGTGACCGATTCCTGGCGACCTTCGACGACGAGGACGACGCCAGCACGGGGCGCATCAAGGCCATCACCGGCTGGGAGAGCGCACGCATCGCCGACCCGGCCGAGGACTTCGCTGACATCGTGGCCCTGGCCGGCACGTCGACCCTCGACGCTGTTCTGACCTCGTATGCCTCGCACCTCGTGGAGCGCGTCGACCCCCACCTCGTGCAACGGGCTCACCTGGCCAGCGAGATGGCGATCGTCACCGAGCTCCTCGCTGCCGTCACCGCCGCCGACCGTGAGCTCATCGCGTCGTATGCGGCGACACTGCGGGACCGTGAGCACGATGCCGACCATCCGTCGCTGCGGGTGCTGCGCTCGGTGCCGGCCCCCTTCGGCGCCGCAGATGAGACGGGCAAGGACCCTGGAGACGCCGTCGCGGTGGGCTCATCGGAGTCCGCCTCCGAGCCCACGCAGGGTTTCGACACGGCGCACTTCGCAGCCCTCGACGACGACGAGGACGCCGACGAGCGACTGGGCGGCGCCGAGCCGACGGAGGCCATCGACCTGCCGGCCGAGCTCGCCCGACGCAGATCCTCAGGTCAGACGCAGGACTGAGGCCAGGTCGTCCTCGTCTGGTAGGCGGGGGTAGACCGTGCGTCCGAGAGAGGCGTAGTAGAACGCCGCGCCGACCCGCGTCGGGTCAAGGCCGCGCAGCCTGGCGTAGGCCAGTCGATAGGCCCCCAGCTGCAGAGCCGCGATCTCGGCCGCTCGCCCGCTCGGNNACGGCGTCGATGCGACCGCGCACGGCATATCCCGCGATGGCCGTCTCGATCGGCACCTCGATGCCGAGCGGAACCCGAGTCGCCCACTCGCTGGCCAGGAACAGCTCCTTCATGGCCGGTAGGTCGCCGGAGGCCTGCCCGGGCTCCTCGAGCGAGTCGGCGCTGCCCGGCAGGTCGTCGACGTCGAGGATCGACGCGAAGGCGAAGTGCTGCTCGATCCACGCGTGGAAGGCGCTGCCTCGCCTCGCCTCCCGCGCCGGGGGACGCGGCATGGGTCGACGGAGCGACGCGGCGAACCGATCCCGGTCGCTGGCCAACGCCTGCAGGTCGGAGACGGACAGGTGCGTCGGCAGCTGCACAGACACGGCGGGGGGTTTAGTGCGTCGTCGCCAGTCGCGCACCAGCATGGCGGCCCGCTCCATCAGCTCCGACCCGGCGCCCGTATGGGCGTCGGTGCTCCACACCGCCTCGGCAGCGCGGTCAGCGCCGCGCAGCGTCAGGCTGGGCTGGTGGTCGCTCGGGCTCGGCGGCGAGGGGTGCGTCGCGGTCTCGGGCGACGCGGTCGGCCACGTCCAGCTCGCGGTCAGGACGGGTCGCGGGTTGGGCGCCTTCGCGGTCGTCGGGGGCTCGTGCCACGCGAGCTCGCCATCCGGCATGGCATCACGGATCTCGGTGAGGAAGCGCGAGGCGATGCGCGGGGCGACTCCGTCGTGCCAGACCGCCCCGGTGAGCACGAGCGAGTGTCGGGCCCGGGTGGCCGCGACGTAGACCAGGCGCCGTTCCTCGGCGATCTCATGGCCACCCGCCTGCGCACGGAAGCTCGCGTAGCGCCCCTCGACGTCATCCCAGCCCTGCACCTGGTCCAGGTCGAGGCGAGCCAGGCCGTCACGGTCGCCGCGCAGCGCAAAGGGAACGCCGTGCAGCCGCGTCGTCCAGCCGTTGTCGTTGTCNNAGTCCCTTGGCCGCATGCACGGTGAGCACGGCCACGGCATCGTCGTTGGTCTCGATGGAGGGCAGGTCGAGCCCGCGTTCTTCGTCCTCGGCGGCGTCGAGCCAGGCCAGGAAGGCGCCCAGCGTGGGTCGGTCGGACGAGACCGAGAAGCTGGCGGCCACGTCGGTGAACGCATCGAGGTGGACCCTGGCCGTGGCGGCCGTATGCCGTGCGGCTACCGCGACCTCGATGTCCAGCCCGAGGCCCCTCTCGACCTCGACCACGAGGTCGGCCAGGGGGAGGCTCGTGAGGCCGCGCAGCCGACGGACGATGGCTCGCAGGTCGTGCAGCCGATCTCGGGCCACGGCACTCACGCGTTGTCCAGCGGCCCCTCGCCAGGCCAGCGGTGGCAGGTCGTCCAACACCTCGACAAGGCTGACGACCTCGCGCGACGCGACCTCGCGGTCGACGGCGACCGTCTGCGACGTGCCGTCGCTGACCGGCGCCAATGCGCTGGGGCGCTGCCGCAGCCTGGCCCACTCATACAGCCCGTCAAGGTCGGCGGCGCCCAACCTTACGAGAGGTCCGGTCAGCAGGCGCATGAGATGGTCACCGCGACTGGGGTCGTGGACGACCCACAGCATGGCCACGAGATCGGCGACCTCGGGGGTGAACAGCAGCCCTCCCACCCCCACGACCTCAACCGGCAGGTCGTGCTGTTGCAGGGCCGCGACGAGGAGCGGGAACTGCGAGCGCTTGCGGCAGACCACGGCGGCCGTGGCGCCGGTGCGTCGACCGCTCGGCCGTCGCCACGCCTGGGCCACCAGCCGGGCCACGGCGTCGGCTTCGTCGTCGATCGACTCGAACATGCCCAGTGACACGTGACCCGGGCCGGCGTCAGGTCGGGCGGTCAGCAGCGGCACGGCGACGACTTGCGCCTGTCGAAGCGGTCGTGCCGCGACCTCGGCTGCGTCGAGAACGCGCTGGTCGTTGCGCCAGCTGGTCGTCAGCGGCAGCACCGGAGTCGGTGATCCGTCACACCCGAACTCCGCTGGGAAGCGAGCCAGGGTCGTCGCGCTGGCACCGCGCCATCCGTAGATCGACTGGTGGGGATCGCCGACGGCGGTGACCGGCACGACCGCACCTCGGTCACCACCGACGGCGGCGAACAGCGAGCGCAGCAGCACGAGCTGTGCCTCGGAGGTGTCTTGGAACTCGTCGAGAAGGACGGCCTTGAAGCGAGCTCGCTCGCCACGCGCCACCGCGTCGACGTCGCGGGCCAACCTGGCGGCCGCCGCCATCTGGTCGCCGTAGTCCACCGAGTCCCGTCGTCGCTTCAGGGCGAGGTACTCGCTCACGATCGGGATCACGAGCCGCCGAGCCCGCAGTGCGACGAGCACCTCGCGCAGCGGATGACGGGTCTTGCGGGTCTGACCTGGCGGGATGGCCTCGACCTCGTCGATGAACCGGTCGAGGAAACCCTCGACGTCGGCCGGCTCGAGCAGGTGCTCGGCCATCTCGCCGGCCAGATCGACGACGGCTCGGATGACCGAGCCCTCGGTGTAGTCCATGTCGGTCATCGGCCCGTCGAACCTGGCCACTGCCTCGGCGGCAACCTGCCAGGCCGCCGCCGGGGACAGGAGCCGTGACTCGGGCTCGATCCCGAGACGGACGCCGTGCTCACGCACCAGCCGACCGGCATAGGCGTGGTAGGTCGAGACGGTCGGCAGGCCGCCCAACACCTCGTTGCCGGTGTCCTCGTCGAGAGGTGGAGTCCAGATGCCGGCGTCGACCAGCGCCCGCAGCCGCACGCCCACCCGCGCGGTGAGCTCGCTGGACGCCTTGCGCGTGAAGGTCAGACCCAGGACGTCCGCGGGGGCGACGACGTGGTTGGCGACCAGCCACACCACCCGAGCGGCCATGGTCTCGGTCTTGCCGGACCCGGCTCCGGCGACGACGAGCATCGACTGGTGGGGAGCCTCGATGATGGCGGTCTGCTCGTGCGTAGGGCTGGGCAGCCCCAGCACCCCGGCAATGTCGCCGGCCGAGAGTCGGGTCGACGCGGGCCGGGTCGGTGGCGTCTGGACCAGGCTCACAGTCGTTCGCCCTCGGGCCGCGCGGGGCAGCTCGACCTGACCGGGCACGTCTGGCAGTGCTGACCGGGAGTGGCGGAGAACCGGTCCCCCGCCATCGCCGAGGCCGTCTCGTGCAGGAGCCGGGCCGCCCAGGTGGGGTCGTCGTCCTGCTCGAGCGGGTCCTGCGCCTGCACCGACGCGCGCCCGGTGGTCCCGGCCGCCTTGCCGATGTGCACCAACGCGGCCCCGCCGCTGCGCACGTCGACCCCGAAGGCGCCGTGGGTGGTGGCCACCTGGTAGGCCCCGAGCTGCGGATGGCGAGGGACCTGCGCCTTGGTGGGTTTGGCGCTGCCCGTCTTGAGGTCGACGACCCTGACGGCACCCGTGCCCTGGTGCGTCTCGACGCGGTCGACCCGCCCGACGACCGTGGCTCGTCCGACCTCGGCGCGCACCTCGACCTCGGTGGCGAGGGGTCGCCANNCGCCTCGTGTCCCACGTGGCGGGCAGACCGAGCTCGCTCCAGCGACGGTCGAGCTCCACGTGGTAGGCCTCGGCCTCATGATCACCCATCACGTGGACGATGTCGTGGATGAGCGAGCCGATCGATGCCGACCCTACGGGGGGTCCGTCAGCCCCTGTGCCCGTGAGGAACCAGCGCAGCTGGCAGCGTGCGAACTGCTCGACCTTGGACGGCGACACCGTCACACCGACGTCATCGGCTCGCCGAGGCCGGTCATCGGACAGCGGGCGGCGGCACCACCACTGCGCGGGATCGGCCCCTCGGACCCCGTGCCCGGCGAGGTAGGACAAGACCGCCGCCGACACCGAACCCGGTTCGGGTCGCTGGGCGAGCGAGCGCCGGGTCTCGGCCACGAGGCCGGCCAGGCTCATGAGCGGATCAGGCTCGGTGAAGGCGTCGTCGTCGCCGCGGCGACCCAGGCTCTGCCGGACGAGCTCGACGAACACCGACGGCTGCTCGTCATCGTTGCGCGTGGCGGTGACATGCAGCCGGTCGGTGGTCCGGGTGACGGCGACATGGAAGAGCCGAGCTTCGTCGTGACGGACCGTTGCGGCCGCCGCCCGTCTCGACATCCCCCGGCCGGTGACGCTCGCGACGAGCTCGGGGGCTCCGAGCAGCGAGCCGCGCACGCGCAGGTCGGGCCACACGCCTTCTTGGACCCCGGCCACGACCACCACCCGCCAGTGGCGTCCGGCCGCGGCAGCCGGGGTGAGCAGAGCGACGCTGTCCTGGGGGCCGCCACGCGCCGCGAGGGTGTCGGGGGCGACGTCCTGGCCGACCAGATGCTCGAGGAAGCCGGCGATTCCGGCGGCAGGCAGCCGGTCGACGAACCGGGCAGCGGCGTCGAACAAGGCCACGACGGCGTCGAGGTCGCGGTCCGCCCGGTGGCCGGCCGCCCCGCCTGCCAGGGCCGTGCGCTGCCAGCTGCCGGCCAGGTCGACCCCCACCCAGAGTGCCCACAGGACGGTCTCAGCGGTCGCCTCAGGCGTCTGCGCGGCCGTGACCCCAGCGGCCAAGGCGCGGGCGAGACGGGCGGCCGACCGCACCTGTGGCTCGTGCTGGCCCAGAAACTCGGCATACACAGGTCGGCGCAGGAGGTCGGCCAACAGCTCGTCAGAGGCCCGGGCACCACCGGTGGAGAGCTCGTCGTCACGCAGCCGTCGACGCAGGCGGCGCAACCCCACGGGGTCATAGCCTCCGAGAGGGGAGCAGAGCAGGTCGATCGCGACCGCCGGGTCGAGTGGTGCCACATCGTCGGGACACCGGGCCCACTGGCTGACGACGTCGAGCGCGACGACCAGGGGGCGGGTGGCGGGCTCACCGACGAGACCGACGGCCGACGAGTCTGTGTCGGCGGGCACCGCTGCGGCCGTGAGCGCCCGTCGGATGGCCGCGAGCCGGGCCTGCCCCCGCACGATGACACTCATGTCGCTCCAGGGAACGGCGTCCACGAGGTGGGCTCGGCGCAGAACCGCCGCGACGTGGGCGGCCTCTTGTGAGACCGCCCGGAAGATGTCGACCGTCACCGAGCCGGGCTCCGCGCTCGAGTGGCAGAACCGACGATCGGTGCCGCCGAGGATGCCGATGTGGCCCACCACAGCCGCTGCGACGGGCGCGACCGCAGCCGGCCGGGTGAAGGACCTGGAGAGCAGGAGAGTCGGCCCCGACCCGACCCACTCGGACCAGCTCGTGCCCACCACGCGTGGGTCGGCGCCGCGGAAGGTGTGGACGGCTGCGTCCGGGTCACCGAGCAGACCGACCCGAACTCCGCCCGAAGCCAGGACCGACAGCAGGCGAGCGGCTGCGGGAGTGAGCTCGTGAGCCTCGTCGACGAGGACGAGCCGCAGCTGGCGAACGGCGTGCTGACGGGCCTCGGGGTCATCCTCGAGCAGGTCGGCCGCCGCGACGAGGATCCAGGCCGGGTCATAGACCCCGGGCCTGGACAGGGCCGTCACGTCGTCGTACTCCGCCATCACCTGGGCCGCCGCGACCCACTCGGGACGGTTCTGCTGCAGGCCGCGTCGCGCGAGCTCCTGCGGTGAGACGCCGAGCTCGACGGCTCGCATGAGCAGGTCGCGCAGCTCGTGTCGAAACCCTCGGGTCTGGCGGGCGGCCTCGAGCTCGGTCGGCCAGAGCGGTCCGCTGCCATCGGCCGCGTGGCCGGCGAGCAGCTCGCGCAGGACGACATCCTGCTCCGGGCCGGTCAGCAGCCTCGGGGCGACATCGCCGCGCAACGCTGCAGATCGTCGCAGCAGGCCGAACGCGAAGGACGAGGGCGTGCGAGCAAGCGGCTCGGTGTGCGTGGCAGCCAGTCGGCTCGCCACGCGGTCCCTGAGCCGCGCGGCGGCGGTGCGCGTCGGGGCGAGGACCAGCACCTCGTCGGGCGCCCAGCCGGCTCGCACCCGCGCCACGACGGTCTCGACCACGACCGTGCTGATGCCGGTGCCGGGAGCCCCGAGGACCCGGTAGGCCGNNGGCCGGCTCAGAGCTCGGCCAGGGCATCGTCAGAGGGTGTCCAGCGCGCACGTCGCAGGTCGACGCGGTAGTCCACGCTCGACGCCGCCCCGGTGCGCAGCGCAGTCCCCTCGTCGAGGTAGTGCGGCCACGCCTCGCCGCCAAGTCCCTGAGGTGGCCGCCCGTCGGCCCGGACCACCCGCCACCATGGGGCCTGGCCCCCGTAGTGGCTCATGACCGAACCGACGTGCCGCGGCCCGCCGTAGCCCAGCCGGGCCCCGACCACCTCGGCGATGTCACCGTAGGTCATGACCCGGCCCCGAGGGATGAGCGCCGCGAGGTCGAGCACGACCGAGGCGTAGTCGAACGCCGGAACTGCCACGCCAGCAGGTCAGGCGACGACGATGGACGGGTCGACCTGCCGCGACCAGGCCACCAGCCCCCCGTCGAGCGTTGCCACGGCGGTGAACCCCGCGGCGGCCGCGAGTGCCGCGGCCTCGGCCGAGCGCATCCCGCTGCGACAGAACAGGACCACGGGATCGGCCGGGTCTCCGAGGTCGGCGAACGCCGTGCCGTTGCGAAACGCGCCGAGCTCGATGTGCTGCGAGCCGGTCATGGTGCCGATGGCGCGCTCCGCCGGGTTGCGGACGTCGACCAGTCGGGGCACCTGCGGGCCGCTGAGCAGCGCGGCGAGCCCCTGGGGGTTGATGCGTTCGTATGCCACGGCCCCATCCTGCCCCACCTCTGCGGTCTGCCCCGCTCCCACGGGCCGTCCCGCTGCCGAACCGGCCGTCGCCCACGGGTCATCGGACAGCTCGGTGATCGTCGGGTTGTCCGAGCACACAGCGCAGGCCGGGTTGCGCTGCAGGGACAACACATCCCACGAGCCGGCCAGGGCGTCGTGAACGAGCAGTCGCCCGACGAGCGGCTCCCCCACCCCCAGGATCAGCTTGACCGCCTCGGTGGCCTGAGCCGCGCCGACCGTGGCGCACAGGACGCCGAGCACACCGCCCTCGGCACACGAGGGCACCGAGCCCGGCGGCGGCGGCTCGGCGAAGACGCATCGGTAGCACGGACCCTGGCCCGGCCACCACACCGACACCTGGCCGTCGAACCGGAAGATCGACCCCCACACGTCGGGTATGCCGAGCTGGACGCACGCGTCGTTGACGAGGTAGCGGGTGGGGAAGTTGTCGGCACCGTCGAGCACCAGGT
>CXWJ01001112.1_pt1 | contig 10759 bp, 16 predicted proteins | sample 590841 | NCBI WGS metagenome assembly CXWJ01 (sample SAMEA3498367, study PRJEB10139) | wastewater metagenome | biome: wastewater treatment plant; material: activated sludge | place: Austria | collected 2015-01-21 | reverse complement strand
TTGAACTCCGGCAATGGCTGTGTCAGCATCTTCACTTCGCCATCAGCAAGCACCGATGTGCCGCGCATGGAACAACTCCCTTTGCCACGGATCAACGACGCCCACAGACTCTCCACGCTGGTCTTGTGCGCGGCGATCCCAACATACACCAACGTATGCTGATAGGGTCTATCTTGAAGCACAGCAAAGCCGGTGACATCGGCGCGCGTATGGGCATTGGTCAGGGCGGGAATGCGTCCTTCCGGGTAGAGGTGCTGAACAGGAGCGACATCCTCCACTGGTTCGATGCGATAGACGTACACACCAGCATTGACCCGCACCAATTCCTGGTTGATGTCCCGCAGCAATTCATGTGCGTTCAAGCCCACGTTGATGGCGGTGAAAGTGATCTCGATCTCTTCCATCTGAATGCGGACGACGCGTGCGTTCATGTCCACAGTTGCGCTCCCCGGCAACCACTCCTTGATGTTCTTCAAGACAGGCGGCAGATCAGCGCCGGGAGACGGCGTAAACCACAACGCCCCATGAAATGGAACATTGGGAACCGACTCGAATTTTCCATACGGCGCGGTATACCGATCCCTGCCCTGAAACTCGACATCGGGCAAATCGTTCAATGCTGGCAGCCAGAATTGTTCATAGGAAGACACGAGGATTTTGCCATTCGCGGTTGCCTCTTTTTGAGCAGTCATCAACTCTTCGATGCGTTCCTTGATGTATTCATCTTCATAGGTTTCTGTCCATGCGTACATTATTCCTCCGGGGTAGTGATGGTGAGATGGAAGTCCAGCAACCCGAAGACTTCCCCTTCCTCGGGGTCGTCACCGGCTGTGACCGTGGGCTGGTATTCGGTGAGATACCGCCAGTCCAGGATGTGGCTTGTCTCTGAGCAGATGCCGTTCTCGGATAACAGTTCGGACATTTCATCTGCGACGGAGTCGGGGTCGGCATCGGCGGCGACCGCGATCTGGATGGTCAGGATGCGAACCTGCTGATTGGGTTTTACGGCGTGCATGTTGCCTCACTTTCCTCCACATGGATGCAGTCCTCCTCGCGCACAACCGACAGCCACGGCTCGACCTCCTCGGAATGGCGCGGTTCGCAACCGATCAGGATCGGCACGTTCGGCGTTTCGTCCGCCAAGGATTTGGCAAGCGTGATGGCTTTGGGCAGGTTGCCATGAGTGTCGTCCGGGAACAATCCGACCTGATGGGCGATCAGGTTACCCTTGCGCCACACCTGGAAGACACCCTGCACCTCCGGATAACGCTCTTCGGGCAGAGGTTTCCAGTCCAGGTGATATTCCTGCAGGGCAACCTCCAGCGTGATCCAGGTGATGCCCAGTTCAGGGTCATGCCCATCAAAGAGATCCTTCAAAACTTCAATGGCGTCCTCCTTCGTGATCGGCACGCCCATGTTCAGGGCGGTGTCCAGCAGATCACCGACCTGCCAGAGCGGGGCGATCTTGTCCTGCCAGTAATGGTGCAGGATGCGCAGCACGTCCTCGTTTGGCACGCGCAGTTCGGTTGAAATGGCGTCGGCCATTTCTTCAATGACATGATCGTTCATGTTTTTTCCTTTATAGATGCAGATGGGAATACGTCATGCCATCATCACCAAGCAGCGAGTAATGAATGGCATAAGCTTTGCGGATGTAGCGGCGTGCGCCGCGTTCGAAGCGGAAAAGGGGTTCGTTCTCGTACAGATACTTTTTGGATGTACGGCGAAAGATCGTCCAGCCAATGGCGTCCGGCGCGCCAGGTTGACTGCGTTCGATCTGAACACGTACACCGCTCCGCAACAGGGACAGGGTTTGCTCAAGAGTTAGGGAAATATCCAAACCGATCAGCACCGCTTTGAAGGGCAGGATGACCAGGTCCGGTTTGGATGGAAACATGGAACCTCCTTGGAAATAAAAACTGCGGGCTCGGTGGTTACCGAGCCCGCAGTTTATGGAAAATAGTTTATTTGGTTATGGCAGGATAAACTCATCCTTGTAACGCTGGAGCACATCCCCTGGTGTGCCGATCTCGAAGGGCAGATCGATGCGGCTGCGATGCTTCAGGAAATGTTCCTTATCATGAGTGACGAACCAGTCTGGTTTGGCAAGGATGGCTTCCGCCAGAACACGCGCATCCGGCACATATTGAACATGGGCTTCTGCGGCGCTGATCTGCTTTTTGGTCGGCGCTTGTGATGTTTCAAGGGAGGCGCTGGCAAGCAGGTGGGCCAGAGTCGGCAGGGAGGAGGGAACCTTGCGTTGCACAACATCCTGGCATTCATTAAGGACGGTGGGACCGACCACCAATTGCAATAAGCCAGCCTCGCCCAGCAGAAACAATTTACGCGCACCGCCAGTCGGGGAAAGCACGGCGGCAAAGATCACGCTGGTATCGAGAAAGACCCTATGATTTTTTGGTGTCATATTCCGCCCGGACCTCGCGCAGTGTGCTCAACATTGATTCAAGGGACTCTCCGGAGTCCTGCCATTCTTTGGCAAGTTTGTCGGCTATTTCATCCACACGTGAGCGTTTGGGGCTTATGACCACCACGCCATCCCCCAGGTCGATGAGCGTGAGGGTGTCACCTTCTTCGATGTTGTTGTGGTCTCGAAGTTCCTTGGGGAGGGTGATGATGCCCCGGCGGACGACCTGTACCTGGAAAGTATTGTTATTCATAAGTAGCTCCTATCTGATTTTCAGTATATCAGTTTAGCGGATTATCCGCAAGACAGATGGTTATCAACATCCTCCCCTCTGGAGGCGAGCCACCGTTTCAATTCCTGCCTTTCCTTCTCGATCTGATGGATGAGATCCTCACGCACCTGCTTCTCATCCCAGCCAGAGCGATGTGCCTGATCCAGTTCCCTCAGGAAGGTGCTTATGTCGCGCTGTTCCTCAGGGACAGGATCAAAGGTGGGATCGGTGGTCGCCTCCACGGAGACAAACTCATGCCAGGGATGATCGTCCTCGCTTACGACAGCGAAGAAGCGTTCCTCGATCTGTACCTGGCGGGCGATGAAGAACAATCCATCGGAGAGAAGGGAACGTATTTGTATATCAACCTCTTCAACGGTCATCAAGGTTTCATTCGAGAAGATGACCTCACCATGCTGCTTGTAATTGCTGGCATCGCGGTACATGTAGACAAAGCGCACGTTAGTCATTCGAGACCCTGCCTCCCTCCGCCCAGCCTTGGGCCTTGATGTTGCGCGCCCACAGGATCAGGAAAAAGGAGACCTGCTTGTGAAAGCGGGTGTCGATGAAGGTTTTGCCATCGCGCTCGATGAACTTCGCGCGATACCCGAAGAAGGCTTGGGTGATGCCGGTCGGCACCCAGGAGGGATAATGCAGTTCCACATCCGGGTCGGCGATCAGGTCGCCGTTCTGCTCGAAGTAGTGCGCGACGCTGATCATCTCGCCGTGACGCTCGATTACCAAAGGCTGGTAGCCGGTTTTCTCAAAGCGCACATGGAAGGAGTCCTTGTTCTGGAAATCCTCCAACAGGTTGTGTGACTTCAACAGATGTTCGATGGTTTCTTGAAAGAGTGTGGTCATTTTGGTTTCTCCGTAAAAAGATTGGAGGGCGACGTCATCGCCCTCCAAATGTCAATTGATCTATTCGTCCCAGCCGCTGATGCTGTCTTCCATCGCGGCTTCCAGCCAACCGTCATCCCCGAGGCGGGCGGCGTTCTCGTATTGTTCAACGAGTGGACCTTCATCCGGTTCGATGTCCGCCTCCTGGTACTCGTGATCGGGGCGCAGGATGACATCCGCCGGGAAATCGCCTGCCTTCCAAATCTCCAGGGTATGCGCAACTTCATAGCCGGGCTTGCAGAATTCCTGTGGATCGAGTTCCGGTGAAACGATCACCACATATTCATCGGAGTCGGAGATATAGTGCGCCAAAATGTATGGTCCGATCTCGGAGAGCACCGCCTGTTTGTATTCAAAAGGCGGTAATGGCACACCGGCTTCTGCAAACAGCCAGGTGATCTTTTCCTTGAGCCACTCGATGTCAGCGTCGCGATTGAAGATCGTGCGGCGGTGGAAATCACGGGGGATGTCAGTCAGGTTGCAATACTCATCCGGCTTCTGATCTGCCAGGGCGTAGGCGGAGGTCTCGATCTCCAGACCGACAATGGCATCCTCCTCCCATTTCCAATGCACACTGCCGACATATTCGCAGGGCTTGGAAAACGCGCCGGGATTCATCACGATGCCATCCCAGCCTTTGGGATGATCTTTGGGTGTACACCAGACCTGGAAGCCGCCGCTGCCCGCTTCGAAGATCGCGGCAAAATGAGGATTGGTGGCGATGTCGAGTTTGCGTGCCAGGTCGAGCACGGGTTTGAGCCGTTGATGTTCGGAATGGTGGGACATGGTTTGCTCCTTGAAGTTGTGATTTGGATTTATCCGCCGCGCGGACCGTCGTAGTCGTATTGGTGATGAAATTCCTCGATGCCCTCAGACCAGCGGACATGCCCGCTGAAACCCATGCCGCCCTCGAAGTATTTCAACTCGAAGGTGTGATCAGGGAACATTGAAGCAAGTTTTTCGATTACGGGGATGGGCGGACTCCAGGCGGTATCGAATTCCAGGAAGGCTTGAATGGGTTCCGCATCCGGCAGGGGGCTGCCACATTGCCGGCAGGTCAGGACGACCATTGTTTCGGTCTTATGCACCGTCTGGCAGTAGCCACACTTGGATGTCTTGTGGAGAGGTTTGGAGGCGTCGGCGCGCGTGGTGAGATGAACCCCGGTTCCGTTCCATTTTGTATTTCCGCACCACACGACTTTGCCATTACGCCTTACAAACAAGGTGTGATTAGGAACAATCACGCAATAGATGTTGCCCTGATATGGTGCTTTTACAATTTGATGTCGGTTGACCTCACTACCCACCTTGTCACTGTTTGAGTAGTATGAAATGATGTAGCATTTATGGTTGCGCCGTCTTCCATATTTGGTTACTGTTCCTACCCTGTCATCCACAGATAGAGAAGTAATCGTACCCACTTTGAGCCCAATTTCCTGCATATCATTCGCAAGCCGCCGGCTCGTTGTGTAATACAAAAACCCTCCGGACTTGACTCTTGTACCATCCCCAAGCACCAAGGCGTCGAGCAGGATTTTCAATTGTCTGGAGGACAACCCTTTTATATCTTTGGGAATGTACTTTTCCTGAGCGTGTCCAAATTGTTCAAGATACAGATAGAGTTGGAAATCATTGATGATGATGTCCCTTTTATGGAAATATGTTTTGAAATTCAGTCTTTTTATGCACTCTATCATTTTGGCTCGGCTGTCAGGTTTTTGCTGCGTTATCCTCACGAAATATTGGTGTCCGCCTCTTTTACACGGGTGTTTGTTCAAGGAGCCTTCGGAGAGGAAGTAACCGAGAAATTCCAGGAAATCATCCATGCAGAGATGTCGTTCCTTGAATGTTCGCAATGCTCTCTTTTCGACAGGTAGTACAAACTCGTCCTTTTCAACTCCCTGCCAAACACCATTTTGTTTAAATTTCACGCGGCAATATGGAATGTCCTTTGCACTGATGAATCGATAAATTTTGGTACGGGGAGTGGTTACGTACATGTTGTGATCCGGGCTGACTTTGATATCGAGTAACCTCGTTTTGAAGTGATACATCGTTCCCGAATATGGTTTTTCCACGTACCCCAGTGACTTGTGAAGTTCAATATGTCCCGCTTCATTGAGTGTGAAGAATTCATCATCCGGGTGAACATCACTGAATAACTTCCAGCCATCAACGGTCAGAACTTCCGTTTGGTCGTCATAGCAGCCCCAGTTATCACAGCACCATTCGTAGCCGCCTGAGTTGTAGCCATCCTTGATCCACGGTGCGCCGGGTTCCACACCATATTCCGCGCCGAGCGCTTCGAGTTTTTGTTTGCGTTGCGGGTCATCGTTTGCGATGGCATTTAATTTTTCCCGATACTGTTCCGCGCGTTTATCCATATCGCGATAGATCTGTGGATAAGGGATGATCGTGTTGAAGTCCAGGATGCGGACATCTTCATCCTCCCCGGATTGGGAATGGATGGTTTCGAGAATCTTGTTTACATCGGGACCGGTGATGGTCAGTTCGTTTTCAGCCCAATTAGGCATGGGATTGCTCCTTGTGTTTTAAAAATTTCCTGCCGGCTTGCGACCGGCAGGGTGGTATTTGGTGAATATTCAGCCTGGTCTTGCGCATCGCATTCCAACGCAATGGTGAGTTCCTCAGTCGTCATGCTCTCCTCAATGATGAGCTGTTCCATGCGTGAGTCGGCGCGTGCCAGGCGTTCGGCATCAGCGGCTGTGCGGATGTCTGGATTGTTTCTTCCATAGCGTGCGAAGTAACCTGCCCCGACGCGGCTTACGAAGGGTCCGATTACAGCCTTGTACAATTGTCCGTGAGTCTGTTTTGTGGGTGGCATGGCAGAGTGAAACAGGATCAAATCACCCTCTCCACGCTTGCCGAGATAGAATGGCATGTTCCCTCCTAAAAATCCTGGATCAATCCCAGCAGGATCAGTTGCTCCTTTTCCTCGACGTGCAGGCGCAGGCTGGTCTCGATGAAACGGCCGCTGACCTTGTCGTCGCGCAGGAAGTCGAACGTGAAGGAGAAGGACGGACTCTGATCAAGCGCCAGATGGTGATGCGCCAGCCAGAGTGCATCATAGAGTTGCTGGTCGTTGTCATCCTCGTCATCGGCATGGATGGGCATCAAGGCATCACTCAACGATTGGCTGATCTCCACTTTTTTGGTGAAACCCAGGCAGGCGGTTGCCCAGCCTGCGTTCATCCAGGTGGTGTTTTTGAAGATACTTTTTACAGAGGGTGCAACAGCAAAGGTGAGATTGAGAGTCAGTTGTTTCATCTCGCCTCCTAGTTGAAGCCCAACCCGCGTTCCTTGAGGCTGACCCATTTGCCCTGCCCGATCACGAGATGATCCAGCAGGTCGATGTCAAGCAATTTGCCCGCCTGCACGATGGCACGTGTGACCGCCACATCATCTGGCGAAGGCGTGGGGTCACCCGAGGGATGGTTATGGATCAAAATCAGGGCGGAGGCATGGCGGCTGATTGCAGCTTGAAAGACCTCGCCCACCCGCACCTGGGAGGAATTAACTGATCCCTGATACACCTCCACGATCTCCAGCACGCGGTTGCGCCGGTCCAGCAGGATCGTTCTCAAATGCTCCTTTTCGAGCAGCGACATTTCAGCCTGAACCAAAGCGGCAGCATCGGCTGGTGAGTTGATCGCCGTGCGTTCATCGCCCGGCATACTCAAACGCAACCCCAGATTGAGCGCCGCCTTGATGCGAATGGCGGTTGCCTGATGGATGCCTTTTACTTTGGCGAGTTCGGAGGGATGCGCCTGGTACAGACGGCGGATATCGCCATCGAAACGCGCCAGCAGAGCCTGCGAGAGTTCGATCTGTTTGGCCCCGCCGATCACTGCAGCCATGAGTTCGGTGATGTTGCAGGCAGTGGGATCCTGGGTGATGCGATAAGCAGGTTGTTCGCGCAGGGGCATGGTCTTGAGGATGGGTTGTTCATAGGTGGACGGGGATTGGAGCAACAGGGAATTGTTGTCGTTCATGGGACTCCTTGGGAAATGAAAGACGGCATGGAGCCAATGACTCCATGCCGTCTTTGTGAATATGGTTTACTGGTTATGCCATTGCCATTTCGGGCAGAGTGATCGCAATGGCTTCATCCTCCGGGAAGGGATCCTTGCTGCCCTCCACCATCATCGGCATGATGACCGCTGTGAAACTCCCGGCTTCGATCAGGATCGGCTTTGTGTTATTCGTGATGCGCATGACCAGTTCGCCCTTGCATGCCTCCGCCGCGCGTTTCAGGAAAGCAGCGGATAACCAGGCTTGGGCATTCTCACCACTGGCAGTCCCTTCCAGGATGTTGCGACCCTGTCCGGTTTCGGTTTCTGCTGACGCGATCTTTGCAACGCCATTCACGGCTTTGAGAAAGGTGCTTTGCGTGCCCATCGCATTCACCATACGGATGGATTGCATCAGGCTGGCTTGCTGGATTTGAAGCATTGCAACCGCGTTCTGTCGTGCCTCCTCGATCAGAGTCTTGATCTGCGCCGATGGGAAGTTGCCATCTGCCGTGACAGTCGCCAGGGTGAGGTCTTTGGAGTCATCAGGGTTGGTGATCCGGAAGATGTAGCGGTTCTCCCCCGCCGTGCCCATGCGCACGGTGTCACGATCATCGACCAGTGTGGACAGCAGGCGGGCGCTGCTTAGTGGCAAAGATACGGAAGTTTGATCGGCGGGTCCTTCGATGCTCTCCAGCACGAGCCCGGCTGAATATCCATCAGCGGTCTGCGCCATCACCGTGTCGGAGTCCAGGATCAGGTGAATAACCTGCAGGACGGCGCGCGAGTCATCCGTGGAGGCAAAGGGCAGGGCGCGCATCAAACTGCGAAAGATGGTTCCGGAGAACGTGGCAACCGTTTGAATGCTTTCCTCGCCGATCACCGGCAGAGGTTCATCCACAATGCGCAGACTGGTACGGTTGGAGGTTCCCTGTTGGATGACCAGCGCAGTCCCATCCACATGCAGGCGGATCTGCCCTGCCAGAGTCTCCACCACGGCTTTCAATGTGGCGGCATCCACACAGACGGAAAGGTCTTCGCTGCAATCGACATTCACGGTGGAGCGCGCGGCGGTTTCGCCGTTGAAGCAGGACAGGTGCAGGATGCCATCGGTATTCACATCCAGCCGCACGAGGGAGAAGGCTGCCATCAGGGTGCTTTTCGTGCTGGCGCGGGTCACGGCATTCAATGCCGAGTGAAGCAGGTCTTGTTGAAGGGTGATCATGGATTGAGTTCTCCTTGTTGTTGTTCGAGATAGTCCTGCAGGATCAGGACATCCAGATAAATATGGTTCGTGCGTTCCTCAGGCGAGGCGCTTTCGAAATGGGATTCTTCGTCCTGAGCGAGATAGTCCAGGACTCTTGTTAGCGAACGGATTTGTTCAGCGTTCATTGAGTGATCTCCAAAAACGAGAGGCAGTCCATCAGGACTGCCTCTCGTGATATGTGGGCTAATACGGAATGTCATCCTCAGCTGGATCAGCCTGTGCGATGGCAGGTTCGTTGTTTTTGCTGTCCAGGAAATGAATCTCGAGGACTTTGAGTTCATAATCCGCCGCAGCTGTGCCATCCTGTCGAACCCAGATGCGTGGACGACCGGTGGCTTTATCCGGCGTCAAGCGACCTTCGACCAGGACCTTGCTACCTTTTTTCAGATACTGGTTGCAGACCTCGCCCAACTTGCCCCAGGCGGTGCAACGGAACCAGGTGGTGACTTTGATGGTCTCGCCCTTCTCGTTGTTGTACTGGTCATTGGTGGCGACATTGAAAGTGGTCACGGCGGTGCCAGCTGGGGTGTAGCGCATTTCCGGTTCACCACCGAGGTGACCGACAAAAGTTGATTTGTTGTATTGCTTGGACATGAGAGTCTCCTTGTTTGATTTGGTTTTTTGAAATTACTTGCAGATGTCGCGCAGGCGCTGGTCCATTTCATACTCGCCGGAACCAACGTATTGGATGAAACGGACAATGAACCAGACCGCCCAGATCAGGATCAGGATGGCGATGATGGAAGCGAAGAGAGTCAATGCAGACATTTTGTTTTCTCCTTGAAAATGGAAATCGGGGAGCGATGTAAGATCGCTCCCCGATTCAGGGAATGGTTGGATTTGAATTTATAGAATGGACGGCCACCATCCGCTCAGGATGGCTTCGTCCGGGTCCAGTTGGTCGGGAGGTCGCAGGGTGCGCACTTTTGCGCCGCCATGTCGGATGGATGCCGACACACTTTGCGCCCATTCGACGCCGGCTTTGTCCGGGTCGCGCAGCAACAGGTACTCATACTGCGGATGTTCGCGCAACCACTGGTGCATTTTTGCGGAGGGACTGGCGCCGTTGGTGTAGACCGCGACCATGTCGGCTTCACGTCCCAGTTGATGGATCTTCTGGGCGGTGATAAGCATGTCGAACAGTCCCTCCAACACGATCAACGTGCGCGTGGCGGGAGTGATGCGCCAGCTGCCGAGCGGTTGTACGCGATTGCCCCAGGTCTTGTGATTCTTGAGCGGCGTGAAATTGCGCGTGCCTTTCGGCAGTTGCTCCTCCGGGATGTAGCGCACGTTCATCACAGCCGGGTGTGTCGGCGGGTCGGCATACACCACACCGCCTGCCCACAGCCAGATGCCGTCACGCCGCACCATCATCGATTGCCGTGCAGCATCGATGATCTCACGATGGACTCGTGGAACGGGAATGCCATACCCGAGCCCATAGACCAAGGTGGTGTAGGGTATCACACCACGTTCTGCCAGGTAGTTCCAGGCTGGTGAACGCTGTACAACCGAGCGCGCTTCCGACACGGCTTCATCGAGCAACTGCACCTGTGTCGGCGGACGTTTGGGGCGTGTCGGTGTGGTTACCGATACACTTGGCTTCCATTCTTGCCCCAGCTTTTTTTGTAATGACTTCAGTGAACCACCGCTGGCGCCACAGCGCAGACACTTCCAGTATCCGCTCTGCAGGTTGACGCCGAAGTTGGGCTGACCACCCTCTCCCTCCCGACTCGCGTCGTTATGGAAGGGACACCAGAAGATGGCCCAATTGCGATGATCCTCCACACGAACCGCCGTTCCCAAAATTTCTTCGGCGGCGGATAGGATGTTTTCCATGTGCTTTTCTGCGACCTCCTTTTCGT
>CXWJ01012392.1_pt1 | contig 10762 bp, 11 predicted proteins | sample 590841 | NCBI WGS metagenome assembly CXWJ01 (sample SAMEA3498367, study PRJEB10139) | wastewater metagenome | biome: wastewater treatment plant; material: activated sludge | place: Austria | collected 2015-01-21 | reverse complement strand
TCGCCCAAGGGGGAGCCGTTCGCCGCCCAACTCATCACCTACACGATGGTTCTGAGAAATAGCGCCGCCATCCCCACGCGGCCCATGACCGCCACGCTCACCATGCCCCAATCCCTGGGGGATATCGAAGAGTCGTTAGCCGCGTCACAGGGTGAATTTCGGTTGGAATCCTGGCGGGCTATCTGGCGAGGTACACTGTTGCCGGGCGAGACCATGACCGCCTCGGTGACGCTGACCCGCACGGCCGAGATCAATGGCCTCTATCCCGCCGTGGCCTATCTCGATGACGGCACGACCACCACCACCTTGCACCCGGTCTTCTTCGACCCCCTCGCCCATCGTATCTATCTGCCGGTCGCGNNCGAAGCTGAAAGCCCCGCTTGCCGGCACTGACACATATGACGGGCAGCGCCTCGGCCGCGCGATGAATGTATACGGCAAACGGCTTATTGAGCAGGGCCACGGCCGAAATGCCCCCCACCTGCAAGCCGGTCAATTGCTCGGCCTCGCGCTGCGTCGCCATCTTGAGCTTCTTCGCACCGACGGCTGCTGCCAGCTTCTTCAGATCCAGGTGGGCATCGGCCGGGATCATCACCAGCAGCGGCTTCTTACTGCCCTCCGGCGGCATGACGACCAGGGTCTTGTAGACTTCGGCGGGCGAGAGGCCGAGCGACCGGGCGATCTCCTCGGCGTCGCGCATCGCATCGGAATAGGCCAGCACGTCATAGCTGATCCGTTTACCCTCGAGGGCGCGCATAGCCTGGGTCTTTTCGGTCATCGCTTATTCCTCCAGCGCAAAACCGAGAGCACCCAACGCGTCCCGGATGGGTTGATCGTTGGTCATAACGAACGCCCCGGTCAGCCAGCGCCCATCGGCCCCCAGAAAGACGTAGCGGTTACCGGCATGGCGGCCTTCAATCGGGATCAGCAGTTGATTGACGTTGCTCATGCGCACGATGGTATTAAAACGAATATCCTGTGGATAATAGATTTCCATGACCAGCGACGATTCGTTGTAATCCTGCAAGGTCTCATCGGATAGACCGATAGGGATGAGATCGAGATTGGAAAAATCGGCAAAAGCCAGATCCAGCGCGGCGGCCAGTTCGGCAAAACCATCGTCGCCCGGCCGGAATTCCGTGGTCTGGCCGTTATCGCGGATGATGATGCGCGCCGGCTCGTAGTCGGGCTGGATGGGCAGAACCCACAGCCAGTTGCCGGTGTTCAGCGCGCCGACCAGGTAGACGATCAGCAGGATTGCGCCCATAAAGATCAGGAGGGGTTGAAGGATGCTACTGCCCTGTTTGTTATCATTCATAGTCTATCGTAGCCTTCTTGATGCCTTTCGCGCGGGCCGGCCGGTTCTGTTTGGCGTTCGTGCCCGATACTCCTAAAATTGACGATCAAAATACCGGAGCCGCTCAATTATAGCGATGACCCGCAGGAGTAATGATGCTAGTTTCAACCCCGGACTGGGTTAAAGATGCCGTATTCTATCAGATTTTTCCCGATCGCTTCGCCCGCGATGATGAGGACGACAGCGCCGGGGCGGCCGGGGCGGGCGTCGTCTTCCAGCAATGGGGCAGCGAGCCAACGACCTATGGCTTTCAGGGCGGCAACCTGGCCGGGGTGGAGCGCCGGCTGGATTATCTGGTCGATTTAGGCATCAACGCCATCTATTTCAATCCCATTTTTTCGTCGGCGGCCAACCACCGCTATATCGCCCACGACTTTTTTCAGGTCGATCCGCTCCTGGGCGGCAATGCCGGGTTTGACCGCTTTCTGGCCGCCGCGCATCGCCGGGGCATCCGCGTCGTGCTCGACGGCGTGTTCAACCATTGCAGCCGGGGGTTGTTCCAGTTCCATCATTTGCTGGAGACCGGGGCTGAATCCCCCTTTGCCGATTGGTTCCACGTCCACGAGTGGCCGGTGAATGCCTATGTGCCCGGCCAGACACCCAACTATAGCGCCTGGTGGGGCATCCCGTCGCTGCCGAAATTTAACACCGACAATCCGGCGGTGCGGGAATTCCTATGGAGCGTGGGGACATACTGGCTGGAGCGCGGGATTGACGGCTGGCGGCTCGACGTACCCGACGAGATCGATGACGATGCCTTCTGGCAGGAGTTCCGGCGGCGCTGCAAGGCCGTCAATCCCGACGCCTACATCGTCGGCGAACTTTGGAAACCGGCGCAACGCTGGCTGAAAGGGGATCAATTCGACGCCCAGATGAATTACATGTTCACCCGCGCCATCTTCGGCTACCTGATCGGCCGCCGCCTCGACCAGACGCAGACGATCACCATGGGCTACGGCCGCGTCCAGATGCTCAACGGCCAGGGCTTCGCGCGCGAACTCAATCACATATTCAACGAGATGTACCACCCGGAGATCGTGCTGGCCCAATTGAATATGCTCGGCAGCCACGATACACCCCGGTTTATGACCCTCGCCAATGAGGATCTCGTCACCGCCAAATTAGCCTTTTTATGCCAGATGACCGCACCAGGCGCGCCCAACGTTTACTATGGCGATGAGATCGGCATGACCGGCCGCACCGATCCCCATTGCCGCCGCGCCTTCCCCTGGCAAGCACCCGATACCTGGCAGACGGGATTGCGCGAGGACGTCAAGCGTCTCGTCGCCCTGCGCCACCGCTCGGCCGCCTTGCGTCGTGGCGCGTTCAGAATCCTCCTGGCCGATCGCACAACCTGTGTCTACGAACGGCAACTGGGCGAAGAACGGGTCGTCGTGGCTCTCAATCCTTCGCGCCAGCCGTCAACTTTCATCCTCAGCGGCGCGGGGGCCGGGCCGCTAATCGAAGAATCGGTCGGCGCGGCACTGGGCGAAACCATCGCCGACGGCCGGACGGTGACGATGCCGCCGCGCAGCGGGCGCGTGTGGTCTACAACTGCCGGCGGCCCACCATTGCCGTCTGAGTAATTCTGATGAGATTCCTATGTGGTCGCGTAGAGCGACAGGTTATAATAATTGCAGTCTGTCGTTAGCACATCCAAGTTGGGTCAATGAGAACTGAACTGATCATCGGCGAATCCGTATTTAGTAACCTATCGGCCGAATGGGACGCATTGGCGACCCGCGGCATGACCGATACCCCGTTCCAGACGTTGGCCTATCAGCGCGCCTGGTGGAACCACGTGCGGCCGCCGGATGCTACCCTCCTAACCGTCATTACCCGCGACGATGACGGCCAACTCGCCGGCATCGGTTGCTTCTTCCTCGTGGACGACACGCTCCATTTCAACGGCTGTGTGGAAGAGACCGACTATTTGGACCTAATCGTCCCCGCTGAACAGGCGGAAGCGGTCTGGCAGCTTACGCTAGCGTGTCTGACAGCGGTCGATGCCCCGCNNCCCGCTCTGGCCCAGGAACCCCAATACAAATTTAGCGAATCCGTCATCGAAGTCTGCCCCGTCATCCCGCTGCCGGCAACCTTCGATGCCTACCTGGAGACACTGGACAGCAAGCAACGGCGCGAGTTGAGCCGCAAGTTGCGCCGTGCCGAAGGGGCCGAGGTCGTGACGACCACCGTCGACGGGGCGGCCGATATCGATCAAGAAGTCGATAGCTTCCTCGAACTGTTGCAGAAAAGTACCTTTGACAAGCGCGACTGGCTGAACGAAGGCCGGCGCGCGCTTTTTCACGAGGTGGCCCACGCCGCCCAGGCCGCGGGGACGCTGCAACTCATGTTCACGGCCGTTGAAGATCGCCGCGCCGCCGCCCTGTTCAATTTCGATTACAAAGACCGCATCTGGGTCTACAACTCCGGCCTCGACCCCAACGCCTTTGCCGCGCTCAGTCCCGGTCAGGTGCTGACGGCGGCGGCCATCGCGCGCGCCATTCAACTCGGCCGGCACGAATTCGATTTCCTGCGCGGCAGCGAAGAGTATAAATACCGCTTTGGCGCGCAGGATACCCAACTATTTCGATTACACGTCGAGCGAAGTGGCCTATGACGAATCCCGGTAACTTGCGCGTGGCGATGCTGAGCGTCCATACCTGCCCCCTGGCGATGCTGGGCGGCAAGAAGACGGGCGGGATGAACGTCTACGTGCGCGATCTGAGCCGCGCATTGGGGCGCCTGGGGATCGACGTGGACGTATTCACGCGCTCGCAGGATGATTGCGTGCCGATGGTCAACCACGACCTGGGCGTACGCGCCCGTGTCATCCACATCCCCGCCGGGCCGCAAGCGCCTATCCCCGTGGCCGACGTGGGCCTCTATCTGGACGAATTTGCCGCCGGCGTGGCCGCATTCGCCGTGGCCGAGGGCCTCCATTACGACGTCATCCACAGCCACTATTGGCTTTCGGGGCTGGTGGCCGAAAAACTGGGAGCCTATTGGGGCGAAACGCCCATCGTCCACATGTTCCACACCCTGGGGCACATGAAGAATCGCGTCGCCACCGAACCGGGCGAGCGTGCCCCACAGGAAAGGCTGGATGGCGAAAGCCACGTGATGGCCGTGGCCGATCGCCTCATTGCCGCCACGCCGGCCGAACTGGCCCAATTGAACTGGCTCTATGGCGCGCCGATGGATAAGGTCATCGTCATCCCACCCGGCGTTGATCTGCAGCGATTCCAGCCCATCGCCAGCACCGAAGCCAAGAACCGGGTCGGCATCCCCTGCGGCGACAAAAATATCATGTTCGCCGGGCGCATCGAACCGTTGAAGGGCATCGATACGCTCATCCAGGCGATGGCCCTCATCCGGCAGCGCTACCCCGACGTCATGGAGAACACCTGCGTGGCGATCATCGGCGGCGACCCGTGGGCCGATAATCCCGACGCAGAGATGGCCCGCCTTCAAGCCTTGCGCGAGGAGCTGGGCATCAATGATCTCGTCCTGTTCCTGGGCGCCAAAGATCAGGACGTGTTGCCTAACTACTACGCCGCGGCCGAGATGGTCGTCATGCCTTCCCATTACGAGAGCTTCGGCATGGTGGCCCTGGAAGCCATGGCGATGGGCCGGCCGGTGATCGCTTCCGAGGTCGGGGGGCTGGCCTATCTGGTGCAGGACGGCATCAACGGTTACCACGTCCCCACCCGCGACCCGGAAGCGCTGGCCGAGCGTATCTACGAGCTATTGACCAACGTCGATTGCCGCGAGGCGATGGGCATCGCTGCCCGGCAATACGCCGAGCGCTTCGATTGGGCCATTATCTCCGGTCGGATTGTGGCCGTCTATCATCGTTTACTCGACCAGGAAACCCATATCGCCTCCCCGTTATTCCTCGATCCTCAACTCCCTATCTAAAATCTCGTTTGTTGTCAGGCGCTTTTGAAGATTGAATAATTAAACACGGATAGGACACGGATTAAACGGATGAAAACGGATTGAATTCTCTCTATTCGTGTTCATCCGTCCTATCCGTGTATATCAGTGGCTAAATTATTAATCCGCAATAGCGCCGTTGGCAGGCGGGAGTCGGCGCTAAGAACGCTTAAGAACGCAACTGAAGTTGCTGACTACAAACTATAAGGTTGTTCTAGTTTGTGATTTTTTTCACAAGTCAGGATGTTTGTCATGCCGATTCCATGACAAGTATCACTATACCAATCTCTTCTCCGGCGTTATCGTCCTAGTACTAGGGAGGTAGCGCATATGGTGCTCTACGTGGCACTATTTGTTGGCGTGATTGTTGGCGCGGCGTTCGCCGTTCGGTCGCGACCGTTGGCCGCCGCCTTGTGGCTGGCCGCCGTCAGTTGCCTGACATCCATTCTCCTCTACCTGTTTGGCGCTCCTGAACTGGCAGTCATCGAGTTAAGCGTCGGCGCGGGGTTGATCACCGTCCTGCTGGCTTTTGCCATCAGCATGGCCGAGGATGAGACCATGCCTGTTTCGCTCGTACCGCGGCCGTTCGCCTGGCTATTGGTTCTGGTGGCCGGGGGCCTGCTCAGTTGGTTGGTTTTGCCGCAACTGCCGGGGGTTAGCGCCGTCGTGGCCGCCGAAGCGCCTTTCTTCGTTCAGGTGTGGGAAAACCGCTTGCTGGACCTCATCGTTCAAATCGCCGTCGTCATCTCCGGTGTTATGGGTGTCCTGAGCCTTCTGGGCGAGACACGCCAGCCCAAACCGGCAACGGAGGCGTCGCGATGACCCTGATACAACTGTCCTTTCTGGGCATCATCCTGTTATTGGCGATTGGCCTGTACGCGCTGCTCGTCAGCCGCCACCTCATCAAAGTGATTATCGCCCTGCAAATTATGGTCAAGGCGGCCATCCTGGCCCTCGTCGTGGCCGGGGAAGCCGTAGGGCGCATCCATCTGGCGCAAAGCATCGCCATGACGGTTATCGTTGTCGATACCATCGCCGCGGTGCTGGCCTTGGCGCTCGTCGTCCAGATTAAGCGGCGCACGGGCAGTCTGGATACAGCCGAATTGGCGACGCTACGCCACTAGTTGCGGATTAATAATTTTAACCACGGATTACACGGATGAGCACGGATGAACACGGATAAGAGATAGGCTATCCATTTTGATCCGGGCAGAATCCGTGGGCGGCCTATTGTTTACCGGTTGACTTTCCAATCGATTGACAGGAAGCGTTATGGCATCCTCGCTTATCCTCATCGCGATTGGCGCGCCGTGGGTCGGCGCGCTTCTGGTCTGGCTGATCGGCGACCGGCACGAGCGCCGGCAACATGNNGTCATCGCCACCATGGTCGGCAGCCTGACGGTCATCTTCTCCGCCGGCTATATGGCCGGGGCGGCTCAACTGGGCCGTTATTACGCGCTGGTGCTCATCTTCATCGGCGCGATGTGCGGCCTCGTCCTCAGTGGCAATCTGCTGTTTCTCTTTCTCTTCTGGGAAGCGACGGCTTTCTGCTCCTACGCCCTCATCGCCTTTCACAACGATGACCCCAAGGCGGTGGCCGCCGGCATCAAGGCGTTGATCATCACCCAACTCGGCGGGGCGGGGCTGCTGATCGGCATCGTCCTGGCCGCGGCCTATCTGCCCGATCTCCAGGTGAGCACGCTATTGGCCGCGGCCGGGGAGTTGCCGGCGGGCGTATTGGCCGTGGTCGCCTTCGGCTTTCTGCTGGCCGCGGCGGCCAAATCGGCCCAGGTTCCGCTGCATATCTGGCTGCCGGACGCGATGGAAGCGCCGACGCCGGTCAGCGCCCTCATCCACGCGGCAACGATGGTCAACGCCGGCGTCTATCTGCTGGCCCGCTTCTATCCGGCCTTTGCCGGTGTGCCCGGCTGGACAATGACGGTCATCGTCATCGGGACAACCTCGGCCCTGTTAGCGGCTCTCCTGGCGACGGCCAGCAACGACCTCAAGCGCGTCCTGGCCTATTCAACCGTCAGCCAGTTGGGCTACATGGTCGCCGGCGTCGGCATGGGCGCGCTGTTCGAGAGCCAGTTCTATTTGTTCAGCCATGCCCTCTTCAAGGCGCTGCTGTTCCTGGGCGCGGGGGCCATCATCCATCACCTGGGCACGCGCGACATGCGCCGGATGGGCGGCCTGTGGCGACAGATGCCCCAGATCGCCCTGCCGTTCCTCATCGGCGCGGCGGCGCTGGTGGGCCTGCCGTTTTTCAACGGCTTCTGGAGCAAGGAGCTTTTGCTGGAAACCGCCATGGAAGGCTACCCGCTGAGCGTCTACCCGCTGCTGGTCGTCGGCGCGGGCATCACGGCCTATTACGCGGCGCGCCTGTGCCGGATGGTCTTCTTCTCCCCGGCGGCCGTCACGGCTGCCCCACACCACGCGCCCCTGTCGGGCTGGATGAGCGGCCCGGTGCTCTTGCTGGCCGTCTTCGTCACAGTTTCCTGGTTGGCGGCCGAGCCGTTCGCCGTGCTGCTACAAGAGACCTTGCCGTTTCACGCCGCCTTCATCCTCCCGGAACGGGCCATCGATAGCATCATCTCTACCCACACGGCGTTGGCGACATCGACCTTTATCACCCTCGGCGTCACCATCGCCGGGCTAATTCTCGGCTGGCGGCGTTCCGGCGCGCCCGATGCGCCCACGCCCGCTACCTTCGGCCGCGTCGAATCGCTTTTCAACCAATCAGCGGCCACTATTGCCGGGGCCACGCGCGGCTCGGCCGCCCTGCTGCAAAAGACCCAGACCGGCCAATTGAACTGGAACGTGGCCGGGATCATCCTGGGCGCCATCGCTCTACTGCTACTGCTGATCTTGCAAGGGGTTTAGATATATGACCTTGCCGCCGTTCGTCTGGCTTATTCTCTGGCTGGGGTTATCCGCGCCGTTCGTCTACGTCATCGGCCGCATCGACGGGCTGACCGGCGGCCGGCGTCATCTGGCGCGCTGGCTGAGCCTGCTGTGCATCGCCGTGGGCTGGTTAGCCTTCGGCCGCACGCTGTCCGCCTTCTACAGCGCGGATGCGGTCGATCTCATCGCCACAAAAACGTGGACAGTGGGCGCGGTGACGATGCGCTTTGACGGGTTGAGCGTGTTGCTGGCCGCGCTGGTGATGACCATGATGACCGCCATTTTGCTCTACGCCGGGCCTTACATCGGCCGTAGCGACGGCGCGGAAAAGCATTATGCGCTGTTGCTGCTGCTGACCGGGGTGATTATCGGCCTGGGCAGCGCCGGCGACCTCTTCAATCTGTGGCTGTGGTTCGAGGCGATGGCGATCACCTCCTACCCGCTGGTCGCCTTCTATACCCACGACCGCACGTCGCTGGAGGCGGGCTTCAAGTATCTGGTGCAAAGCTCGGCCGGCTCGGTGTTCATCCTCCTGGGCATCGCTCTGGTGTTGCTGTCCACCGGCACGCTTGACGTGCTCGAAGTGCGCGCGGCGCTGGAACCGGCATCGTCCGGCGTGGCCCTGTGGCTAACGGCCGGCGTCCTGTTCGTCATCGGCTTTGGGGTCAAGATCGCCCTCGTGCCGCTCCATACCTGGCTGCCCGACGCCCACGCCCAGGCCCCCAGCGGCATCAGCGCTATCCTGTCGGCGGTGGTCATCGAAGCCGGGTTGATCGCCCTATTGCGCTCNNTGCGCCAACAACAGGTGAAGCGATTGCTGGCTTTCTCCAGCATCGCCCACGTCGGCTACATGATCCTCGGTCTGGGCATCGCTCTCTACGCGGGCACCGAGCCGGGGGCGCAGGCGGGCTTTTTCCATCTGCTCAGCCACGGACTGATGAAAGGTCTGGCCTTTTTGGCTGTCGGCGCGCTCCTGTTCGGCCTGCAACACCAGTTGGGTGCGGCCGGGGAGCATCCCCATCGCGCCCTGGTCATCGACGATCTATCCGGCGCGGCCCGCCGCTATCCGTTGATCGCCCTGACCCTCAGTCTGGCGCTCATGGGGCTGGCCGGGTTGCCGCCGCTGGTGGGTTTCATGTCGAAGTGGCAACTCTTTATCGCCGGGGCGCAAACCCGTGACGTCGCCATCCTGGCTATCCTGGTCGTCGCCGCGCTCAACAGCGTCCTGTCGCTGGGCTATTACGCGCCGCTCATCAACCGGCTCTACCGGCGCGAACCGGCGGCAGCCGTCGCCAACGGCCGGGCGGTGCCGCTGTCCATGACTGCGCCGCTGGTAGCATTGGCATTGGCGATCCTTATCCTGGGCGTAGTGCCCATCCTGGCCGCCCGACTCACGATCCCGGCGGCGACCGATCTGTTACAAGCTTTTATACCCTGACCTGGGGGAAAACGACTGATGAGCATTATCCTGACTCCGCCGGTAGCCTTTCTGATCTACATCGCGCTGGTCATCGTCCTGTACGGCTTTGGCCGCCTGATGGCCCCTNNAGCAAGGCCGCGCCCGGCTACCGTCGCTTTTTCATCGTGGCCCTGTTCTTCGCCGTGCTCCATCTGGGGGCGTTGGTGCTGGCGACGGCCGGGCTGGCCGGGGGCAGCGTTGGGTTTGCCGCGACCATGTGGCCGGCGCTGTTGTTCTATTCGGGCGGCTTAGCCATCGCCCTCCTGATCCTGTTGCTCAGTTAGCCGCCCCATCACCAGGGGCAGCGGCGATAAACGACATGATGATTCAAGGCTCCACACACAATCTCAGGCAATTGCTCCAGCGGCTGCGCAATTGGGCCCTGGCAAATTCCCCCTGGCTGGTCCATTACAACAGCGGCTCGTGCAACGGCTGTGACATCGAGATATTAGCCACCCTGACGCCGCGCTACGATTTGGAACGGCTGGGCATCAAGCTTCAGGGCAGCCCCCGCCACGCCGACGTGCTCGTCTGCACCGGCCCGGTCACGCGCCAATCGCGGGAGCGGCTGATCCGCATCTACGAGCAGATGCCGGAGCCGAAGTTCGTGGTGGCCGTGGGCACGTGCAGCATATCCGGCGGCGCATTTCGCGGCTGCTATAACATCCTCGGCGGCGTCGATGCGGTCATCCCGGTCGATGCCTACATTCCCGGCTGCCCGCCCCGCCCCGAAGCCGTCATCCACGGCGTGGCGGCGTTATTGAAGCAATTGCAGCCGCAACGCGCGGCCGAGATCGATTACCTGTTAGCCGACATGGGCGCAACGCCCGAAGAGGAACCATTCGATGAACGGGCCGAACTATCTGGCACGCGCTGAGGCCATTCTGGCGCACTGGCTGGGCGAGGTAACCCGCCCGCAGGCCAACCGGATCAATGTGGCGATTGAAACGGCCGAATTGCTCCCGGCCATCCATGCGCTGGTGGATGCGCGCTGGGGCTACCTGGTGGCCATCACCGGATTGGATCCAGGGGTGGAAACCGGCGCGCTGTGGGTGCTGTACCACTTCGCCGAAGGCGCAGCCGTCGTCACGCTCCAGGTGACA
>CXWJ01029132.1_pt1 | contig 10768 bp, 11 predicted proteins | sample 590841 | NCBI WGS metagenome assembly CXWJ01 (sample SAMEA3498367, study PRJEB10139) | wastewater metagenome | biome: wastewater treatment plant; material: activated sludge | place: Austria | collected 2015-01-21 | reverse complement strand
CGCTAAGTCCTTTCCATCGACATATTCCAGAACTAAGAAATGCCCCCCTTCGACCGCATCAAAATCGTAGGCTCGCACAATATTAGGATGATCCAACGAGGCCATAGCCCTGGCCTCGCGTTCAAAGCGTTCAAGAAACGTCGGTTCATTGGCCCAGCTTGCGGGAAGGACCTTCACCGCCACACGACGCCTTAATTTTGTATGTTCTGCCAAATAGACGGTTCCCATCCCGCCACGGCCAACGTGTTCCAGAAGTTTGTAGTTTCCAAGAAAATAACCCCGTGATTTTCCGGTAAGAAGATTCTTGCTTTGCCACGGAGTGATCAGAGCATTTCTTAGCAGGGCCTGGGTGACGGTTGCCAAATGTTGTTCGGGAGGGACGGATTTCAGTTCATTGCGCAGTTCGTCGCAGATAGCTCGTAGTCGTTCTGGGTCGACGAGCTGGCTTCGTCGGACGACCTCCACAAATTGTTGAGCCGTAAGCGTCATGCACCATATTTGGCGAGACGGCCCGCGTTCGCCAGGGCAAGAGTCATCAAATGCTTGGCCTCGAAAAAGCCCAAACCACCGATCCTTGCGGTTGACTCGTTAAAAGCAATGTGCCCATCAAATCGGCAACAAGAAGAAACGAGTAATGTGGGGACAGGATGCCAACTATGGCTCTTCAAAAACGATGGTGTGCTATGATCCCCGGTAATGATTAGCACATCGGGCTGCAACGCCTCAATCTTGGGGATAGCATTATCGAATTCCTCCGTTCGCCTTACTTTTTCTTCGAAGTTACCGTCCTCCCCTGTACTGTCCGTATACTTGAAATGGACAAAGAAAAAATCGAAGTCTTGCCAATGCTCCTGCAGCAACTGCATTTGCTCATCGAGCGAATGGGCATTTCCGAGAATGGCCATACCTGCTAAACGCGCCAATCCCTTATACATCGGATAGACAGCAATGGCAGCTGCTCTTAAACCGTAGCGGTCTTGGTAAGAAGGTAGTTGAGGGCGCTCGGCAAATCCTCGCATGGTGAGTCCGTTGGCCTTAGGATGTCCGCGGAGGATGTCCTGCGCTTGGGCGACGAAGTTCGCGGCTACCATTGCCGTATGTTCGCTGTCACGTGTTCTAGCCACTGGCACAAGCGGTGGAACTCCCGTTCGTTGCGGATCTGTGTCCTCGACGTTGCCATGGAGTCCATCACCGCGAAAAACAACAACAAAACGGTGTTCCTGAACAGGTTCGACGAATACCTCGACGCCAGGGATCGAGATTTTCCTTAACTTGATCACCAGCGGAGTACTTTCCTCCGTGGGAATTCGTCCGGCGCGTCGGTCGCTGATGTTCCCGTCGCTATCCAGAGTGCAAAAGTTACAACGGATGGCGACATCATCGGCGCCAAGCTCAAAGCCTATCCCAGTTGCTTCTAGGGCACCACGTCCAATCAAGTGGCGGATCGGGTCGTATCCAAACAGTGCCAAATGTCCGGGACCGCTTCCGGGACTGATCCCGGGTGCGACGGGGATTGACATTCCTTGGATGCCCGCTTGGGCGATCCGATCGAGGTTCGGCGTTCGGGCTGCTTCAAGCTCTGTTTTTCCTCCGGGCTTTTGCGGGAGGCCACCGAGCCCATCGGCTACGTACATCACAATCTTCGATCCATTTTGGATCAAAAGATCGGCGAGAATTGTGCTGATGTCCATCAGAGATGGTCTCCTCGGGTTCGTTCCATCGTTATACGTTCATTCCTACCAAATCCGAATCCGCTCCGCCGGAGATCGATAAAGACGGTCGGATGGTTCGACTTGAAATGCATCGTAAAGCGCATCGATGTTAATCACAGGTCCGTTGGTCCGATACCACGACGGCGAATGTGGATCGACCATTAACCTCCGCACGAGTTCTTCATCGCGGTACTTCCTTCGCCACACTTGGCTCCACCCCAAGAAAAAGCGTTGGTCCCCCGTAAATCCATCCATTTCCGGTGCGCTGTTACCCGCAAGAGATAACTTGTACGCCTTCAATGCAATGGACAATCCGGACAGGTCCGCGATGTTCTCGCCCAGTGTCAGTTCGCCATTGACGTTTCTGCCAGGAAGGGGAGAGTACGTGTTGTATTGTTCAACTAATTTCCCCGTGATTTGTTTGAAGGCCTCGAGATCCTTGGGAGACCACCAGTTGTTCAAGTTCCCTTCGGCGTCATATTTGCTTCCCTGATCATCAAATGCATGGCTGATTTCATGTCCGATGACAGCGCCGATCCCACCATAGTTGACGGCGTCATCGGCCTCTTCATCGAAAAACGGAGGTTGCAAAATCGCGGCCGGAAACACGATTTCATTCATACTCGGATTGTAGTAGGCGTTCACCGTCTGAGGCGTCATTCCCCATTCGTCCCGATCAACCGGTTTGCCAAGCTTATCGATCATCCGACGATATTCAACTTTTTGTGAGCTTTGCAGGTTTGCGATCAGGTCATCAGGGCGGATCGTCAGTGCATCATAGGCACGCCACTTCTTTGGGAACCCAATCTTCGTCGTGATCTTAGCCAGCTTATGTCGAGCACGTTCCTTGGTCGCATCGGTCATCCACGTGAGTTCGCCGATACTGTCGTCATAAGCTTTGAGGAGGTTCTTCACGAGCTGATCCATGCGTTGCTTTGCGACATCGCTAAAATGTCGCTCTACGTAGAAGCGCCCGACGACGTCACCTAGAATGCCGAAGTCGCCGGCACCGGCTCCTGCAATCAGATCCACACCGCGTTCCCAACGCGGTTTTTGCTCGGGAATTCCCGCAAGCACGCGACTGCGAAGCTCAAATCGAGCTTCATCGTATTCTTTCGGCAGGAAGGGGGCGTAGTTGTCGAAGAGCTTGTATTCGAGATAGTGTTTCCAAGTCTCGAGTGGGACATCCTTGATGATTTTTGCGAGACCTTCAAAAAAACTGGGTGTCGCCACATTAAGCTCTTCGATCGGGCCGATCTCCGTACTTGCGAAGTACTTGTCCCAAGCCAAGTCCGGAGTAAGTGACTTTAATTCGGCAATCGATTTCTTGTTGTAGCGTTTTTCTGCGTCGCGCAACACCGTTCGAGGCCACTGAACTTCTGCAAGTTTCGTTTCCAGCGCCAGGATATCTTCTGCAATCGTTGCGGTAGGTTCGCCGCGCAGTTTCAGGAGTTGGTCAATGTACGTCTTGAGGGATTCGCGAGCTTTCGCAAACTTTTCGTCCTCAAGTTTGAGATAGTAATCGCGATCGGGAAGGGTCGTGCCGCTTTGGATGATCGTCGTCAGATATTGTGTCGACTTTTTGTCGTCGAGATCGACAAAAAGCGCAACCGGCGTGGGTACTCCATCCATCGTACACTTGCCAAAATAGGCAAAGAGCGCCTCCTTGTTGGCAAGCCCTCGAATTGCGTCGATCTCGGACTGGAGGGCCTTTGTTCCTTGCGATGCAATTTGGTCTTCGTCCATAAAGCTGCGATAGAGGTCTCCTACCTTTTGGAGATCACTCCCGGACGGATGTTTGCCATTCGCGGCCTCTTCGATGATAGCCCGAATGCGTGTAGCCGACAGATCGTCTAGCATAATAAAAGACCCATAGTCTGACTTATCTGCCGGAATTGCCGTATCGCGCAGCCAAACCCCATTGACCGCCTGATAAAGGTCGTCTTGAACTCGCGTTCCGCGATCAAAGGTCCCCAAATCGATCCCAGACTTCTCTGCGACAAGGACATGCGTGCTCATCAGAACGACCACCATTGCAACAACGAGGCACTTAAGAAAACTGTGAGCCGATGAAAAAGCCAAAGAAGACGGCCAACCCATCTGAAAACAGCGATCTGAGGGGTGTGCATGAAGGACTGGCAAACAGCTTGGAAAAGAGACTGTTAGCGAGAATTGCCGGGATTTAATGCCGCGTAGGTGGTTCATATAAGATGCCTCGTCGGGGTCGGGTTGATTTCGGATCGTCCTAACGTTTCAGGACGAACCATTTCATGTCTCGGTCTTTGAGTTTGTTGTTCCAAACTTCCAAACTTCCAAACCTGGTCCAAAATCGGAATCAGCGCGGCTTCGGCCGAAAGACACTCTCGGACTTACCCCGCAAGATTCTGCCCTCATGTTTTCGCGATTCCCTAGATCTTTGCCTAGCCCTTATCTTTGCCGCCGAACAGAAATTCGATACGTCCTCGTTTCAGCGAAAACTCTGCGGTGCAGCGAATCTCCGTTTTGCCATAGGTCTTTTCGTTTTTGAGACGTATCATGGAGACAGTCCCGTCGAACATCCTCGCAATTTTCCCCGAATTGGTCTGCAATCATGAAATCAATCCAAACTCTGTGTGGCCTCGTTGGCATTGTCTCGCTCGGGCTATTCCTGGCGGGGTGCGGTCAGTCGGGGCTTTCGCCGCAGATCCTTCCGCCTCTAAAGGTCGAGGGCTGGATTGGCGAACCGGTGAGTCTTGAAGATTTAACTGGGAAAGTCGTAGTCCTCGATTTTTGGGCACATTGGTGACCGCCGTGTCGCCAACAGGCGCCAGATCTGGTCCAGATCTCTACCAAGTATCGCGATCAAGAAGTTCAGTTCGTTGGGTTCACAGGAGACGACGGCCGGCAGGTTCCGCAGATGCAGGAGTTTCTGGATCAATTTGGCATCTCTTGGCCCAACGGTTACGGGGCCTCCGGGCTTGGTCGCCAACTCGGTGTTCGAGGATACCCCACCACGATTGTTTTCGATCGCAATGGAAAATGGATTTGGTCGGGACATTCCTCACAGGAGCTCGAGGATGCAATCCAAACGGCACTCAACTCACCGTAGCCCCAATCCTAAGCAGAAGTTGGTAGGCGACCGGTGACGCATAGGATTCGGCTCCGCGGGGCATGGCAGACATCGTTGTCCAATTCGGCCACGGTCGAATCTCCGGTTGGTTGGGAGCAATTTACCCCATCACAATTCTGCGGCGAGATTTCCTTTCGCCGCGTATTTCATGCCCCCTCGGGTCTCGCGGAATCAACCCGTGTTGAACTTGTCATCCCACCTATCCGTGCGGCGTATCAGCTCGTGCTCAATGATGACATTATATTGTCATTTCATGGGATCGAGGAAGGCCGAATCGAAATCGCGAAGCGGATTCAACGCACGAATCACCTTCTTTTGCGCGTAAAAGTATTGGAAGGGGAGCGGGCGGAAGGGAGGTCTCTTGAGGACCTTCACATTTGCCTTGAAATAGGAGACATTGGCGACTATTGACCGCTGCGCGGCCAATGAACCTGGGCGACCAACGGGAGCCCGGCATTTTTGAGCCACGGTACCATTTGCCAAAGATCATTAACTGCGCAGGATTGAATAAGACCGGCGTGTCGGAGATTCGTCGAAGCGTCATGGGAATCGGCGAAGGATGAACATTCAAATCACACGAAAGTTGACATCAATGCAGATCGTTAGGTGTTCCCGAAGAATGGTAGGACGTGCCCCTCGTTGTTTTACGCTGTTTGGATGGATTTTAATGGCGAGTATTGCATGGGGGGATCTTCCGGACCTCCATGAGCCTAAACTTCTTGACCAGGAATTACTATCAGGGGGTTGGGTCACGCTGTTTGATGGACAGACACTGTTTGGCTGGAAAAGTACCTCGGAAGTTGACTGGCATGTCGATCAGGGGGCGATTGTGGCGACCTCAGGTGAGCCAGGTTTCCTGCTGAGTTCCTTACCCATTCGCGATTTTGAATGTTATTTAGAGTTTCAGGCGGAGGCGGACACGAACAGCGGTCTGTTCTGTCGATCCGTACAAAGCCCGAGTAATCCGGCACAAGACTGTGTCGAAGTGAATATTGCGCCGTCGGACAATCCCTTTCCAACAGGGAGTCTCGTAGCTCGCGTCAAATCGGATGCATCCATTGCACCGAACGCAAACACATGGCGATCCTTGCAGATCTACGCTGAGGGGGATGGAATCGCCGTGTTTGTGGATGGTCAGCCTGCCTCGAAGGGGTTGGATTCATATAGGCCAGGTGCGCTGAATTTGATGCTTCAATACAACACAGGGCGGATTGCTTTTCGCAATATTCGCGTGAGGCCCTTGGGAACACGGTTTCTTTTCAATCAAACGGATTTGAAAGGCTGGCGTACGGATCAAACTTTGGAGAGCCAATTTCGCGTCGAGTCTCCGGGTGAATTGCGGGTAACGAAAGGTCCTGGTCAGTTGGAAACGGAAGAAGAATTTGGTGATTTTATTCTCCAGCTAGAATGTCAAACGCATGCGGCCGGTTTGAATTCAGGAATCTTCTTTCGATGTATTCCTGGCGATCGCTTGATGGGTTACGAGGGACAAATCAGCAACGCTTGGAAAGAGAAACGGTCGCAGCCATTGGATGCGGGAACGGGAGCCATCTTTCGCCGACAGGCGGCCCGCTTTGTGCCAGCAAACGACAAGGAATGGTTCGCGATGACTCTCTGCGCCCAAGGTGCGAGGATGTGTTCTTGGGTGAATGGACTGCAAGTATGTGACTGGACGGATACCCGTCCGGCCGACTCGAACCCACGTAAGGGACTGCGTCTCACTGCGGGAACGATCATGATTCAGGGGCATGATCCGACCACGGATGTCTCGTTTAAAAACATGCGGATTGTCGAGTTGAAGTAGGAAAATCTCGCGGAGACATTCAAAGCTAGGCGTGGGGACAGGAAGCGGTAAGGTACAGACCATGCGACAGCGAATTCAGGCAACAGTTGAAACGAACAGGCGTCGCAAAATTGCTACGTCGCTTCGGCAATATGGAAACGGAGTGTATGCTAAGAACACCCCCAATTTTCAGAGTTGGAAATGGGATGACGAAGTAGAATGACCGCAATTCGGAGAAATCGGACGCATGGCAAACACGGTTTTAAGGTGGGCTGGTGTACTTGGAATCGCGTGCATGTCGTACCTATGCAATGCAGACGAACTTACGGCGGAAAAGCCTCTTCACAAGTTCTTATCTGTGGATGACCAATCGGAAGTTTCTTTGGCCTACATATGGCTTGATATTGCCCAAGAGGCGACGGCTCAAGATGTCGACAAATATGGAGCTCGTCCCACCGTCGTTTCGCGAACACTTGCAATCTGGGCGACATCTGTCTTTGATGCTTGGTCGGCGTATGATTCAGACGCCGTAGGATCGCGAATGGGTTCTTCGCTGCGCCGTCCGAAGGCCGAGCATAACCTAGAAAACAAAAAGGTGGCGATCAGTTACGCATCCTTGGAGTCCTTGGTTTTTGTCTATCCGGAATCGAAAGAGTTTTTGTTTGAGGAAATGCGGCGGCTTGGGTATGACCCGCAATTGAATTCGGAAGACCTCACGAAGCCAGAAGGGATAGGTCGCCGCGCGGCCCGTGCGGTGATCGAATACCGTGCAACGGACGGCGCCAATCAACTGGGCAACGAAACTGGCGGAGATGGAACACCCTATTCGGACTATACGTACTATCGTCCTGTCAATCCGCCAGATCGCATCTTGGATCCTGATCGGTGGCAGCCAATCACGTTCATTCGACCGGATGGCACGAAGTTTACACCGGGGTTCCTCACTCCGCATTGGTACCGGGTACGCCCGTTTGTAATTGAAGACAGCGCGCAGTTTCGCCCGGGGCCACCTCCGACAACGATCAACGACGATGCGAAACTCCGTGAAGAGACCGATCAGGTACTGAAATACAATGCGGAACTTACGAACGAAGAAAAGGCGATTGTGGAATTCATGCGCGATGGCCCCCGATCGACGGGGCAGAGCGGCCATTGGCTACGATTTGCTCAGGATGTCTCCCGACGAGACCACCATGACCTCGATCAGGATGTCAAACTTTATTTTGCTGTTGCGAATGTGGCATTCGATGCATTCATCGCATGTTGGGAAACAAAGCGCTATTATGACTCGTCCCGCCCGTGGACATTGATTCGCCATTATTATCGCGGCCGAATGCTCAAGGGGTGGGCAGGCCCTCAAGGAGGGGTCAAGGAAATGCCTGCCGAAGAGTGGCACCCGTATTCTCCCTATAGCTTCATCACCCCTCCATTTCCTGGATACACCAGCGGACATGCGACGGTCAGCGGGGCCTGTTCGAAGACCCTCGAGCTATTTACCGGATCCGATGCATATGGTTTCGTTGAAAGGCGAAAACACTGTGAACTGACCGAAATAGATGGTGGCGAGGAAATGAATTTGGAGTTGCCAACTTGGAGTGCCACGGCCGAAATGGCCGCTCTTTCGCGGGCCTTAGGAGGCTACCATATACCGGTTGATAACCATGTCGGACTCGACGTTGGACGAAAGATTGCGGTTTGGAGTTGGCCGAAATACGTCGCCTATTTCCAAGGCACTGCCACTGTGAGAAATGATAAGAACTGTGAGAAATGACCAGGAACCGCGCGATCACGGACGTTGATTAAAAAGTGCCGGAGGTGGGAGTTGAACCCACACACCCTTTCGAGTACAGGATTTTGAATCCAGCGCGTCTGCCATTCCGCCACTCCGGCAAGTTATTCAGCAGCGGTAGTTTAGAATGAGATGCCGTTCATTTCTAGCCCTCCACGGAACCGCCGCGCACGGTGTTTTACGGAGTTCGCGAGGTCAGGTCTGGATGGGCGTATTGATGGGAAGTTCCGCGTAATAGAAAACCACTTCACTGAATTCGCCGTGCCTCGATGAATTACGATGGCGGCTGGATACGGAAGCCCAATGCCAGCACTTTCATTCGCGAGATATTGGCCTATTCTGCTCTAGCGTTCGGACGAAAGTGACGACTATGCTAGATAAACCGGAAAACCGTCCACACGAGTCTCAAGCTCATTTATGTTCGATCGCACTGGTTACCTACGACGCCTTACTGGCTTCCTAGCGATTCTCGTGTCGCTCCTTTGCAGCTTACAGCAGTCCCATGCCTTCTGTCGTTGGACGAACTGCACCCCGGTTACCGAACATGAAGGATGCCAGTCTCAGACGGCTTGCTGTCACCAACATGAAGATTGTTGCCGTCGACAAAAACATTCGCAGGTTCCGACCGTTGAGCAAGTTTGCTGCGGCTGTTCCGAGGGTCCTATCCACAGCCAAATCCCTTTTGAAGACGGATGCTGGTGCTGTCGTGGTTCTGAGCCTGCCAGTATTCCCAAGGATNNCTTGGTGACAGTGCATTCCGTGGAACAAGCTCGCTTTCCGCTGCGCAATTCTGTGCGCAACTTTGTCGCTTTCGGATCTGATTCCGCAGCGAATAGGACGTCGCATCGGATGCGCGACCTTTTCTACCCCTTAAGTTGATCGCACTTTTTCATGCGCTCAACGGACCTCAAACGCTTCTCCTCGACAATCTTTGCGCTAACTCCCAGGAAGTTTGTGCGCAATCGGGTAGGAGAAATGGAATTTTCATACCCACGACCCAAAAACGGAGTCAGGCCATGTGCCACAAGAAAATCAAATGGATGTTATTGGCGGTTTGCCTTTTTGGTTCCACGGGCTTCGACGTGTATGCGGAAGTCCCCCGTGGCTGTTACCAAGTACAAATTGTCGCAGCCGACATGTGCTGCAAAGGGTGCGTGCAGAAAGTCTCGCGTCAGCTTTATGCAGCGCCAGGAGTCATAGAAGTCCGTGCGAATCTAGAGAGCAGAACGGTGGTCGTGACGGTTTCGCAGAAAAAGGGTGCGACGCTCGACCAATTGTGGCAAGCGGTCGTCGCTGGGAAAGGTAGACCGACGAAGCTCATCACAACGGACGCAACATTCACGCTCACGTCAGCCGAGTCACCCGACAGCAGGCAAATCCTACCCGCAACGATGAGTCATATCGTCGTAGAAAACCTCAACGACGAGGGGCGTACGCAAAAGATAGCCAATCAGCTTTACACGACGGACGGGATCATCAAGGTGAATACTGGAACTCAGGAGAATACGTTGTTTGTAACAAGCCAGCAGGCGATTTCCCCGTGGGTCCTCATTTCTGCAGTTACCAAAGTTCAGGAGCGTCCGATTGCGATCCAGGGGGTCTACGGACAGCTGAGTATAACTTGGTCGACGAACAAATCAGACGATACGAATCCACAAGCCCAGCAATTCAATGATGGAGGAATTGAAAGATGAGATCGTTAGAAGCAATAACACTATTTGCCGTCGCCTGTTTTCCATACGCCGCCGGTTGCGGAAAGGGGATGGAATCCCCCGGAATTACTGCGCACGTGACGGAAGTCGCTATCGATGGGAGCAAGTTCCTGCTGAATGAGGAACCTGATGGAGCGGTGGGGGTAATCGCCGCTCGCGAGACCGCTGAGGATGGCAAGCCGCTTGTGATGGTGGGACGAATCGGCGGTGCCGCCAATCCGTGGATTGATGGTCGTGCCGCATTCACACTACTTGATGCTTCGATGACGGTTGTCGCGGAAGGTGAAGAAGCGGAAGGAGCTATCTGCACAGAGGATTGCTGCGCGACGGAACGGAAGACCTGCACCGCAATGGTCAAAATCGTAGACGCAGAAGGCCAACTGATTGCGATGGATTCACGGCAACTACTCGGTGTTACGGAGGCCGACATGGTTGTAGTCGAGGGTAAAGCGCAGAAAGACAAAGCTGGCAATTTTGTGATGCTCGCAAACCGCGTCTACATTCGACGGTAGACATGGGCGTTTGACTACAGAAGGAACGTAGATGTTCGGTCACAAGTTTTTGCCGTGGGATTATGGTGTACGAAACTTATTGCGGCGGCCGTCGCGAAGCGCGCTGACGTTGGTGGGGCTTACGATCGTGGTACTCTTGGTGCTCGTGGTC
>CXWJ01002119.1_pt1 | contig 10770 bp, 9 predicted proteins | sample 590841 | NCBI WGS metagenome assembly CXWJ01 (sample SAMEA3498367, study PRJEB10139) | wastewater metagenome | biome: wastewater treatment plant; material: activated sludge | place: Austria | collected 2015-01-21 | reverse complement strand
TTGCATGTGTTAGGCCTGCCGCCAGCGTTCGTTCTGAGCCAGGATCAAACTCTCAAGTTCAGCTAATAGCTGATCAGCCATCAGTCCAACCTTTGAGCGTCCTTAGCTCTCTTTACTTGAATCGCAAAAGCAAACCCTACCGTTCAGCTTCCGTTTGCACGGAATCCGAACGAACAGGTTCCTTTAGTTCGGATCACGCCGGTGAAGGCGCAATCCGCACACAATCAAGAAAGAGAACGTTAGACGACTTCAAAGTGCTGGTCTGACGACCAGCGCTCGACACGCCGCCCACATCCCCCTTCCCGGTATAAACAAATTGTCAAGTTGCAGCCGCTCGGCGAACAAAGGGCCGGCCCGTGCGAGGAAACGCACGAAACGCACCCAAAACCCATCCGAGGGAATTCCCGCTCCGTCACGCGGAAGCGCGTCGTTGCGAGAGGCGCGGAAACTATGCCCGGCCCTTGGTTAAGTCAACGGGTTATTAGTCCAAAATTGTCGCATCCACAGGTTTGTGGCGACCCATCAAACTGGCGGAAATCCTTGGGGCGTAACCTTGAGGCCGGGATTCCGTCGCTCGGAGGGCGCCTCCGGTGCAGTTTTGCGCGGGTTGACCCGGCCAAAAATGGCTGGAATCCAATGGGTTGGCGAGCCTTGAGCCCGAAGAAGGCCTTGGCTCGCGGGCAAGTGGGGTTGTTCGGGGTGCTGTCGGGTTTGCGGCATCAAAGGTGGGCGTTTGACGCGCAGCGTGCGACGGCTGCGGCGTTGTTCTTTGGCGGCGTGGCGGCCTTGCTCGTCATCGGCGTCGACAGCGCGCTCGCAGCGCGACGGTCGGCGGCGGAGGCTGCCGCGCTCGAGAAGGCGCGCATCGTTCTCACACTCGACGAACTACGCCCGCTTGGACCCGACATCCGTACGATCGCGGTCGAGCGGGGCGATACGCTGACCGGTATTCTGGTCGAACAAGGCATTGACGAGGTGGAGGCGCGAACGGCGGTTGCGGCGCTTTCGTCCGTGTACGAACCATCGTCCATTCGTCCGGGCCAGAACGTGACGCTGACATTCGCGCCGGAAGGGTCGCCGCTGGTTTCGATCGCGCTCAAGCCCAGTGTCGAGCGCGACTTGCTGGTATCGCGCGCAAGCGACGGATCGTTTGCCGTCGACGACATCGTCAAAGTCCTTCGAGCGGTCGAGCAGCGCGCGAGCGGTGTGATCGACGGGTCGCTCTATGCGTCGATGAAGACCGCGGGCGTGCCGGAGGCGGTCGTCATATCGCTCATTCACATCTACTCGTACGATGTCGACTTCCAGCGCGAGGTGAAGGCCGGCGACTTGTTCGACGTGCTTTACACGCACTATCTCGACGAGACGGGGGCGCCGGTTAAGGGCGGCGATATTCAGTACGCTGAGCTTACGCTCGGGCGCGAGAAGAAGGCGCTTTATCGCTTCACCACGTCGGACAACGAGACCGACTACTACACGGCGAAGGGTTGGTCGGGTAAGCGGCAGCTAATGCGCACGCCGATCGACGGAGCGCGGCTGTCGTCCAGATTCGGAATGCGGCGTCATCCGATCCTTGGCTACACGAAGATGCACAAAGGCGTCGACTTCGCGGCGCCGACCGGCACGCCCGTCATGGCATCGGGCAACGGCACGATCGAGAAGGCGCAGTGGTTCGGCGGCTACGGGCGCTATGTGCGCGTGAAGCATACGAACGGCTATGCGACGGCTTATGCGCATCTGTCGCGCTTTGCGCGCGGGGTGAAGCCGGGCATCAGGGTGCGGCAGGGGCAGATCATCGGTTATGTCGGTACCTCCGGCCGTTCGACGGGCCCGCATCTGCACTACGAGGTGATGGCCAAGGCCAAGCAGATCAACCCGATGGGCGTGAAGCTACCGACGGGGCGCGAGTTGATGGGCCAAGATCTGCTCGCGTTTCAGGCGAATGTCGGGCGCGTTCAAACGGTGTTGAACACGCGGCCTGTCGAAGAGCCCAAGGTTGCGCAGGCGCGGACGCTGCCTTAGCGTTCATTCATGATCGACATCCTCCTTGCCGGCGCGATGGCCTGGCAGTTCGTGACCGAGCGCGACCCGTTGGGACAGCCTGTCTATGTCGCCGCAGTGACGCCCGACCCCGCGCGGCCGTTCGTCGGCGTGAAGTATTCCTGCGGCGGCATCGTCGGGGTCGAGCTTCAGTTCAACCTCGGCGACGCGCGGTATGCGGCCTCCGCGTTCTCGACGGGCGAACCGCCGTTCGAGACCGTCCGCTTCGCGTTTCCGGAGGGCCAGTACGACACCACCGCGAAGCGGGCGCCGATCACGGAAGGGATCGGCACCTATGAGGTCAAAGGCTCGGAGGCCGCGTTTCTGGCCGGCCTGTTGAAGGACAGCGACAAGGTCACCATTCAGCGCGGTCAGAACACGTTCACGTTCCCGCTGGACGGCGCGCGGTTTGCGATCAGCGAGGTGGTGAGCGCCTGCCCGTTCAAGTACGAGCAGAACTAGTGCAGCGTTGCGCCTCTCTTCTTTTCGTTGATCAAGAGGCCTGAACCGTCGGACGACACTCTCACCGTTTCGCCGTCCTTGATCTTGCCTTCGAGCAGTTGCTCGGCGAGCGGGTCCTGCAAATGGCGCTGAATCGCGCGCTTCAAGGGGCGCGCGCCGTAGACCGGATCGTAGCCGGTATTGGCGAGCCATTCCTTCGCCTTCTTGTCGAGTTCGATCGCGATCTTGCGGTCGGCGAGCAGCTTGGCCAAACGTGCCACTTGGATGTCGACGATCGTATCCATCTGGGCGCGGCCCAGACGGTGGAACAGGATCACCTCGTCGAGGCGGTTCAAGAACTCCGGCCGGAACTTTGCACGGACGATGTCCATGACGCCTTCGCGCACGAGCGCGGTGTCCTCGCCATCGGCTTGGGAGGCGAGCAAATCGCCGCCCAAATTCGACGTCAGGATGATGACCGTGTTCTTAAAGTCGACCGTGCGCCCCTGCCCGTCCGTCAAGCGCCCGTCATCGAGCACCTGCAGCAGCACGTTGAAGACGTCGCCATGCGCCTTCTCGATTTCGTCGAACAGGATCACTTGGTACGGACGCCGGCGCACCGCTTCGGTGAGCGCGCCGCCTTCTTCGTAGCCGACGTATCCCGGCGGGGCGCCGATCAGCCGCGCGACCGAGTGCTTCTCCATGTATTCCGACATGTCGATGCGCACCATTGCGGTGTCGTCGTCGAACAGAAATGCGGCGAGCGCTTTCGTCAGTTCGGTCTTGCCGACGCCCGTCGGTCCCAAAAATAAGAACGAGCCGATCGGGCGGTTCGGATCTTGCAGGCCCGCACGCGCGCGGCGCACGGCGGCGGAGACAGCGTGCACGGCTTCTTCTTGGCCCACGACGCGCGCGCCGATCGATTTTTCCATGCCGAGCAGCTTTTCGCGCTCGCCGGCCAGCATCTTGTCCACCGGGATGCCGGTCCAGCGCGAGACGACTTGCGCGATGTGCTCCTCCGTCACCGCTTCGGTGACGAGCTGCGTCGCTTGGCTTTCCTCGATCTTTTTCAGATCCTTCTCGAGCGTCGGAATCACGCCGTAGGCGATTTCGCCTGCTTTCGCGAGATCGCCCTTGCGCTGCGCGAGTTCGAGGTCGTGGCGCGCCTTCTCGAGCTTTTCTTTGATCGCCTGCGCCTGGCCGAGCTTCGCCTTTTCCTGCTTCCAGCGGCTGGTGAGCGAGGACGATTTCTCTTCGAGGTCGGCGAGCTCTTTCTCGAGCTTCTTCAGACGGTCCTTCGAGGCGCTGTCGGTTTCCTTCTTCAGCGCCTCGCGCTCGATCTTGAGCTGCATCACGCGGCGGTCGAGTTCGTCGAGCTCTTCTGGCTTTGAATCCACCTGCATGCGCAAGCGGCTCGCCGACTCGTCGATGAGGTCGATCGCCTTATCGGGCAGGAAGCGGTCGGTGATGTAGCGGTTCGAGAGTTGAGCCGCGGCCACGATCGCCGAGTCCGTGATGCGCACGCCGTGGTGCAGTTCGTATTTCTCCTTCAAGCCGCGCAGGATCGAGATCGTGTCTTCGACGGTGGGTTCGCTCACGAACACCGATTGGAAGCGGCGGGCGAGAGCCGCGTCTTTCTCCACGTGCTTTCTGTACTCGTCGAGCGTGGTGGCGCCAACACAGTGCAATTCGCCGCGGGCGAGCGCGGGTTTGAGCAAGTTTGAGGCGTCCATCGCGCCTTCGGCTTTGCCAGCGCCGACGAGCGTGTGCATCTCGTCGATGAAGAGGATGATCGAGCCTGCGGCAGCGGTGACTTCGGTCAAGACCGACTTTAGACGCTCTTCGAACTCGCCGCGGTACTTCGCGCCCGCGATCAGCGAGCCCATGTCGAGCGCCATCAGCTTCTTGTCTTTCAGCGATTCCGGCACGTCGCCGTTGACGATGCGCAGCGCCAGGCCCTCGACGATCGCGGTCTTGCCGACGCCCGGCTCGCCGATGAGGACGGGGTTGTTCTTCGTACGGCGCGAGAGCACCTGGATCGTGCGGCGAATTTCTTCGTCGCGGCCGATGACGGGGTCGAGCTTACCGGCGCGCGCGGCTTCGGTGAGATCGCGGGCGTATTTCTTCAGGGCTTCGTAGCCGGATTCGGCGCTCGCGGTGTCGGCGGTGCGGCCCTTGCGGAGGTCGTTGATCGCCTCGTTCAGTTTTTGCGGGGTGACGCCGCCCGCTTTCAGGATGCGTGCGCTTTCCGGCGCGGTGCCCATGGCGAGCGCGAGCAAGATACGTTCGACGGTGACGAAGCTGTCGCCGGCTTTCTTGGCGATCTGTTCCGCTTCGTCGAGGACACGCGCAAATTCAGGCGAGGCGTAGACCTGACCGGCGCCGGAGCCTTCGACGCGGGGATGCTTGGCGAGGGCGGCTTCCGTTTGCTCGAGCGCGAGTTGGGGATTGCCGCCGGCGCGTTTGATGAGGCCCGCGGCGAGACCTTCCTCGTCGTCGAGCAGGACTTTGAGCAGATGCTCCGGCGTCACGCGCTGGTGGCCTGTGCGTTGGGCGAGGCCTTGCGCGTTTTGGAGAAAAGCTCGGCTGCGTTCGGTGAATTTTTCGGGGTCCATGGTCAGTCTCTTAGATCAATCTTCTTTCTCACGGCACGTCCGGAATCGGTGTTGACGGTCAGTATCATGGCCGGGCCTGGGTCGATCACCCAGCGGCCGCGCAATGGCGCGGGAGAGAGACAGTTGCGTTCCGCGTTGCCGCGGCCCCCGCTTTGCCGTCTCTCGCGCGCACGAAAGCGTGGACGTTTTCGCGCGCACCGGATGATCGACCCGGGCCCGGCCATGATGGCGGTTGGGGTCGTGTCTGGTGTTGATTTGGGAAGCGTTTTTTCGCGTGCAAGGGCTTGATCTGCGACGCGTTCGACCGGCGGTTGCGCCTGAGATGCAAAATCGAATCCGTTATATGCGTTATTTGCGCAGAACTCTGCGGAATTTACCGTTCGGAATCCGTTCGGAATGCGTTCTTTGACGTAGGTCATGCGTTATTCCGTTGGGCCCTCGGCCTGCAAAAGAGCGCGTGCCACCGGGTCATTGAGATAGCGCGCGTAGGCGGTGAGCAGTGCGTCCGCTTTGTAGCCTCTAAACGAAGGCGCATTCATGAGATGGATCACTTGTGGCCGCACCTCGAAGCGGGCCAAACGTTTGGCGAGGCCGCGAGGCGTGAGCTTGGCGCCGTAGTCGCAGGCGTTCCACGGGCTGTCGGGATCGCGCGTGAGGGCGTCGACCAGTTGGTTGCTCGATGCGTGCGTGCCGTCGATGCCGGCAACGCGGCGGATGTCGCGCAGCAATGCGCGCGCCGACGTGGGCGGTTCCAGATGCTCCGGGTTCGCGAATTGGCTCGCCGCGATGCGGGCTGCGGTTTCGGCCTCGGGGCCTAGCGCGTGGGCTACGACAAAGAGCGGTCCCCAGGTCTCTGCGGCGGCGGCGCCGAGGAACGTGGGGAGCGTGACGGCCTCGTTCGCGTTCGCGGCCTTGATCTTTGCACCGAGCGCTTCGAACTCCGCGCGCAATGCCAGTGCCTCCGCCGGCGGTTCGGCGATGGCGCCACGCGCCCTGCCCTCGCCCGCTTCCAACGCCGGCGCCATGGGGATGACGATCGCGTGCGCGAGCAGCTCTTCGGGCGGCGCTGCGGCCGTGGCGAGCGCGACGGCGGACGCACACCGGCGGACGGCGCCGTCTTTCTTGCGCGTGCGCTTGCCCAGCAGCGCGCCGTCGGCGTGTGCGCCCGCCGCGATCAGCGCGCGCATGTCGCGGCGCGCGAGGATGGCGTTCGCCACGTCGTCGAGCAGGAGCGTAGGGCTTTCGTGCGCGACGAGATCCAGCACGTTCGCTGCCGTCGCACGCGCGACGAGGCGGGGCGACGGCGTCAGCCAACGCAGCACGCGCAACGCGCGCGCATGATCGGCACGCGGATCGCGGCCGTGCAAGATGAGACGTGGGGACACGTCGAAGCGCGCATGCGCGTGCGTGTGCAGCGACCAGAGGATGAGCGTGTCGAGGAGCGCCGGTGGTTCGGCGAGGTGGTGAGCGAGGAAGGTGCGGGCGCGGGTTAGGAGCGGTGGTGATGTTGGCGCAGGTGCGGTTGGCGGCGGAGGAATGTCAGTGTGCGCTGTTTGAGCGATCGCGAACGGTGCCGGTGTTTCAGCCGGCGTCATGCTTTCGCGATGCCGGCGAAGGACCTTTTCAGCGTCGGCGAGCAACGTTTGGCGAAGCATGCGCGCCAGGTCCTGCCGTGACGACATGGGTTACCTGCTGATGACTTTTCGAGGATCTCATAGTATAGAACAAATCATGAACTTGTCAAGAAATTCCCGTACCTGTTTTTACGCGTTGACGCAAAGGGTAAGGGCAGAATCAGGACGGGTGGACGGGTACGACCGCTGTCAATTCGGATTGAGCAGCCGCTCTCCCTGGTCTGCGAGTTCGTTCAACAGGACAGTCACGAGTGTTGCTGGGTCATCGCTCAGTTTCACTTGTCTATCCGGGTCAAAGTGTCGGAACGCGAGCGCCAGATGTCTGAGATCTTGAATCACGGCGCCCATCAACGCGGTCACACCAAGAAGCCGAAACATACGCTTGCCAGCAGTAAACTCCGACATTGTGCGTGCCGTAGTTGCGAGATTTCCTCTCAATAACATCAGTGATCGGATATCCGCGGATGGTAGGGACAGCAGATCAATTGTGATCGAGTCCGTGACGGGCATCGGCCTAGGCATTATTCCAGACAGATCTTCTTTTTCTGGCACTGGACCGCCCGCTCTCAACGTCTCAAGCGCAGCGCGTACAAATTCGTTTGCGTCAATTGCGCCTGGAAGAACGTTCATCAGTTCCGCTGCGATCAAGCTCTTGATGTTTTGTACGCGTTCGCTTGCCAGCAATGCTTCCCTTTCGCGCTGAATGCCGTGATCGACGAGGACCCCTACAAGGACTGCAGCAGCGCCAAATAACGATCCGCTCCAAGCGCCAACGAATCCGTCGTCCCAACCGAGCCAATTACCAATGCCTAACCCAGCCAACCCCAGCGCGGCGAGGAGTATCGCCACGACCCATGCTTGCCGCATTTCCTTGAACATGCTGCACACCCTATCGCTATACTATTGTACCGTGTGTCGGATTGGCACGAAAGCGAGGTGGCAAATGACGGCATTGGAAAAGTTGGAGCGGGATATCAGTACACTTCGGGATTCAATTCAAAAAACCTGGGGCGAACTTTCGATGGAGCCAGGAGCTGATGCGCGTGTTGCAGCCAGAGCAAGCATCGAGAAGCTCGTTGCGGAATTGCAGACTCTGCTCGCAGATCGAGACCGCTCCAGGCAAATTTAGCCAAACAGCCGAAGCACTTGCTTTTTCCGCAAGGGGAATAAGGAGTTGAGTGTCGTGGCGCGAAGCCGCACTATAATCCGATACTCATCAACACGAGTTTACCGATCACGCTCATGACGAGCCCCGCGAACGACGTCCACAAGACATAGCCCGCTTGCTGTCTGAAGGTATCCGTCGCACCGAGTACGAATTCGTAGATTGGATACAGCCAATCCAGCAAGCGCATCGCACCCCAATAGACGCCCAGCATTGCGTACAGAATGATCGAAGTGCCCGCTGATGCCGCTTCTGCCGTGGTCATCTTTGTCTTCATAGCGAATAGCAGCCAGTATCCGGCACAGAGGGCCGTGACAACACTCATGATCCTTGGCCACGTTTTGGGCGAACGCCCCGCTCTGATTGTGACGTGATAGCTCGGCCTAGAGGACGCAAAGAGCTTTTTTAGGTCCTCTCCAACTTTTAGCAACGCGCTCTCATTGTTTGAAGATACTTCGAACGTGTTGAGTGCCGCGAAGTCGTACGGTTGTCGCAACGACAAGGAAATGTCGACAAAATTGCTGTTGTGATGATAAACGCGTGCACTGAAATTTTTCACATCGGGCGGCAGCAACTCAGTGTCCAACAGCTCTTGCATCCTCTCGAATGAAATCGTCTCGCCTTGTCTCGTCGCGAGAGTATAGGTCACGTCGATGTACAATTTTCGATCGCCATCAGACGATTGCTTTTCACGGTCGCGGACTTCGCGCTCCAGGACGTTCCCAAGTTTTGCGAGAAACTCTCGATCGACTCGAATTGAGGGAATTGAGTTCTGTCTGGTTTTGGTTGCCATCGGTTTCTGACTTTCGCTGCTTTCAAGCACGATTATAGGCGGGCGGAATCACGCATCAGCCGGTTGTCTGCCGGTGCCAGTCGTGTTTGGTGGCAGTTTCCACATGAATTTTCATCAGCCGAGGGACCTGTAACGGTTTGTTGGTTTTCGAGTTTGGGCAGAATCCAAACGTGTTCCGGTTCAGACTGGACCAAAATCCGCGGACACGTGATTCACCGGTGCGAATAGCGGGCGAGGACGCCCGCGGTCATGGGCGGCGTTGTCGTTAGAGCAGGTGCAAGAGGTTGTGCGGCTCGATCGATGGGGTTTGGCAGCGGTTGGGTTTGGTGGGTTCGACGGCGGGCGGTGGGGCCGCGTCTTTCAGCGGCACGAGGCAGTGCCATTCCTCTGAGTCGGGCTCGCGGTTTGGCCAGAGCTGCTCGGGCGGTGCTTCCGGTTCGGGCCGCTCTTGCACGTCCGGCGATGCTTCCAACACGAACGGGCGCGTGAAGCGTGCGTCCGGCCAGATTTGAGCGTTCGCGAGTTCGGGTGGCCACTCCAAGAGCGGCACCGTGAAGATCACTTTGCCGGCCGGCGCGGCGGAGGCCGAGATGGCCGCGGTCCCAGGGGATGGGCGTTTGCTTGATAACGATCGGGTGGCGACTAGCGCTGGACTGTGCGCCACCACTGCGGGAGGCGGGCAGCCATGGCGACGGCGGCCAACGCCACGAGCGCTAGACTGATAGCCGGTTGTTCGTAGGCGAGCAGCAAGACACCGTGCGCGACGGCCAGCGATAGCAGCGAGACGCCGGCGTTGCGGGCTGAGCTCCAGAGGTAGCCTTGCAGGGCCATGGCGCCGACGAAGGCGGGGCCGAGTGGGCCACTCCCTAAGTGGTTGAGGTGAGCGGCGGCGAAGGCGGCTGCGATCAGAAACGGTGGGATGAATTTCGGCAGCGTCTCGGCGAGGCGCGTGTTCACGTAACCCGTCAGGAAGAATTCTTGCGCGAGGATCGGTCCGGCGAGGATCAAGGCCAAGCGCGATGCGTCGCTCCACGGCAAGCCTTCGCCCGCGGGCGGTGATAGCAACGTTAGTGCGAGCGGGATGATGCCGCCCAACGCGAAGAGCCAGAAGGCCGATTCGGTTTGGAATACGAGGCCGCCTTCGCCGCGGAAGCCCCACGCGAGCGGCGAGCGGCAGCGCACCATTGCTTCCGCCAGTGTTGCGACGCCTAAGAGCGGCAGCCAGCGCAGCGCGACGGCGCGCATCTCTTCGGACCAGAGCGTGCGCATGCTTTCAAGCGGCGGTGCCTTTTGCAGCACACGGATGACGACGAGTGCGAGCGCTACGACGGCGACGATTTCGACGATCGCAAAAAACGCGGGAACGATGCCGCGCGTGCCCGCTCGATCTTGCGCTTCTCCGCTCATGCTGTCCCCCATCTCACGGCTCGTAAGCTGTCAGGGTTTCGGTGCCTTCGCCACCGCCTCGCCGAGAAGTGACCAGGTGCCTTGCAGCACGCCGTTCGCTTGGCGGGTGTCGAGGGCCGGCAGCATCCGGGCGCTCCCAGGGCGTTGGCCTTTGCGACCGATCGGCGACACGCCCGGCATGACTTCCGGGGACACGTGATAATTTCGGTGACGCCCACGGTCCCAGGCTGCGTCGGCGCGTTGGCGGGCTAGCTCTTTTTCACGAAGGCCGATTTGAGTTTCATCGCGCCGATGCCGTCGATGCGGCAGTCGATGTCGTGATCGCCGCCGACGAGGCGAATGTTCTTCACTTTCGTGCCGACTTTGACGACTTGCGACGAGCCTTTCACTTTCAAATCCTTGATGACCGTCACCGTGTCGCCGTCGGAAAGGGCATTGCCGTTCGCGTCACGGATGACGGCGTCCGCGTCCGCTCCCGCTGCTTCTTGGGTGGGCGACCATTCGTGCGCGCATTCCGGGCAAATGAACAGCGGGCCATCCTGATACGTGAAGGTCGAGTTGCACTTCGGGCAAGGCGGGAATTCGCTCACGGTTGAGTTCCATTTCGAGTCAATTGCTTGGACGATTGCCATTAGAGCATCGCGTTCGCGCTCTCGTCTTGCGTCACTGTGCCGT
>CXWJ01020921.1_pt1 | contig 10776 bp, 6 predicted proteins | sample 590841 | NCBI WGS metagenome assembly CXWJ01 (sample SAMEA3498367, study PRJEB10139) | wastewater metagenome | biome: wastewater treatment plant; material: activated sludge | place: Austria | collected 2015-01-21 | reverse complement strand
GTGAGAACATTATCCGCCATCGCCTTTCCCAAATCACCAAAGTGCCATTCTACAATCTGTCCAAGTTCACAATGGCGAAGCCAATGGGCGGCAGCGGGCTCAACGGCGTCCTCGACGACCCAAACCACCTCGCGCCGAATCTCAACAGCTACATCAACGGGTTTTCGCCCAACGTGCGCGCCATCATGGAGCGGTTCAAGTTCGGCGAACAAATCGCCTACATGGCTGAAAAGAATCTGCTCTACCTCGTTATCCAGGCCTTTATCGATCCGAAGATCGATCTCTCCCCAGAGCGCGTGGACCCCATGCAGATGGGTTATGTGTTCGAGGAACTCATCCGGATCGGTGCGGAACAATCCAATGAGGAAGCGGGAGAACACTTCACCCCGCGTGAAGTGATCAAGCTGATGGTCAATCTGCTTCTCTCGCCGGAGAAGGACCTTGCTCGCAGCCATGTGGTGAAGACCATCTATGATCCTGCTTGTGGCACGGGCGGCATGTTGTCGGTAGCCGAGAAGTATATTCGAGATCTGAATGCCGACGCCCAGCCCAAGCTCTTCGGTCAGGATTGGAACGATGAAGCCTGGGCTGTCTGCAAGTCCGACATGCTCATCAAGGGCGAAGATGCCGACAACATCATCCTCGGCGACACGTTCACCAAAGATGGGTTCGACCGCACGTCTGACGGCAAGAAATGGACGTTTGACTACATGCTCGCCAATCCGCCTTTCGGTGTGGAGTGGAAGCAGCAGCAGAAATACATTGAGAACGAGCGTGATACCCTCGGCTTTAGCGGACGATTCGGCGCGGGCACGCCCCGTGTGAACGACGGTGCATTGCTCTTTCTCCAGCACATGTTGGCCAAGATGCGAGCCCCTCAGGACGGAGGCAGTCGCCTCGCCATCGTCTTCAATGGCTCGCCTCTTTTCACTGGTGACGCGGGCGGGGGTGAAAGTGAAATCCGCCGCTGGATCATTGAGAACGACTGGTTGGAGGCGATCGTTGCGTTGCCCGAGCAGCTGTTCTACAACACCGGCATCTCCACGTACCTGTGGGTGCTCACGAACCGGAAAGAAAAGACCCGCAAAGGCAAGGTTCAGCTTATCGATGCCCGCCAGTTCTGGGTGCAGATGGAAAAGAGCCTCGGCAACAAGCGCTGCCGCATCGGCGACCCGACTGACAAAGAGAAGGACCCCGACCACGTCGGCGAAATCACCAAAATCTTCGGGAGCGCCCGCGATGGTCAGAAGCGCAAGTTCACCGTCGAAGACTCCATCACACATCAGGATGTGGAGCGCGAATTTGTCGTCAGCAAGGTGTTCGATAACGAAGACTTTGGCTACCACAAAATCACCATCGAACGCCCGCTGCGGCTGAACTTTCGAGCCAGCGACGAACGCATTGCCCGCCTCGACGACGAGAGTGGGTTCAAGAACCTCGCCACGAGTGCCAAGAAGGACCCTGCCATCCGTGAAAAGGAGATCGAAGCCGGCAAACAGCGGCAGAAGGAAATCCGTGAACTACTTCGGGCCTTCGGCAAGGGTACGAATGAAAAGTGCTTCAAAGACCGCAAGGTCTTCCTCACTGAGCTGCGAGACATTGATCGTGCGCGCGACGTGCGCCTGAGCGCTCCAGAACTCAAGGCCGTGCTGGCTGCCCTCGGCGAATGCGACGAGACCGCCGACATCTGCCGCGACAAAAACGGCCAGCCTGAGCCGGACGCGGACCTGCGTGACACCGAGACCGTGCCGCTCAAAGAAAGCATCAAGGAGTATTTCAAACGCGAGGTGCTGCCCCACGTACCTGACGCATGGATTGATGAAACCAAAACAAAAGTCGGCTATGAAATCCCGCTCAACCGCCACTTCTACCGCTACGAACCCCCGCGCTCGTTGGAAATCATCGAGGCGGACATCAAGGCGCTGGAAGACGACATCGTGAAGTTGCTGAAGGAGATCACGGCATGACGCCCCGTGAATTGCTGGAGCAGCTCAACGAACTCGACGAGCATACTCGTGTCGAGGCGAAGGCCTCCAGCGAGATCGGAAAGTCGGCGCTGGAGACCATCTGCGCGTTCGCAAATGAGCCGGGATTGGGTGGTGGCTGGCTGGTGCTCGGAGCGACCTTGGACGAAGGCTCGCTGTTCCGGCAATACGACGCAACCGGCCTGCCAGACCCCGACAAGGCCAGCCGCGATCTGGCCACCCAATGCGCGACCGTATTTAACCGACCTGTCCGTGTGCAGATCACAGCCGGGCAGGTGAACGGCAAGAACCTGCTCGCGGTATTCGTCCCGGAGGCGGAAGCCTCCGAGAAGCCTATCTATTTCCAGAACCGACCCCTTCCAGGAGGGGCGTTTCGCCGCCTAGGCTCGTCCGACGTGCGCTGTACCGATGACGATCTCGCGGTCTTTTATCAGGAGCGCCGTGGTGAATCGTTTGATGGTACCGTCGTCCGCGATGCAGACCTGTCCGCGCTCGATCCCCAGGTCATCGCCGACTATCGACGGCTGAGGGCTGAAGCCAATCCGGCCGCCGAGGAACTGCGTTGGCCGGATGAAGAGCTGCTCCACGCGCTGCGGTGTGTCACACGCGACAACGGCGTTCAGCGTCCCACCATCGCGGGCATTCTGCTCTTCGGCACTGCCCAGGCACTTCGCCGCTGGTTCCCAATGATGCGGGTGGACTATATCCGGGTACCCGGCCGCGAGTGGGTGCCCGACCCGGATCGCCGGTTTGAAACGGTAGAGCTGCGAGCGCCGTTGATCTCCCTCATTCGCCGCGCTCGGGCCACGATTTTGGATGATCTGCCCAAGGCTTTTTCACTCCCGCCCGGCCAGTTGCACCGGAAGGATATCCCGCTCGTGCCCGACCGCGTCATTCGCGAGGCCGTGGTGAACGCCATCATGCATCGCAGCTATCGCGTGCAAGGAGCCATTCAGATTATCCGTTATGCCAATCGTCTGGAAATCCGCAATCCCGGCCACTCGCTGATTGCCGATGACCGTCTCGGAGAGCCGGGGTCTGAAACGCGCAATCCCGTCATCGCCGCCATCTTGCATGACGCCAACCTGGCCGAAACCAAAGGCAGTGGCATCCGAGTTATGCGCCAGTTGATGGATGAGGTCGGGCTGACACCCCCAACCTTCGAATCCGACCGCGAGCGCAACCAGTTTGTCGTCACCCTGCTGTTCCACCACTTTCTATCTCCCCACGACTGGACGTGGTTGCGTGGATTTCAGGATGTCGAGCTGACTGACGAGCAGGCACGGGCACTGGTCTTCGTCCGCGAAGCCGGCGCCATCAACAACGCCGCCTTTCGGGCCATCGCCCATCTCGACGTGCTCACCGCCAGTCAGCACTTGCGGCGGCTTCGCCAGAACGGGCTGCTTCAGCAAAAGGGAAAGGGCGCACAGACCTATTACCTGCCCACCGAAAAACTGCTGGCCCCCTGGCAAGCGCGAGCAGCTGGGTCTGGGCTGCAATCTGAGAACCTCCCCGGCCAACCTGTGGAGTCCCCTGGCCAATCCATACAGGTTTCATCGAAACCTGTAGAGCTTCCCGGTAAACCTGTAGAGCTAACCCTACAAGTTTCTGATCTGCCGGCTCCACTCGCTGAGGTCGTGAACCATCTTCCCAAGAAAATGCAGAAAGGTGAAGTTCGGCATCTGATCGTCAGCCTCTGTCGCTGGCGGCCCCTCTCTTCGGCTGAATTGTCGCAGTTGCTCCGTCGAAATCAGACGTACCTGCTCAATGAGTTCTTGGCTGTGATGGTAACCGAAGGGCAACTGGAACTTACCATCCCCGATCAGCCCAATCACCCCCAACAACGATACCGCGCCGCCATGCCGCCGGAGGAACGCCGATGAAGCTCACGGCCTACCCGCGCTACAAGCCCAGCGGCGTCGAATGGCTCGGCGACGTGCCGGAGCATTGGGACGTGAAGCGGCTGAGCTATCTTGCCACGCTCAAGAGCGGGGAGAACATCACCTCGGAGATGATTGCCGAAGGCGGGGACTATCCCGTCTATGGGGGAAACGGCCTGCGCGGGAACTACCACAAGTTTACCCATCGCGGACACCATGCTTTAATCGGCCGCCAAGGCGCGCTGTGCGGGAACATCAACTATGCGTCTGGCGAGTTTTACGCCTCAGAGCACGCGCTCGTTGTGTCGCCATTGAAGGAGTTCGTCGTCGTCTGGATGGGCGAGTTGCTGCGAGCAATGAATCTTGGACAATACTCCGTGACTGCCGCACAGCCGGGCATCGCTGCGGAAATGATACGTGGACTGCGCATACCAGTTCCGCCACTTGCCGAGCAACGTGCTATCGCAACGTTTCTGGACCGGGTGACGGGGCGGGTGGACCGGTTAGTGGCGAAGAAGCGGGAGTTGATTGAGCGGCTGAAGGAGAAGCGCACCGCGCTTATCTCCCGCACGGTCACCCGGGGTTTACCATCTGCCGCAGCTCGCGCTGCCGGACTCTCCGAAAACCCACCCCTCAAACCCTCTGGTGTCCCTTGGTTCGATGAATACCCAAGCCATTGGCAGACGAAACGCCTTCGGCACATCTCAGACTTCATCGTCGTTGGCGTGGTGGTGAATCCGTCAAGCTACGTCACAGACGAAGGTGTTTTCTTTCTGCTTGGCGGAGATGTGCGGGAGATGCGGATTGATACAACCAACTGCAAACGCTGTTCAGCTGAATCCAGCAACGGCCCGCTTGTGAAGAGCCGCCTTGACGCTGGAGACTTAGTCGTTGTTCGCGTAGGCTATCCCGGTGTCGCTGCTGTTGTCCCGCCTGATTTGGCCGGCAGCAATGTCGCGTCCATGATGCTTGTCCGAAAGCACCAGCGCTATTGTTCTCAGTGGCTCGCGTATGCGTTCAATTCTCAGGTGGGCCGAGACCAAGTCGAGATTGTCCAATACGGCGCAGCCCAAAAGCAGTTCAACATCAGTCACGCGGTTGACTTCGCTTTCCCATTCCCACCACTCCCCGAGCAAACCGCCATCGCCGCGTACCTGGACGCAGAGACGGCGAAGCTGGACGCATTGGTGGGGAAGGTGGAGGCAGCGGTGGAGCGGTTGCAGGAATACCGCACGGCACTGATTACTGCTGCGGTGACGGGCAAGATTGATGTACGAAAGAAAGTCGGTTCATGAGCACGCCATTCATCATTGAGAATTTCGAAGAATACCTTTCCACAGTCCGTAATGAGTTACCGAAGGCGCGCATCTACTTTCGAGGTCAGAACAAACTGGTGAATGCGGGTTATTTCCTCAAACCGTCTATCGGGCGATACAAGAAGCTGGAAGCCAGTACACTGTTCCAGCGCGATCAAATAGAGCGAGAGGTTCTGGGTGTCTTCACCAATCATCTGCTCACGTATGTTCGCCACCTGCCACGTAATGATTGGGAAGCGCTGGCCATTGCCCAGCATCATGGTTTGCCCACACGCTTCATGGATTGGACGACCAATCCGCTTGTCGCCCTCTATTTTGCCGTTCGTGAAACAAGGCTGGATGATAATGACGCGCCTTTGGATAGTGCCGTGTATGTTCTGACCAGTGAGCCGATGCGTTTCAGCGAGCTTGGCCGACCAACTGAGGATTCAATCACGCCTGTTTCTGATTCTGCGACAACTCCGGCCGCAACCTCCTCCGGCTATGAAGACTTCGGAATTGAAGACAATGCGATGTCCGAACCCGATGGTGAAGCAAGGAGCAGTTCTGCAACCAATGGGAAGGCGACTGTTCTAACATCGGAACAGAAGAAGGTGACTGCAGAGGAAGAAATTCCCAAGATGTCCCCTTTTGAGATCAGTGAGAACGTCATTTACGACCCGCCGCATGTCTCGCCTCGTATCCGGGCACAAGATGGCGTGCTGCTGGCTTGCCATCAGCCAATGCTCCCGCTGGAAGAGAAGGATTACCTAGAGATCGTCATCAAGCATGAGGCTCATGACGACATCCGCCGCCGCTTGGATCAATACGGGGTCTTTGACAAACAACTCTTCCCGGATCTTGATGGAATCGCCAAATGGCTGAAGTACCGGGTGTTTGAGATCGACGGCCAGTGCTAGAAAGGACGAGACTCCATGTCCGGCCAAACTAACGAAAAAGCCTTCGAGACCTACGTTGAGGAAATCCTGCTGAGTCGCGGCGGCTGGCGATCCGGTAGCAACGCGGAGTGGGACAAGGAGCGGGCGCTGTTTCCTGCGCAGGTGTTCGCGTTTATCAAGGACACGCAGCCAACTCTCTGGGAGGAGATGGCCAAACTCCACAAGGAGGGCTTTGAAGCACTCCTGCTCACCACGCTGGTCAAGGAATTGGACACCAAAGGGTCCCTGCATGTCTTGCGGCATGGGTTCAAATTCTACGGGAAGACTGTTCGCCTCGCCTACTTCAAACCCGCGCACGGTGCGAATTACGAAACATTGGACCAGTTCAACAAGAACCGATTGACCGTGACGCGTCAGGTGCCGTGCCATCCCAGCGACAATCGTACGTTGGACATGGTGCTAGCCGTGAACGGGCTACCGGTGGCGACCATTGAACTGAAGAATCCCGGCACCGGCCAGAATTGGCGGCATGCGGTGCGCCAGTACAAAGAAGACCGGGACCCGCGTGCTCCGTTATTTGAATTCAAGAAACGCGCGCTGGTGCATTTCGCCGTCGACCCTGATGAAGTGTACATGACCACACGGCTGGCCGGCGAGAAGACGTCGTTTCTGCCGTTTAACCGTGGCAGTCATCCCGGCCAGATCATTTGTGGTGAGGGCAACCCGCAGCATGAGTCCGGCTACCGGACCGGGTATTTCTGGGAGGATGTGCTGCAGTTTGCCAGTTTCATGGATATCCTGGGCTCGTTCCTGTTTCTTGAAAAGAAAGAGGAGAAACAGGACGACGGGCGTGGTGGGCATCGCCTGGTGACCCGAGAGACGATCGTCTTCCCGCGCTTTCACCAACTGGATGCCGTCCGCAAGCTTGTCGCCACGGCGCGTACGGAGGGTCCTGGCCGAAGCTATCTGATCCAACATTCCGCCGGCAGCGGAAAAACGAACAGCATCTCGTGGCTTTCCCACCGGCTTGCCAGTTTGCACGATGCCCATGATGCGAAGGTGTTCGATTGTGTGGTGGTCATCACCGACCGACAGGTCTTGGATCGGCAGTTGCAGGTTGCGATCTACCAGATCGAACATGCGCAGGGCGTGGTGAAGGCGATTGACCAGGATTCGAAACAGTTGGCGACCGCGCTTATTGACGGCACAAAGATCGTCATTACCACTCTCCAGAAGTTTCCGTTCGTGTTGCGCGGACTGCTCTATGCCGCTGGCGCGGAGACACAAGAGAACGCCACGGTTGAACAACGCGCCGAAGCTGCCAGATGGGAAGCTGAGATTGCGAAGCGGCGGTATGCTGTCATTGTGGATGAAGCGCATTCCAGCCAGACGGGTGAGACCGCGCGGGAATTAAAGGCGATCCTTGGCGCAGCGGCCACAAGTGAATCCGACGAAGACCTGCCGGACTGGGAAGATCGGCTGAACCAGATCATGCAGTCACGTGGTCAGCAGCCGAATCTGAGCTTCTTTGCCTTTACGGCCACACCCAAAGGGAAGACGCTGGAGTTATTTGGGCGGAAAGGCACAAACGGGTTGCCGGAGGCCTTTCATCTCTATTCGATGCGGCAGGCGATTGAGGAAGGCTTCATCCTCGACGTGGTGAAGAACTACACGACCTACGCCACCTATTATCGGCTTGTGAAGGCGATCGAGGATGATCCCAATCTGCCAAAGAAGAAGGCGGCCCGAGCCTTGGCTAAATTCATGAGCCTGCACCCGCACAACATCGAACAAAAGACCGAGGTGATGATCGAACACTTTCGGCAGAAGGTGAAGAGCCATCTCGCCGGGCGAGCCAAGGCCATGGTTGTCACCTCGTCACGTCTGCACGCTGTTCGCTACATGCAGGCTTTCGAGCGGTACATCGCGGAGAATAAGATTTCCGATGTGCGTCCGCTTGTCGCCTTCAGCGGCACGGTGAAAGATCCTGACTCCAGTCTCGAGTACACGGAGCCGGGAATGAACAAGGATTGCGTGACCGGTGAGTCCATCAGTGAAAAACGTCTGCCGGATCGGTTTGCCTCACCCGATTATCAAGTCTTGCTCGTGGCGAATAAGTATCAGACCGGCTTTGATCAACCGCTGCTCTGCGCCATGTATGTCGATAAGCGTCTTGATGGTGTACAAGCGGTCCAGACTCTATCTCGGCTCAACCGTAAAATTCCCGGCAAAGACAGCCCGTTCGTGCTGGATTTCGTGAATGACGCCACGGATATCTACCGTGCATTCAAACCCTATTACGATGCCACGAGCCTCCAAGAGAAGTCGGATCCACAGCAGCTCGAAGCCTTGAAGCATGAATTGGATGCGGCGCAGATGTATTTCTGGAGCGAAGTGGAGGCGTTCGCGAAGGTATTTTATAAGCCCGTTGCACGCCAGACTGCCCAGGATCACGCCGGCATGCAGCTCCACCTGCAGCCTGCGGTCGATCGCTTTACAGTGGTGCAGGATGACACGAAGCGGCGCGAGTTTTATGAGAAGCTGAAAGGCTACGTCAATCTCTATTCATTCATGAGCCAGATCATGCCTTGGTGCGATCCTGCCCTGGAGATGTTGTATAGCTACGGGCGATTCCTCCTACCACATCTGCAGGTCGATCGAGATCACGAGAGGGTGAAGATCGGCGATGAAGTTGGGCTGCAGTACTACCGCCTTCAACGCATTTATTCAGGGGAGATTGAACTACGAGAAGGTGAGCCGGAATGGGTGAAGGGCCCCACGGATGTGGGTACCGGTAAGGCCAAGGAAGAAAAGGCGCCGCTGTCGGAAATCATCAAGGTGCTGAACGAGCGCTTCGGTACCAATTTCACTGACGAAGATCGATTGTTCTTCGAGCAGATTCGCGAGAAGGCGACTCACAACGACCAGGTTGTCAAACTCAGGCAAGCCAATCCGTTCGACAAGTTTCAGCTCGGCCTTCGCCAACTGCTTGAGAATCTCATCGTGGAGCGCATGGCCGACAATGACAAGATTGTGACGCGGTATATGGACGACAAGGAATTCGGCGACGCAGCGTTTGCGGTCTTGGCCAAGGCCATTTACGAGGCCATTCCTACCAATGAATAGCTGACGAAACAGGGTGAGCTGCGGGGGCGGATACCTGTGTTGGGCTCTGTCGGCATGGCGGCTGCTCCGATGAGGTGTTCTTAGAAAGGCGAGACGGGTCTTGTCTCTACGGTAGCCCCGCCAGCACCGCTTTCGTCGTTTTGAAATGCAGTTTGGCCACTGATCCGAGTCGCTCCTGTCCGTGCTTCTTGATGATCATCTTCGCGGCGAGTTCGACGGCGGGCGAGGCGCCTTTCGGCAAGGTGGTTCCGACTTCGCTGGAGAGACGTTTCAATCGAAGTAGAAATTCAGCGCGAGCCAAAACTGATGCAGCGGCCACGGCCAGGTCTGACTCTGCCTTCGTACGCTGCTCTAATACGATTTTCTTTCCTTTTTCCTGGAGTGCACTGAGGATCAGCCGTTCATCGCCAAACTGATCGGAAATCGCCCGCTCACAGGTGATGCCTCGCTCCAGCAGATTCTCCAACGCCTTCGCATGGCCCCAGGCTAGCAGGCGGTTCAGGTTTTTGATCTTGGCATAGAGTTCGTTGTACTTCTGGGGCCCGATGGCGATGACGCTGTGTGGACAAATCGTCTTGATGTCGGGGGCCATTTCGAGCACGCGCCCATCGGAAAGTTTCTTGCTATCCCGCACTTCCATTAACCTCAGCTCCCCTTGCGTGGTCGCATCCACAAACACAGCGGCGATGACGAGCGGGCCGAAGTAGTCGCCCTTCCCCGATTCGTCGATGCCGATGCGCTCGATGGCGTTTCGTGAATGGTGCACGGCTCTCCCCTGGGTAGCCCCCTAGAAAACGTGCCTAGGGCGCGGTAATCTATCAATCGAATCCATGTTGGTCAATCTTGCCTCGATCATGTCTGGAGTATTCCTGGAGGAATGAACATGCGGGCTCAGCGATTTACCCGTGCCGTGACGGTCTGCTGTTTGCTCGCCGGAGGGGTCGGTTTGGTGGGGTGTGAGACCAATCCCTATACTGGTCGAAGTCAGCTGTTGATGACCTCGGTTGGTCAAGAAATGCAGATGGGGGCCCAGGCCTACAATCAGGTGAGGAGCGATCCGAAGATGAGACCCTCGCAGGATCCGCGCGAGATTGAACCAGTCAAGCGGGTGGCCGCTCGCATTGTCGACGCAGCCAAACGCTCGAAGTATGCCCAGATGGCGCAACAGTTTCAGTGGGAAGTCACGGTGATCAAAGACGATAAGACCGCCAATGCCTTTGCCCTTCCCGGTGGAAAGATGGCGGTCTATACCGGCATTTTCCCAATGGCCAAGACGGAGGCGGGGTTGGCAGCAGTCATGGGCCATGAGGTGGTCCATGCGCTCGCTCGCCATGGGGCNNCAAAACCGAGGCTGGGTTGGCAGCAGTCATGGGTCATGAAGTGGTGCATGCCCTGGCCCGCCATGGTGCGGAGCGGATGAGCCATGGACAAGCTACGAATATTGGCATGCAGGTCCTAGGGGCGGCCATTGGGATTGGGAGCAAGAATCCCGCGCTTGGCCAGGCGGCGATGGGGGCGCTGGGTGTCGGGGCACAGGTGGGTGTGTTGCTGCCCTTCAGTCGGAAACATGAATCGGAAGCAGACTATATCG
>CXWJ01018605.1_pt1 | contig 10777 bp, 9 predicted proteins | sample 590841 | NCBI WGS metagenome assembly CXWJ01 (sample SAMEA3498367, study PRJEB10139) | wastewater metagenome | biome: wastewater treatment plant; material: activated sludge | place: Austria | collected 2015-01-21 | reverse complement strand
CCTTCGACATGGGCGTCGAGCAGCAGGGCCTGCGCATCGTGAAAGCGCGCGCCGAAGTCTAACAAATCGACCCCCGGCGCCATGCGCACGGCGCGCAGGTAGGCCCGGCCGGCGGCCGCACACTGCGCCGCGCTTTCGTCGCCATGGAACTGCAGCAGCGCATGCGGCACCGCGGCCAGCGCGTGCTGCAGCAGCACCGGCGATGCGTTGACCAGCAGCAGCACCGGAGTGACGAACGGCGGCAGCCTGCGCGCCAGTTCGCCGGCGCGCGCGGCCGACACCGCGCGCGGGCTCTTGGCGTACAGCACGAAGCCGATCGCGTCGGCGCCGCAGCGCACGGCCGCGTCGACGTCGGCCTCGCGCGTCAGGCCGCAGATCTTGATGCGGGTACGCATTCAGGGCAGCCAGTCCATCGCCGGCGTGTGCTCGGGGATCGCATGGCGTGCATCGTAGTACGGGCCGATGAAGTAGAGCCCGTCGGCGGCGAAGGTCGGCGCCGCCGCATCGCGGCTGCGTGCGGCCAGCACCTCGCTGATCCAGCCCGGCGGCCGGCGCCCTTCGCCGACCACCAGCAGGCAGCCGACGATGTTGCGCACCATGTGGTGCAGGAAGGCGCTGGCATCGAAGTCGAAGCGCCAATAGCAGCTGGCGGCGGCGCCGCGCTGCACGATGTCGATCGCGCGCAGCGTCTTCACCGGCGACGCGGCCTGGCACTCGGCGGCGCGGAACGAGCTGAAGTCGTGTTCGCCGATCAGTCGCGCCGCCGCTGCGCGCATCGCCTCGCCGTCGAGCGACCTGAAAGTGAAGCCGCACAGGGCGCTTTCCAGCGACGGCCGCACCGCCGACTGCAGCAGCAGGTAGCGATAGCGCCGACCCAGCGCCGAACGCCGCGCGTCGAAGTCGGCAGCCACCGGCTTGCACCACTGCACGGCGATGTCCGGCGGCAGGTAGCGGTTGCTGCCGCGCACCCACGAGAACGCTTCGCGCTGCACCGGCGCATCGAAATGCAGCACCTGGTTCAGCCCGTGCACGCCGGCATCGGTGCGGCCGGCGCAGACCGTGCGCACCGGCACCGCAGCGAATTCGCCGAGCGCGGCTTCGACGCGGTCCTGCACGGTCTTGCCGCCCGGCTGCGACTGCCAGCCGTGATAGGCGCTGCCGCGATAGCTGAGGCCCAGCGCCAGGCGCGGTAGTGAACTGGACATGCGGGCATTGTGGGCTACGCCACAACGACGAAGGGCCCCGCAGGGCCCCTCCCGGATCAGGCTGCCGAGCCTCAGCTCAGGCGGTCGAGCATGCCCTGTGCCTTGGTCTTCAGTGCGCCGTCGGCACCGGCCACCACTTCCTCGAGCAGATCGCGCGCGCCTTCCATGTCGCCGATCTGGCGGAACTCCTCGGCCAGCTCGAGCTTGCGCGCCAGCGGGTTGGCATCGTCGCCGAGTTCGAGCGACGGCAGCGAGGCCGTGAAGTCCTCGTCCACGGCCAGCGGCGCCGGCCGCGACGCGGCGCCTGCCTTGTCGTCGTCCAGCGTCAACTCGCCCAGGTCGAAGTCGATCGTCTCGATCGCCGCAGCCGACTTGCCCGCCGGGGAGCCGGCGTCGTCGGCCATCGCCGCACCGGTGGCGAAGGGCCGCGTCGCCTCCAGCGCGCCGGGGGTGGTGTCGCCGCCGGAGCGTACCGCCATGTCCAGGTCCAGATCGACGTCGACGCCGGGCGCCAGGTCGAGCGAGCCCGGCTGGGTGATCGGCCCGGCGGGTGCCTTCGCCTGTGCCGTGGCCGGCATCGTCGTCGCGTCCAGCGGCTCGACCAGTCGACCGCCCTCGCGCACCAGCAGGTCGGGCTGTCCGCCCGGCGCGTACAGCGGGTTGGTGGCATCGATCTGCCGACCCAGCTCCTGCGCCTTGCGCCATTCGTCGCTGTCGGCGCCGGTCAGCGCGAACAGCTGGCCGGCGAGCAGCTCGAAGCCCTTGGTGTCACGCCGCTTGGCATAGACCTCGAGCAGCTTGCTGCGTATGGCCAGCCGCTCGGGGTTGGCGCGCATGGCTTCCTTGAGGATCTCCTCGGCCTGCAGGTCGCGGCCGTAGGCCAGGTAGACATCGGCCTCGGCCACCGGGTCGACATCGCCGATGGCATCGAGTTGGCTCAGCGAGTAGCTCATCGACGAGGCCGACGAGGTTGCACTCGGCGCATCGTGCGTGTCGATACGCTGGCCGCCACTGGCACCGAAGAACGAATCGGGCTGCAGCCGGCTTTCGAGGAACGAGGTTTCGCGCTCGCCCTTGCGCAGCCGCCCGCGCAGGCGGTAGAAGCCCAGTCCCGCGAGCAGCGCCACCAGCACGCCGGCGCCGGGCAGCAGCATCGGGTTGTCGAGCAGCGACGCCATGAAGCCCGGCCCTTCGTCCGCAGCCGGCGCCGCCGGCTTCGGTGCGGCCGGCGCGGCGGCCACCACCGGCGCCGAGGCCGCGGCGGGTGCAGCGGCGGGCGCGGCGGCAGAGGCCGTTGCCGCGGCCGGCAGGGCGGCGACGATCGGTGCCGAGGCTGCCGCCGTGGCTGCCGCCGGCGCAGCAGTCGCCGCCGGCACCGAGGCCGCGGTCGCGCTTTGCAGCTGCTTCAGTTCCTCGACGTTGCGCGACAGCTCGGCCACGCGCGTCGCGGCATCCTTCTTCTCGGCTTCGCGCGACAGCGCCGCCTCGGGGGCTCCGGACTTGACCGCGCCCTGGCTGAGCGTCAGCTTGTCTGCGGTCGCGGAGGCGGGCTGCTGGCTGTCCTGCACCGCCGCCTGCACGCTGCCCTTGGCCTGGCGTGCCGGCTCGGCGGTCTTCTGCGTCGTCACACCCGAAGCCAGCTGCTGTCGATAGGCGCTGAAGTCCGCGCTTTGTGCGCGGATGATCTCGCGCGCATCCGCGGTGGTGAGCTGCTGCGCCTTGTCGGCCGACGGCACGTTCAGCACTTCGCCGGCCTTGAGCCGGTTCATGTTGTTGGCGATGAACGCATCCGGATTGCCGCGGAACAGCGCCACCAGCATCTGGTCGAGCGACACGCCCGGCGGCTGCACGTTCTTGGCGATGCGGCTGAGCGAATCACCGGGGCGCACGCGGTACTGGTCGCCGCCGGCGGCGGCCGGCGCGGCCGGTGCAGCCGCCCTGGGCGCCGGCGCCGGGGCTTCGGCCCGCGGTGCAGGCGGTGCGGGCCGGCGTTCCGGCGCGGGTGCTGCCATGCTGGGCGGCGGCGCGGCCTGGACCACGCGCGGCGGCGGCGGTGCCGCCGGGGCCGGCGCAGCCGAGATGGCCGGCGCCACGGCGGGCGGCGGCGTGGCAGCGACGTTGCGCGGCGTGCTCGGCGGGTCGAACAGCATCGTGTAGTCGCGCACCAGGCGGCCGCTGGCCCAGTTCATCTCGAGAATGACGTCGACGAAGGGCTCGACCACCGCACGGTCGCTGGTCACGCGCAGATAGGAGCGCCCGTCGGGGCGCTTGAGCAACTGCACCTGCGTGCCCGGCAACACCGGGTTGTAGTCGACACCGGCGGCGCGATAGGCGTCGGGCGAGGCAACACGCAACACCAGCGTACCGGCTTCCTCGGGCGACAGGCTGGTGACATCGATCTCGGCACGCAGGGGTTCGCCCAAGGCCGACTGTACCCGCAACTGGCCCAGGCCCAGCGCCTGCGCGTTCAGCCCCCACAGGCACGCCGTGGCGACGGCCAGTCCGCTCAACGCGAAGCGCCCGGCATTCAACTTGCGATGTTTCAAAGCGTCTCCCCAAGGTACATGCTGGAGCCCGTCTCCATCACCACCAACATCGGCCATTCTCGGCCAGCCATCGAGTCCGAAGCTGCGAGCTTAATCACATCCGGGACAAGCATATAGGTTCATCTGCTCATGCAAATCCTGATGATCGGGCCCAAACCGGCCCGATTCGGGCCTTTGTCGCAGCTTGTCGCCCGCCGGCAACGGCCGGTCAGGCCTGCAGCAGGATGCGCAGCATGCGCCGCAGCGGCTCGGCCGCACCCCACAGCAACTGGTCGCCGATGGTGAAGGCGCCCAGGTACTGCGGGCCCAGCGCCATCTTGCGCAGCCGGCCGACCGGGATGTCCATCGTGCCGGTCACGGCCACCGGGGTCAGCTGGCGCACGCTGGCCTCGCGTGTGTTCGGCACCAGCTTGGCCCAGGCGTTGTCGTTGGCGATCAGGCCTTCGATATCGGCCAGCGGCACGTCCTTCTTCAGCTTGATGGTCAGCGCCTGGCTGTGGCAGCGCATCGCGCCGACGCGCACGCAGATCGAGTCGATCGGCGTGGCCGGCTTGCCGAAGCCCGGGCCGCGGCCGAGGATCTTGTTGGTCTCGGCCCCGCCCTTCCATTCCTCTAGGCTGGTGCCGTCGCCGCGGTCGGCGTCGATCCAGGGAATCAGGCTGCCGCCCAGCGGCACGCCGAAGTTGGCGACCTCGTCGTCACCCAGCGCGCGCTGCCTGGCGACCACCTTGCGGTCGATCTCGAGGATCGCCGAGGCCGGGTCGTGCAGCAGGTCGCGCACCTCCGTGTGCAGCGTGCCGTACTGCGTCAGCAGCTCGCGCATGTGCTGCGCGCCGCCGCCCGATGCCGCCTGGTAGGTGGTGCAGGTCATCCACTCCACAAGGTCGGCCTTGAACAGCGCGCCGACGCCCATCAGCATGCAGCTCACCGTGCAATTGCCGCCGATGTAGTCGCGCACGCCGCGCTTCAGCGCATCCTGGATGACGTTCAGGTTGACCGGGTCGAGCACGATGACCGCATCGTCATTCATGCGGAGCGTCTTCGCCGCGTCGATCCAGTAGCCCTTCCAGCCCGCGGCGCGCAGCTCGGGGTAGACCTTCTTGGTGTAGTCGCTGCCCTGGCAGGTGATGACGATCTCGCAGCGCTTCAATGCGGCGAGGTCGTACGCGTCGAACAGCTTGCCCTCGTTCTTCGCGTCGGCCGGCGCGGCACCGCCGGCATTGCTGGTGGAGAAGAACACCGGCTCGATCAGCGCGAAGTCGCCTTCGGCGCGCATGCGCTCGAGCAACACCGAGCCGACCATGCCGCGCCAGCCGACCAGACCCGTGAGAACCTGCTTTGCCATTTCAATCGCCCCTTTGGTAGGTGAAGGTTTCTGTTGCCCGGCTCGATTCGCCGGATGCAGAAGGGGCGAAACGAGACCGAGCCTGCTAGCTCTTGGTAATCGTCTTGGTGGTCAGCGCGGCCACGACGGCGTCGCCCATCTCGCGCGTACCGACCTTGCGCGTGCCCTCGGACCAGATGTCCGGCGTGCGATACCCGCTGCCCAACACCTGCTGGACCGCCGACTCGATGCGGTCGGCAGCCTCGGCTTGTTGGAGCGAGTAACGCAACATCATGGCAGCAGACAGGATTGTAGCCAGCGGGTTTGCAATTCCCTTACCGGCGATGTCCGGTGCGCTGCCGTGGCTGGGTTCGTACAGCCCCTTGTTGTTGGCATCCAACGATGCCGAGGGCAGCATGCCGATCGAGCCGGTGAGCATCGCCGCGGCGTCGGACAGGATGTCGCCGAACATGTTGCCGGTGACGACCACGTCGAAGTTCTTCGGCGCCTTGACCAGCTGCATCGCCGCGTTGTCGACGTACATGTGCTCGGGCGCCACGTCCGGGTACTGCGCATGCACCTCGCTGACCACGTCCTTCCAGAGCTGGAAGGTCTCCAGCACGTTGGCCTTGTCGACGCTGCACACACGCTTGCCGCGCTTGCGCGCCGCCTGGAAGGCAACGTGGGCGATGCGCTCGATCTCCGGCCGGCTGTAGCGCATGGTGTCGAACGCTTCTTCGGTGCCGGGGAAATGCCCGTCCACCGCGACGCGGCGGCCGCGCGGCTGACCGAAGTAGATGTCGCCGGTGAGCTCGCGGATGATCAGGATGTCGAGGCCAGCCACCAGTTCGGGCTTCAGGCTCGACGCCGCCGTCAGCTGCGGGTAGCAGATGGCCGGGCGGAAGTTGGCGAACAGCCCCAAATGCTTGCGCAGCCCCAGGATGGCCTGCTCCGGGCGCAGAGCGCGTTCGAGCTTGTCGTACTTCCAGTCGCCGACCGCGCCGAACAGGATGGCGTCAGCTTGCTTCGCCAGCTTCAGCGTGCTCTCGGGCAGCGGGTGGCCGGCCGCCTCGTAGGCGGCACCGCCGACCGGCGCGGTTTCGGTCTCGAGTTGAAGGTCCAGCGCGTTCAGCACCTTCACGGCCTCAGCCATGATCTCGGGGCCGATGCCGTCGCCGGGCAGCAGGGCAATCTTCATGTTCTCTTCGTCGTCAAGCCAGGTTGCGGTGCGCGAGCCAGGGCATCTTCGCCAGCCGCTCGGCCTCGAAGGCGCGGATCTTGTCGGCGTGGCGCAGCGTCAGGCCGATGTCGTCGAAGCCGTTGACCAGGCAGTACTTGCGAAACGGCGCCACCTCGAAAGCCAGTTCGCTGCCGTCGGGCTTGACGACCACCTGGCGCGTCAGGTCGATGGTCAGCGCGTAGCCCGGGAAAGCGGTCACCTCGTCGAACAGCCTGCCCACCTGCTCTTCACCCAGCTGGATCGGCAGCAGGCCGTTCTTGAAGCAGTTGTTGAAGAAGATGTCGGCATAGCTGGGGGCGATCAGCGCGCGAAAGCCGTACTGCTCCAGCGCCCACGGCGCGTGCTCGCGGCTCGAGCCGCAGCCGAAGTTCTTGCGCGCGAGCAGGATCGACGCACCCTGGTAGCGCGGCTGGTTGAGCACGAAGTCCGGGTTCGGCTTGCGCTGCGCCGGATCCTGGCCAGGCTCGCCCTTGTCCAGGTAGCGCCATTCGTCGAACAGGTTCGGGCCAAAGCCCGAGCGCTGGATCGACTTCAGGAACTGCTTGGGGATGATGGCGTCGGTGTCGACGTTCTCGCGGTCCATCGGGGCCACCAGCCCCTGGTGCACGGTGAAGGCCTGCATGGTGCTATTTCTTCTTGGCGGCGTTCTCGATGCTGTCGCCGGCATTCGAGATGTCCTTGCCCATGCCGGCAATGGTGTTGCAGCCGGCCAGCAGCGCCAGCACGGCGAGGCAGGCGAACAGCTTGTTCATCGGATCTTGCTCCTTGTGAATCAGACGAGGCGGCGCACGTCGACGAAGTGGCCCTGCAGCGCGGCGGCGGCAGCCATCGCCGGGCTGACCAGATGCGTGCGTCCGCCGTTGCCCTGGCGTCCTTCGAAATTGCGGTTGCTGGTCGAAGCGCAGCGCTCGCCGGGCTCCAGGCGGTCGGCGTTCATCGCCAGGCACATGCTGCAGCCGGGCTCGCGCCATTCGAAGCCCGCCGCCCTGAACACCTTGTCCAGCCCTTCGGCCTCGGCCTGCGCCTTGACCAGCCCCGAGCCGGGCACGACCAGCGCCAGCTTGACATTCGGCGCGACCTTGCCGCCGACCTTGCGCACCACCGCCGCCGCGTCGCGCAGGTCCTCGATGCGGCTGTTGGTGCACGAGCCGATGAACACCTTGTCGACATGCACGTCGGCCAGCGGTTTGTTCGGCTCCAACCCCATGTAGGTCAGCGCGCGTTCGATCGCGCCGCGCTTGCTCGCGTCCTTCTCCTTGTCGGGGTCGGGCACGCGGTCTTCGATCGACAGCACCATCTCGGGCGACGTGCCCCAGGTGACCTGCGGGCGGATCTGCGCGGCGTCGAGTTCGACCACGGTGTCGAAGTGCGCACCGGGGTCCGACTGCAGCGTGCGCCAATAGGCCACCGCCTGCTCCCATTCGACGCCGCTGGGTGCGAAGGGCCGGCCCTTGACGTAGGCCAGCGTCTTGTCGTCCACCGCCACCAGCCCGGCGCGCGCACCGGCTTCGATGGCCATGTTGCACACCGTCATGCGCCCTTCCATGCTTAGGCCGCGGATGGCCGAGCCGCCGAACTCGATGGTGTAGCCGGTGCCGCCTGCCGTGCCGATGCGGCCGATGATGGCCAGCACGATGTCCTTGGCGGTGACGCCGCGCGCCAGCTGTCCCTCGACCTTGACCAGCAGGTTCTTCGCCTTCTTCGCCAGCAGCGTCTGCGTGGCCATCACGTGCTCGACCTCGCTGGTGCCGATGCCGTGCGCCAGCGCGCCGAAGGCGCCGTGCGTGCTGGTGTGGCTGTCGCCGCAGACCACGGTCATACCCGGCAGCGTCGCGCCCTGCTCCGGNNCGGCCCGATCACATGCACGATGCCCTGGCGCTTGTCGAGGAAGGGGAAATACGCCGCCGCGCCGAAGGCCTTGATGTTGGCGTCCAGCGTGACGATCTGCTGCTTGCTGGTCGGGTCGACGATGCCGTCGTAGCCGCGTTCCCAGCCGGTGGTCGGCGTGTTGTGGTCGGCGGTGGCGACGATCGAGCTGGTGCGCCACAGCTTGCGCCCGGCCAGCCGCAGGCCCTCGAAGGCTTGCGGGCTGGTGACCTCGTGCACCAGGTGGCGGTCGATGTAGAGGATGGCGGTGCCGTCCTCCTCGGTGTGGACGACATGGTCGTCCCACAGCTTGTCGTACAGGGTGCGTGCGCTCATGCGTCGGACCGGAGCGGGGAAACGTGCATTTTCGCGCGTTTTGCTCGGGCCGCGCCGCCGCGGGGCTTCAGGACAGCGCCGCCACCACCTCCGGCGGTGCCTGCACCAGCTCGATCAGCACCCCCTCGCCCCCGAGCGGAAACTCCTCGTTGCCCTTGGGGTGGATGAAGCAGATGTCATGGCCGGCAGCACCCTTGCGGATGCCGCCGGGAGCGAAGCGCACGCCGTTCGCCGCCATCCATTCGACTGCCCTGGGCAGATCGTCGACCCACAGCCCGACGTGGTTCAGCGGCGTGGCATGCACCGCCGGCTTCTTGGCCGCGTCCAGCGGCTGCATCAGGTCGACCTCGACCGCGTGCGCGCCCTCGCCCAGCGCGCAGATGTCCTCGTCGACGTTCTCGCGCTCGCTGACGAAGCTGCTCTTCACCTTCAGGTCGAAGACCTCCACCCACAGCTTTCGCAGCCGCCCTTTGTCGGGCCCGCCGATGGCGATCTGCTGCACGCCGAGGATGCGAAACGGTTTGCCGCTCATCGCCATGCCCCTTCAAGCGAAACGCACGATCGGCTGGTCCACCGCGAGGCTCTCGCCCTGGGCAGCCAAGACCTCGGCCACCGTGCCGTCCTGCGCCGCGGTGAGGATGTTCTCCATCTTCATCGCCTCGATGACCGCCAGCCGCTCGCCGGCCTGCACCGCCTGCCCCGGCTGCACGGCGATCTGCGCCAGCAGCCCCGGCATCGGCGACAGCAGGAACTTGCTCATGTCCACCGGCGGCTTGAAGGGCATCAGCCGCATCAGTTCCGCGGCCCGCGGGCTGAGCACCATCGCCTCGATCGCGCGGCCGTTGTGCGCGACGCGCAGCCACACGCCGTGGCGCTCGAGCTGCACGGTGAAGCTCTTGCCGTCGCAGCTGCCGGTGGCCCGGATGTCACGGAAACGCCAGTCGCTGGACAGCTCGTAGACGCGCTCGCCGACCTCCACGCGCACGCCGCCGCGCGCATGCACCTGCACCGGGCGGTAGTGATGCTTGCCGTCGTCGGCCTTGACGACGACGACGAAGCGGTCGTCGATCTGCACGCCATGGCCGGGCAACTGGCCGCTGATGCGCGCCGCACGGTGGCGGTAGGCGCGGTTCGCGGCCGCCGCGACCGCGATCAGGAAGTCCGGGTCGTCGTGCGCCCCAGCGTCGGCGCGGAAGCCGCTGGGGTAGTGCTCGGCGATGAAGCCGGTGTTGAAGTCGCCGGCGACGAACTTCGGGTGCGCGAGCAGCGCCGACTGGAACGGGATGTTGCTGGACACGCCGCGGATGACGAAGGCGTTCAGCGCCTCGCGCATCCTGGCGATCGCCTCGTCGCGGTCGCGGCCGTGCACGATCAGCTTGGCGATCATCGAGTCGTAGTACATCGGGATCTCGCCGCCTTCATAGACCCCCGTGTCCACGCGCACGCCGCCGTCCTGCGGCATCGGCGCCGCGGCTTCCATCGTCGTCGCCGGCGGCTGGTAGCGCACCAGCCGGCCGGTGGACGGCAGGAAGCTGCGCAACGGGTCCTCGGCGTTGATGCGGCACTCGATCGCCCAGCCGTCGCGCCTGACATCGGCCTGGGTGAAGCCGAGCTTCTCGCCGGCAGCGACGCGGATCATCTGCTCGACCAGGTCGAGCCCGGTGATGCATTCGGTGACCGGATGCTCGACCTGCAGCCGCGTGTTCATCTCCAGGAAGTAGAAGCTCTGGTCGGCGCCGACCACGAACTCGACGGTGCCGGCGCTCTGGTACTTCACCGCCTTGGCCAGCGCCACCGCCTGCTCGCCCATGGCCTTGCGCGTGGCCTCGCTGATGAACGGCGACGGCGCCTCCTCGATCACCTTCTGGTGGCGGCGCTGGATCGAGCACTCGCGTTCGTTCAGGTACACGACGTTGCCGTGCGCGTCGCCGAGCACCTGGATTTCGATGTGGCGGGGCTGCACGACGAACTTCTCGATGAACACGCGGTCGTCGCCGAAGCTGTTCTTCGCCTCGTTGCGGCAGGCACTGAAGCCGTCGAAAGCCTCCTTGTCGTCGAAGGCCACGCGCAGGCCCTTGCCGCCGCCGCCGGCGCTGGCCTTGATCATCACCGGGTAGCCGATGTCCTTGGCGATCTGCACCGCGCGCTCGGGCGACTCGATGACGTCGTTGTAGCCGGGGATGGTGTTGACCTTGGCTTCGCCGGCCAGCTTCTTCGAGGCGATCTTGTCGCCCATCGCGGCGATCGAGTAGTGCTTCGG
>CXWJ01011031.1_pt1 | contig 10777 bp, 13 predicted proteins | sample 590841 | NCBI WGS metagenome assembly CXWJ01 (sample SAMEA3498367, study PRJEB10139) | wastewater metagenome | biome: wastewater treatment plant; material: activated sludge | place: Austria | collected 2015-01-21 | reverse complement strand
CGGCCACGGCGGCGTGCATGGTGAAGTTGGCCGCCGAGGAGACGGTCTGGCTGTTCATCTGCGCCACCAGCTTCATGATCGGCGACGGCCCGGCCAGCCAGCCCAGCCGCCAGCCGGTCATGGCATGGGACTTGGACAGGCCGTTGATGGTCAGGGTGCGCTCGGCCATGCCCGGCTGGGCCGCCGGGGAGAGGTGGGCGCGGCCGTCGAAGATAATCGACTCGTAGATCTCGTCGGAGATGACGTAGAGGTCATGCTCCAGGGCCACTTCCACGACGGCGTCCAGTTCTTCGCGGGTTATCACCCGGCCGGTGGGGTTGTTGGGCGAATTGACCATCAGCGCCTTGGTGCGCGGGGTGATCTTCTCGCGCAGCCGGTCGGCGGTGATGCGGAAGTTGTCGGCCGCGGGCAACGTAACGGCCACCGGCGTGCCCCCGGCCAGGACGATCATCGGCGGGTAGCTGACCCACACCGGCTCCAGGTAGAGCACCTCGTCGCCGGGGTTGAGGATGGCCGACAGGGCCAGGAACAGCGCCCACTTGCCGCCGGGGGTCACGACGATGTCGCTGCCGGGCTTGAGGGTGATGCCGTTGTCGGTCTGCATCTTGTCGGCGATGGCTTCCAGCAAGGGGGTGATGCCCTTCATCGGCGCGGGGTAATGGGTCGCGCCGTTCTCGATGGCCTGGAAGGCCGCGGCGGTGATGTAATCGGGCGTATCGAAATCGGGATCGCCGCCGGCCAGGGCGACGACGTCGCGCCCGGCGGCTTTCAGGGCCTTCGCTTTATCGCTAACGGCCAGGGTTTCAGAGGGAGGGATGCTGCTGACGATGCGGGATAGGTCTTTCATAAGGCTGGAATTCTAGCAGACGTGGCGGCATTGTCCATCAGGTTACCAGACTATTGGGAGTAGATTAGCCTCGGTGAGGCTAATATCTGTGGTGATTAGCCCGACATCGTAGCCTAGATCGTGAAGAAGCAGACCCGTAGCCGCGATCAATCGATCATGAAGTTCCGGCACGCGCCCTATATCAGATGAAAGGCTACGCTTGAAAATATCCAAGGTGAGGGGAAATATCTCGAAGCGAGAATCATTGGCGAGGCTATCCAGTAGATGTGAGATAGATGGGACTTTGGTTCGATGCTGATCGATAATGACACTGGCCTCGGCCAGAGCGATGATGGGGACAATCAGATGGCTGTCCGGCGAGGCGATAACCTTTCGCGCTTGCCGCCCCAACCGTCGATTGCCTTCCAGATACCAGAGTAGCGCTTGGGTATCTAGAACGAAACTACTCGCCATTTAGGTCTCTGTCAGAGGGTCGCCATTCCGCTATGACGTAATCCTTCAGGGTGGACATTGGCCCGTCGTAATCCTTGAATTCACCATATTGAAGGATTCGCGCCCTCTGGGGCGAAGAGGCCGGGATCAGCGATTCTAGTATCCCCTGCATCAGACGCAGACGATACTCCGGCGGCAATAATCTTATCCGGGCTATGATATCTTCGAGGTTTTGGAAGTCTACGCTCATCGAACAATCCCGTTCCCGTAATCGATAATTGCATACTACCATAAGGCTTAGCACACTTCAACATATCGAATAACAGGAGTTAATAGTGATGAAAGAGGAGATTCGGTATCCAGACGCTAAGACACCTGCCCGGACAGGGTGACGATCACCGTTCGCCGCCCACCGTGGTTGCGGTGCTCGCACAGATAGACCCCCTGCCACGTGCCCAACGCCAACCGGCCGTCACGGATGGGGATGGTCAGGCTGCTGCCCAGCAGCACGGCCTTCACGTGGGCGGGCATGTCGTCCGGCCCTTCCACGGTATGTTGGTAGTAGGGCGCGTTCTCCGGGGCCAGGCGGTTGAAGGCCGATTCCATGTCGGCCCGCACGGTGGGATCAGCGTTCTCATTGAGGGCCAGTGCGGCCGAAGTGTGGCGGATGAAGATATGGGCCAGGCCGACGGCGAATTGGCCGATCTCCGGTATGGCGGCCACTATCTCGTTCGTGACCAGATGGAAGCCGCGCGGTCGCGGGGCAAGGGTTATATCTCGTTGAATCCAGTTCATCGCTTACTCAATCGCGATACTTACGTGAGTGACAAAGAGTTCGTCATGCAATCGACCTTCAATTTCGGATGGGCCGGCGACCTCGAAGAACAATTCAATCGCCTCAATCAGATTATTTCTGGCCTCTTCAACCGTAGCTCCCTGGCTGGCGACGTCCAATTCCGGGGCCAACGCGACGAACATATCGCCTTCGCGCTCGATGATGGCGGTGAAAAGTTGCTTGCGCTTCATGGCCTGAAATAGGCAACACGCCTTTATGCCGTGGCCGTCCCTAATAATATCCGCTCCTGATTATAGAATCGCATCGCGATAACCAACGCAGCAATGCCTATGCCCAGCGTGATGGCGCTGCACAGGATGACCTGCATCCAGTTCAGCGGCAGCCCGCGGGCCGTGTCGTTGATGAAGTACAACTGGCCGACGGTGGGGATCAGATACATCCATGACTGCGGCCGGATGGGCAGCACCGACAGGAACAGCGACGGCAGGAACCCGGCGAAGGCCACCAGTTGGGCGTAGGTCGAGGCCTCTTTCACCGAACGGGCATAGGAGCCAATCGCCATCTCCAGGGCCACGGCCATGAAGACGACCGGGATCATCAGGGCCATGGCGGTCAGGATGACGTTCCAGCCGACGCTGACGCGGATGGCCGTGAACTCCTGCACCTGGGGCACGCCGAGCAGCACCAGAAACAGGGCCGTCGCCAGAAAGGTCGCCAGCAGCGTGAAGGCGAACACCGCCAGAAACTTGCCCACCAGGAACTCCCAGCGCGGCACGGGATTCAGCAGCAACGGCTCCAGCGATTTGCGCTCCCGCTCGCCGGCGGTCGTGTCCACGGCCAGATAGAAGCCGCCGTAGAACGCCGCCGTCATCATCACCACCGGCAGCAGGTTGAGCACCACGCTCGACCCGCCCTCGGCTTCCTGCGGGGCCACGTTGACCATCTCGACCGGCACGGCCACGGCCACCGCCGGACTGACTCCCCGCGCCAACAGCCGCAGGTTGCCGATCTGGGCGCTGTATTGGCCGATAAGCCCCTGTGCGCGGCCCACGGCCAGATTGCTGCTCTGGCTCGATTCATCGATGAGCAGTTGCACCTGGGCCGGCTCGCCGTCGCGGAACTTCTGGCCGAAGTCATCGGGGATGACCAGCACCAGGCCCAGTTCCCCCCGGCGCACGGCCGCCTCGGCATCGTCGGGCGCTTCGCGAATATCGACGTTGTTCTGATCGAGAAACTGCACCAGGTTGGGCGCGTTGGCCGCGCCGGAGACGTATAACTCCAGCGGCCGTTCGGCCTGCTCGGTGAAGGTGCGGTTCAGAAAGCCGAACAACACAATATAGAGTAGCGGATTGATGAGCACGGCGAACAGCGCGTTGCCGACCGAGCGCCGGTCGCGCAGATTATCGACCAGTTCCTTGCGGATGATGATCCCAATGCGTCTGAGCATCAGACCAAACCCTCCTTGCTGCCGATGATGGCGACGAAGGCGTCTTCCAGATTTTCGTGGCCGGTGCGCGCCCGCAATTCGTCGGGCGAACCCTGGGCGGCGACGCGACCACCGGCGATAATGACGATGTTGTCGCACAGCATAGCGACTTCCTGCATGATGTGGCTGCTGAAGAGGATGCAGCGCCCCTCGTCGCGCAGTTGGCGGATGACGCCGCGCATGGCCCGCGTGCTCATCACGTCCAGCCCGGCCGTCGGCTCGTCGAGCATCACGTTTTGCGGCTGGTGGACGAGGGCGCGGGCGATGGCGACCTTGACCTGTTCGCCGGTGGAGAAGCCCTCGGTGCGCCGGTCGGCGATGTCGTTCATCTCCAACAGGGCGATCAGGCTATCGATGCGCGTTTCCAGTTCCCGGCCGCGCAGCCCACGCAATTGGCCGAAGTAACGCACGTTCTCGCGCGCCGTCAGCCGCAGGTAGAGACCGTGGGAATCGGTCAGCACGCCGAGCTGCTCCTGGGCCTTCAGTCGTTGCCGGCCGCTGTCGAAGTCGTCGATGGCCGCCGCGCCGGTATCGGGATCGAGCGCCCCGGCGATGAGGCGCATCGTCGTACTCTTGCCCGCGCCGTTGGGGCCAAGCAAGCCGGTGATCAGCCCATCGGGCGCGGCAAAGGACACGTCCTGCACCGCCTGCACTGGGCCGAATGATTTGCTGAGATTACTGACTTGGATCATGGCATTCCTGATTACTAAAATGACCGCCGACCACAGACCACAGACCACAGACCACAGACCACAGACCACAGACCACAGACCACAGACCATAGACCATAGACCACAGACCACAGACCGCGGGAAATGGGCCACCGACGATCTACCGACCTACTGTCCACTACCCACTGTCCACTACCCACTGTCCACTGTCCACTACTCTACGGCTCCGGCCCGGCGAACGTGACGAAGAACGGCGGCGGCTGCAACTCGTCCAGGCAGGCCGTATCGAGGTCGTCGGCGTGGCCGTCGCGGATGAACTGGGCCACCACGCGCGGCATACAGCCCACGGCCAGCACACCGTGGCCGTAGCCGGGCACGACCAGGTGGCGGCTGTTGGGCAGCGTCGCCGCCGCCGCTTCGGCATAGGCCGGCGGCGTCACCGGGTCGGCTCCGCCGGACAGCAGCAGCGTCGGGATGTCGCTCTGTAGCGGTTGGCGCAGGTCGCCGGCCACTTCGGCCCGCGGCCAGGAGGCGCAGATGGCCTGGAAGTTCGCGGCGAAGGAGCCGAAGCTCGTCTCGGTCTGCGTCTCGGCCGCCGGATCGATCAGCGGCGCGTCCTCGGAGCAGGCCACGGCATAGAGCAGGCCGGTATAGAGGCCCGCGCTGCGGCCGACAGAGAGGGCCTGAATGATCAACGGCGCGAAATCGCCCGTCTCGTGAGCGTGGTGGATGAGCAGCGGCAGCAACGACTGGAACTCGGCGCTATAGAGGACGTTGAAGACGTACTGCCCCAGCCGGTCGCGGGTCATCTGGAATTCGAGCGGTTCGTTGGTCAGCGGGTGGGCCACGGTGATGGCCTGGGGCGTCTCCAGCCGGGCCAGCAACTCGTCGTATTCGGCGCGCAGATTGGGAAAGGCAGTGTTGCAAGCCGCGTCGGCGGCGCAGCGCTCGAACAGCAGATCGAGCGCCCGCTGCCCGTCGCGGGGCATGTCGCGGAAAAGCACCAGTTCCGGCCCGGCCACGGCGTCGAGGACGGCCGAACGAATCACGTCCGGATGGCGGCGCATATAGGCCAGCGCCGCCCGGCTGCCGTAGGACGCGCCATAGAGGTTGATGGTGTCATAGTCGAGGGCCAGCCGCGCCGCTTCCAGGTCGGCGATGAAGCGGTCGGTGGTGTATTGGGTCAGGTCGGCCCGCTCCGCCAACGCGGCGCGGCATTCGTCGAGCAGGGCCACGGCCGCCGCGTCGGGCAGATCGTCGGGCAAAGACTCATCGGTCAGGTTGTCGCAGGTGAAGCCGCTTTCCTCGCCCGTGCCGCGCTGGTCGATGAGAACAATGTCGCGGGTGCGGTTGACTTCCTCGAACAGATAGGCGGCCAACGGGTAGACTTCCGTCGCCGCCTGGCCGGGGCCGCCGGCCAGCAGAAAGAGCGGATCGGCCTGCACCACGTTGCTGCTGCCGGTGGCCGGCAACACGGCAATGTCGAGGTCGATGGCGCGGCCGTCGGGCGCGTCGGGGTTCTCGGCCACGGTCAGCACGCCGCAACGGGCCATGACGCCGCCCGTCAACCGGCACTCATCCAGCGCGATCGATGGTTCGCGGGTGTCGGCGTCATTGCCCCCACAAGCGGCCAACAACGTACCCAGTAAGAGCATGAGCAAGGCGAGATTACGTTTCATAACGTACCAAGGGAGTGAAACAGCGCTCAGACGAGCCGGAGGTGGTTCCTTTACCGGCGACCATTATACCAGATCGGGGCCGATTGTGAACCTAAAAAACATTCCCTCTCGGCGCTCTCCGTGTCGCCGCCGCGCCCTCTGTGTCCGTTTATTACGTCCAACTCCTTCCAACCCAATCAACCCCACAAAAATGAGAGAGGCCATAGCGGATGCTAAGAACCCCTTTTCGCTTCGTCGTTCTTGCTCTAAATTTCGTGCCGCGCCCGTCCGGCCATGATATGATTGTTGGCGGCTTCAATCTTCTGACCGGGAAAGCAGTTCTATTTCGGCGCAGGTGGAGTCTCGGATGGGCAACGGCAAGTCATACAACGACCTCGACAACCCCACTACCGGCCGGCGCTTATCGATCGTCGGGGGTGCTATTTTGCTGCTGTTGGCCCTCATCCTGGCCCGTCCCTTCGCGGCTTTCAGCGACAACACCCTTTTTGCGCCCATGAGCGACACCTCGCCGCCGGCCCGCGCCGTCGCCGCCGCCCGCCGTGCCCGCGCCGTGGGCATCAACTGGAACGCCATCGACCCGCGGGCCGCGGAGTTGCAGCTCAATCTGTTTGACGACGTGACCCTGACCGCCACCCGCCGGCGCGTGGACGATTCCGTAACCGGCGGCTACGTCTGGGTGGGTGACATCGCCGGCGAACCGGGCAGCGTGGCGACCCTGGCGGTGCAGGACGGCGTCCTGTCCGGCAGCGTCCACCGTGTGGGCGCGGAGTGGATCACGATTCGTTACAGCGGCGCGGGCGACGCCTATACCATCGCCGAGCTTGACCCCACCGTTCCCCAACCCAACGGCCCGGACAGCGTCATCCCCCAGCCGTCGGCGCTGGAGATGCAAACCCTGTCGCCGCAAGGCGCGACCTGTCAGGAAGACGGCACGATCATCGACGTGATGGTCGTCTATACGCCCCAGGCGCGCGACGCCGCCGGCGGCCAGGCGGCCATCGAGGGGTTGGTCAATCAGCGTATTAGCGAGATGAACACCGCCAATGATGCCAGTGGGGTCATCTTCGATTGGCAGTTGGTGAACGTGATGGAAGTCGGCTATACCGAGACGGGCAACATCGCCACTGATCTGGAATATCTCCGGGTTATGGGCGATGGCGTTCTGGAGGAAGTCCATGGCCCGCGCGACTCCTTCAAGGCCGACGTGGTAACCATGCTCATCAGCGAGGGCAGCAACAACGCCTGCGGCTATGCCTACCAGATGATTTCACTGGGAGACTGGTTCCAGAGTTACGGCTTCGGCGTGTCGGCGCTCGATTACCCCGGCCCCTATTCGTGCGGCGAACTGACCCTGGCCCACGAGATCGGCCACAATCTGGGCAACGCCCACGATCGGGCCCACGTCACCGGCTCCATTCTGACCCCCTATTCCTACGGCTATCAGTCGCCCAACGAGACCTTCCGCGACATTATGGCCTACGACTGCCCCAATGGCTGCGAGCGTATCAACCAGTGGGCCAACCCCGACGTCTGGTACGCGGGCGAACCGACGGGGGTCGATTACGAGACCGACCCGGCCCACGCCGCCGACATCGTCCGCTCCATGCACGATACCCGGCTGCTCGTCTCGAATTTCCGCGCCGACTGTGTGGAACCGACCGTGACGCCGACGCCGACCAACACCGACGTGCCCATCCCAACCGATACCCCGCTGCCCAGCGACACGCCCACCCCCACGGAGACGCCGACCGAGACGCTCATCCCAACCGAGACGCCGACGCCCACGCCGTCGCTGACGCCCACGGAGACGCTGACGCCCTCGGTCACCCCCACCGGAACCCTGCCGACGCCCTCGCCGACGGCCACACCGACCAACACCCGCCGGGCGACGCGCACGCCGGAACCGACGCACACATCGGAGCCGACGCCGACAGCCGACACACCCGAACCGCCGGCGCATCAATTGTATTTGCCGGGCGTTATCTGGAGATAGCCGCCGTCGTGGACAGGTAAATACCAATAGCGCCGCAAGACTGAACCCGATTGGATTCAGTCATGCGGCGCGCCATTCGATGCCCCGTCGCCCGACCGTTTACTGGTCGGAAAGTATCATTGCGTCGGGCATTTTTTCCTTGCCCACCTTCTCTACCTTGCGCCGCGCCGCGAACCGGCCGCCGGCCCAGGTGATGAGCCACACCCCGGCGACGATAGCGGCGATGACGCCGAGATTCCTGGCGATGCCCATCAGGCCGCCCCACAGGCTTTGGTCGCCGTGGTGGTCGCCGCCTTCGCCGCGCGCCGGCCGCTGGCCGGGCGCGAAGTCGCCATCGGTCATTTCGGGCCGTTCGCCCCCTTCCAGCGACGGCCCGCCGGCGGTCAAACTATCCAGCGCCCCCCGATTGGTCAGGGCCAGCGTCGCGCCCGCCACCAGCACGGCGGCCAGCAGGATTAAAGCGATCTTGCCCAGCAGTTTCATGACAGCGCCTCCTCGGCCACCGGCAACGGTTGCGTGACTTGCGGCCGGCGCAACCGGCGCAACGGCCTAACCAACGGTTCCACGACGTAGCGCTTCGTCGTGCTGACAATCCATTTCCAGTGCAGGGCCACGTGCAAGCCGAGCAAAAAGAGCGCCCAGTCGGCCGTCAGGGTGTGCAATTGCCGAAAGGCCAGGCCCTCGCCCAGTTGGATGCCCAGCGCGGGCAGCGCCGACTCAGAGATCATTAGCCCCGTGAAGATGAGCACCGTCATATTAATGAAGAACAGGGCATTGACGATGAAGTTAAGGCGCGCCTGGCGCGTCGCGCGGCCCAGAAAGCGCCGGGTCGTCGCCACCAGCCACGGCCAATGCAGCACCAGATGGGTGACGATGGCCGCGGCGAAGGCGATGCCCAGCCATTCGTGGATGGTCATACCTGTCAGCCGTGGGTTCATCCCCACCAGAAAGGCGACGAAGATGGATAGGTCGACCAGATAGTTGATTTTGACCGGACTGGTCTTATGGGATTTGGTTTTTGTTTCTATCATTCTCTCACTCTCGTTCCATCCGATTGGTAACGACTGTGAGGATGATAGCGCCGGGGTATTCAGATGTTATGAAGAAGTTGTTGGAATTTGATAAGGTTGAGCGGCTTAAGCGCCTCATTTGTTAGGGGCGCGCCAATAGAGACGCACGGCCCGCTCCCATTGGGCCATCTCGTCTTCGTATTCGCGGGCCGTCAGCGAGACGAACTCGGCCAGGGCCGACAGGTCGCGGACAAACAGCCGCTTGCCCGACACNNATCGACCTCGTCCAGTTGGAGCGCGTCTTGCAGCCGGCCGAGCAAATCGAGTTGTTCGTCGAACGTCGGCCGCCGCGCCAGCAGCACGCCGATGTCGACGTCACTCCCCCAGCGCAATTCGCCGTCGTGCGCCGAACCGAAGGCCCAGGCGGCCACCACGTCGGGGTTGGACTCCCAGACAGGCTGCGTGGCTTCCCAATCAATTGTTCTGGACATAGGTCAGGATTTCATCCCTAAATTTCTCGAAATCCCCAAGGTGTTTGTTGACCATATTCGCCAACACGTCGGGATCGACGTATTCATAGCGATGAACCAGAAAGTTCCTGAGCCGCACCATGCGCTTGTAGTTTTCATCCGGGTTCAAGGCACCCATCTCGATGCAGCGGTCGATGGCGTCGGCGCTGGTGGTTGCGGGGGATTGATCAGCATGCGCCAATAATCTTTGGCACACGTCGATGACGATCTCGACCAGTACCTGTAAATTGCGTTCAATGGCCCGTTGTTGTTGCCAGTTACTCTTTAGCTCCTTGGTGGATACCACGCCCAACGAGCGTAGCTCAACGAGAACCCTGTCGAGCGTCTGAAGTTTTTGGGCGATAATACCATTGAGCATTAACCCATTATATCATGGAAGCAGTGGGTGAGATAAGGCAAGGCATCCAGCGACTCACCCGGTAGACGCCACAGATGCGTCTCACCCGGCGTGTCGCTTGCCCCCAGGCCGGGCCGCACGGGAACAGCCCACGGCGCGTCGGCCAGCCGCCGGGCCACCGCACTCTCCAGCCGCGTCCCGGCGCGGATCAGCGTGACGTGGGCAATCTCCACCGCCGTTTCATCCAGCAGGTAGTCGATGTGCCAGCGCAGCCGCTTGGCGGACGGCGGCGCGACCCGGGGCAAGGCCAGCCCGGCGGCGGGCAATTCGACCAGCAGCGCGGCGCGGATGGCGTGGGGCGGCTTGCCGGCCGTGCGCGTGGCGTGGCGCAACAGCCGCCCGCCCGGCGACGCCCCGCCCCGCCCCATCGCCGAGCCGACGTAGGCATAGTGCCCGGCGGCCACCACCACGGGCCGGCCGCCATCGAAGCGGCCGAACGACACCGCCAGATCGCATTGCGCCCGCAGCCACAGGACGTAGGTCCCCGATTGGCACATTTCGCCCAAGAAAGTGATATGATTCATAGCTTGTAGGGCGGGTTGGCAACCCGCCCCTCTTCAATATCGTACATTCGCCGGGGGCGGGTTACCAACCCGCCCTACAATTCGAGGCGGATTACCAACCCGCCCTACAATTCAATTATGGAAGGAGTCGTTGTGAACGCAAAGCACACACTACAGTTGGCAACCTTTCGCCGCCTCGCCATCGTTCTCATCCTGGCCCTGCTGCTGGCCGCGCTGCCGCCCGTCCTGGCCCAGCGCGACGACCCGGAGAACATCGAACCGCCGGATTCGGTGATCATCGCCGGGACGCTCCAGACCGCCCTGGGCTGCTCCGGCGACTGGATTACCCAGTGCGAGGAGTCGATGCTGGTCTACGACGCCGACAGCGATCTGTGGCTGGCGACCTTCCAACTGCCGGCCGGCGCCTACGAAT
>CXWJ01000342.1_pt1 | contig 10799 bp, 9 predicted proteins | sample 590841 | NCBI WGS metagenome assembly CXWJ01 (sample SAMEA3498367, study PRJEB10139) | wastewater metagenome | biome: wastewater treatment plant; material: activated sludge | place: Austria | collected 2015-01-21 | reverse complement strand
CCACCTTGCCATGATAATAAACAAAAATGTCTTTTTGTCTTTCAACGATCAATCCAAGTTCTAGAAGCAAAATTTCCAACGCGCTTTCATATACTTTTTCGGAAAACCCAAACCCCAATTCCTTATGAACCTGAAAGAATGCGCCCAGTATTTTACCCGTCAACTCCGAGTGTTTGCCCTCGAATTTTTTCTTTGTCTCCATAACCCAACTCCGTCAAATTAAGTTTTTTCCGTGTCGTCCGTGAAATCCGTGTACGAAAATGAAACTCCCAATCCCTCTACCAAATTCTTGATCGTATTCCAATGTACGCGCTCCCACGCGGCGGGGCTAGAGTTGGAGTTGTGCGGGGCGAGCATGACGTTGTCCATTTTCATCAGCGGACTATCGAGCGGAAGCGGCTCGACCTCAAACACATCTAACGCGGCTCCTGCCAGACGTTTTGACTGCAACGCTTCGATCAGCGCTTTCTCCTCGACGATGGGTCCGCGCGCGGCGTTGATGAGCACGGCGGTTGGTTTCATCAACGCAAATGTTTCGGCGTTCATCAAATGACGTGAGGTTGGGTTGAGGTCGCAATTGATGGAAACAAAATCGGAACTGGAAAGTAGAGCGTGAAGGCTTGCCATTTCGATTCCAGTTTCGGAAACAAAAACATGATCAATATCCACAATGTCGTTGCCGTATACCTTCATGCCGAAGGCTCGCGCACGGCGAGTCACTGCTTTGCCGATGTTGCCGACGCCGACGACACCGAGAGTACATTCGCTCAGCGATTTGCCTGGAATCTTTTCCCATTTGCCGCGCTTCATCTCCGCGTCCATCCACGGTTGGCGGCGGGCGAAGGCGAGCATGTAGCCGAGGACGGTATCCGCTACGGGAGTGGTGAAAGCGTTGGGGGTGCGACCAATGCTGACCGAATGCCTGGAACAGACTGAGGCGTCGAGTGAATCGATTCCTGTCCCCCACTTCGAGATCACTTTGAGTCGCGGCGCGCAGGCTTCGATCACGCGCGCGGTGTAGCGATCATCCCCACAGATCGCCCCGTCGAATTGACCCGCGTATTTCAGCAAGTCTTCCTCTTCCATGCGTTCGCGCACGTCTGGCACGATCAACTCGATGTCGTATTTGTCGAAGACGGGTTTGAAGCGCTCGACGAACGGAATCATGTATGGCGCGGTGAACAGGACGGTGAATTTCATTTGCAATTGTTTTTCACTTCTGAAAATTCGTAGAGTTTTGGCACGGGTGAAAAATAACTAACGTTTGGAAGCATATCATAGTTCCCGCCGAAGTAGGCGTTGAAGATGATGCGGAACGTGTTGACGGGTGTGATCGTTGAAAATAATTTCTCTTGCTGTTGAGGCAGATAATATGCGTTCAGAATCCACATGCGACGGTCGCGCGGCTGAAGCCACGGACCATGATCGCCTTGCAAGATGATGATCGGCGGCGTTTCAGATTCGGCAAGCAAGGTATCCACTGCATCGAGCAACTTTTGATTCAAGAACGTCAATTGATTCTGATATCCTTTCGCGTACAGGTCGGCAGGATATTGTTTTTTCTCATTCCAAAAATCGGCGGGGTGAGTGTATTCGCCATCGGGTCCAAACACAAAGGGCGGATGAGGCGAGATCAAATGGACATACGCGAACGTCGGCTCGGGCATCCGCGCGATGTCATCCATCGAGTCGAAAACAAGCAGAGTGCGATCGCGAAAGTTTTGTCCCGTGATCGCATCGGCATCTACCCAGCCAAAATTTTGCGCGTAACGCGCGAGAGTCGTTTGCATGAACAATGTTTCAAACTCGGTCATGCCTGCAGAAAACGGCGGCGGCGTGTAAAACACATCGGCATCATCCAGCTCGCTCCATGCGAAGCCTGTGGCAAACGCAATCGTTTCATAACCGAGCGTTTCAAAGTTGTATCGCACCGCGCTGTATTTATACGAATCCCACAAGACGCGCCGCTTGATGCTATCGGGCGTGAACGCGGGATCTAGATCCTGCAAGTACTCCATGTTCAACGACGATCCCACCGAAAGCTCGGTGCGGATGTAATTTGCCTGACTGCATTGCGCGACATAAAATCCACGCTCGCGCAAACTCTCGATGAACGCGCTGTTATCGTAACCATATGATTTTTTCAAAAGGTCTTCACGCGCATACGAATCGAGAATGAAATAATAAACATCTGGCGGATTTTCAGGACGCGTCAGATTTTCATCCACGGGAGCATTTTCTGCGCCCACTCGATGCACGCCTCCACTTCGGACCTCCGAACTGGTCTGCCATAGGGAGGTGACTACCAGCCCCAGCGCGATCACGTTCATAGCGAGAGGCGACGACGGAGATCTTCTAACCGCCCAAACGATAAAGAGGATGGCAAGCACGAGCCATGTAACGAGCAACCAATTTTCGAAATCGAAGTCTTTTACTTTTTCTGTCAGCGTGATGTAGGCGTGTCCGTACGAGAAGATCAACGCCATCCATAATGCCGAGAGGAACGCGGCGCGATTCCAGTCGCGGAGGACGAGTCGCAAGAGAACGAAAAGGGTCACTGCAAAGAGGACGCTGACGATCAAAGGTCGCCACGCCGCCTCGAGTTTGATCTGCCCCACGTTGACCGCCATCAGCGCCAGCACAGGGTACGCGCCAAAGAGGATGGGATACCAAGGGATGGAAAACCATTTGCTCAATGTTTGTTTCAAATTTTTCCAGCGATTCATCATGCCTCTTACAAACCGATCTGGACGCTGACCGCGAAGCGCGCAGAAAACGCAGATTTTCTTTTTTTAATCAGCGTGAATCAGCGTTTATCTGCGTCCCAATTTCATTTCCGATTGAGTCTAGCGGACACTCTCTATTGTCCATCTTTTGGGTCTTGTTTTCTCGTCATCAGGAAATCGCAGATGGCAAAATCGAGTTCTTCGTCAATGTCCCACGCTTCGTCGGCGTCTATGGCGAACATGAGAGGTTTATCGCTGATGCGGTGACGTTTTGCTAGAAGGTTTTCGCGCGTGAACATATAGATGCAAGAGTTTTCCTCGTAGACGGGGGGCAAATCCTGTGTTTGGATCAATTCCTTTGGGTTGTGGTTTAGCGCATTGCCGTTTTTGTCGTAGAGGCGGGTTTGGAGGCGGGTGACGGAGAAAAGAGAGTCGCGTGCTGGGTAATTAGTAATTAGTAATTGGATGGCTCTGGAAATTGATTCGGGTTTCAGCAACGGATTCGTGCTGTGGGTTTGCAGATAAAAATCGGCGGGGAATAGACTTGTATCGTGGATCAAGATCTCGTTCATTGGCACATCGTCCGCGCGGAGGGATTCGGGGCGGTTGACGATGTTCACGGAGGGGAAATGTCCCTTCAAGCCGTCTATCACTTCAGCGGAGTCCGTATCCACGACAATTTGGTTGATCTGCGGCACGGCGAGCAACGTCTCGATAATGTGATGGAACAGCGGCTTGCCAGCCAGCGGGCGATAATTTTTGCCTGGCACACGCTGGGAGTGATGACGCATGGGGACGAGCGCAATAATATTCATGGGAGGATGACCTGTAATTTGATGTGATAGTAATCGGCGGCGCAGAGAGTGATCCAATATCCTTTTTTATCGGGCGGGTCGAAGTCGCGGATGCCGCCGACGGGCGCGCCGTCTATCGCGAGGACTTCGACGCGGTCTTGACCGTTCTCAATCGCGGAAAGGATCGTCGTTTCACGTTCGTCCCAGAGTTGGGCGCGTCCGCTGTAAACGGGAATGTATTTTGACGAATTATAAATAGTTACGATTGGAAAAATAAGCGTGATCAGCAAAGCGGCTGTCGCTGTCGTTTGCAACCAAGTCGGCGCGTAGAGTTGACGGAGGGAATATCCGCCCACCCAGCCGAGGGCGACAAAGGCGAAGACCATGATGTGACGCGGGATGACCTGCGTGCGGAGGACGGGAAGTCCGCGCTCGATGTAGGCGCTGGGAGTCAACGACGCGGCGACGAGGAGAGTCGCTAGAGCGAAGATTCCAAATCCGAGGGCGAGTGTTTTGGGGATGTTGATGTCTCTTTCTTTGGAGTTCAACACAAAGCCAGATAATCCTGCGAGAAGGAGGATGAGAAGTTGTCCATAATCCTTCAGCGATAAAGTCACAAACTCGCGCGTGAAGTTGAACACCAAGGTTATCAACTCCAGCAGACTCGCTGGCTCGCCGTATCGTTCCGCGCGGAGTTGGGTGGTCGGCGCGAAGACGAGGAGCGCCATAGCGATAAGGGCGAATATCAAAGCAACGAGCGCGGGGGCAAAAGTCTTTTGCGCCCAAACTTTTTTGTAGCGCGAGCCGATGAAAGCGATGACCGTGTACAACGTCAACGCCGAAACCAGCACGGTGTTGCTCGCTTCGGAAAATCCGCCCGCGAGGAGGGAGAGCAGGGCGATCAGAATTAATTTTGTTTTGGATGGGTTTTGGTCTGTGACGAGCGTCAACACCCAAGGGAATAACACGAGGGGAAATGTGTACGTGAAAAAACCAGTGTTCCAGTAGATGGATTGATATAAATGAGGCGCGAGATAGATAGAGAAGTAGACGATGATGAGGGAAAGTAAAGTCGCTTGGAAAGTGGAAAGTGGATACGTCGAAAGGGAGGAGAGGTTGAGGAAGAGGCGAACCAAGCCCCACGTCCAGAGGAGAAGCGAGAGCGGAACGAGGAGTTGAAGTCCAAGAACGCCGAGAGGATAGAAGAGTCCCGCGAGAATCGTCACCGAGTATCGGCTGGGGGTGTACGTCACGTTGTAGAGGTAGCCGCGCAGAGTTTCGAGAAATCCCAAATTGCGGAAGTCCGCGTTGTAGCACCAATCGTCTGCCCAGTAGCGGAAGTGGACGCCGAGGTAGGCGAACAATCCCAAGCCGATGAGGAAGATCGCAAGCGGAATGTACGAGATGTAGTTTTTGTTGAAACGCATGACAGGAAGATTATACCGAATATTGATTTGACATTCCCGCTTCGTCGTGATATAAAACGCAAACAATTTACGGATATGCTCATCCAGAGAAGCTGAGGGACCGACCCGTTGACGCTTCGGCAACCAAGCAGTGGTTAGTGATCAGTGATCAGTAATCAGTGAAGAAGGTGCCAACTTCGGCAGACAATTGTCTGAGAGATGAGAGATGACTTCTTGAAAGAATGTCGCCTCTCATGCTGAGAGGCGTTTTTGTTATGAAAGGAACAACGCAATGAAAAATTCACCACGGTTATACATTCGCCCGAAAGATTCATCCTATGAGTCATTTGCAAGCACGATCAAAGCAATGTGCGAGCATCTGGGAGTCCCGTTTGCAGAAGACCAAGATTTGCGTGAGAGTTACAAGAGGTATCTGGCAAAAACGGGAAATCAAGAACCCGCTGAAACTTCTGTCAAGCGGACAGCGCCAAAGCGCGTTACGAAACCTAAAAAGAAATCATGAACATCGGCGAAACGCTGTATGTGACGACAGGCGACGACTTCCGCAAGTGGCTGATCAAGAATCACAAATCGAAAAAAGAGATTTGGTTGATTCGGTATAAGAAAGCCGCGAAGAAACCGTCCATTGACTATGTGGAGGCGGTGGAGGAAGCCATCTGTTTCGGCTGGATCGACAACCTCGAAAAAGGCATAGACGCGGAACGCTACGCCCTGCGCTTCTCGCCGCGCAAGCCGAAATCGAATTGGACGAACACGAACAAGGACCGCGCCCGCAAGATGATCGCCGAAGGAAGGATGTCGCCTGCTGGGAAGGCGACGCTTCCGCCTGATGTGAAATAAGGATTGAAATGGAAATTGGAGAGACGCTTTATGTAACCACCCGCGAAGACTTTCGCAAGTGGCTGGAAAAGAATCACAAAACCAAGAGTGAAATTTGGCTGATCCAATATAAGAAAGCCACGAAAAAGCCGTCCGTCAATTTTCACGATGCAGTCGAAGAAGCGATGTGCTTCGGCTGGACAGAATCCATCGGCTTTAAAGGATTGGATGCGGAACGTTACGTTACCCGTTATACGCCGCGCAAAGCAAGATCGAAATGGTCAGAAAAGAACAAGGAACGCGCAAGGAAGTTGATCGCTGAAGGTAAAATGACCGAAGCGGGACGCGCGTCGCTGCCAGATGATGTGAAATGAATGGGAACGAGCGGGGCTAAAGCCGCCTGCTCAGCGCATGGAAGCCCCTTTGGGGCTGAACGACGGAGTCCACTTGAGCGGACTTCCACGCACTGAGGCAGGGCTTTAGCCCGCCCCGAACACAAGAAAGGAAAACTACCATGACCTACTGGCGACTTCATTATCATCTCATTTGGGCAACCTACAACCGCGAGCCAACACTCACTGCCGAGCGAGAGAAGATGTTCTATGGCGTACTTTACAAAAAATCAGATGAATTGGGATTGAAAATGCACGCGGGAGGAAACGTGGAGGATCACGCGCATGTTGTTCTGTCCATTCCACCCGTTCTTGCAGTTGCTGAGTGTGTTCGCCATCTCAAAGGAGCAAGCGCGTTCGCCATCAATCACATGGACGGGAGCGACGGTCAATTCAAATGGCAAGGCGGATACGGCGCGCTGAGCATTGGGGAACGCTCTCTTGAAACGGTTATGGAATACGCGGCGAAACAGAAGGAACATCACCGCGAGAATAGGTTGATCGCAGTTTATGAGAGAATTGATGAGGAAGTATAAAGCAACGATGCTGGCACAACGGGAACGAGCGGGGCTAAAGCCACCTGCTCAGTACATGGAAGCCCGCTTCGACACGCTCAGCACAACGCCTTCGGGGCTGACACTCGCAACGAACGCTCGGAGTCCGCTTCAGCGGACTTCCACGCACTGAGGCAGGGCTTTAGCCCGCCCCGAATCCCCACCCGCGCCGAACCCCGCGCTGGAAGATGTGCAAGGATTGGAACGCTCTTGAATTGACTAATTATGAAAACTTATCACCTTACCCCTTCATCAAAAGTCATCGAATTACTTAAGTCAATGATTGTATTAGGAATAATACTTGGACCAATGGCATATATTACAAGGGTCTTTTTAATCTGTTATTTGATTATTTATCTCATTAATTTCGTATTTGCATTATACAGTGTCACTAAGGAGAAGGTCGTTATAACTGAAAGAGGAATTGAATACCATAAATTAGTTTTTTCAATAGATGTTGATTGGAATAACATACAAGAGATTGGACGATATTGGTTTCGAGAAGGGATGTTTGTCGACCGAGAAGCAGTAACCCAGTATACACCCAGCCGTATTTTTATCACCTATGGAGGACTAGGACAAACTGCCTTCATCCCGTTAAGTGGTTTTGCAAACAATTGGCGAACAAGTGAAATCGGAAACGCAATTAGAAAATACGCCCCGCATTTGAATGACTATTTATAAATGACTAGGAGAATTAATGACCCAACGCAAATACACCAACCGCTCATACCTCGACGCCATGGAAAAGAAAGTCCTTGTCTTCGATGGCGCGATGGGAACGAGCCTGCAAGTGCAAAACCTCACTGCCGAACATTTCGGCGGCGAACAATACAACGGATGCAACGACTACCTCGTCATCTCGTATCCCGAAGCCGTGGAGAAAGTCCATCGCTCGTTCCTCGAAGTGGGCGTTGATGTGCTTGAAACGGACACCTTCCGCTCGAATCGCTTGACGATGAAGGAATACAATTTGCAAGACCGCGTGATCGAGATCAACATGGCGGCGGCGCAGTTGGCGAAACGACTCGCCGATGAATACGCAGAAAAAACTGGACAGCCAAGATTCGTCGCTGGCTCCATAGGACCGACGGGCAAACTTCCATCCACCAACGACCCCGACCTGTCCAACGTCACATACGATGAGTTGATCGCCGCGTTCGCCGAGCAGGCTGAAGGTCTGATTCGAGGCGGCGTGGACCTCCTGCTCATCGAAACGTCGCAAGACATCCTTGAAGTTAAAGCCGCGATCGCGGGTCTGCATCAAGCCTTTGAAAAAACGCAAATCTATTTGCCCATTCAGGCGCAGGTCACGCTCGACACGACGGGACGCATGTTGCTCGGCACCGACATCAACGCCTCGCTGACGATCCTCGAAGGCATGGGCATTGACGTGTTCGGACTCAACTGCTCCACTGGACCCGAACACATGCGCGAGCCGATTCGTTTTCTCGGCGAGAATTCCGTTTTGCCGATCTCGTGTATTCCCAACGCGGGGCTGCCGCTCAACGTGGACGGGCACGCGGTCTATCCGCTGGAACCTGAGCCGTACGCGAATGACATGTTTGAATTTGTGACCAAGCATAATATTTCCATCGTGGGCGGATGTTGCGGCACGACGCCTGCTCATCTTAAATTACTTGTTGACAAACTGAATCATCATCCACATCCCAAGCGACCGCTTCATTCCACGCCTCAGCTTGCCTCTGCCATGTCAGCCATCGCCATGCGTCAAGATCCCGCTCCCACCCTGCTCGGCGAACGATGCAACGCGCAAGGCTCGCGCAAGTTCAAGCGGCTCCTGCTCGAAGAAGATTACGACGGCATTTTAGATATTGCCCGCGACCAGGTCGCTGGCGGCGCGCACGCGTTGGATATTTCTGTCGCGGTCACCGAACGCGCCGACGAAGGCGAACAGATGCGCAAGGTCATCAAGAAACTGCAAATGGGCGTGGACGTTCCGCTCGTGATCGACTCCACCGAAGTGGATGTTTTGGAGATCGCTTTGCAGACCGCGCCTGGGCGCTGTCTCATCAACTCGACTCATCTCGAAGCGGGTCGCACCAAAGCCGACAAAATTTTCGCGCTCGCCAAAAAATATAACGCCGCCGTTATCTGTCTCACCATTGACGAAAAAGGCATGGCGAAAACCGCGCAACATAAATACGAAGTCGCGCAACGCATTTACGACATCGCCGTCAACGAGCACGGACTCAAAGCCGAAGACTTGGTCTTCGACGATTTGACATTCACCCTCGCAACTGGCGACGCGGAATTTATCGACTCCGCCAAAGAGACCATCGAAGGCATTCGCCTCATCGAAGAAAAACTTCCAGGCGTGATGACTTCTCTGGGTGTGAGCAATCTATCCTTTGGGTTTGCTGCGCAAGCCCGCCCCGCGTTGAACTCGGTCATGCTCTATCACTGCGTCCAAGTCGGCTTGGATATGGCGATCGTCAACGCCGCGCACGTCAAACCTTATGCGGAAATTGACGAGACCGAGCGCGAGCTCTGCGAAGACCTGATCTTCAATCGCCGCGAAGACGCGCTTCAACGCTTCATCCAACATTTTGAAAATGTGGAGATCGCAGACGATAAAGTCGCCGACCCCACCGAAGGCATGACCTCCGAACAAAAACTCCACTGGAAGATCGTGCATCGCTTCAAAGACGGCGTGGAAGAGGATATTGATGAAGTCATTCATCGTGACCCTGCCAGTTTCCAATCCCTAATTACTAATAACCAATTACCAAGCAAGCACGAGATCGCCGTTCACACCCTCAACAACGTCCTGCTCCCCGCCATGAAAGAAGTCGGCGACAAATTCGGCGCGGGCGAATTGATTCTGCCTTTCGTGCTTCAATCCGCTGAGGTGATGAAGAAGACCGTCGCGCATCTCGAAAACTATCTCGAAAAGATGGAAGGCGTCACCAAAGGCACGGTCGTCATAGCAACCGTCTATGGCGATGTGCATGATATTGGAAAGAATCTCGTCAAAACGATTCTCGCCAACAACGGCTACACCGTCGTGGACTTGGGCAAACAAGTCCCAGCCGAGACGATCATCACCAGAGCAGTTGAAGAGAAAGCAACCGCTATCGGTTTATCCGCCTTGCTGGTCAGCACTTCCAAGCAGATGCCGCTCATCGTCAACGAATTGCATCGGCGCAAACACAACATCCCTGTGCTGATCGGAGGCGCGGCGATCAACCGTCGCTTCGGTCGCCGCATCCTCCAAACCGAAAGCGGAGACTTCTACGAGTCAGGCGTCTTCTATTGCAAAGACGCGTTCGAAGGTCTCGAAACGATGGATATTCTCATCAACAACGAGAAACGCCCCAAGCTTTTGGCAAAGACCGTGAAAGAATCCGAAATGGAATTGGGACGCGCTCAACACGCAGTACGCAGTACGGAGCAAGTAGCACGTTCCTCAATTCAACCATCCCCTCTCACCCTCCCCCCCTCCAAATTTGGGATGCGCGTCGTCAAGCACATGCCGCTCGAGATCGTCTTCACGCATCTCAACATCAACGAACTCTATCGCCTCTCGTGGGGCGCGAAGAACACGCATGGCGCGGAATGGGACAAACTCAAAGCGGAATTCGACGCGCGGCTAGACAAGATGAAACGCGAAGCCATGCGCGAGAAGTGGCTCAATCCGCAAGGCGTCTACGGTCTTTTCCCCTGTCAGGCGGAGGGCGAGGACCTCATCATCTACAACCCTGAGAATCTCGATCAGGAATTAACCCGCTTCAGCTTCCCGCGCCAGCCGCATGATGACTGCCTCTGTCTTGCGGATTACTACGCCTCCGTCGGATCGGGTCAAATGGACGTGGTTGCCTTTCAAGTTGTGACTGTCGGACAGCAAGCCAGCGACCGCTTCGAGAAATTCCAATCGGCGAACGATTACACCGAAGCCTACTTCACACACGGGCTCGGCGTCCAAACCGCCGAAGCGACAGCGAACTACCTCCACGAACACCTCCGCCACGAAATGGGTATCGCTGAAAATCAAGGCAAGCGTTACTCGTGGGGCTATCCCGCCATCCCTGAGTTGGAAGATCATTTCAAGGTCTTCAAACTCCTG